>Ga0209090_10000222_pt1 | contig 35157 bp, 53 predicted proteins | sample ArcticOcean_MG_C_9_FD_187432 | JGI IMG/M metagenome (GOLD analysis project Ga0209090, IMG submission 187432) | Marine microbial communities from western Arctic Ocean - ArcticOcean_MG_CB2_152 (SPAdes) (version 2) | ecosystem: Environmental > Aquatic > Marine > Oceanic | place: Arctic Ocean... | reverse complement strand
ACAGCTTGTCTGTCCACCTCATGTTTGCGCGACTTCTGGGGATAGGTAGGGGGTATAGCTCCTGATTGGGTGTAGGAGCTGGCTATTCGTGCTGATTCTTTACGCGTAACAATATCACTAACAAAACCATGAAAACTGAAACAATACAGAAACTAATCGCTCATCACCTGTCAGACGCATTCAACCGTGAATGCTTCAATATCTGCGGTGTGCGCACAGCTGCCACCCTGCTGGGTATTGACGAATACCCATCTGACGAGCTTCGTGCTTGCCATTGCGTAAGCTGGGACATCATTGGCGATAAGCGCTCAATCATGGACATCGTCGAGAAAGAGCTGAACATCAACATAGAGGTGCAGTTCGTCAACTAACCCACGCTCGTAAGAGCACACTCGTTGCAGCGAGTATAAAAAGATATTAGGCTGCAAGCGTCTCACCTTCGGGTGAGGGTTATGTCTACAACATTACCGCTGACTGCTCAAGAAGCAGAGGCAAAAACCATCAAAGCCATTGACACCCTCAGCAAAGAGGGGCATTCAATGTCTCACGACGCATTCGAACGCCTGATGAAGGTGATCGGAGGCAAGGAGTGTCTCACAGTCGAAAGCTGGGAAACCTGCAACGAGTTTCACTTCGAGAGTCAGCTTGACTCCGATGAAGAGATGTTCGTAGTCTTCGGACACATCCACAGCACTCCACGTCAAGGAGATCCAAGCCGTGTGATCGTCTGGATAGAGCTTGACCCTGTATTTGATACAGAAGAGCAGACAGTGGCTAAAGGAGAGCCATTTTAAACCACTCGTCTGAGCGAGTATAAATAGCTATTAAGCTCAGAGCGTCTCTCCATGAGGAGGGGGTTATGTCTACACATATACAGCCTACTGTATCTACAGCGGCAAAGAAGCGTCTGATCGCATTCCTCCTCTACCTACGCAACCCAATCACTACATGGCAATGTGGTGGCTGGATCGCAGCCAAGTGGCACGCACAATGCGGCTGGAGAGCACTAGAAACCACGGTGATGGAAGCCTGTGACGAGGCTTGCGCACACTCAAGTGAGTATCACGGTGATGACTTCGATGTCTTCGCCGAGGACTACGAGGGCAAGCCTCGTGGTGAGTTTGGCACCAACGCAGGTGACGAGCTTGCTGAATGCGACACTTACGAGAGTATCGCTCAGCTAATGATCGCAAGCGCGGAAGAAGACCCAGAGCTTGACAGGCTCAACATGGATCTGCCAGACGTCGAGGTGGCTCCAAGCAACTGGCCTGTGCTCTTTGACAAAGATTCACCCTTCTAATCAAGACTAGCCCCGCAAGGGGCTATTCTTTTGATACGCTATATTGCCTCCCCCATATTACTACGTAGGGGGAGCGGATCAGTTGTTGATTCGTTACGCCTATCACCATTATGGATATTAACACATACGCAGGGGACATCACGTCTCTGAGCGACACCGAAGTCTTTGTCTTCGGAGCAAATCAATCGGGCTTCCACGGGGCAGGCTCAGCAGGCTACGCCTCCTTCGGGGTGCATGGCAACCGTTGGCGCGAGTTCGACTACGGCAACAAGCCTAAGGGCTGGATGGGTAAGTGGGCTGTTAAAGGCTCAGTGGGAGCTATGCGTGGCTGGGATGGCCGTAGCTACGGTCTCGTCACCGTCACTCGTTGTGGGGCTAAACGCTCCATCTCAGGCGAGCAGATGGTCATTAACATAGGGGAGATGTATGCTTGCGCACGCTCCTACCCTAAGTTGACGTTCTACGTTGCTCAGGGAAGTGCTGGAGGCCTTAATGGCTACTCTGGCATGGAAATGGCAACATTCTTCAAGCTTGCAGCACCCATCCCTGAGAACGTTAAGTTCCAGCTTGGGTTCTCTAAGCTTTTCTAATATTAAACAGCACGTTAGCCGCGCGTGTCAAAACATAGCGGCCACTATACAATGAAAACACCATCCAAAGAAACAGAATACGTCACTTACAATGACCACAAAGCTAAACAACGTCAACTACAAGCCTCTGAAGAGCACAATGAGATGCTCACTGATGAAGAATGCGCGGAGCAAGTGGCCTCAATCAGGGAACACGTGAAAAACATCAACCAACACGACTTACCGATAAAACACATCGAAGAGGCGCAAGCCCTAACTGGGCACAAAACAGGATACCTAATGAATCGACTAGCCAAACAGATATATGAAGACGCACAATATAATAAAGAACAAGACACAAGTAAACGCTAGGGAGCTAGCATACTTCGCAGAACAAAAGGTTCCACGCATCAAGCGCGTCCGTGATGGCGCATGGTTCGTAAACAAGAAGCTCGTATCACAATACAGACAGCGAAGCTTCTTTAAGATGATAGATGAAAACAGGTTTATTCAGCCAAGTATGGATAGACTTAGTAGCTCCTGTAGTAGGTGAACAGGGAGCGGTGTGTGTGTTAATTCTTTACGCGCGCATCGCTTCTCAGCAAAACAAAATGAAATACGTAAACGTAACAAAAGAGAGATGCACTCATTACGTCGGTCGCAAGACAAGCTATCGACAGAATGGTGTAGATTACTCGATATTGGGTAACCCTTTCCCTCTGCCGAAATACAGCAGAGAGGAAAGCATACAACAGTTCAGGTATTATCTGAACAATGAACGGAAGAACAAGAGCCAAGTGTGGCAAGCACTACTCGCTCTTCCGCAAGACGCTGTATTAGGCTGTTTCTGCGCGCCGTTGGCGTGTCATTGCAGTGTAATCATTGACGCATATAGATGGGCGAACGCCCCATAACAACTGTAGGGCGTGACGGATTATGATGATTCGTTACGTCCGCAACCATTAATATTATGAAAACATATACTGGCGTTGGGAGCCGTAAAACCCCTGAAGACTGGCTGATAGCAATGACTACGGTCGCGCGCAAATTGGCCAAAGCGTCTTTCACCCTCCGTTCTGGGGGAGCTGGAGGCGCTGATGAAGCATTCGAGACGGGGGCAGACGATCAGAAACAGATCTTCATCCCTTGGAACGGATTCAACGACCTTGATGACCTCCAGACTGGAGTGGTGTCGGGAGTGTGCCAAGCTGCACTTGATATGGCGGCTAGCTACCATCCTGCTTGGGACAGATGTTCTCAAGGTGCTAAGCGATTGCACGCCCGTAACTGCTATCAAGTGCTTGGTGCCAACCTCTGCGAACCGTCTGACATGCTTCTGTGCTGGACGCCGAAGGGTATGCCAGTTGGAGGAACTGCTACGGCCATACGCATCGCGCGAGACCATGGCGTCCCTGTGTATAACTTCGGCTCCCATGCTGATGTAGCCACCTTCAAGAGCGTTCTTGAAGATCTGTAAACCAGAAGGGCACCCGAAAGGGTGTCCTTCTACCCATAACATTATGATTAAATTTAACTCAAAGATAAAAGAATACGCGTGGCTCTCAAATATGCATAGATGCACTATTGTGCACCAAGAAATGGTCTTCGGATCTGTAGAAGCTGCCTTCATGGCTAATAAATGCATCCCTAGGATGAGTGAGTTCACCTCTCTCACCCCTTGGGAAGCTAGGAAGCTAGGACGAGCTGTTCAGCTCCGTAGCGATTGGCCTGAAGTGAAAGTGGCGATCATGACTAGCCTATTACGCTTAAAATTCGAGAAAGGTTCCTATCTAGGAGACATGCTCGCTGATACTGGCGACAAGGAGATGATTGAATCAGCGACTTGGGACAGGTTTTGGGGAGACGGAGGGAATGGAAAAGGGCAAAACATAATGGGCAAGCTGCTCATGCAAGTAAGAAAGGAGATAACTATGAAGTGATATGACTAATACAATGCAACCCCCAGTAGTGTCATCACTACAACGCTCACGTCGGTTTATTGCAAAAAAGTCCCTCAAATGGGACAAGCAACAAGCTCACCGACGTTTTAGACGCGCATGTAAAGTGCGCATTCACACCCAACAGGAAGATTTCGAGTGGCCTAGCCACTACCTCCTCACTGATTGGGATGTGTGTTAAACAATTACGGGAGGGGCAACGTAGCCTCTCCCGTTCGTTAACGAACAAAACTATGGAAACAGAAACAGACGAAGAATGGGCAGACAGAATGGTCGCTGCCTACAGACCAAGACCACACACACACGGTATCACCTCAGGGATGCTTGCCGTGTCTAAAAAGACAGAGAGACGAGGTATCACCACCTACGTCGAGCACAACCGCGTTGAACTCAGCTTCAACAACCACGCAAGCAAGATGTATTCCATCGAAGCTTTTAACCTCCTATACAACCTCATTTAATATGACAACAGAAATGCGAAAGGCCGCTAATGCCTACAAGACAGCACGCCAGAACACCATGGCCGTGAACGCCCTCAAGATAATGAAACGCAAACGCCCTATTGAAGAGGTGAAACGCGACATTCTTGACACAGTGACAAAAGCAACCATCTACACACCATAAGAATGACTACCATACAATTCACAGCACTCGTGCTGATCCTCGTAGTAGTAATAGCCACGATAGCAAACAACATAGCTATCGGACACCTAACAATATGGAATGTCATTAAAGACACAGTATGTGTAGTGACAGTCGGAAGCCTGTCCTACGCTATCATAACACTCGTATTCACAGCGTAATGATGAAAGTAATCACCCCTATGGGGAAGACAGTGGGAATACATCCTCTGCCTTCCCCATATAAAGGGAACACGCACAAACTAGCCAAGAACCTCCTACGTAAGTGGGAGGAACTAGACACCATCTGCATCTCGCAAGAGAAGGCAGAGTTGTTCTATGAGCTAGATAAGAACTGGGATGCCAAAGTAGTAACCTATCGGCTCCTATCCAGCCAAGGTTGGAAATGGCATAAGCCTAGGAAAAATGATTGAGCTAACGCTCCTGATACGGTGTAGGAGCTAGGGATGCTTGTGTTGATTCATTAAGCCTCTGCAGCTCTTCTCGTTAAATATAGCATAGGGTGGTGGTCGTCCCTGTGCTTCGTAAAAGACCAAACCAAAAGAACAAAATAAAACAAAATGAAACCACACGGCGCATTCAGCGACTTCGATAAGTTCCTCCCACGAGCAACACCAGACCTAGGTAACTTGGAGCCTCACTTCAAGACACCTAAGAACGCAAGCAACTTCTCACCTCATCAGCGACAACGCTATGAGCAAGAGCAGGAGATGGTGCGGGCAAGGAAGACAGTGAGACGCATCCAGCACGTTGGAAAACATTCCATCGTTTAGACAAGTAGACAATTCTCTATCGCTGCTCCCTCATACTGAGGGGGCGGCACATTACAACAAAAAACAACAAAACAATAATACCATGAGCACAGAAACAAAAACAGCAGCAGCACAGTCCGCCCCTTCAGAACAAACCACATTCGGTGACAGCACTGAATACAACGCTCGCCAAGAAGCAAATCCGATGCACGAGAAACAAAGAGCACCTCTTGAGGCAAACGCAGACGTTCCATGGTCTCTCGCAGACCGTGACCCAGTGGCAGTCAACAACGATAAAGGTAACACCGTTATCCGCATCTTGTGGAGCGCCAACCTTGCACTGGAGCTTAAGCGCCAGTTCAACAGTAAGGAGGATGCACAGAAGGTGATCGACCAGATCGTCCTCAATGGCAAGATCCGCCCTGAAGGTGCGTGGAAGAAGCTATTCAAGCCTTCCGCCGACTTGATGGTGGATGGAGCATTGGAGGCATCTAGTGTAGACTTCTAGGAACTAAACCAAAAAGAACCAAGCTGGCTAACGCTGGCTTGGTTTCTTTTTGCTCCGCTGTATTGCCTTCATTCAAAGAACGTGCCTCTAGCACAACTATATAAAGAACGCACGGCTAACGCAGCAGATGTAATGAAATACATTACATACAACATCACCTGCTAACGCAGTGGCGTTGCTAACGCTGTGGCTCGCTCGTTCGGGAGAAAACATACACTACACATACCAGACACATACATACATACTGGCTTGCTGTGCCGCTCTCCCTCACTCGCTAAGCTAACGCTGTTACTTTAGTACCATGGATTGTAATGAAAGTAAAGTAAAGAATGGTCATATTGAGATGAACCTCTTAAGTAGAGCATCTGCGAGCTGGCCTAACATACAGCGTCTAACAGTGATGTAGTGAATACATACAGAAATCTAGCTCACTTCGTTCGGAGATGAACAAGAAAAGAGCATTAGCACGGCTGAAGAGCATAGCCACAGGAAGCTCTACAAGGCTACGTAGAGACGCCGCAAGTAGATATGAAACACATACCAGCAAAAAAGCCTGCGACGTCTCACAGAGCCACCACTAGCTCAGTATGGGCATGTGTAGGCCTCGTTTAGATGTGAGGCCTGCCATTCCTGTTAATTCGTTAAGCGTTTCATACCGCTGGGGGGAAAGGCCATTTTACCAACAAGAAAAAGAATATGAAAACACCAAACTGGATGCTAAGCATGTTCACCAGCCAAGAGGCTAAGGACGTGCAAGAGATACAACTACTAGAGAAAGAACGAGTCGTTCTAGCACTACAGACACGCTGCCAATACTTTAAATGGCAGAACGCAAGAAAAAAAGACAACAACCCGCTAAAGCTGGAGCGAATGCGCACACACATGTGGCGTCTTTACCGCAAAAGCGTAAAAACTAGAAAAAAATGTCAACAGAAACAATCGGAATTCAAAATCAAACATAGAAATGAAAATTAAATCACAATTAAAAAGAGGACGCCATAAAGAATTTTACAGCCTTCTTATAGAACTGGCAGACGTCCCCGACAAACGATGCCTCCCACATGAGGAAGACGAGATAACTGTAAGACTGGAAAATGATAGTTATTCACAAATCTACACCGACGCGATTTTAATCCCAAATAAAGCAAAGGGAAGCAAAAAGATCACGATTTTAAGGTCACGATTTGAATGGCAAAAAAAGGCAGCAGAAGGTCAACTGCTAAAATCACATAGAGCAATCGCAAATTGGGCAAAACAACAACAATATGAAATTAATAACAAATAAGAAACTAGAAGAGATAAAAGAACAATCCCTAATGGACGGGATTAAAATGGGCTATGAACAATCAAGACTGGACACCATCAAAGAGCTAGAGGAGCAAAACCTCCGCATCATTCCTATGGAGAGAGCAGACGTAGCAGCAATGAATATGGGTGTGCCTGAAGAAGCCCTCCCAGACAACGCAATACAAGGACCATGGAGCAATTAACAATACCAGCAGCACACGTTCAGCCAGGAGACATAATCCAAATAGGACATAAAGGGGAGCACTACACCAAGGGGTGGGGGCTTGTCTACAAAGTGTGGAATGGTCCAGTCCTAACCAGAATAACAACAGGAGGAGTGGGGGAGCTAAAGAGCAGCTACCATTTCAATAACAGACCGATACAAGTAAAGGAACTATGAAGCCATACATAATAAAATACGAAATGGAAAGCGGCTCAATGTGGGGTGACCCTTGGCCAGAATGCGAAGAAGACGCGGAAACACTAGCAGAAGCTGAAGAAATAGCACGCCAACTGCAACACGGAGAGAGAGAAGAGGCTACAGTAAGGAAAGTAACAATATACAAAAGACTATGAAACAATTAAGCTTATCTGAAAACCGACCATCAACAAAGGACACGATAAAAGAGCTAAACCGAAAAGGAATGACAAAAGCGGCTAAAGGACACCAATCACTTCTTTCTGCTGAAAGACGGCTTACTACATCACTTGCAAGATTAGTAGCTCGTGATGGCGATATAGCCAAAGATGCAACAATAATATACAATAAAATGAAAGTGAAAGGAATGAGCGAACACCGAATACACAAAGCACGTCACGAAGCTTGGGTAAAAGCAATTAAAAAAAACAACAATTACAAATTAAACCATGTATTAACGGCTCATAAAGAAATAGTTAATGGATTTAAACATCAACAACCATAGACGGCTTAGAAGATGAAGCATGAAGGTTAACAATAAACTTACTGCCCTCATCCTCCTGATCGAGGTTGAGCGCCTTACGTCCAATGTTATCAGCCTTCTCTAGATCGGCAAACGTGCGTATCTTCAACGCACTGCCCTCCTTAAGCTCCTTCATAGACCTCCCCACCTCATCGAGGATATTACTACGATGCTCTACAGTGCCCTGTGCAATCTTCAAAGCCAGAGCCTCTACAGGATCATCAACAGTAGCCACCTCAGTCGTGAGGGGGATGTTAAGGCGCTTAGACAGAGCCTCGCTCTTCTTAACCAACGCCAACGCCTTCTTGCGGAGACGCTCAGGACTCATCCATTCACCACGCTCAGCTCGCTTATTAATAGCAGACACCGTGGCTGGAGAATATTCCACAGCAATCTCCTCAACAGGGACACCAGCGCAGAATAAAGCCTCAATAGTCTTCCAAGGAAGCTTACTGAGATCAACACGAGCCGTCTTAGGGACGGGAGAGGAGATGGGGGGAAGACGCTTGCGTCGGCCTTCTACGGCGTCCAAAGCGCGTCGGGTGTTATGCCTGCCGCTTTCCCCACGGGGCTTTGGTTTCTTGGCCATAAGAAATACAATACAACAACTAAGACACAATGTCAACGAAAACATCAATACAAGCATGGATAAAAAAACACATGAGTTAAAATACTCAATAAAAATAACAAGCAACAAAAGACACAAAAACTACTGCGACATCGAGGTGACATTCCACGAGTTCCCAGACAGATTAAGAGGTATAGACAGAAGAAAAGACCACAATGGAAATGAAAACAGAGCTGAATCCATCGCCAACCTACACATAGGAGGATCGGCAATGATATTCTTGCCAGGAGACAGCAACCACCCACTCCCAGACAAAGACACCATAAGGGCCTTGTTTAAAGAAGAAGAAGCCAGAACAAAAGCAAATGAAATCAACGAAGCAGTAAAAACTTGGTATAACAAAAACAAATACAAAAACAAATAAATATATGTATAAAGAAATAACAGACTACAGCAAAGACAACGGAGGAATCAGAGATCAACGCACCCCTAAAGAACAGAAGGTGGACGATGACATTCAAACCAACACAAGGGGACTACGCATGCACTACCTAAAGCGTTTCCTGAAGAAGGGCTGGTGTCAGGATCAGGTGTATAACATGATCTTATCAGGGGAATACAAACTCAACAAGCGTCTGAAGGAGTCGGCTATTAACGCTGTAGAGGCGATGTTCGACAACCTCCCATCAGACTACACACCGTTTGAATTTGAGAAGGAGTTTGGATCAACAGCACAGCAATGGGCTGACAACTTAGGTATAGGCGTAGCTCCAGAGAACACCAAGGACGAAGACCTAGCCAGCGTAACAGAAGCAGACATGTCATGGACACGCCCAGCAGAAGCTAACGCAGCAGAAATCTTCCTTGCCAGAGAGAATAAGAAGCGAGAGGACGAATGGCGTGTAGCACAATCCAAAACGCTACAGGCAAAAGGCCCCTCCTATTGTGTAGCTAAGTTCTCCCTTGGCAAGAAGAAGATCAACTACGACTCACGCAAGAAGATGTGGGGACGTAATTCCAAGACAGGAAAGCCAGTGAAGATTCCAAGCCTAGCTATCTGGACACAGCCAGCAATGGCACGGGTGTTCATCATGAACGAAATTATTACCAGATACTACGGCAAGCGTCTGGAGGAGAAGATTGGAACACCAACAACAGCCACACTGACACAAGGAGAGCGTCAGGAGATTGTGGACAGTATACTAGACCAACACGGTTTACGCCTTACACAGTCTACAGCTGTAGTCCCACGAGTGCATGACAGCAAGAAGGGCGGGTTCTACTGCATCTACTTCACATTGGAGAAGCACCTCAATCAGCCTACTAAATACAGATACGACGACGTAACTGAACTGAACAAGCGTTCCAATGAAACTATCACAGCATCTGATGCCTATGAGGAAGATGTGCAACGTATTGTTGAAGGGGATCACATAAACGGCTATGAGCTACAGGACATCGTCTTATCTGGAAAAGCAGACGAGGCTGACAACCCTATAAAGAACTCAGGCCTTGAGGAGAAAGCATCAGACAAGACTGGAGACAAATGGCGAGGCGTCAAGCCCGTAGACATGCTTCCAGGACACGCTGCTTATCTTCAGATGTGTCGAGAGCTGGAACGTGAAGAGCTAGCTGAGTTTGCTGCCGATCCTACAGAACCTGAATACCACATGACTCTGCCGATGGCCTCTCTCATATTTGAGGGCATGATGTTCCCCAAAAAGGCTATTATGTCTGACGAGGACTGTTTGGAGGTGTGGGGAGAAGACTACTTCGAGGAGGTGACTTATCTTCTTAATGAAGAAGAGTTCAACCTATGCCCTTCCCCTAGGCTCTTCGATGAGGCCCCTCACGTCCCCTGTGGGGCGTCGTAGCCCTGTTTTGATATACATACACCAAAAGCCCACAGTAACGCCTCAGAGCGCTGCTGTGGGCTTTTTTTAGTGCGCTGTCTTGCCTTTTAAGAACTACAATGCTCGCGTTCCGCGAGACGCTTCGTTTCACTACGCGTGCGGCCTTCGGCCTTTTTAGGAGGTTGTCTTTCATCTTCATATCCTTCAGGATGTGGGGATGGGGGACGAACAAATTAACTTAACAAAATCAAACTTAATAAAATCATGCAAGCAGACAAAATCGTATTCGTATCAGATAAATCAGGAGGTGTCGCCAAAAACCCTGAGCAAGTAGCTAAGGAAGTGCAAGCACTCAAAACGAAGATGACAATGTTTAAAGATGCTGAAGTCCACACAGGATTTACAGGAGCCGCCGAGGCCCTTAAAGGAAAAGTCGTCTTAGCTGAATACCTACCACTCAACCTAGTAGCAGCTGCTGATTCATTCGTTGAGTGCTCAACAGCACAAGGAGTGAACGACACCATCAAAAAGATGCTCACAGCCGACCAAATCGCAGAAGCGATGGTCTTCGTAAAGATTTTCAAATCAGAAGAAGTAAACTTTGCTCTCTGGAAAACAGAGAACGAAACACAGACAGCCGAAGTGACCGCCACCACCCCTGAAGGCGAAAACACAGACGCTGAATAGAACAAAAGGAGAAGAGGCGCTCATCGTGAGCGTCTCTCTCCCAATACTATACCATGATACTACTAATACAAGTCTTGCTACTCACTGCCGTTACATGGCAAGCCAACAACGTTACGGACGACTGGTTTTTCTCCCTGTCCTTTGGAGTTGTAGCCATGTTAGCTATAGGAGCCACTAACGCCGCCCATAAGTTAAACTTCAATCTAAGAATGCACGTATGGGAATCGCGCGAAGTTCTTAAAGCAATTGAACAAGTAAATAAAGCTATCATGGAGGAAATAGGGCTTACAGAGGACGAGATGGAACAATTTGACATACCACAGATAGTAAAACGAAACAATGAAGATTTCTATAATCCTGAATAAAAAGGCAAAAACAGTTACTATAAAAGGGGAGAACACGAGGAAGGAACTGTTTGACCACTATAAAACAAAAAAAGAAGGACCATGCTGCGCTGGCACATACAACGGGTATTCAAACTGTGGAAACGGAGGCTGGCTACTACAAGAAAACAAGAAAATCACCCAAACAGTAAGGGTTAGTAAAACAAAAGAAGAAGCGATAGCCTACGCTAAAAAATGCAAAGAAGGGCTAAAGTTGTGGAAAAAAGCCTATATTAAAAGCGGACTATGAAGATCTCAATCGCAATCGACAAAAGAGATAATAGGGTGACGATAACTGGAACCGACACAGTCGATCTAAAAGACCATAAAAGCTACAAAATAAAAGGAGAAAATCACCGATGGACAGCGGGGGTGTTTGATACATCAATAACTATACGCACTGGGTGGGTGCTGGAAAGAGACGCAAAACACACCTCAGTATCAAGAAGCTTCCACTCTATGCTGGCAGCCAAAACATGGGCAAACAACGCCGCACTAGCACTAAAAGAATTTTACAAAGACATCGAATAACAATCTGGGGCCACCTTGGCCTCCTCTAGAAAAAGAAACAAAAACAACAACATATATATATATGAACAAACTAATGACTATCTGGTCGAAAGACCAGAAAGAAGCAAAACAGGAAGCACTCGCAGTGAAAGCTGAAGTGTTTGAAGCCCAGACTAAAGTAGCAGCTCTCGAAGCTAAAGCCGCAGTCGGAACCGCAGAACGCACCCTTGCTCGCGCAATCAGTAGCCTAGCTGGAGAAGCCGAGCCTAACCTCGCCATCCTCGTTAAGCTCACTCGTAGCGTTACCACAGCTAAAGACGCTCAAACTGCCCTCGCCGACCTTCAATCCGACCTGTTCGGTAAAGGCTAGTAACTATAGCGGGGGAGGGATACGCCTTAACCCGCAATTAACAAAAACAACAACAAATACAGAACATGATTATTACAGTTCAGTCCGCAGGACGCACTCGCCCAGTAGATGCCGACGATTACGGCTCACCTAGCACCATTGGTCAACTCTTCGGTAATGCGCAGTTCCGCGAGGACCTCGTAGTTCCAGATCGTGCCGTTCCACTTTTTAACGGACAGGCAGTTGACGGCGCAACTCCTCTTAACGAGGAAGGTGTCGTCTCCTACCAGATCGCCGCTTCTTCTAAGAGCGCCTAGTAGGCCCTTAAGAAACATCCTCAGGGGGGAACGCCATGTAGGTGTTCCTCCCTTTTTTGGGTGTTCTATTAACAATGAAAACAAACAACTAATGCTATGTCAGATTATTTTTTAAGAAACGAAGGAGGAAAAGTGATTGCCTACGAGCTAGGTGCAGGGAAAGCAATAAACACGGCTGCAATCGTTCCGTTTATACAGGGAGCAAAAAGAATTCACTTTGACTTTAACAGCCGATCCTTCAAATTCTCGGTATTCGCAGCTCAAAACGCTCTCATTACCACGATTGAATGCCCACTTATTAAATGGCCGATGCCAATTAAGTTCGATAACGGCAAACAGAGCTTCAAACTAAACGCAAACTCTAAAGTAGTTGATGTGTTCGTGAAGGACATGGTCTTCATCCTAGTAGACAGAATGGAAGGGGGTCACACGATGTATACATGCTACAAGAATGGAAACATTCCTAAGCTAACAAACATCCACCCAGGAGGAGACATCTGTCTTCCAATGAGCATTGCCACCATGACACATCCATCAGCGATCATCGCTGGAATGGAGAACTCACCAGGAAACATGGACATGGGTAATGAAAACTGGCTAGACATCAGGATCGAAGGTGAGAACGCCGTCCTGCAAGGACAACCGACAAACGGAAACAAGCTCCCAAAAGATATAGAGCAATACACAAAAGATTATGTTTACTCTTGAAGAAATTGAAAAAGAGCTTGTAAACCACAAGGTGTCAATCCACGTGATAAAAAGTGTATTGAATGTGCTCAAGCAATCACAGGAAGACAAAGACCTCATCTCCAGAAACCTTAAAAACATACTACCAGGACTAAAATGATTGAGATTAAACATATCACCATTATTGGCGTAGGAGGAGGAGGAAGCATGCTTCTTCCAGCCCTATCGCCAGCATACGACCTCACACTGCACGATGGTGACGACTTCGAAGACAAGAATATCACTCGACAGATCTTCAGCGAGACAGGGCGAAACAAAGCCACTGCGCTAGCTGAGTTCTATAACAGAGGAGTAAAAACTATCGACGCTAGCCCTGAAATGGTCATTGGATCAGAAGAGCTAAAGTCCGATCTCATCTTCTGCTGCGTAGACAATAACCTAGCACGCAGAGCCGCTCACAGCATCTGCATGACCAACAGCATCCCCCTCATCCTCATTGCCAATGAAGACTGGGACCCACAAGCCTTTTTGTGCCTACCTGAGTTCCAATTCACGGAACGTGATCCATTTACAAGATGGGGACTAGGAGACTTAAAAGAAGGACGGCAGCAAACCTGCGCAGGAATGGAAGTAATTGAAGACATCCCTCAACTACCACAAGCAAATCACGTATCTGGAGGGTTTGGTCTCACCATCATGCAATCTCTCCTTACATGCAACAATCCAGAAAACTACCTGATCGAAGTGACTGGGTGTCCTTGGCCTGAATACAAGCGAGTATTAGACATCGAACCATAAACAATTAAAAAAATGACTAAAACAAAAGAATTAACATTCGAATCTACATTCTTAAATGTGGTGGAGCTTGTCCTAACTACAAGTGAGGAGGAGAACACAAACATGAAGCCGTCTTCGATTAAGATGTTTGAAGAACTCACCATCCCGAAGATCCCCACAGCAACAAGAAAAAAGGCATTAGCCGATAAAGATTGGGGCAAAGTAATACAAGAATTTCTTAACTTTGCTACAGCAACCTCACTTAGTCTATGGCCGTATTTAAGAAATGGGGGGAAAGAGACTGACATTTTGATGGGGAAAATAAGTTTAGAAACATCTGACGCGCCAGAAACACCTAAGACAGATGCTGAAAAAGCAGCTGTATTAATGGGGACGTCTACTAAGCGAGAATTAGGAACCGCACTCAGACTAGATGGACATATTGCCTACCAATTCAAAGTGGTAGGAACAACGATGTATATTAACAGGAACCCCGATGAGTTTCTAGATGGCGAAGTTGCGCCTGAGAAGGATGCGAAAGCACTGACCTCAAGAGGAATCGAAGCAAGAGTGATCAAGTGGACATCAACACATATCAAGCAGTATATCGAAGAAACCTATGCCTTCATGGAAGAAATGAAGGAATGGGCTAAAGATCCTAAAAAGCAAAGTGAACTTATAGCTAAAGGTATCAAGGAAGCTAACGACAACATCATCTTAATCATCGAAGAGGAAATTTAATATGGAAACAACTACAAAACGCATTATTCGTAAAGGCTTCGACGTTGCCAGAGTCACCTTCGAGGAGAAGACTGTCGTAACAACCAGCGCTTCAACTATCACGAACAAACTACCACTGCTTCCATTTAAAACATGGATTAGAGCCACGTCCTTCCTGTCAGCCGTTGCCAAGAAGAAGAACTCAGAGGCCATTGTATCGCTTACAGTGGTCAGAGGCAGATGGCGTATCTACTGTTGGCATCAGGAAACATCTGGAACACTACACGTCAAATACGACTCTTCCTCTGAAGAGAACATGGCGATGCTGTCTGATGAAGAAAAGCTGGCATTCGAGAAGGTTCACTGCACCATTCACAGTCACAACAAGGCAGGCGCAAGCCAGTCAAGTGATGACATGAAAGATGAAGAAGGACGCGATGGATGGCATATTACAGTGGGAAACTGTGACAAGCCAGTCATGAGTAGCCATTGTCGATTCAACGTCCGTCGCGTAGCTAAGTTTAACGAAGCAGGCAAGAAGGTAGCGGCCTCATACCAAGACTTCATTTACTGTGACATTGACGTCGCAGTAGCACCACCCAAAACTCCAAAAAGCATTCACCCAAAAATGTTGAAGGGACAAGAAACTATCCTGCTGATAAACTATGATGCAGAGTTTCCTGAAGAATGGATGGATCGAGTGAAGAAGCAGGTCTATTCAGCCCCTACAAGGGGGAATGGTCAATACGGGTATCAATATGGGCATCAAAAAAAAACCCACTATACCGACCACTCCAGCCCACAAGGAGTTAGTAGCAAGCAAAAACGACTCGACCTCGGAGACTCAAAAGCAGAACAGAAAGCGCCGAAGCTCACCACAAAGTCGCCGTTCAAGACGCCGATCATGCCGCTAGAGCCAGAATGGGTGCTGATACAAAGCATCTTTAATCACTACCATAGAGACAGCTTATCAAGAGCTGTAGACGCCTATTACGGAACGAGTTCACATGTATTGATTGACATGAAGCGAATAGTAGATAAGGTGAAAGCCTACTTCATAGTAACGCAAGGGTGTGATCCAGATAAAGTTGAAATAGCACTACCTGAGCTGGGTGACCTAATGGATGTATTGGTAGACACTCACGCAAGAGTGGCTATCACGACAACAAACGATGTATATACAAGAGTATATGAGATGGAACTATGCCAAGCTCTGTATACAGAATTCAAAGAAGGCATGATCTTCACCTCCATCACCTAAACACAATAACGTGCAACTACAAGACGCCCTAAGACTACCAGCCAACACAACCATCCCTTCATTAGACGTTCAAGTGATTGAACAGCAAGGACATCAAGTGGTGAAAGGAGGGGGCGTTATGTCTCTGTATAGGGTGAGAGACATAACATCTGAGTCAATACTAAGAATATTTTTCATATCGCATACTGTATTGTTCGTTGGTGGACACTATAAAGTAACCTCTCAGCCCTCATCAGAAGGGTTAAGAGGCATTCGATCATCAAGAATCGGAGGCGTGCCATCGGTCAACTGCGATAACCACGCAGTATTTGATGTATACGTCCCCAATCCAGAACACCCACAAGTAGCTAAGTTCTTAGAACTATGCAACCCTAAAGTAGCATCGCTACAAACAAAATTAACCATGAGTAATACTACAAACCAAGCACGACTAATGCCTGCTCCCCCCTATTCCGCAGATCAACTAGAGAACTACTGTCTAGCGCGCTATTTCAGCACTAGAGATAAAGCTTTAACGAAAGAAGGAATGACAGCAGATCAAGCCCACGACGTGGGTATTGAGATGATGAAATCCGTCCCTCTTTACTGGTTCGGACAAGACAAACAACTACCGTAATGGCAACAAATCATAAAGAAGCCGAGGTGGTGGATGTCTCTGTAGAAGACACCACTAAGGAGATAACAAGCTCTGCTCTAGACATAACCGTGGACAGAATGCATGCGCATTTTAACCACGACGGAAAGAAATGGACTATCAATCCAGATAATATCCCGTCACTAGAACAGGCAAATCAAATAGCAAAAGACATCGTAGGTCTTCAACTAGCCACAGAATATCTCGAAAACGAGACGAGCTGGCTATTGGGTAACCTAATATCCGAAACCAAGAAGGTTTACGGCGACGACTTCGATGTCTCAGAGTTGGAAGGTGTAACACACCGCAGCTTCCAAACATTGCGAACGTCAGAAGCTGTATACAACGCGTATGCAGATTGTAGAATACCTGGGATGTCGTTCACCCACCATAAAGAGGTATTCTACGTCAAAGGGTTGGATGACGAGGCAAAGCTCCTCATCCTCCACAAGGCCCGTGAGATGTCCCTCAGCGCCCTGCAAACCCGCGAGCTAGCAAAGCTAGTGGCAAAGGATGGCAAGGACGTGTTGACGGGCGGAGACACGCAGTTGGGCTTGATGAATAAGATACAGGAGAAGAAAGACACTGAACCTGTATACATTATCGTCTCGTTCAACGGTATCGTGAAGAAAGTGAAGGAGCATGGGTTTACCGAAGAAATGGACAGCTCATCTCAGATCATTATTCAAATCCACCCAGATATGGAGCTACTCAAAAAGGCTCCAGATCATAAAGTGACAATTTAATCGCGCGGTGGACAAGCCAGGTTAAGTCATCTGTCTCATAAGCAGATCATCGTCGGTTCAAATCCGACCCGCGCAACCATTCAAACAACATAAGGGCATATAAATATGAGTCCAGATAAAAAAAAGAAAGCCACAAAGGCGTATAAAAAAGACCGAAAAACCATCATTATGAAGACACTCAACCTCAATGAGGACGAGTATAAACAAGTGATGGCTACTGGTGCGCTCCTGTGCCGATATACAGATTTGGTTCAAAACGGAGCCAGGAAAAGAGAAGTGACGCCACAAGATGACGAAGTATTCATCGGATCATTGCTGTCCATATTCTCTATCTATGGCTCTATGAGCCTCAACCCGATGGAAGCTGTGCTTTACGCGCTGTCCAAAAGCCTATTGGCATTACCATCGAAGAAGGAAGAGAACGACAACACCACTAAATAGTCGCCTTCCCGCTCACCTTCCTCAGATCAGTAGCCAACCTGACGATACGAGGAGGTGAGCCACACTTTAAGCACTAGGTCGTCTAATTGGTTAAGACCCGACCCCGTTTGTGGGCGGAAATGCAAGTTCAACTCCTGCCCAGTGCAACAATCAAAAACGCATCGCAAGATGCCCTTACGGAAGAACCGAAGGTTCGACCAGCCCGCACTCACCCACCCACCCCCGTTGTCATGAACAGGGTGAGGTGCGGGTAATCTTTAAAACAACACTATCATAGTGTAACCATGATCACTACAGGGAAAGGTATTGCGTCGCAGGTATGTCTGTGGTTATTTTCATTGCCTCAGTCGGTAAACGCATAAAAACCGACATCCCTAAAGTGGTTCATCGTCATGAAAGCACACATCCACTACCTGAAATACTAGATAAACAAAAACACATTATGAACGTCCTATTCTGCGCCGACCCTCATTTGGGGCATAAAAACATCCACAAGTTTAGAGATGCAGTAACAAGCCCTGAACACAACACGAGGCTGTTCAGGAGGGAGGCACGAGCCAAACTAAACAAGCGAACAATTACCTTCTACTTAGGTGACATAGCCTTTGACGAAGAGAGCTTGGACGTTATTAAAGAACTGCCTGGTCGTAAGATCCTTATTAAAGGAAACCACGACGACATGACGACTACAGCTGCACAGCTAGAAGCGTTCGAGGAAATACACGGTATGTTCCGATACAAAAAGATGTGGCTTACACATGCCCCTATTCACCCACAACAGCTCTTCGGTATGCTCAACGTCCATGGACACGTCCATAACAAGACGGTGACACGCTGGGGACGTCCAGACAAACGATACCTTAACCTATGCCCTGACGTTCAGGGGCAATACTTCACCACCTTAGAGGAGGTGAGAAAACTAAGACCATGAGTATGCTACAACATCACCTTCATTATACGATAACTTGCCAGACATGCGGAGAGTACAGCGACTCACAAGCAAGAAGCGAGGTAGAGGATGCCGTAAAAGCATATGAAGCCGAAGGCTGGGGATTCGCCTCATACAAGAGCGATAGCCACGTCTACTTAACCTGCCCAAGGTGCAAAAGGGAAATACCAGAAATACCAATTTAACAATGCAGGAATACTACGATGCCGCAGACGTCAAAGACTCAATCAGCGGCAGACTCAAATCAATTATATCAGACCTCCTCCCAGAAGCTAAAATAGCTGGAGGAGAAGCAAGAGTGGGTAGCTTGTCAGGAGAGAAAGGCAAGTCCATGGCCATATCGCTTAACCCATCTAAAATGGGAGCGTTCTATGACCATGCATCTGGGGATAGCGGAGACTTATTCGACATCCTTCAGGAGGTTAAAGGACTTGACTACCCTGAAGCTATTGACTACCTAGCGCACCATTACACATCATGTGTGAAGAGGCCCTGGGAATCATCCAGCATCAACGCTAAGAAGATTACCAACCCAGAAGCATTAATAGCTAAGATCACACCACAAGTGATTGAGTATATGCAGGCTACGAGGAAGGTGTCGCAAGCCACATTAACCAACTACGAAGTGGCAAGTGTGCCTAACCAGCCTACAGCAGCCGCGTTCCTACACTTCCAGAACAACCAAGTGTCCAAAATCTCCTGCTGGCAGCCTGCTGGCAAGAAGTGGTGGGCAGTCGGAGATGGGGGGAATGGCCTATTTGGGGCTAAGTATGTTACAACCAAACTTACCAAGGGACGCCTCATCATCACAGAGGGGCAAAACGACGCCATGGCCTGTGCCGAGGTAGGGTATCCAGCTGTGTCTATTCCATCAGGAGTGAGTAACGCGCATTGGATTTCAGAGTGTTGGGAGTATTTACAAGAATTTCACACGATCACCCTCTGCTTCGACGAGGACGACAAGGGTATAGAGGCGCGTGACGTAGCCGTGAAGCGCCTTGGAGTGAGTAAATGCCTAGTCACCTCACTTCCGCTCAAAGACGCCTCAGACATGCTCCAGGGAGGCCGTGGAGAAGAGCTAGCAGACCTCTTAGAGAGGGCTCAGCCACCAGAGCAGACAGACGTAGCCCCAGCTACCGACTTTGAGGATGATGTTCAAGAGATCCTCAGCCAAGATCTCTCCCTTATCGGCGATAAGATGTTCATTCCTGAACTGAATCACCGCATCAGAGAGAACGAAATGACCGTCATCTACGGGCGAGAGTTTGCAGGTAAGTCAGTCTTCATCAGTAACCAGATGGCATATGACGCTGCTAAAGGTATTGCTACAGCTATCGGCAGCTTCGAACAGAAGCCCCGCATGACGCTGGCAAACATGCTTACGCAGTTCTCAGGCAACAAAGACATCGGCCAGCAGGAGAACTACAAGCAGTGGTTCCGCGCAATGGCAGAGCACATCCACATCTACAAAGAGACAGAGAGTCCTACGCCACAGAGGATCATCGAAGAATTCGCCTACCTCTACAAAAGAAAAGGCATTAGACGCTTCGTTGTAGACAACTGGTCTGCAATGGATTTAGGCGACGACTCCAACGGAGAGAACGCTAAGGCAATTAACCTCTTCCGCTCGTTCGTTAACGAATACCCCGTGCATGTCTTCATCGTTATGCACCCCCGCAAGACAGGAAGGGAATATGTCAACAAGGAGAGTGACCGAAACGAGATACGTGGAGCAGGACAACTTGTTCAGCTATCTCATAACGTCATCCTAGTTCACCGTAACGAGGGGAAGTCAGACAGCATCTTTGAGATGATCAAGGACAAAAGGCCTGATGAAGCTGCTCTATACGACCAGAACGAGCCAGATGGCAAGATAAAAGTGCAAAAGAACAGATTCTTAGGCACTACACCACAGGCAGACGTATGGTTCGCCAACGAAACAAAGACATTCATGAACTACCGAGGGCAGCCAGTGAGCATGCCTGACGTAGCAAGGGCTCAAGAGCCAGAACTATTTTAACAACTTAGGTGGGAACAAGGTAATGAGGCGCGGTAATTTTTGGTCCGTGGTTATTCATTTGGCCTGTGTTCTTAAATCTCATAAAGGAACACTCCCACCACACTTTACACAATGAAAACTAGAAGAGAATGGTATAACGACTTACCTAGAACACACAAGTTCAAAGCTATTAAAAACACCGAGGCGGCAGAAGACGAAGGCGAAGAGCCACCACGCCTCGATCAAGAAGAGCACTCCCTGAATGCAGCAATAGCAGGAGGTTTCGTATGGTCAAAAACACCAGAGGGAACAGATTTCTGGATTAACGCACAACGAGGAATATACACAAAATCATGAGGATACTAAGCGGAAGACAACAGATGGAGCTGAATCAGACATACCAAGCTGAATTCAAAACCATAACAGGAGTGTCACTAGGAACCCTTACAATGAAAGGGGCTAGAGAAGTAAAAGTAGGAAACGTAACCATCCCTACAATGACAGGAAAGCAACGCATTAGACGCCTCATCCTTAAATGCCCCTCAGCCATCCCTACAGATACTAAAGGAATACACATCAACAAGATGGACGTTGCAATGCACGACATCAAACGATACGCATAACATGAACGATCACCCATCCCTACCAGTAGTTGGCGGTCCTCTCGCAGGGACACGCACTACAGGCTGGGCTAAGGACATCAAATACTTTGAATTCTGCCAGCACACATACATGTATTACGGGCTACACAGCCCAACACCAATGTGTGAACCAAACCACTCAGCAGTATATAAGTTCGATAACACGCGATGGGTGTGCATAAAAGATTACAACAAACAAGATGAAAGCACAAAAAACAATGGCAGGAAGATTGCTCGCCCCTGTCGACCCAGCTGAGCTGACAAAACGCGCCAATAAGGTGGTGGTCATAGGCGATATTCACGGCAATAACGGGGCTATCCTAAAAGCAGCGAAAGACAACCCAGGCTCCACGCTAATACAATTAGGAGACTTTGGTATAGGCTTCCAGATACACGAAGAAGAAGAGTTGTATCAACTTGATCGCCTGAACAAAGTTCTCACACAGAAAGACTGCATGCTGTGGGTAATACGTGGAAACCACGACGATCCAGCCTACTGGAAAGAGAAGAACCCAATGATGTCCAACATCAAGATGATTCCAGACCACACCACGAGAGTGATTGGTGGGAAGAGCATCCACATGATTGGAGGGGGGGTGTCTATTGACAGAAGGCTGCGCACAGAGGGAATAAGCTACTGGGCAGGAGAGAAGATGACAGTGCCGATCAACCCTCAGCCACTAGAAGTGGACGTCCTCATCACGCACACAGGCCCAGGAAACAAATACATCTCAGATAAGTTGTATGACCTAGGGGACTGGCTGAAGAAGGACGAAAAGCTACAAGCTGATCTCTGGGAGGAAGCAGCTATGGTAGAAGACCTCAGAGAGAGGATCACCGCACCACTACACGTCTGTGGACACTTCCACAAGTCGGCTACAGTGAAGACAAAGGTGGACACTATCAAGTTTTTGAACATTAATGAAACGCTCACACTATAAGCACCGCAACCCAACACGGGAGGGCTTAGCGCTCCTTCTACTAGCCGCAGCATCTGCCCCATGGGGAATACCATCAATGCTCGGTGTTAACATTCTTATCACCACTATTATACAAGCGTTCTTTGCCGTTGTAGGCTGGACACTACTTGTTATGGATATTAGAGCGCATCTGGGGAAGCAGCCTGAACGTCTCGTTCGGAAGCCAACACCTCCTGCCTCACCCAGCACTCCTCTGGAAATGCATAAGGGTCGCTCGTTGATGGTGTCAAAACCTCCGCAGGAATCCACACCTTCAGTTTCAACTGACAGCCACACACCCCACAACCATCAATCTGGTCGTGGAGGCTACTACGCTTTTTCGCCAGTGAAGGAAACATGTGAGGAATAAGATTCTTACACACGTTACATCCCTTCACCTCTACGTTCTTAGGACACCTAGAACATATCTCAGAGCGTCGGTCAGCCTCTTCTTGAGACACTATAACACCGCCGCTCTTCACCCACGCCTTTACAACTTTAAGGAAGATGAACACATCGTTAGCATGTATGCTGCGCTGCTCAACCTCCCTCTTAGGACCACAACCAGTGATGGTGTAGTTCGTGCATAGGTCATCAGCAACTCTTAGTTCCCATCCAGGAGCTAGGTCGCCACCATACTTGGTGCGTGCGCTGCCCACCTGTTGGACGAGGCTAAACCATTCCTGAGCATGTATCTCTACGTCTCCTTCTTGCCATATAAAGCCACGAGGAAGGTCACGAGATGCGTTATATCTACCTATAATCACAACAACACCATACACCTTTAACACAAAAAGTCAAACATAATGAACCCAATATCACTAAGCAGCCTAGAAGGAGCCACAATCAAAGAAGTATGGGACGAAGAAGAAACCCTTACATTCATCACGACGGATGGCGAGTTCTGCCGAATCCAGTATACAACAGAATACGACGACAGTGAAGTTTATAGAGATGTCTTCGACAACATAATCAGCACAAGATACTTCAATGACAACCTGAAACTAAAACTAGGCCTAATAACTCAAAGAGCTGTTATGATAGCCAAGGCGGAAGCTGAAGAAGCTTCCGAAAAAGGAAGAAAGAAATACATCATCAAGAACCACATAAGGTGCAAAGCGGAATTTGACAAGCTAGCACCATCACAAAAAGAAATTGATGAAGCCACAGCGTAACGAACCATGGACAGACCCAGACAGCCCTTGGAAGACAGAGGCGGCCTACAGGGCATGGCTACGTGGAGGAATACGACGGGTGTGGAGCAAGTATCCACTGAAGATCATCTTCATCAAGAACAACCGCTTCAAAGCCCCACTAGGTCAACACGACAAGATGGTGTGGTGCGGGATATGTAACTTATGCACGACTACACTAAGAACAAGCAAGCTCCAAGTAGACCACCTTCATCCAATGCCACCAATGGTGGACGGACTGGACGACTATATGAATACGATGTTCCCGACACAAGCGGGGATGCAGTTCGCGTGCAAGCCATGCCACGATGCTACAACGTTGGCGGAAAGAAAAGGTATATCATTAGGGGCGGCAAAAATAGAAAAGGCGGCCATACAAGTGATGAAGCGTCCCGTTGAAGGACAGAAGCAATGGCTACTGGCAAACGGGTATACAGAAAAAACTCTACCAAGCAACGCTAAGAAGAGAAGAGAAGCAATAACATCAGCAATGACAATCAAATGAGTGAGAAACTAAAATTCAAAATCAAAGTGAAAGGGAAAAAGGAAAAACCAAAAGTAATTGTAACCTTCCTAGAAATGCCAGATTCCTTAGTGGGGAACGGCGAAGAAATCGAGACGACCGACAGCTTAGTGGTGGTGTCATCAGAAAAAGTAGTAGACATCGGAGAAGCAGAGCGTCTACAAATCCCTGGAAAGACACACAAACTACCCTTCACTATAGAAGTGCCTATTACATACAGTAATGAAGAGATGGCTAAAGAAGATGCCAAGCTAATCAGCAAGGCGCTAAAAGCTTGGAAAACAGAACAAGAATAATGATAGACCCAAATTTCCCAGCGCCATTCCTCCGCGCGCTAACCAATGACTCATACGACAACGGAGGTAGTGATTTCAGCGTTACAGGCCTACTACAGCCGCCTCAAATCACATTCCTAGCTGCCAACCACGAACCAAAGGAAACGTCCGTGTATGCCAGCTACGCGGCTCTAATGGGCACTACCATCCACACACTGCTGGAGAGTCATGCAGACCCAGAGCAAGGAGAGGTTCCAGAGCGAAGGTTCTTCGTTGAGATGGAAGGCCTCAAGATCAGCGGCTGCGTAGATCTCTATGAAGAGAATAAAAAGAAGATTGCCGACTGGAAGTTTGTAGGGGGACACATGGAGGAGATCAAAGAGCCATACCGCCTACAGCTACACATGAACGGTTACTTAGCCGAGGAAAATGGTGTAGAAGTAGAAGAAGTGGAACTAGTTGTCATCCAGAGAGATTGGTCCTACATGAGGAGTCAATTCTCAGCGGACTACCCTAAATCTCCATATAAACGATTTAACTACAAATACGACAGAGACTTAGCCATCTACACATTCGGCTCACGACTAGCTGAACACATAGACGCAAAACAAGGTAACCCACGACCCTGCACACCAGCAGAACAATGGAGAGACCCGACGAGGTATGCCGTTAAAAAGCCTGCCAATAAAAGAGCAAGGAAGCTATTCGACACCAGAGAAGAAGCAACAATGGATAAAAAGACAGGCGAAATCATAGAAGTGAGAGAAGGAGAGGCAACCTTCTGTCAAAGCTTCTGCAAATATTCACACGTATGTCCACAATACCTAAAAGAAAGCGAGGGAAACTAACATGGAAACAAAAGAAGAACCAACATTCAAATTCAGGCTAACCGTAGAGAGGTCAAGATCCGACAAGAAGTGGAGGCCCTCAATGGCAATAAAATCAAACAGACCAGGAAATCTAGGGGATACAATAGAATCTAGGCGTAATGGTTCGAACATAGTTATCATGTCAAACCATTGCTCTGAATATATAGAACAGGGGCTAGTCTGGATAAATGCAAGAGCAAAAGGAGAGAGACTAATTCTCCCACAGCATCATCCAGGTTATGATGCTAAAGATGAGGCCTTAAAAGAAGCTGACAACATGAAGAATGCTATATCAAGAACGCTAAAAAGAGCAAAGAAACAATATGACGAAGCCTAATAAAGAATTACTAGAAGTGATAGGCTCAATGTTCTGCGGGTCCACGGTGACAGCGGAGAACATGATAGAGGGCTGCTTCATTGCAATCCCTGCCAACACAAAAAACAGACAGACAGGTCAGCACACAGAACATGGACAACAATCAATCTTCCATAAACGAGGAAGCAAAGCTATCTACGTTGGAGAGCACGCCCCAGATGCTGAATGGTTTGAAGAAGCCAAGACAGCCCTTAAAGCGGAAGAAGCCGATGAAGCGATCCCCAATGAAGAGGTCGCGTATCACCACGAAGAAACCCATGTCACGGAAAACCAGCCCCACCCGTGCAGGCCTGAGTGAGAAAAGAAAGAAAATAAATAAGCTTTACAAGCAGTTAAAGAAAGAATACTTTCTAAACCACCCAAGGTGTCAGTTCGTTAACGCGGCTGGACAGAGGTGCGTTAAACAAGCTGAACAGATTCACCACATGGCTGGAAGGTATGAGTATCACAACGACACAACAACCTGGATGAGTATATGTGCGTCACACCACGACTGGTGTCACAGCAACCCAGAGGCTAAAGACCTAGGGTATATAATCAACCCCATCACCCTAACCATGCAACGCAAACAAATTAATGAACGAAAATAAAGAAGAAACAATGAGGCCAGTGATCCGAGTCACTGAATGGTCTCCACTAGAAGCCTTGCAACTTAAAAAACAACTGCAAACACTACGAGCCATTCCAAGGAAAACAGAAGGAATACCTAAAATGAACGGTATCTCATGGAATTCCAGCCGAGGAACGTGGTCTTGCAGGGTGTCACACAAAGGAGAGACTAGGCAGGTAGGAACATACCACCTATACGAAGAGGCTGTCTATCAAAAGATACGGCTGCTAATGGAACTAAACAGATGGGAATACGATAATGGCCCTACCTCATAGATCCAACCCATCAGACTTCGGCATTAACTCATCATCAGGCGCAGGAAAAGGCATGAAGCCCTCCCAAGGTGTTGACTGGGTTAAATGGAAGAAGAGACGATACTGGTTTAGGAGCGAATGCTGCGACGCCAGAGTGAAGGACACCGATGACCTTCACATTTACACATGCACGGAATGCTCCAAAGTGTGTATCATAAAAAATGACTGATAAATGGTATTACACATGGCTACGAGCCGTTCAAGAAGCCCTCAGGCATCTGGGCTGGTGCGCCAAGTGTAACCATAGAATGCAGCCAATAGGCAACGGGATGAATAGATGTCCCTGTTGCAAGAGGACAATTAAAAACCCATAAAAGAAACTTTCGCGGCGTGGTCTAAACAGACGTCACCGCACACAGATATGGCCAACAAACCACCGACAGTGATGTTCCGCATCGCTGCAACAATAAAACAAGTCTTCCCAATGCAAGAGCACGGGAAGTTCCGTAAACGAGATGTCATTGTTATCGACCAGTTCGGTAACGACATCGCCCTAGAAGCAACGTTTGAAACAGCGGATTCAATGGACAGCTTTCCACCAAACACGAAAGTGGATGTGGAATTCTACATTGAATCACGAGACTGGTTCAATCCAAACAAACAGGTGACGCAATGGTTCACCTCAGCTGTAGCAAAGACAGTTCAGCTCCAAGCTGAGCAGCCAGTAGCTCCAGCACAACCACAAGCCGCTGCCCCACAGGCAGTAGCACAAGGGGCTCCTGCTCCAGCGCCAGTAGAGGACCCTATCCCCTTCTAGCCTAACCCCTGCTAATACCAAGTCCTCTCCCTATGTAGGGAGGGGCAACCAATTTATAAAATCATGAGTAACTTAAACAAACCACCGTTTCAATACGACGCTAATTCAGGAGAAGTAATCAACGAAGACGGTCTAGCCATAATGATGGGCGTAGACGCAGAAGGAACCACCATGGAAGACCAAGACACATTTATGGAGATGGTAGTATTGCTTCTAAACCAAGAGCGATAATGACAATCGAACAAATCACAGCCGTTAAGTGCGCATACCTAGACCTTAAAGGGTCTGTTGAGGCTCTCTACAAGAGGGACTTTGATTCACACGACTGGGATGCACATGAAGAGAGCATTGAAGATATTGAATTGGCGTTCCCGTTTTTGATGGAGACGAAAGTGCAACAACACGTTAAATCATGAAAGACAATGCTAAAGAAAGCCTAGATCCCAAAAAAGCAATGGGGGAAAAGAAGCCGCAACTGCAACTAATACCAGCACCACCAATGAATGCCATAGCAAGAGTCCTTGAACTGGGAGCTGCAAAATATGGGGCGTTTAACTGGAGGGAAAGAAACGGAGTAGAAGCAATGACTTACGTAGGAGCAATAAGACGACATTTAAATCAGTGGGTTGAAGGAGAGGATCTTGACGAGGAGTCAGGACAAAGCCATATAGCCCATATAAACGCAAATTGTTATATTCTAGAAGACGCAAGGATGAAAGATAAATTAACAGACAACAGGCCTAATAGTGAAGATAGGGACATAGCTAACGAAGGTTCAGCCAATGCAGAACTAGTATGCGAAATGCTAGAGGCAGCACATAGAGCGTTAACCGAAGAAGCAATAACAGCACCAGAAGAATGACCACAATACAAGTAAACAAATCATTCACCATTTCCAGGGATACCAACTGCTGGACAGTTCGGCAGACATTCATGAGTGAGCCTATAGATGGAGGAGAGCCTAAGCAGCGATACCGCCTGCTATACTACGCCACATTAGAACAGGCTTGCAAAGCTATCATTGATAGGTCTGCGGGGAGGTGTTACAACCTTGAGGAGATCATCATGCTACTTAAAGGGGCGGTAAAGAACCTCACAGCGCACACAGCAATAGAATTCGAATAACATGAAAACAAAACCATGGACACAGCAAACAAAATAAACAGACTAAAAAAAGAAACAGGAATTAATGTTATCCTACCAAAAGACATTGAAAATCAACTAGCTGACCTAGAAATGAACATAGAAGATCTAAAGAAGCAATTAAAAAACCCACTAACAAAAGACAAAGGGTTAGTTTACTTTGAAGACCTCTACAAAGCACTAGGCTTGATCTCTTTAATAAACAATTTCAAGATACAGCAATAGAATTCGAATGAAAACAATAATCCATGTGAATCAGCACAAGATCAGATCCAACGCCAAGACAGGCGACAGGGAGCCAGTGCTTACATGCAAGACGTATAAAGACAACAAATATGCACACCAAGCCATCATTTGCGATAGCGAAGGGAAAGAGGTGGCTAGAGTAGTATACAGCCCAGACGATCCTATAGCTTGTGGAGCTAAAGTGTGGATAGAAACAGAGAACGAAGTGAGGATGGAATAAGGGAGGTTCCCTTTTGACAGGGGCAGCTTTGCCCCATTATGGGGTGCATACATACAATTACAGCTGCGACGTCTCTAAACAAGCCTCACGGCCCTTTAAACCTACTTCTTGGAGTTGTAGTGATACGCTCCGTAGCCCTTACTGATGGCATACTGGTTAAGCTTACGCATATGGTTCGCCTCCTTACTGGAAGACGTTCCATCAGGGAGGTTAGCTTTTGTGCCAATGTTATCACCGTGGCCCTTGGCCACGATATATTGGTGTAGCCAAACGTAGCGCCCTTTGTGGGGCACTGCGACATAAGAGTAGATACGATCAGAACCATGCACCTTCCTGTGCTTAGTGAAGACATACACCTTCTTACCTTCGAAGTTGTCCTTCACATCATACAGTGACTCAGCACCTACACGGTTGGTGTTCTCCTTAGAGGCTCCATTGCGTCTAGATTGTTCAGATGTATGGTTGTAGTCCTTGCCTGTGGCGCTAGTCTTCTCCCAAGCGTCACCATGGAATAAACGAACAGCAACGTCCTTAAGTAGCCCTACAGTGACGTAGAAGCTATCACCGTCATTTCGTGAACTGGAGTTGATCTTACCAGAGTAGCGAGTGTAGCCTTGCCCTTCGTAGTCATCAACATCAACACTGGGGAGTAGGTCGACAAGCTCAGCATCACTAGCCGTAACAGTTGTGGTTGAAGGGCGCTTTATTTTGTTCTCACCTTGCCCGTCCAGTCCGAAGTCACCTTTAGAGAGATCGACGTTCTCGTAGAAGCGGCGCTTCTCATCAGGCTTGCGCTTGAGCACTTGAGCGTTGTTACGCTTCTCTATCTCACGCTGTATGTAAGAGCGGTATTCACGTAGACCACCGAGCTGTGCGATGAGCAAGGCAACGTCACGCCTGTCAGGCTTGATACGATACCCAGCCGTGCGGTAGATGCGTTCAAACTGGAGGGCTCCTACAATAGGGACACCAGCAACACCCATCACTGTGCGTATCATTTCGTGAAGGTCTTCGTCCCAGAACTCATGGTTCTTGCGTTCATAACCTGACATCTCTAGGATGTTATCTGTAACGTATTTACGAAGAGTGTCTTGAATGATAGGCAATCCTGCGGCAGGAGCGACAATCGCAGCGATTTCAGTTCCCCACTTAGACCAGAAAGCATAAGCAAATTCATCACTTGTAATAGCGCGACCACCTTTGAAGAAGGTGTGATCAGCAAGCCAATCATGGATCTCCTGCTGTTTGGCCATGTGTTTTGCATCTTTAGTCTTGTCGTCATCTTCATCGTCTCCCTTTCCAACAAGAAGAGAGGAGGCGAGGATGAAAGCAAAGGCTTTCAAACTAAGGGCGCGGAATACACCAGCCTGTAAAGCGAAGTCAGCTAAGTCTTTCATACCAGCAATCTTCTGTTCGCGATTACCATACTGCACCATGGACACTGCGGCAGAGGCTTTGCCAGTAAGTGACATGATATGGTTTCCCCACGCTACAAGAGCTTGGCGAGCCGTGTCATGCACTACGTCTTCATTCTGCTGGAAGATAGCGGCCTTCTTGCTCATATCAGACTGAGCCATGAAAGCTTCAGCTTTAATACGAGCTAGGCTGGCTGCGGCGGGATCAAAATTAGAGGCCGTAGTGTTGTCAATCTTCTCACCAGTCATGCTCTCATATTCAGTAGCGAACAGAGCATAGAGGAGGGCAGCATCAGGCATTGTGATCAACACCTTACTCACTACATCAAAGAAGTTATCCAGAGCAGCGACAGGAGCCTTAACACCATAACGAAGCTTCTTGCCGAGGGTGTCGAGATCTTTGGTAGACATATTATCTATGCTACCGCTGACCTCCTCAATACCGTCAAAGTTACGTTCATGTAACATAGGAGCTGCTACGCGAATAAACTCCTTAACAGCTGCGTGGTAGCCTGAGGCTGCATCCTCGCCAGTAAGCTTTGCAGTCGCGTCACGCCCCTTCTGAGCCATCGAAGACGCCATGAGGCGGCTAAGGTTCTCTGTAAGGTGCGGGATCTTAGAGGGGTTGGTGATGAGGTAGGAGAGCAGCGGCGGTATGATCTGCTTAATAGGCTGGTCAAGGCCAGAGAGGCCTACGCGGGCACCGAGGCGGGCGAGCGTCCGCAACGTGTTGGTAACAGCATTGTCGTGGACGATGCTAGTAGTGTCGCGGCGAAGCTGCTCGTCGATGTGGTGCCTGAAGAAGTCATTAAGTAGTCCTATCTCCTTCACCTTGCCTACACCGTTCACCTTCATATCAGTAGCTGACATGTTGTTTACCTGACTGTCTATGCCTAGCTGTTCGTTACCGAACATGTGGTTGAAGTATTCGTAATCTCCATAGGTAGATAATTTATACAGAACCACTGAGGCTACAGAGGTGACGGACCTAAGGCCGTTGAAATCTAGGGCGCGAGACTGATCCTGTGTGAATCGAGTCTTCACTTCCTTACCGATTGGAGCATAAGCAAAGATGTCATCGACATCAAGTCCTTCTTTAAGAAGTGCATCAGGATTGGCTCCGTCATAACCTCTCATGGGGAGATAGCGATCAAATCTACCGAGCTTTTCACCTCTAATAGCTTGAAGCATCTGTAGGGAGGCCTGTTGCTTAGCAAATACCGCTCTACTCTCAGAAACAAACTCTTGCTGTTTAGGGGAGAGTTGAGCCATCATGTGAGCATCAAGAGCTGCACCAATGTCTCCAGTCATACCAGAGTTGGTAGCTAACCATGCTTTAGCAGTGGCAAGGGCTTCCTTAACAGGCTTCACTTGCTCTCTTAGCTCCTCAACGAGGGCTTTGTTACCATCAATATCACCCTTCTCATTCCAGAGGAGGGCTTGCTCCATAGTCTGGATATTACGCTCGATCTGGTCGAGTGCAGAGATAGGGCTATCAGGGGAGATAGAGGACACCTGTGCGGAGGCATAGGCATGTGTGGTCTTCTGCTTCCCTATAGCGCGGGAGATCTTACCGAGGTGTTCTTTAATCTCAGCAATGGCAGACTGCCACTTAGCACGCCCAGATGTTCCTCTGATACCATGATCCATCATCCCCATCACAACGAGAGCTGCGGTGGTGGATGGGCCGTCCTTAGCAAAGAACTTGGAGAAGGCGTGATCCTGTGCAAGATACTTGCTGTAGAGCGCGCTCTTCTTCTTGTAGGCTGGGTTGACACCTTCCACCATGCTTCTGGTGAGGTTGGGTGCTTGGAAGAATGCTTGCAGTCTATTGGAGACGAACATGAACTTACCAAGCTCACCCTCTCTGAGGGCAACTAGAGCGTCACGACCAGCATTCTGAATATCTTCATTGAAGCGGGTGTCAACAGATATATCTGATACGGTAGCTATGAGACCGTTGAGATGGTCGAGCATCGGACTAGGCCCTGCGTCCACCAAATCAGCGTATTCGGGAATAGCGTCGTAGGCTATAGCGCGTTCCGCATCATTGAGGACATCAGAGGCTTTTTGGTCAGCGGAAGTCATTCCGTCAACACCGAGGGATATGCCGCGCTCCCCTTGGGGAGAAAGGCTTGGATTCGGGGCGAGCTTTGCTGTGGCAGCCTTACTAGCTGATGGGGGGGTGGGGAGAGGGGCGGCTAGAGGCGTGTAGGTGGTTGGAGCCTCTACGTCAGCCTGATATAAGGAGATGAAGTCTTCTATGGAGTGGTCACGCTTAGGAGCACGATTCTCGCTAGATTTATTCATTCCCTTAACAATACCACGCTTACCTACAAACTCAGCATCTGGACGACCACCTCTGGTGTCTTTCTTGCCTTGTTGGTTGGCTTCGAGGTATCGTTCTTCAGCATGGTTGACAGCGGCGTTGATAGCAGCGTCCTTGGCCATCTCTTCAGCAGTAATCTTGGAAATGGCAGCGAGTTCTTCTTCAGCGTCAGCAAGCAGTTGCTTAGCCTCTGTCCGTAGGGTGGAGAGTCGCCCCTGTCCAGCCACGATAGACTGTAAGGTGCTGGTAGCCTCAGAGGGGTTGTCTCTGCGGTCCTTAGCGGCCTCTAGGCGCTCTTCAGCAGCAGCCAGGTCTCTCTTACCTTCAACGAGGTCGGAGGCCTTAGAAGCGAACTCAGCGTCCGTAGTGGAGGGTTTGATCACTAGAGTGTCAGCCTCTCTCTTGGCCACCTCACGCTTAGCGGCAATCACCTCCTTACGCAGGGCTTTTACTTCCTCTACAGCCTCACGGGCAGTAGCCACCTTGTTGCGCTCAATGGCAGCAAGGAGGTCGGTGTCTTGAACGGAGAGCTTGTCAATCTTAGCTTGAGCACGACGTATGTCCTGCTTGATGATGTTCTTTCTGTCTGTAACACGCTTGAAGGAACCAAACTTAGGGTCTAGGACAGCAGCAGCAGCCTGTTCAGCTACAGCATAGTCACTAGAATCAAGTTTACCGAATTCAAGCTCCACCTCAGGGTCAGCTCCAGAGAGGACGGCGAACCGCTCCTCAACGGTGACGAGGTTCTTCTTAAAGCCTCCCACTTGCTGGCCATATAGGCTCTTGAGTCCGTAGTTACGCCTAGCTATCTTCACCTCACGGTTAGCATCACCAGTAAGGAATGCTAGGAGGTGTGTCCTGTTGATGTCCTTCTTGCCGATATTGTCGGAGGAAGCTGTGTATTTCTCAGGTTCGTTAACGGACTCAAGAGCATTCTCCTCAAAGCCAGGAACTACAGGACGGACAGATGTCTCACGCTGAGTCATCTCCTGCACATACATGCGGAAGAAGTCGTCAAGCATACTCTTGTAGTTCTCGCCCTCAACAGTTTCGTTGATACGGAGGAGGTTAGTAGGGGTGGAAAGGTTAGTGTCACGGTCTTCCTCTAGGGAAGCGTCACGATCACCGTCAACTACTGCACCAGTCTCGTCAGCTTCATAGCCAGCGAATACAGCCTCACGAAGCTCCATGGCTAGAGCATTCTCAGGACCAGCCAATGTAGGGGTGTAATCAAACTCAAAGTTTGAAGGAAGGGGGACAGAGTTGAGGAGCTGAGTAAATCTAGGATCGAACAGGAAGCGCTCCATAAACTCAGCTACAGGGAGGTGAGTGAAGGAGAATGTAGACTCAGCAGAGTTGGTTCCGTATAGTCTATCCATCTCAGCAAGAACAAAGGTCTTAAGCTCAGTGTAGTTGCGGACAGCAGCGATTTCAGAACCCAGCTCAATGCCTAAGGCACTAGAGTTGGAGTCTTTAGTGGCCTCCTTAGACTTCTGGAGCATGCTGGCTACATAAGCGTCCTTACCTTTATGGAGAAGGGCCCTGTCTAGGGAAACCATTAACTTGGATACAGCTCTATGAGCCTCTGGGGAGATGCCTCCTGATGCTACACCAGGTTTTGCAGCATGGTTAGCCAGCTCTTGTATTGCTGCGGCCCACCCGCCTTCGGAGCGTCCGAGGGTGGCACTGTCGCTAGTGTCAACAAGGATGAACGCAGCCTGCCCTTCGTTACCAGTAACTAGACCAGAACGGTGGAAGCCAACGTCAGTGGAGCCAGAAAGCTTTGCACCGTCGTAAAAGATCACGGGGAGATTGCTATACTTCTCACCAAGGATTTCAGAGAGGATGCGGGGGATACTCTTGCTCTCAGATGTCTCAGAAGACCTAGCCGCTGTCTTGCCGAAGGGGGCATAGGACACTTTACTGGATGGGAGCTTGAGTATGTAGTTGGAGATGGCGTTGTAGTCTACGTCAGACATTCCAGAAGGAGGTTGTAGGCCAAGATTACCCTTTACAGTGGTAGCGCTCTGGAGCTTCTTGAGGTGCTTAACAACACCCTGCATATTCTGCATATCCAGATACATCATGTTGGAAAACTTAATCAACTCCACTAGAGCTAGCTTGTCAGCATTGAGCTTGCCTGCCTTAGTCTCGTATTTAATACTACGATCAAGAGCCTTGTCTTTCTTGAGGTCTCTGTTGACATCCATTGCTGTAGCGTCAGCGGGGAAGCCCAGCTCACTCTTCAGCTTGGTGATGCGCTTGAGCATGGAGGAGCGTAGTCCAACCAAGTTCTGGTGCATGCTGTAATGTCTAGCACCAATGATAAGGGCTTCTGTAGGGTAATCGTCCCAAAGCTTACTGCCATCAACACCAGCTTCACCAAAGAGGCTCTCCCTGATGTCTTCAAGCTTCTCGTCAATCTTCTCCTTAGCGTCCTTGCGGCTGAT
>Ga0209090_10000219_pt1 | contig 35275 bp, 21 predicted proteins | sample ArcticOcean_MG_C_9_FD_187432 | JGI IMG/M metagenome (GOLD analysis project Ga0209090, IMG submission 187432) | Marine microbial communities from western Arctic Ocean - ArcticOcean_MG_CB2_152 (SPAdes) (version 2) | ecosystem: Environmental > Aquatic > Marine > Oceanic | place: Arctic Ocean... | reverse complement strand
TCTGCGGGAATTGTCAATACTGGAAATTCATTGTCTTCGACTGTAATGAGTTGCGTTTGAGTTACGGTATTACTTGCACTATCAGTAATGGTCCAAGTAATGGTTGTTACTCCTAAAGGAAAGGTGCCAGGAGCATCATTTTCTATAGAAGCTATAGCACAATTATCTGTAGCAGTTACCGTTCCAGTGGTTAAAAGTGTCGCAGAACAACTTCCTGTATCGGTTCCAATGGTAATATCTGACGGCATTATAACTGTTGGTAGAATTACGTCACTAGGATCAACCACTACATCTTTTGTCAATCCATACACTGAACCATCAACTAAAGTTGACGAAATAGTCACGGTATAGGTTGTAAATTGATTACTTGGTGGATAAAGTTTTGAATAAACTAATGTAGTACCTGAAGCTGCAACGCTTTCAATATCATCTAGGCCAAAATCCATTGTCCAGGTTGCAGTTGCTGCTGGAATTGCTTTAATTACCACATCATCAAGACCCCAGTTGTCATAAGTAGGTCCACTATTATTTGGTTGGGACCATAGGAAAAGTGTGTTTGTAGTTTGAGCAGCTTCAGGAATTGAAATATCATTAGGATACCACGAATACCATGGTTTTAACTTATTTCTATCAGTGTCCCATCCGTCAAAAATTTGAACATAATTATCTCCGTTATCAATAGAGTATAGAAGATATACTTCTTCATTGGGAGCATCACCATCTTCACACCTACCAGTCCCATGGTCATCAGCACCATAGCGAATCAAAAACTCTATACTTCCACCTTGAGAAACGTCTACCGCAGATGTTTGCACATATCTACGACCAAAACCAAAGCGATCACCAGGTCCAGATGTCGTGGTTGCCCAAAAATAATTTGAATTATCTGGAGTATTTCCTGTAGCTGCATTACATGGCTGTGAGATACTGAATGGAGAAGTAATCCAACCTGTAGGTAAAGCGCCATCATTAAAATCAAATTCAGTAACACTTATTTCATTAGGTACATTTTCTATGTCAAACTCAAATAAAGTACCACTACATGTTGTAGATGATAAGGTACCACTAAACTTCATTTCCTGACTTAAAGCAAAAAAAGAAAAAAGAAAAAAGAAAAAATTAATATACTTCAACTAGACTTATATTTGAGAGTGAAAAAATTTCTGAGCTTTTTGATGATTTTTTAGGATTTTCTTGCTTAAATACTTTTAAATCTATAGAGTTATAATCACAGCTACCCGTTCTTACCTCATAAGGCTTAAGAACAAAAGCAACTTTATGTTCTTCATTTTTGTTTTCTTTAACACCCTTGTGAAAATTAATCACCAAAGTCTCATCAGCTTTATTGATTATTCGTATTAAATAATATTCAAAACTAAAATCAAGTTTTTTACTTCCACAAATAGATGAGGTGTATTCAATTTTTATTTGTTCATTCTCATAATAAGGAGACCAATTTTCTTGAAGAGGTATAGATAAGTATAAAACAAATTGAATTAAAATTAATGACATATAAGTTGCTATAATAATTGTATTAATTTAGTGATTTTTAATTAATGGAAACTTAAAATTTAAGTATTTGCTATCTTATTAAAAATAATATTTAGTTTAAAAAAAATGCTCAAAGCAGTAATATTTGATATGGATGGGGTGATTGTTGATAGTGAACCTATTCATCATGCGGCTTACCAAAAAACGTTTAATGAGTTTGAAATTGAGGTTTCACCAGAACTTTATGCTTCATTCACCGGGAAAGCTACTCTTCCAATTTGTGAATATATTTGTTCTTCATTTAATTTAAAAATTTCTCCTGAAATATTAGTTGCTTGCAAGCGTAAATATTTTAGTCAATTATTTGATCAAGACACTTCCTTTAAGCTTTTAGACGGTGTTTTAGAATTAATACAAGAATATCATGAAAAAGCGCTCACCCTTGTGCTGGCCTCCTCTGCTTCCATGGTAAATATCAATCGAATTTTTAAACGATTCGATTTAGACTCTTATTTTATTTCAAAACATAGTGGTGCCGATCTTAAAGCATCAAAACCTCATCCTGAAATTTTTAAAAATGCTGCTAAAGCTTCTGGTTTCTTACCTTCAGAATGTATCGTAATTGAAGACTCTACAAATGGTATTACTGCAGCAAAAGCAGCTGGTATTTATTGTGTAGGATACAATAGTGTTCATTCAAAAAATCAATCTTATGATGGCGCAGATCTAATCATCACAAATTTCAGTGAAATTTCATTTGATAAAATCACTACGTTTTTTAATAGCAAAAATTAATCACAATCACAGTTTTCGCAATCACAAGGCTTACAAGTACATCTGTAACACATATCGGCCTTGCACGGCGCACAATCACACTTACATTCTAGCTCTACTGAATTTTCCATAACCAGTAAGGTACAGAAATTATTGTGCTTACATTGACAAGAGCTTGATAAATCATTTTCATTAATTAAATTAAGATTATTCAATAAAGTATTTTTTATCAAAATTGGGTATCTATATATTTCTTTTTAATATTTTTAATCTATGGAAAAAAATATTTTTGGGACTCCTCTTATTTCATGCTGTACTGATCCGATTACGGGTTACTTTAGAGATGGTTTTTGTAGGACTATTTCAGAAGATACAGGAACGCACACAGTATGCGCGAAAGTTACGCAGGAGTTTTTAGACTTTTCTGCAGCGAAAGGCAATGACCTAATCACTCCAATTACACAATGGCAATTTCCAGGATTAAAACCTGGAGATACCTGGTGTTTATGTATTTCACGTTGGCTACAAGCTGAAAAAGTAGGAAAAGCTCCACCTATTTTTTTAGAAGCAACCCATGAAAAAACACTAGACTATGCTTCGTTAGAATTATTAATTCAATATGCAGTTAAATCTTAAAAAGGGAGCCTCTGGGCTTGTTCTGAACCTTTAATATTTGTTTAGAATGTAAAAACTTTGCTGCTGCTGCAGAATCTTTTACTTTGGGAGTAGTTCGATGAATCATTTCTGCTTCAAATTCAGTTAAAACACTTTTCCTGATTCCAACTTCTCTCCACTTTGAAGAAGGTTGGCACCCACGTGAGATTCCGCGGGCCAGTGCAAGTGCATCTAATAAAGCTTGATTTGCACCTTGACCCTTAAATGGGCTCATAGGGTGAGCTGCATCTCCAATTAAGGAAACTTCTCCTAGGCTTCCCATAACATCTGACTTTAATATTTCTCGATCGTATACTGGATATCCTGAAATATTAGCTTCTGATGTCGCTTTTAAAATTTGAGGGACCGGATTGTGCCATTGGGTTCTTCTACTTGCCTCATTTTTTAATTCTTTAGGCCCTTTATTACTTAAGGCCTTAGCCTCAGTTTCTGATAAAGGAAAGCTAAGTTGCCACATAACAGAGTCTGTCGTATAGGGCATCATATAAATACGTTCTTTGCCATTTGCAGTTTGAAATACTGTCGCTGAATCTAGCAAAGGGCTTTCTAGATCTTTAAGTTTTTTCAAAGGACAAATTCCTAATATCACAATACATCCCAAATAATGTAAAGAATCATTATCCTTTAAAGGCATCAGCTTTCGAACAGTACTTCGAATTCCGTCTGCCCCCACTACTAAATCTGCACTTGTTTCCCTTAAATTACCATTTACTTTAAAACGTAACTTAACCCCTTTAGTAGTATCTTTTTGAATTGCAACGAGCTTATGGTCCCATTTCACAAAATTAGATCCACCAAGTTGGTTAAGTAATTCTAAGCGCAAAGATTGACGCGCAATATGAATATTTGAAGGCTTTAAAGCAGAAACTTCCTTTGTTGGCATCCACTTCCTCATACCCCATTCACCAATTACTTTTCCCTCAGTTGTGTGTACGACATGTCTTGATGAAACCACACCCTGATCTAATTTGAAAAGTCCAAAACCCTTAATAGATTTACTCGCTTGTTGTAATGTAAGCCCATATCCCTGAGAGCGAGCTTCAAAATTAGTATCACGTTCGTAAAGAGTAAAAGGAATACTCCGGTGTAAACAAGCTACTGCCAAGGCTACTCCAGCAATTCCACCACCAATAATAGCAAGGTTAGGATATAGATTTTTATTAGCTGAGGGAGGGACTTCAGAAATAATAAGTCCTGAGCCCTTACAAGTTTTACATGCATATAGATGTCGCTTTAAGATAGTAGTAGTATTTTCTCCAGCGCTATTTTTATTAAATTGAAGTACGCCCTTTTGGAAATTCTGCTTACTAACTTTAGAAAGTTTCCTGCTAATTTTTCCTTGACCATTACACTTCCTACATACAATCCAACTATTCACTTAATTTTTTTTCAAATTAAACAAAGATAAATTTATCATATAAAAAAGGTCTTTAAAGCTGATATACTACTCTAAAAGTTAAGAATCTTGGCTGAATAAATGTTACAGAATTAAAAACAGATATATTATTCGCATTATTTCTTACTTGAGAATTTACATTCAATAAGTTAGTCCCCTTAAACTCATATTCCCATTTCGCGTCTTTATCTTTTCTATAAGAAAGTGTTGCCTCCCAAATTTGAAAGGACTCAGATTCTCCATCTACTTGATCTTGGGTAGTTAAGCTATAATTAGTTTTAAAAGTAAATTTTTCAACTATAAATGCATCAAACTCTAAAGAAGGAACCTTAGTAATAAATTTAGTTTCTCTACTACCCTGAATATTGTTTGTTATACTATAACGATATCGAAGACTAATATTAGGAGCAACCTTAAAATTCGTTCTAATACCTGGAGTAAATGTTTGGGTAAACCTTTCGTTTAACGATTGTCTATCTTGAATAAATTGATTGATTTTACTGTAATTAAAATTAGTATTCAAACTGGCTCTTACTTTACCAAATGTTCTTTGAATACGCCCAAAAATATTGAAGTTTTCATCAGCAAAATTTGAGTTAAAAAAAGTACTTGTACGTATTACATTTTCAAAATTTGTTAACCCCCTAATTTGATCAATGTTATTAGAATAAGAAGCTCTTGCAAAAACATTGGTATAATTAAAAAGATTAAAGCTACTATAAAGTAAACTCAAATTATGTGATAATGCATTTTGTAAATCAGGTTCTCCATATTGCAAGCTATTATAATCATTAAAAACTAGGCCTCGTGCCAATCGTGTTACATCTGTAAATTGATTACGCATATTATAATTAAAAGTCAGTGACTCTCCTTTCTTTAGTTGGATTCTAGTTTCAAAATCAGGTAATACTTTTAAAAATTTATCTGAAACAGTTTCGCCAAATTGAATGTTTTTATTTCCGTAAGCATGAACAGAAAAACCTGGTGTAAAGGTAAAAATACCAGTCTTAAATCGATAATGTGCACCAAGGTATACGTCTGTAAAAGTGTATTCAATATCATTTTTTGCTAATCCATTATTAAATAAAGGAATTGGCTGCAGATCAGATCCACTTGTCAGAAATTGAAAAATATTTGAATTGAATTCCTGTCGACTCAAAAGAGTACCCAGTGTTAGATTTATATTACTTTTCGGATTAATAATATGGTAATAATCGAGCTTAGCATCTAGCTGATTGGACAGAATTTTTTTGTTTTGGCTTAGATTATAATTTTCCCGTGAAGTATCCAATCCTAGTGCTGATGCCGTGGAATCAAAAGGATCCAGTTCATCTGAATTATTTTCTAGCACTGCATTATAGAAAGGATTTTCATTTTTAATTAAATTTTGGGCTGCAAAAGCAAAAATATTATTCTCATCAAGGGTGTAATAATAACTAAGGTTTTGATTTATACTAAAAGGAGTTACTTCATCAAATTGATCTGTATTTCCAAGAATAGAGGAAAAGTTATTTTTTGCTTGAGAATCATTTGATATCCTAGCCAAAATATCATAATCTACTTGATTCATCCCATTAGGCTTGTAAGAGGCACTCAACTTAAGAAGTCCTTGATTTGAGAGTTCAGTATTTGATTGTTCTGTTGCCTCATCTGGAATGCCTAAATCTGGATTGGTATATTGAATACGATTAAATTCATTGGAAAGAATTCGACTATTGTTATAAATCAAAAAACCACTTAAATCCAATGATTTGTTGGGGGAATAACTAAAATTCATCGTAGCAAGCTTGTTCTCTATTTTTAAAGCATTACGTTGATTTGTTAAAAAATTCAAGCTGTTATCCCCAAGATTTATACTCGTTCCACTTTGCCTGCTTGGAGCATTAAACCCACCGCCAAAACCTCTAATATCTCTTCTGGATAAAGCTACTTCGCCAATATTATTGAGATCACTTATGAAATTTATGCTGTATTTGGGATTATAATAAAATAATTTTGGTTGAACTAAATACAGATTTTCATCTGGAGAATCTCCAGCACCTGCAGTAACATTTCCAAACCAAAAACTTTCCTTACCCTGTTTTAATTTAATATTTATAGCAAAATTATTTTGGTTGTTCCTAACACCACTCAGCTGACCAACTTCAGCATAATTTCGTAACACTTGAATTTTATCAACAGCACTTGACGGGATGTTTTTGGTGCCAATTTTGGTGTCACCGTCAAAAAAGTCTTTACCATTGACCATTAATTTATTGACAACTTTGCCCTCAACTTCAATTTGACCACTTTCATTAATTTCAACACCCGGTAGCTTATCAATTATATCCTCTAGTTTTCTTTCAGAGCCATTTTTAAATGAATCGGCATCATAAATCAAAGTATCACCTCTTACCACTACTGGCATTTTGACAATTACTTCATCCAAGGCTATATCAGACCTTAATACAAAATCTTTTAAAATATCAGCTTCTTTAGTGTCCAGGGTTTCATTAATGGTTCGTAAACCTATGTAGCTAACCTGTATTTTATAGTTACTATTATTTTTAAGGTTCAACTTGTATTTACCGTTAATATCGGTAAGAACGTAAGATTCTAAATTATTTGTTTTTTGATCAATTGCTACTAAACTAGCTGATTCTAATGGGACTTTTAAGCTATCCTTAACAACACCTTCTAGTTTAACTTGTCCATAGGAAGTAAAGCTCAAAAATAAAAAGAATATGAAAATATTTTTAATCATAATTGGAGTTAAATATTTAAAAATAAAACCTAAAAGGAGTAAATAAATAATGATTGATGAATCCTCACTTTTAATTATTATTTCAATGTTTTGACAAGAATTAACAAAAAAAGTTTAATCCATACGCTGAATTTGCACCCATTTTTTATACTGTTTATTTTAAATTAACAATTTTTGATGATTCCCAGAGGCTATAATTTTAACTTTATCAAGTGCTAAAATTACATCTGCTTTTTTAATAGTAGAAAGTCGGTGAGCATTAACTAGTGAAGTTCGATTTAACCTCTTCTTCTACCTCGGTTATTTCTCATTTCAAGCATTTTACTCTGAACTGTTTCACTGTAATTTATTTTATTAATCTCTTTTCCTTTATTGGGAGATTTAATTTCGATTTTTTCTTTAGGATTTATAATCACTTGTGAGCAAAGCATGGTTGTATTGCCTGCGCTAACTTCTAAAATAAGTCCAGGAAGACCCCAATATTCAGCAGGGCCATGATTTAATGGAATTTGAAGTGTATACCAAGCTTCAACTGAAGTCAATTCAATGTCTTTATTCTCTTCATCAGAAGATAAATCATTCCAAGAAAAATCATACCAGGTTAATTCATCAGTAGGAATAACTGCCGTTGCTTTAAAGCACAAATATTGTCCAATTTGTTTGGATTCTGAACCTATTTTCCATTCAATTTTTTGTAATTCATCTTTCACTAAAAAACGCTTTCCATAAAACTCCTGTGCCTGGATTAATTGATTACTACTAACATTTTTATACTGTTTACCTCTTGCAAAATTACTTCCCCATGAATCAGTGGCTCCAGAAATTGCATCTACCTTTTCTTCTTCTTTAAATATGGACTCATCTTTATCAAAGGTTAGAACGTAGGTTTTTTCTAATCTGTTTTTTAGTCGATTTTTAATGTCTTTTTTTTGGACTTCACTCATTCTTGCTCCCCATGAACCTAAATCCATGGTAGATTTAGAAAAGTAATACGCCTTGCCTTGAAAATCCTGAATTTCCTCAGAATTAACAGGAATAGTTGTCCCTATAAAAGAAAATATTGTGGCTAAAAAAATATTAAATAATTGTAAATACATAAGTGAGTTTTAGTAGATCAATAAAAGTACAACAAAATTAAATGCTTGTCCTAAATCCAAATTCATAAAAAGACAACCATTACATTACTTTAGGTATTCTGTCCCTATTAGTTTTAGTTTATCTACTCTAGATAATTTCTTAATGAAACTTTCACGTTTAGATGCGGTTGATTTATCATGATTTTTTTCTAAATAAACCAAATTTACTGGTCTTCGATTTCTTGTATATTTAGCACCTTTATTAGAATCGTTATGCTCAACGATTCTTCTTTCTGGATCTGTTGTAATTCCAGTGTACAATGTTTTATCGAAACACTCAACTATGTAAACACACCAATCTTTATTTTTTTGCATTATTAAAAATATTTAGAAAGCTTAGTTTGATATATCATTAATTCCGATTAACAAAAAAACTGCTATTGGTTTAAAGCAAATGATTTCGTCGATTTGAGCTAAAACTCCATCAGTAGTATCACCCCCCCCTATTCCTCTGTTTTTGATATTGGAATAATTTAATCTTTCACTCCAACTGAATGCTATAGGCGGTAATACTATTCCCTAAAAGAAAATATCATTTAATTTTAAAGGTTTCATTTAAAATTCTTTAATTACTTTTTTATAATTCTATTTACCCCAATCATCATGGTATTTTAATACTACATCTTCACTTGGATATAAAAAATCTAGAGCAGGATTATCTTGTTGAGAAAAAGAAAAAAAGTTAAAGTAAATAATATTGAGGAAGTTTTTTTTAATTGAAAGATATAAAATTCAAGGCTATTATACTATGAGAATTTTATGTGATAAAACTATATACTCTTTATGTAAGAATTTAAGTCTTGGTCATCTTTTAAATTTAATATTTTTGATAATCTATAGCGCTGGGTTTCGACAGTTCTTAATGAAACACCACTAAGAGTAGCTATTTCATTATTATTCTCATTCATCTTTATGTAAGCAACAAGTCTGAGATAAGTTTGAGATAAATCATGTTTTGATTTCAAGTTTTCATAGAATCCTGGATATACTTGAGTAAATATTTTGTCAAATTCTTCATAGGATTTTTCAGCATTAATAACACTTGAAATTTCTTTTTTCACCTTCTCTGGTGAAATTTTATCAACTTTAGAATTAAGGTTTATTAGAAATTCATTTCTTTGCATAATGAAATTTGCTTTGCTCACTAATTCTATGTTTTTGGAATCAAGCTCATTCATAATTTGTTTCTTTTCTAAATCTAAACGTGAATTTTTTTCTTTTTGATAATTATAATTATAAAAAAGAATTATAACAATTGCAAGGATTGATAAAATGAATATTATATAGAAAGATTGATTTTTAATGTACTTTATTTTATTTAGATTCAATTCTTTTTGTTTTTCAGATAATATAAGTTGACTTTCTAAATCACTAAACTCAATATTTCTAATTTGATTCTGTTTTTTTAAATAATAATTCAAAGAATCATTTATCGATAATATTTCTTTAGTTCTGCTTTGTGCAGCCAATACTTTTTGAAGTAATTGTAAATTCTCTATTTTATTTGTGACATTTCTGTCATCTGACTCTAGAAGGTTTAAAACAAGTTCTTCAGAGTCATTGAACCGTTTAAGGTCATATAAACAATTTGCTATTAAAATATCAACTTGTTGTTTATGTAATTGTGGGAAATCATAAATTATACTTTTTGCTTTATTATAAGCCTCTAATGCCTCTAGGAGTTGACCATTTGATTTTAGATATGAAGCATAGGTTGAAATAATTTGTGAATAAAAAAGATCACTCTCCAGTGAAACTGTTTTACTGAATGATTCATGTAATTTTTGAGCCTTGCTTAAATAGTTAAGTCCTAATTCGGCTCTTTGGGTATTGAAATAAAGAAAAATTAATTTTGAATAAGAAAATAGTATATCAGATTTCCTGTCAAATTCAAGTCTCCTTTGCAAGGAATTTTTAAAATATACCTCAGCTTGATCGAAATTGCCCTCTTTTATTGAGATCGACCCAAAAGTATCATCAACTGAACTTAATCCAAAATTTTTCTGTCCAAAAATATCATCAGCTGAATTTAATCCAGAATTTTTCCCTAAATTATATTCAATTAAATTAAAGTTTTCAGTTGCCTCAAGAAGTAATTTTTTTGATTTTTCAAATCTGTCATTAATAAAGTAAACATTTGCTAAAATAAATAAAACCCACGGGGGTTTATTTATTAATTTATTTTTTCTATCCTGGGTTGGAACTAATTCATAAATAGCTAGGGATCTAGATAAATATTTAAATGTCTGTTCATACTCTTTAGCTAAATAAAAACTTTCACCTAATTTGAAATAAATTTCATATAATTCATATGAAATTTCATTAATATCTTTTCTTTCTAGTGCTTCAAATCCAAATTTTAATGCTTTCTCAGGATTAAATCCTTTATAAAAATCAATTGAATCTAATGAAGAACTCCACTCTTGGGCATAAAATGATTGAAATATCATTAAAAAAAATAGGCTAAGAAGTAATGATTTTTTCAAAAATATATATTAATATAATTAATCTAATATACACTACTTATTAATTAAATTATAAGCAATTACATAATATAATTTAAATTTTTGTAGTATCAATGTAGTAGTATATTTTAAGAATTTATGGAATTGACGTATGATTGTAGTACATGGTTTATACTTATTCATATATACAAAATATATCTTCGTCGCTTGAATTAACTAAAATAACTATAATATGAAAATATATAAACACATTATACTTACTTCATTTTTATTCTTTGTTTTTTCGATTTCGTTAAATGCGCAGTCAATTTCAGGGATAATTAATGACAGTGAAGGTTTACCTCTGCCAGGGGCTACGATCCAAAATTTAAACACTTTGGATGGAGTTTCAACAGACTTTGACGGTAAATTTAGTATTGATGCATCTTTAGATGATGTATTAGAAATTTCTTTTATTGGTTTTGAAACTTTTCAACTCAAAATTTCAAATCTCTCTGATGATTTCACTATTCAACTTGAACTTGGGAATGAATTAGATGAAGTAGTTGTTTCTTCTTTTGGATTTGAGAAAAAAACAAAGGCACTAGGTTACTCAGTTACCCAAGTAGAAGGAGATGAGATGAGTAGAGTGAAATCTACAAATCCTTTACAAGCTCTAAGGGGAAAAGTTGCAGGTGTAAACATCAGTAACAATGCTTCTGGAATAAAAGGCTCTACAAGAGTTGTAATTCGAGGGAGTAGTTCTTTTAATGGTTCTAATCAACCTCTCTATATAATCGATGGTATCTCTATTCAAAACGAACAGCTAGGAACTGCAGGTGAATGGGGTGGGATTGATGGTGGAGATGGTTTATCTACAATCAACCCGGATGACATTAAGTCAATTAGTGTACTAAAAGGTGGAGCAGCAGCTGCCCTTTACGGATCTAGAGCATCAAATGGTGTAATATTAATTACTACAAAAGATGGTGGCCTTGAAAGACAAGGTCTTGGAGTTGAAATTTCTAACCAAACGATTTTCACCCAAATTAATGATAATTTTAATCCACAAATGTCTTATGGAAACGGTTTATTAGGAGTCGCATCTACTAATTCACTAGATCCTTTCAATTCATGGGGACCTAAATTAAGCTCAGGTACAAAATTATACGACAACATGAATACGTTGTATGATACAGGTTTAGCTATGACAAATTCTGTTGCTTTCACATCCAATACAGAAAAGGGAAGTACACGAGTTTCTTTTACTAATCTAGAAGCATCAGATGTAATTGACACATCAGAACTAAAAAGAAATTCATTAAACTTAACTACAGTTCAGAATCTTTCAGATAAACTAACTGTTAAGGCAAGTATTAAATATAATGAAACAAGAGAAAAAGGTAATGTTGTTATGGGTACATCTCCAGCTAGTCCAAATGAAACCATAAGAAACTTTACCCCAGAAATTGATGTTCGTGATTACTTAGGAGAATTTGGTAATGGAACTACTGACGGAATAAACGAACTTTTACCTTCAACTAGTATTTATTCAACAAATCCATGGTTTGCGAAAAATAATAATCCTATTTCTGTTTATAGAGATCGTTTATTAGCATCTACTAGTATTCAATACAACATAAATGAATATTTATATGCAAAACTTCAAGCTGGATTTGATAGAAATACAAATCACTTTAATAATACCACTGGACAAGGTGGAAACTTGAACTTCCCTGGAATATCATTTTTCCCTAAAGGAGATCTATATCAACAAACTCAGACGATTAAACAACATGACGCTGATTTTTTTATTGGGACCAATGGAATTAATATTACTAATGATTTTTCATTTAACGGATTTATTGGAACAGGAACGTTTGCATTTGAATCTGAAGCAGTTGGAGTACTAGGAAGAAATACTGTAATTCCAGGTTTGCTCACAATACAAAACACAGAAAATCAAGCAGCATTATATCAATATGGTAAGAAACAGATAAATTCTACTTATGCTAATGCTGAGTTTGATTATCAAGATAAAATTTTCTTAACCGTTACAGCCCGTAATGACTGGTTTTCAACTCTATCAGCAGTTGGAAAAGAAACTCCAAATAATGATTTATATGGATCAGCAAGTTTATCTGTAATCCTTTCAGACTTAGTAGAGCTTCCAAGCTTTTTAAGTTTTGCTAAGTTAAGAGGTGGATTTTCACAAGTAGCAGGTGGAGCTGGAAATCCTTATTCACTTTCCCTGACATACGGTTTAATAGGTCAAGGTCATTTAGGATCTCCATTAGGAGCAATAAATGGAGGTAATATTCCTAATGTGACAATAACTCCTTTTCAGAAAGACGAAACAGAAATTGGTTTGGACATGAAAATGTTTAATAATAAATTATCACTTGATATTGCTTATTATGAAAATAAAACTACTGGAGATATTGTAAACGCTGCAACTTCCCGTGCATCAGGATATACTGCAACTACTATCAATCTTGGAGAGATGACCAACCAGGGTGTTGAGATTTTGTTAAGAGGAACTGTAATTGATAAAGAAGATTTATCTTTAGATTTATCTCTAAATTATGCGAATAATCAAAGTAATGTAGTTAAAACCGATGAAAACGGAAATTTATTACAAATAGCAGTAGGTTCATTATTTAACTCATTTATTGGAGCTAAGGAAGGAGAACCTTTTGGAGTTATTTATGGAACATCTTTTTTAAGAGATGATCAGGGAAGAGTTATTCATAAATTAATTGACGGAGTTCCAATCGCTCAACAAGAAAATGTGAGTAAAGTTCTTGGACTAGGAGTTGCTCCAACTCAGATAGGTTTTGGAGGTGATTTAAGTTATAAGAATTTCTCACTGTACGTATTTTTTGAGGGCAAATTTGGAGGAAGTATCATATCAGACACTAATTCACGTATGAAACAATTGGGAAGACATCAAATCACAGTTCCAGCTGGAGGTAGAGAAGTTGGATTTACTCCAGACGGAGTAATGGATGATGGAAGTGCTGTGCCATTAGTTGCGGGAAGTGATATTCAAAAATATTGGAATACAGCAGCTAGATTCGATATTGGAGAAGAAAATGTATATACAAATGATTTCATAAGAATTAGTCAACTATCACTTAATTACAGATTTCCTCAAGAAGTGTTACAAGGAACTTTTATCAAAAGCGCAAACGTAGCTTTAGTGGGGAATAATTTAGGATTTATTTTCAAAGATGTTCCTAATATTGATCCCGAAGCATTCAACAGAGCAAATACGAATGGTCAAGGAGTAGAGGGTATTGGTATGCCAATAGGTGAATCTCTAGGTCTTTCAATTAACTTAAAACTATAATCTAAGATGAAAAAATTAAATATTTTATTATTAATATTATCATTTGCACTTGTATCGTGTGACTATGATAAAGGTTTCGAAGAGATGAATGTTGATCCAACAGCGAGTACATCTCTAGATGTAAATCAAAAATTTGCATATTTATTTCTAAAGTCTGCTAGTGACGAATATGAGTACACATTTACTGAAGTTCTTTGTGCAGCGCAGCTAGTTCAGCAATTAACGCATCAAACATTCCCTCAATCAAGTATATTTTCCCTGCGTGAAGATTTACTGACCGGTTCTTGGGATGTTGCATACGTATCAACAATTAAGACAGTAGTTGATATTATTGATCAATTAGAAAAAGATGGTAATACAGGAACTGAGATGGGTATAGCAAGAATTATGAAAGCTTATATTTTCCATAAAATTGTTGATGCTTACGGTGACACACCATACTTCGATGCGGGAAAAGGTTATATAGATTCAAACTTTAGACCTGCATATGATGATGCTGAATTGATTTATATGGATATGCTTAAAGAACTTGAGGAAGGAGTTGCACAAATTACTGGAAGTTCTACTCTTGGAAACTCAGATATCATATTTGGAGGAGATACTACTAAATGGAAAAAGTTTGGTAATTCACTTATGTTAAGACTTGCTATGCGAATAAAAAATGTTGATGCCGCAGGTTCAAGTGCATGGGTAGCAAAAGCTATTTCAGGTGGAGTTATGGATTCAAGTGCTGATACTGCTATGATGGTTCATACCAATGGTCCAACAGAACTCAATAAAAATGCTTGGGGAATTCATTATATACGTTATCCTAGATCTAGATTAGGAAAAACTATTTACGACTGGCTTCAAGCTAAAAATGATCCACGATTAAATATCATTGCTGATCCAAGTAATACATATGGAGGAAATCCTTATGGTTTTAATGATGAAGACTTATCCGCTCAAGGTATTAATGTTGGAGATCTTCCATATACTCACGTAAACCCTGCAATTTCAAGGGTTGATCAACCTAGAATGCTTCTGACGTATGCTCAAACTGCTTTTGTATTAGCAGAACATTATGCGGCAAGTGGAGACCATGCAACTGCGGAAACTCATTATAATAGTGCTGTTACATCCGCAATGAATCAATGGGTTTTATGGGATTCAAGCTTTGCTTTAAGCAGTGCTGATATTAATGCATATCTAGCAGTCAATTCATATGATTCAGCAAATTATAACGAGCTTATTGGTGATCAATTTTGGGTAGCATCTTTCTTTGACTTTTTTGAGGCTTTCGCTAACTTTAGAAGAACTGGTTTCCCCGCTCTTAAACCTTTTGGTGGTAATCCAGCTCATCCAGAAAATTTAACTAACGGGACAATCCCTAGAAGGATGATTTATAATCCAGCTGAAGCTAATATTAATAAGGAGAACTTCGATGCAGTGATTTCATCTCAGGGGCCAAATACTCGAACAACAAAGGTTTGGTGGGATAATTAAATGGAAATTAAAGTTATGATTTAAGTTAGTTAGTTAGTTAGTTTATGATTTTATATCCATATAGAAAGATGAAACAATTGTTTCATCTTTCTTTTTTTTAAAAATTAAAAATCAATTAAAATCTAGAATTTGATTTAAGTATTTAAAGCTAAAAACTTTACCTTTATTTAACAACAAATAAATCTTGGAAATCAAAAATGAGATTACTAATTTTAATATGCTTTATTGCTGGAACAGCTTCATTACTTTCACAGAAAAGTTTATTTAATCTTGTAGATTCTGATAAATCAGGACTTGATTTTAATAATATTATCAAGGATTCTAAAGAACAAAATATTCTACTTTATGCTAATTTTTATGGCGGAGGTGGCGTTGGGTTAGCTGATTTTAACAATGATGGGTTAACTGATATCTATTTAACTGGTAATTTGGTAGGTGATGAAATTTATAAAAACAAGGGAAACTTAGTTTTTGAAAAAATGACCCCTTTGTCAGGTATTATAGATGACGGCAATTGGTCTTCGGGGGTAGCAATAGCTGATGTTAACGGAGACGGCCTTTTAGATATTTATGTTAGTAAAGAACTTTATGATTTTGAACCCGAAAGGCGTAAAAATAAACTCTATTTAAACCAAGGAGATTTTAAATTCATTGAAGCTGCAGAAAAATGGGGTGTTGCAGATGACCAGCGCTCGAGACAATCTGTTTTTTTTGATTATGATAGGGATGGTTTTGTAGATCTTTTTGTAATGAATCACCCACCTAATCGAGGAAGTTATTCACCATTTTCTGGTCAAGATCTAATTCAACCAAAGTATAGCTCTAGACTATATAGAAATATTAATAATGAATTTTTTGAAGATGTAACTGTTGAAGCAAATCTTTTGAGAACAGGTTATCCAAGTAGTGCTATCGCTTCAGATTTAAATAATGATGGATGGCCAGATCTGTATGTAACAAATGATTTTGATGTTCCAGAATTTTTATACATCAATAATGGAAATGGGACATTTAGTTATCAAACTGAAAAAGCCTTACGTCACACATCGTTTTATAGCATGGGGATAGATGCAGCTGATATAAATAACGATGGATACACCGACTTTATGACTTTAGATATGGTAGCTGAAGATAATTTTAGAATAAAGTCTAATATGAGTGGCATGAATCCCCAAGATTTCTGGAATGTAGTATCAAAAGGGGGACATTATCAATATATGTTTAACGCCCTGCAATTGAATAATGGGAATGGGAGTTTTAGTGAAATTGCTCATTTTTCGAACATGTCTTCAACAGATTGGAGTTGGTCCAACCTTATTGCAGACTTTGATAATGATGGATTACGTGATGTACACATAACAAATGGATTACTTCGTGATATCAGAAACACTGACGCGGATAAAGCAGTAGATCAATTTGTCAAAAATTATATTAAGGAGTATATCAAAAATAACCCAAGTCAAGGAGACATTGATATTTGGGATATTTTACCTTTAAATGAGGTTTTATCAATTTTACCAAGTGTTAAACTTCCTAATTATATGTTCAACAATAAAGGAGGTTTTGATTTTGAAAATACGACATCATTATGGGGATTAGACAAGCCCTCTTTTTCAAATGGATCTGCATATGCTGATTTAGATAATGATGGAGATCTTGAAATTGTAGTCAACAATGTTAATTCACAACCATTTTTATATAAAAATCTTAGTGTTGAAAATGCAAATAATAATTATGTACGATTTAAATTAATAAATAAAAAAAACAGAAACAGTTTTGGTGCAAAATGTGTGCTTTACACACCAGGAAATGTTCAATATTCTGAAACATCAAGTATTCGTGGGATGTATTCTTCGAGTGAATCTGAGATACATTTTGGAATTGGAAAAGAAAAAAAAATTGATAGTATCGAGATTTATTGGCCTGATCAAAAAAAACAAGTTCTTTATTCTCCAAAAGAAAATAAATTACACACAATTAAATATAAGCCAAATAGAGAAATTCATAAAAATTACATTCATAAAACTATTTTTAAAGATATTTCAATAAATGATAATGCTCCAAAATATTCTCATAAAGAAAATTTTTATGACGATTATAAAAAACAAATATTACTGCCACATAAGTTTTCTCAAACTGGACCTGCTTTAACAAAAGGAGATGTTAATGGAGATGGTTTAGAAGATTTTTTTATCGGTGGAGCTTCTTCTAAAGCTGGAGCTTTATTTATTCAAACAAGTGAAAGTGCTTTTAAAGAAAGTATTTCAGCACCATGGAAAAAACATAAATACTCAGAAGATATTGATGCTACTTTTATTGATAGTGATTCTGATGGAGATTTAGATTTATATGTGATGAGTGGAGGAAATGAATTTGAACCCCAAAATCAGATATATTTCGATCGTCTTTACATCAATGATGGTTTTGGAAATTTTAAATTTAAAAAAGAGCTTTTACCAGAAATTTTTGAAAGTGGATCTGTTGTTATTTCATCAGATTATGATGAAGATGGAGATATTGACCTTTTTATTGGAACTAAATTAAAACCATGGCATTATCCTGAACCTTCCTCAAGTTATTTGCTTGAAAATAAGAATGGAATTTTTACAATAGATTCTATCAATAGCTCTCTTTTTAAAAATTGGGGTATGGTTAATGATGCTGTATGGTCAGACATAGATAATGATTTAGATGAAGACTTAATTATTTTAGGAGAGTGGACATCTCCAACTATATACATAAATGAAAATGGGGTATTTAACAAAAAAGAAACTCCTGAATTAGATAAGCATATAGGGTGGTGGTTTTCAATTAATGAAGCGGATATTGATAATGACGGTGATATGGATTTAATAGCTGGGAATTTAGGAGAGAACTTTAAATATAAAGCCTCAAAAGAATTCCCTTTTGAAGTGCATTATGGTGATTTCGATTCAAATGGCAATAATGATGTTGTTCTCTCGTATTATAATTATGGTAAACAATATCCACTACGTGGATTTTCATGTTCATCCCAACAAATTCCTGAATTACAAGATAAGTTTGAAAAATATGATATGTTCGCAAGTTTAGATCTAAAAAGTGTTTTTGGTGAAAAATTAAATGATGTACTTAACTTAAAAGCTACCGATTTTTCAAGTTTAATATTTATCAATAATGGGAGTGGTTTTTATACTGCCAAAGAATTACCATATCGTGCTCAGTTATCATCAGTTAATGATGTTTTAACTAGCGATTTCAATAACGACGGGATTATAGATATTCTTTTGATTGGAAATATGTATCAGGTAGAGATTGAAACACCCAGAAATGATGCCGGAATTGGTGCTCTTTTATTAGGAACTAAAAATGGAGAATTTGAATTTACTCCGTTAACAAAAAGTGGTTTTTTTACACCAGGAGATGCTAAAAAAATGATTGAGATTAAAACACATGACGGAAAATTTATTTTAGTTGCAAATAACAATGATGTTTTACAAACATTTAAACTCAATTAATTTAAATACTATGTTTATAATCTAATTCTAAATTTCTAAGGACTACAAAAAGTGAAGTTTGGTTTTTGGAGAGTCCAACTAGGGGTGTTGAAAAAAACTGACTGACAATCGTAAACTTTCAAAACATTCCAAGAACTTAAATCTTGATTAAAAGAAACTGCCCCACTAAACATATCTCTCATTATAGATACATTTGAGGTATCCCAAAACCTGATATTTTGATTAAATGATGAAGCGTTTCTAAACATGTAATTCATGTCTTGCACATTGGAAGTGTTCCAGCTACTAATATTTTGATTAAATGCCTCTGCCGTATTAAACATAAAATTCATACCGTTAACATTAGAAGTGTCCCAAGTACTAATATCTTGATTAAATGTTTTATTATTATCGAACAGTTGTGTCATTAATGTTATTTTACTTGTACACACCCTTGTAATGTCTTCGTTATTAAGTATTCTTTTTCTTAACTCATCTTCACTTATAACTTCATATTCAATTTCATTAATCAAACCAATATCACCTGATATTGACCATTCTTTAGCTTTAATTGTAATCTTATTGTCGTCTAGATAAATTGGATTTATCATCACTCCATTAGCATCAACTTCTGCACCTTGTCTTGTAGTGTTGTCTAGATCAAAATCATTTAAAATTCCATCTCCATCAACATCAATTTGTGATTGATTAACACTATTATTTTGGTCAGTTACGGTATCAAAATCTTGGATTTCCGTTTCACATGAATTAAGAAATAAAATAATAATAAATAATTTTTTCAAAATATTTTTTTTGTTTTAGTAGAACCTCAATTGTACTATAGATCATTAAATGTATCAAAAACAGATATAAATATTTGCTAATTCAATACGACAACGGTACTACACTTTTAATTTAATTGTAATTAATAAAAGTTCAGCAATTTGACAAAAACCCTGAAAAAAAGAGTTTTGATCTCCACTGAATTTTTCAGATAAATCATTAATAACAAATATTCCTAATTATGATGACTTATTTTTTTATTATCCCTCATTCTTAATTTTAGATATTTTTTTTCTGATAGTTTATCTTGGCCTTCTACTATTTCATACTTTTTGTTAACGTTGATATTATAAAAAATTTGTGGTTTAGAGTTTGGCCAATTGATAGTTAATTTTTTTATTGATTTACATGATCCTAATCCTATTTCAGCCTGTAAACTATTTGCTCCAAAACTTCCACCAGTATTTATTGAATTATAAATTGTTCTTCCATTATCTAACTCAATTTTTAAAAGTGATCCGATTGCACTCCTGTTAGAGTCAACACCCTTTAAGTCTAGTACTATCCAATTATTAGATGATATTGGATTTTCAAAGCAAATATTTGGATATTCATCTCCCTCATATGCTCCACCTAGTACCGCATATATATCTTGATCACCATCATTGTCTAAATCTGCAAATCCGACCCCATGACCTTTTTGGATATGACCAAATCCACCTGCCGATGTAACTTCTTCAAATTGATTTCCTTCAATACTTCTAAACATTCTATTTGGAATTACAGAACTAAATTCAGGAGAACCAGTGCCAATATAAAAATCAAGCCAACCGTCATTATCTAAATCACCGAAATTAGCTCCCATAGCATACATGCTAATATCCATACCATATGATTTTGATTCTTCTCTAAATGTTTCATCCCCATTGTTTATAAATAATTTTGACTTTTCAGATATAACCTGATCTCCTTGCAGCTCTTTAACAAAATCTCCAGAAAGATTTTTTAAATTGGATTCATCGTAAGCACTGATAAAAATATCATTGAAACCATCATTATTGACATCCCAAAACCAACTTGTAAAACTATATTTTGGTTCTTCCACTCCTGCGCTTTTAGAAATATTTTTAAAAACCCCATTATCATTTTTAAACAATAAATTTTGAGCTCCCATTATAGAAATGAATAAATCGGGTAATTGATCGTTATTAATATCTCCAAATACAACAGCTTTAACAAAGCCTTTAATAGATGAAAGATTGTGTTCTGAAGATTTCTCTAGAAACTTTCCGTTTTTTTGATTTATATATAATTCACATGAATGTGATTCATTGGATCTTGATTCATTTCCGATAAAAAGATCTAGATGACCATCATTATTTACATCAGCCCATGCTGCAGTCTGAGTCGGATGGAAAGATAATAACCCCGATGACTTTGTTACATCACTAAATGTTCCATCACCATTATTCTTGAGAAGTGAATTTGGATGGTTTCCACCTTTACCCAACCATGCACCCCTTAAAATAAATATATCCGTAAAACCATCATTATTATAGTCTGCATGAACAGTGTTTAAGCCCCCTACCAAACCGGCCAAACCGGCCTCCTCTGTGGAATCTTTAAATCCAAATCCAGTATTAATAAATAATTTAGACTGATCTTTCATTCCATAAGATGTTATAAAAACATCAATAAGACCATCATTATTAAAATCTTCTAGACTGACTCCTCCAGATAAACCATTTTCTGCTACACCAATGTTTTGGGCAATTTCTCTAAATTTTGGAAAGTCTTTTCTTTCTTTTTCCCAATTTGGAAATTTAATATAATAACTATCTGGAACATTAAAAGGATGTTCTCCAATTGTCATATGTGCTAGGTTTAGTAGCCATTTATATTTATCAAGAGGAAATTTATTATAAATCTTCGAGTATATCTCTATGGATTTTTTAGACCCTTGTTTATCTATATGATAAGCATCATTTTCTAATGGTAGAATACAAGAATACTCATTGTGATTATTTTGACAATTATTATATTCTCCAAGCCTAAGATAAGCAAGGGCTAAAAGTTCAATTAGTGGAAGGTTGCTTTTATTAATTAGGTTTTCATATACTAAGTTTTGTTTTTGCAATAAAGCCTCAATCTGGTTAATACAATTTTGATTTTCACCCGCCAGCAACAATTGTGTGCAGTATTTAAACCAATATTTTACTGTTTCATCTCTAGGAACTAATTCAATTTGAGAATAATATAAGTCTGCGAGTTTTTTATTCCAATGGTAATTATTTATTGGGTCTCCAGAATCATTTAACTCTTGAAGCATATTGACCATCAATAATGTTTCTGAATCATTATTAGCTAAAATTGGACCTAAATCAAATTTTTTATTTTTTTTTATTTGAGCTGAAGAATTTATGAAAAAAAATATATTGAATATTGTAAAAATTATTTTTTTAAGCATAAAAGGAACTTGATGATTTTATTTTTCAATTTTAAAAATATAAAAAAGAAATTATTTAAAATGGTTTGATTATTATTTGTTAGGCATTAGACAATGTTTTAATTGCCTTAATAAAATAATCCAGTTCGGCGATTGTTGTAAAAACATTAGGAGTTATCCTACATCCTTGAACATTTGCATAATCAATTGCTACAGTAAAAATTTTAAATTCCTTAAATAGTTTTTGAGCAAGTAATTCTGGCTTCATTTTAGAAATACCTACATTTCCAATTCCACAGCTTCTTTTACTATCAAAAGGTGTATTAATTACAACATTAGGAACTTCTTTTAGAGCATCTTGCCAATAATTTTTCAGAAAACGCAACCTCTTTTCTTTTCTTTCAAGATTCATCCACTTTAGATATTCAATAGCATCAACAATAGCTAGGTCCGTATGCACTGGATGGGTCCCAGTATGACTCAAACGTTTAATATTATTTGGGTTTTTTTCATGGTCAGCCATTAAAGGCCATAGTTGTGATATACTTTCATTTGCAACATATAAAAGACCCGCTCCCAAGGGCGTTGCAAGCCATTTATGTAAACTAGAACCGTAATAATCACAACCTAGATCGTTAATCTTGAACTGAAAGTGTCCTATGCAATGCGCACCATCTACAAGGACTTTTACTCCATGTTTATGTGCCATTTGACATATTTTCTTAATGGGTAAAATTTGGCCGGTTATATTAATCATATGACTAACTAAAATAAGTTTCGTCGATGAATTAATTTTAGACTCGTATAAAGAAACTATTTCTTTATCGTTTTTAGGATGATTAGGTATAGATACCTTTTGCAAAATAACACCATGACGTTCAGAAATTTGCTCAAACATGTCTTGCATAGCCCCATAATCTTGAAGTGCATAAACAGCCTGGTCACCTTTTTCCCAATTGAACCCACTAATAACAAGGTCTAAAGACTCCGTGGTATTTCTAGTGATAACTAGATTTTCACTATTACATCCAACAATTTCAGAAAGTTTAGATGTAATCTCATTTTTATCCTTAAAACGATTAGAACGCATATAAAATGATCCCTCTAAATTCACACGCTTTATATGTTTAATATGATTTTCTAGTGTGGGTTTTGGTATGATATTATAATATCCACTCTCTAAATTAATAAAATCAGGATGTAAGTCATAATGACTTCTTACTTTGGTCCAGAAATCATCATCGCTATCTGTTTTTGAAAATAAAATTATTTCATTTGAGGAATTATTTAGTGACGTTTCTCTTGGAATTAGTGGGCTAATACCGATCAAACCTAGATTTTTAATGAATTCTCTTTTTTTCATTTTATTGACTTTAATTAAAAGTTACAGATTTTATGAATATTATATATATGACAATCCATAATTAACATGATTATAAATAGATAATCAGCTAGTTAATGTATTTAGTTTTTAGTGATAGGTATTTGTATTTGAGAGGGATACTTTTTAGAGTGATGAATTTTATTATGCGCTATAACCCCTATTTTCTCATCGTAATTATTACCCCCAGTATTTAAGTTTCTGGCAAATCTTGGAAAGTTACTACTTGAAATTTCAATTCTTATACGGTGACCTTTTTTGAACATATTACTTGTTGACATTGGAGTTAAATTGACTTCATAAACTTTCCCTTTTTCCATAAAAACTTCCTTTTCATATCCCTGGCGATAACGAACACGTTGTATAGTTTCATCTAAATTATAAGCTGAACCGTTTGGATGAAGATCTATTAATTTAATAGTAAAGTCCGTATCCTTTACATCAGATGACACATATAATTTAGAATTAATAAATCCACTAACTTCTGTATCCTGATCTAAGACTTCTGTTGTATACACTAAAATATCATTTCTAGCTTCCATATCTTTTTGGTCCCAAGCTCCGCCTTTTACTGCATTACCAGTACAACAAACATTACCTCCATATGAAGGTACTGGTGCCATGGGATCATATGTAAATTGGTCTGGATTATCTCTTATAGCTCTACTAGTTGATAATGTGCCATTTCCAAAACGGCTATTCGCATTTCCATTACTATTTAAGTAATAAGTAATCATTTTAGTATTTTCTGGAGGCCATGTTTCAGCAGACTGCCATTTATTACTACCCATTGTGTAGTATTGAATTCTTGGAGTAGTTTCTTTAAAATCATTTGAAGCTCCTTTTAACCACAAATCAAACCATTTTGTTATTTGTTCATCATAATTTAATCGTGCGTCTCCAACACTACGTTCACCTACAATTGTATTTTCAGTAGCTCTTGTGAAAGCACAGTGAAGGGTTGGAGCTATTACTAGATATTGGTTATCTCTTATAAATGCATCTTTTGAATTATTTCTAGCGTGATTAAATAATGCAATATTTGGTGTAATAGAAACATCATACCATGAAGCAAACCAAAAACTAGGTGTACCAATATCTTTATCATCATGATAAATTCCGCCGTTAAACCAATCAGGATCATTTGGTTTGCGAAGAATCATTTTATCAAAAATTTCATGCTTACCATTTATATTTTTTAAAATATCTTGAATGGGTAAATGATTTAAAGCTTTAGCCATATCTACTTTTGGATTCTCAGGGGCTAAATCATAAAACCGTGATATTCTAATTAAATCCTCTTGTGTTGCTCCTTTCGGAATTCTTGGTTTAAACTTGTCGTGCTCCACTCCATAGAGCCATGAGAAAAACAACATCTGTTCTGCACCTCCACGATACCAATTTCCTTGTTCATTAATATTGCCTACGCGTCCAATACCTGCCCCAAATCCCTGAGGAACCATAGCAGCATGAGACGGATGATCTAAAGCAGAAACAGCCATTTGCCATTCAGCGGTTGAAGAACATCCAAGAGTTCCAATTTTTCCATTAGACCAGGACTGACTTTTCATCCATTCAAAAGCATCGTAAGCGTCTGTAAGAGGTACTCCTAAAATATCCCATTCTCCTTCTGAATAATAACGTCCTCGTTCATTTTGAACTACATATGCATATCCTTTTTTAACGTATTCATAGGCGCGCTCTGCAGTCCTTAATTTTTGTTTGCCATCGACCCAAGAGTTGAAATTATAGGGAGTTCTAGAAAATATAATTGGATATTTATCATTTCCTTTGGGTCTATAAATGTCGCTAGCAAGTCTTACTCCATCTCGCATTGGCATCATTACTTTTTGATCTACAATAGCTATCTTTTTTAGATTATCATAAATATCTTCTTGTCCATGTAAAGAAATTGAGAATATTAAAGAACAAAAAAGTGAACTGAAAAAAATAATTGATTGATTTTTCATAATGTTAAATATTTTTTATTTTCAATATACTAAATTACAAAGACTTAGATCTTTTTGGACATTGGACAATATTGATGCTTCAAACTAAAAAGAAAAGTAATTTTATTTTTAAATATTAGAAGAAGTTTTAGTGTCAGATTTTTATGTTTTAACGTCAAAATTTAAATTTAGATCCATTAAATTATGTCTTCTATTATTTTCACTAACCTGTATTAAAAACTCTTGATTAAAAAAACATTGATCTTATAATCATAGATATTGACGAAAAATTTAAACTTAATAAACCCCTTAAATTGATTTATAGTGTTTTCACTATATTTAGTTTAACTAAGAATGCAGGATGATTTATATAATAATACTTATTAGATTTAATAAATGAGCCAATTATACGATTATATTATTATTGGTGCAGGATCAGCAGGATGTGTCTTAGCTAACCGTTTATCAAAAAACCCAAAAAACTCTGTTTTATTATTAGAAGCTGGTGGACCGGATAATAATATGAATATTCATATTCCTGGTGCATATTTAAAGGTTCATAAAAGTAAGAATGACTGGGGATTTTGGACTGAAAAACAAGTCAACGTTTTAAATCGAAAAATCTATTTGCCTAGAGGAAAAACTCTTGGAGGTAGCAGCTCCACAAATGCAATGGCTTATGTAAGAGGTAACGCTGCTGATTATGATGGTTGGGCTGAACTAGGAAATTCAGGTTGGAGTTATAAAGACTTACTGCCTTATTTTAAGCGTTCAGAAAATCACGAACAATTTGACGCGATGGATTCTGGCTATCATTCTAACTCTGGAGAGTTAGGGGTTACTCTTCCCATTAGGTTTCAAACTCCTTACGTGGAGGGTTTTATTGATGCGTGTGATGCAATAGGTATTCCGGCCAACTTAGATTATAACGGTGCAATTCAAGAAGGTGCTAGTTTAGTTCAGAGCACAATCAAAAATGGAAAACGTGAAAGTGGCGCAACTGCTTTTTTAAAACCTGTTCTAGATCGAAATAATCTAACCGCTATTTCAAACGCTTTTGTTGAAAAAATCATTTTCGATGGAAAAAAAGCGGTAGGAGTTCAATACAAAAAGGGAGTAAAAACGATTCAAGTAAAAGCACAAAAAGAAATTATTCTTTCAGCTGGAGCCTATCAATCACCTCAATTATTAATGCTTTCTGGAATTGGAGAAGCTTCCGAATTAAAGAAGCATGGAATTGATTGCGTTCATGAATCAAAAGGGGTTGGTAAAAACTTACAGGATCATTTATTTTATCCAATATGTGCTCAATCAAAAACTCAAGAAGGGATTAATCATTATATCTCACCTTTAAAACAACTCAAGGCTGCATGGAATTATTTTGTTCATAAAAAAGGGGTTTTTTGCACTAGCCCGCTTGAGGGAATGGCCTTTTTTGATCTTGACCAAAAAGGTGGAAAAGTAAATTTTCAATTACATTTTTCACCCATATCGATGGGAAATGAATATGGTTATGATGCTTATGATCTTTATGACTATCCAAGAGTAGATGGTTTTACTATATTACCAACACTATTACATCCTAAAAGTAGAGGTACAGTCAGCCTCTCTTCATCTAATCCAAAAGAAGCACCAATAATTCAACCAAATTTTTTAAAAGAAAAAGAAGATCTAGATCAGTTAGTTAAAGGAGGTAAATTGGTATTTAAAATAATGGAAGAACAAGCATTGAAAAATTACACGAAAGTAAGTGGCCTACCATATAACCGAACTTCTGAAGATCTACTTATCGAACATATAAAGAAAACTTTAGAAACTGTCTACCATCCTGTGGGTACATGTAAAATGGGAAATGATGAAATGGCAGTTGTTGATCCTACTTTAAAAGTTTATGGGATTAAAAACCTTCGTGTTGTTGACGCGTCTATCATGCCTAAAATTGTTTCTGGAAACACTAATGCTCCTGTGTTTATGATTGCAGAAAAAGCAGCGGATATGATTTTAAAAACCAAACTTTAAAATGGAAGCCCGGACTCTTTTGAGTTTTTCAGTAGTTTCCATTAAATTTATCTCTTTGTTAAAAGGCTCAACACTTACCGCTCCATTGTAACCCTTAGAGTTAATAAAATCTAAGAATTTTTTTAGGTCAATTATTCCAGAATCACCCGGTAACTCTCGTTCTTGATCAATTTGCATATTTGCACTACGACCAATTATAGCATCGTTAATTTGTACAGATACAATATCTTTAGCTTCCAAAAAATCCATATTTTCTATTTGATCCCCAGCACAGTAGGTGTGAAAACTATCTAATAAGTAACCCACATTTTTTTTGGCAATAGCATCAATAAGTTCTCTTAATTCGTTGATACTGTGTAAAAAAGAATACTTATCTCTTGACATTAATGTCTTTGGTCCCACAAATTCTAATCCAAGTTTTAGACCTTCTTCTTCCAAAACAGCTGCAACTTGCTTTAATCGTTTTTGATGCTGATTAAAATTTTGGAGATAGGTTAAACTTTTATTTGTAGGCATAATCCATGTAACAAAACTGGGGATATTAAAAGAAGCGATTATTTTAATATTTTTTTGGAGAAATCTAAGCCCTTGCTGAAATATCTTCTCAGAAGAACGAAATTCAATAGGAAGTCCCCCCCCATCAAATTTTATTCCATGGTTTATCATTTTTTCGAGATAAGCTTTTTTTTCATTAGAACTAAATGTAACAAGTTCATTTAAAAGAGGGCTGATCGAAGAAAAATTGAACATAATCGCATAATCGAGAAGTTCTTGGGCATTACACTGAAGTCCTATAGCTCCTGGATTCAAGGATGCTCTAAATGATTTTAGTGAATCTACAACTGAAACAGTATTCATTAAAAAAGGACTAATTCCAGCAAGGGAAGTAGTCTGAATAAACTGTCTTCGATTCAACATAGTGTTTATTTTAATTAATTTATGATATACAATACTCAAATATAATAAATCCTTGAACTTAAAAAGATGATAGCTTAAGAAGAAACTTCATTGACATAATTTTTAAAATAATTGAGATTTTTTTGTGTGATTAGTATCATCAATAAACTTAGTGATGTTTTAATTTTAACTAATCTTTAAGGAAAAATTGTTAAAATATTATGGGAGTTCTTTTTTTTGAGTGGTAATATCGCCTTATCAAATATTTTAAATTAATATCTATGAATTTACCAAAATTAACATTCTTCACACTTTCCATTCTTTTGTTATTTAGTTGTGATGGATCTAATGCTGATGAAAATGAAGTAATTTCTCAAGAACCATGTGAGGGTATTTATTCAACCGCCAATATACTTACTGAAATAGATGAAAACATATTTAATAACGATGAGTCTATTAATGCAAATAGTGAATATTCATGGTCTTCCGACGAGACAAATAGAATTCTAAATGGGAACGGAATACCTAATCATCAAGTTGGTACATTTCCAAATCAAAACAACCCAAACACTATTAGTGAACAAAATGTAAGTGAAACATTTACTCTTTGTCCGAGAATAGTATCAGAAACAGGAATACAACTGGGCGGTCAAGCTGGAGCTATTGCCTTTGCGATAAATAGTGTGAAATTTGATCCAGGAACTGCAGGAAGGTGTGATGATAATGGTGTTTGTAGTTTAGCAAGAGGGCAAGGAAATTGGAGTATTGAAGCACTCGGACATGATACATTTGATTTTGGAGATGATATGAATCATGCGCATGTTCAGCCAACTGGTGAATATCACTACCATGGTATGCCTGAACTACTTATCGATTTTTTAGGAAATAATCAGGGAATGACTCTTGTGGGGTGGGCTTCAGATGGTTTTCCCGTTTATGCAAGATATGGTTATTCTGACCCAAATAATCTTAACAGTTTAGTGGTGTCACTTCGTCCTAGTTACAGACTAAAAGTACTGCCAGATGAAAACCGTCCTGAAACTTTAACTTCCTTAATAGGCGGTCCAGGACAAACAACAATTAATCCAAATACTCCAATTTTGATGGGAGCATTTACACAAGACTTTGAATATATAGAGGGGTCTGGTGATTTGGATGAATGCAATGGCAGAGTTGGAGTAACTCCTGAATTTCCTGAGGGAATTTATTACTACATGGTTACTGATGATTTTCCATATTTTTCAAGGTGTTTAAAAGGAAAATTTTAATCATAAAGAGAGAAATTAGATAAGTTGTGGAAATTGAAATGTTTGGGTTTTCATAAACTAACAAAATTCTGTCATACATTTTAGAAAGAAAATATGCTGGCAATGCAATGTAAACTTATACACTATATGTTTTTTTTGTAATTTTAATAATTATGCTGTACATCTCTGAAATTTTTGGAATAACTTTTTCCTTGCTGTCTGTAATTTTAGGTGCTTTTGGAGCACACTTGTTGAAAAAAATTCTTCCAGAATCAGCATTACAATCTTTTGAAGTAGGGATTAGATATTTAATGTACCACGGACTTATATTATTAATATTACCTCTTTTATCATTAGAAGATACACAATGGATTGAGGGGTTTTTTATACTTGGAGCTTTTCTTTTTTCTTTTAGTATTTTCTTTCTTTCATTGCAATCTATTATAAGTTTTAACTTAAAATGGTTGGGCCCTGTAACTCCGATCGGAGGAATTTTTTTAATTATTGCTTGGACTATCCTCTTATTTAAATACATCAATTTTTATATTAATTAACTGTATGCTAGATCCTGATTTAAAATTTGTTTTTGGTGATTCTTATTCAGATGACTTTTTTTCTAATGGCGCTAAGTATAGAGAAACTTTAAATAAGGAAGGCATTCTAATCTTTAACTCATTTATTGGAACCGATGGATTAAAGGCTCTTCAAAATGAAGCAAAAGAGCTTAAAGAATATTCTTATAAAAGTTCCTCAGAGTACAATGTTTATATCTCTGAACATGATCATTCTTTTTCAAAGAATAGTCCACGAAATAGAATTATGAGTACATCAAAAAAATGTATTCCTAATGATTTAATTCCAAAAAAATCGATTCTTCAAAAAATATATGATTCTACTGTAGTTAGATCTTTTTTTTTAGATCTTTTAAATAAAGAGAAATTACATCCATATCAAGATCCTCTTTCTAGTATAAACATAAATTATTATGATCAAGGAGATGCTTTAGGTTGGCACTTTGATAATTCAGACTATACGATAACATTATTAGTTAAAAATTGTACTCAAGGAGGTGTATATGAGTTTTTTAATGATATGAGATACAAAGAGGGTGGTGAAGACTATGATTTTGTGGAAAAAATATTAGATGAAAAAGTTAAAGGGACAAAAGTAGACAGTCTTGAAGGTGATTTAATGATTTTTAAAGGTAATAAATCAATACATCAGGTTACTGCAGTTGAAAAAGGAGAGAGAATATTAGTAACCTTTAATTATAATGAAACTAAAGGAATATCTCTATCAGAACAGTCTAGAATGACTTTTTTTGGTAGAATTAAATAAAAAATACTCAAACAGCTATAAGAATTTATTTACTTCAAGTACTCTCTATATTTAACGCTGAAAAATTTTTTATTCACCGATTAATTTTGGAAAATACTGATCATCTTTATTATGATACAAAAGTGAATCTAAATATTTCCTCCCTAAATATTTTCCATCTTTAATCACAGCATTTATACTCAAAGTGTTCTCAATGTTTTCAAGTGGATTATTGTTTAAAATAACAAGATCTGCAATATATCCTGTTTTTACCTTACCCAGAGAATCATTCATATTGAAATATTTTGCAGGATTGATAGTAGCAGATTGAATTACTTCTCTTCTGGAGAGACCTGAATTATTTAATTCTATTAGTTCTTGGTGTAAACTTAATCCTGGAAGTAAATAACCAATTGGGACATCAGTTCCTGCCATAAATTTAATTCCATTTAGATTCATATATTTTACCATTATTTGTGTCCAATCACTATAATTTTTTAAATCTACATTTAAATTTCTAGGAATTTCTTTAATCTCACTGATCCATTCTTCTTTTTTATTTTTTGGAAGCATCTTAAAATAAGAAGTATAAGATGAGTCTTTATATTTTTGATAAACATAGTTTTTATAAAGTCTTAGAGTGGGTATTTGCCATGTATTATTTTTAGCTAGAACCGAAACAATCTCTTTTATTTTAGTAGAATCCAAGCTGTAAATTGATTTAAAACGCTGTTTTTTATGCAATGTTCTTCTCAATTGAGATCCTTTAATTTGTGTTTTATTTTCTAATATTTCTTTACGCTCTTTTAAAAACCTATCGGAGTGAGTACTCATCGAGAGTTCTATGTTTCTTAAATGTTCAATACTATTTAATCCTAGATTCGAGGCATCTATTACACTCATGCTCAATGGAATATGACCAGTTAGTTTTAAATTATTTTCTTTAGCAATTTCAGCAATAGCTTCAAATTGAGCAGGACTTAACATTTCATATGCTTTTAGAAAATCTACATTCTTGTCAATTAATATTTGAACTTGTTTTTTTAAGTCTATAACATTGATCGTTCTAATTGAAAGTTCAGGATAGTTTTGACTACTCCCATCATATACATTATAATTACCATCTACTAAAGGACCTGCAATTTTTACTCGAGGTGTTGTTTTTGGGTTTTCAAGTGATTTTTGTTTAAAAGAGTTAACAAAATCAATCTCTCCACCGGTATCTCTTAGGCTAGTTACACCATGTGCTAAAAATAAATCTGGCATCGCGTTAGCTAAGTCAGTTTCATAAGCAAAATGAATATGTGCATCCCATAAACCAGGCATAATATATTTTTCATATCCATCATAAATAACATTTTTTTGAGATACTTTAACTTGATTGGTTTTAAATTGGTTTATTATTTTATTTTCACTTATAACCAAAGTCATCTGATTTTCAACCTCCTCAATTGGGTGAATAATACTAATATTTTCAATCAAATATGAGTTTTCGAAGTAGATCCCATCATTTGAACATGCAGTAATTAATATAATTACCGTAGACAGAAAACAGTACTTAAACATGAATACCCAGCGAGATTTTACCTTATAAATTAATTGATAAATGGTTTTCCAATCCATGACGTAAACATCCTAGGTTTTTATTACTTGGTGAAGTAGATATATGCAAAGACTCCAGTAGCAATCCAAAGTGCACCAGCAATTAATAATTTTTGTGTTTTTGTTAAACTATCCATAATCTAAAGGTAAGGTAAAATAAATCTTTTATGTATTCACAATAACTCAACTACCTAAAATCAAAAATACTTGAACAACAATTATTTTAATTTTTCATGAGAAGCAATTGCCAAAGAGCCGAATACTCTTAACTAAAGGTGACTTTAATAATAATAAAGATTCTTAATTCACATCCTCCAAAGTGGAGAGTTTTCTTTTAAATGTTAGGCATATTATCCTTTTAATTTAAGGGATTTGTGATTCTATAAGAATATCTCTAAATTGAAGAGAATTAGACCTAAATAAATTTAAAATGAACTCAAAAACATTATTTACTTTATTTATTGTTAATTTCTTCGTTTTTTTCAGTTGTGATAATGATCCTATCTGTGATACTGTTATCCAAAATGGAACTATATATGACGGTTCTGGACTTCCCTCCTATATAGGTACACTTGCAATGAAAGGAGATGAAATTATCTACGTTGGTCCTCCAAAAAAATTTAAATCCAAAAACAAAATAGATGCTACTGGTAAAGGAGTGTCACCCGGCTTTATAAACATGTTAAGTTGGGGATATTCTTCTTTGTTAAAAAATGGTCGGTCTCTAAGTGATCTTAAACAAGGAGTAACTTTAGAAGTTTTTGGAGAAGGAACTTCTGCAGGTCCTAATGGACATCCTGATAGTTTAGATTATATTTCTTTTGGTGAGGCTATGGAAAAATTAATCAAAAACAAAGTTTCTCCTAATATTGCTTCTTTTTTAGGGGCAGCTACTGTTCGGATTCAACATATTGGATATGCCAATAGAAAAGCAAGTGTTTCAGAAATTAATGAGATGCAAAAAACCGTTAAAACAGCAATGGAAGAAGGTGCTATGGGAATTGGTTCTTCTTTGATTTATGCCCCTGGAGATTATGCAGACACTGAGGAGCTCATTGCCTTAAATAAAATAGTTTCTAAATATAATGGTATGTATATCTCTCATATGCGAAATGAAGATAATCGTGTAATAGAAGCGCTGGAAGAATTAATTACAATTGCCAGAGAAGCTAAGCTACCCGCAGAAATTTATCACTTAAAAGCTTCGAGAAGACCGAATTGGCACCTTTTAGACACAATTATTGAACGTGTTGAAAACGCCCAAAAAGAGGGCTTAAAGATTACAGCAGACATGTACACTTATCCTGCCAGTTCGACCGGATTAACTGGTGTAATACCCACTTGGGTTCAAGAGGGAGGTCATAAAGCTTGGATCAATCGTATGAAAGAACCAAAAGCTCGAAAGAGATTGCTTAAAGACATCCGAGAAGAACTTAGTCAACAGCCCCCAGAGGGAATACTTATGGTTGGATTTAAAAACCCATCAATGGCAGATAAGTATCAAGGAAAAACTATTGCGGAAGCTTCTGAAATGAGAAAACAAAGTCCTGAAGAAACTATAATAGATATGATTATTGAAGATGATAGTCGAATTCAGTGTATCTATTTTAGTATGAGCGATCAAAACATTAGGAAAAAAATTAAACTCCCATGGGTTTCGTTTTGTTCTGATGCTGGCTCTTATTCCGACCCAAAAGAAGGATTTAGAACTCATCCAAGAGCATATGGAAGTTTTATTAGGGTTCTCGGTAAATTTTCAAGAGACGAAAATCTTTTATCCCTTGAAGAAGCTATTCGAAAATTGAGTGGACTTCCTGCTAGTAATTTAGGACTAAAAGATAGAGGTTTATTAAAAGAAAATTATTTTGGTGATGTAGTTATATTTGATCCCAATACTGTTGGTGATAATGCTACGTTTGAAAATCCATTACAATATGCAAATGGTATTGAATATGTGTGGGTTAATGGATCTGCTGTAATCAAAAACGGAAAGCATACGAATTCTTTCCCAGGACGATTTGTAAAAGGACCTGGGGCACTAAAAAACAATGCTAATTAATAACCCACCAACAGCAGAAAATTATCTCATAAAATTTAGTTGTAATTTTTATATTTGAATTATGAATAAAACTACTAAAAGATTAAGTGAACTTAAAAATCGGCTTAAAATCAGTTAGGGGCCAACATTTAAATCATACCTTCACTTTTAGCGAAGCCTTTTTTTATTTAAAAACAAAGCAAAAAAATCGTTGTACTTTTAACAAATAATTTTTTTACTTCTAGTTTTACAAATGGCAAAATTACCGAAAAAGTATCAATTTATAGACTTATCTGATTACGGACGTAAACCGGGGCATTGGATTGCTAGCAAACTGCAGTACACCGATTTAACGGCTATTCATGTAACTACGATGTTTATTATAACCGGACTTATAGCAATTGGATTCTTGTTAAATGGATACTTGATGACCTCTGCTTTTTTTATAATATTAAAATCCATTTTAGATGCTGCAGACGGAGAATTATCGCGACTAAAAAAAAATCCTTCTTATGTTGGACGTTATTATGATTCAATAGCAGATTTAGTACTTAACTTTTTTTTTTTATTAACCTTTTGGTATATCACTGATATTTCCATAATTTTTTTGTTATTTGTTTTTTT
>Ga0209090_10000217_pt1 | contig 35363 bp, 34 predicted proteins | sample ArcticOcean_MG_C_9_FD_187432 | JGI IMG/M metagenome (GOLD analysis project Ga0209090, IMG submission 187432) | Marine microbial communities from western Arctic Ocean - ArcticOcean_MG_CB2_152 (SPAdes) (version 2) | ecosystem: Environmental > Aquatic > Marine > Oceanic | place: Arctic Ocean... | reverse complement strand
TGATCAGAGTGAAGATGAGATAAAGCTATGAAGTCGATTTCATTTGTTTTTATATTCATCTTTTCCATTTGTTCGATCAACGATATTTCGTACGACTGCTCTATGCCGGGTCTTGTAATGATCTTTCCTTTTCCTGCAAAGCTTAGCGGCAGACCTGCGTCCCATAACAAGCTACCTTGATCATGCTCTACGAGGTAACAAGGAACGAACAATTCCCGCACCTCGGTATCATCATTACTCAATCCAAAAAAACTAATGTCATCAAACTTGATAAGACCGCAGTCGAATACATACAACTTAAGGTTTGGGTTATTCGTGTTACTTGCACAACTGCTTATAAGAAAAAGGAATAGGACTATTTTTAGGTATTTCATGTTTATTGCTAATTAATAAAAAAATTATATTTCTTCAATTATTCTCCCCTCAATTTGAGCACTGAATATTTCCTTGCTGGCTAAATATTCTTTTACGACCTCGTATATGTTAATTCCAGTGTCTTTGGTTTCAAGTCCTTCTTTAAATACCAAGTAGCCGTCTCCTCCATCTGTTACAAAACTAGAAGAGGCTACGTTATACAATTGATTTTCTAGAATTTTTTTTCCATTTAACCACATATTTATTACACGATTTTCTGGACTAAAAGAATATTTAAAAGATTTAGAAACTTGAAGTATTCCATTGCTCAAACCTGCAGCATGATCAAAGATTTCTTTAATCTGAGAACCAGTTAGCTTGGTGCTTACCAAGGTATTGGGGAAAGGAAAGGCAGAAATTAAATCACCAAAAGACACATCCCCTTTAGTGATGTCTTGCCTTAAAGCTCCGCTATTTACTACCGCAAAATCTATTGCATCATCGTAATCTTCCATTGCATCTGCGAATAGATTTCCCATGTTTGATTCTCTGCCGTAAGCTCTTGTTAAGTTACTGGAAGAATATGAAATTTTTTCGGAAGCAATAGAGTCAACTTCTTGTTGCCAGTAACTAACAACTTCAGACATTTTCTTATCCTCTACAACTTCGTCATCAAAAATTGTTAACAGCTGATTGTTGTGGGAAATAATCTTTTTATTTTTCGTATCAAAAGAAATCTCCAATTTACCCAGCTCAGTTGTGTAAGCGTTAGTTGAAACTATTAAAGTGTTATTAACTTTTACTGCATCTGGGGTTCCTGTGTGAGCGTGTCCTGAGACGATGACATTTATTTCAGGGAATCTTTTGGCCAGCTTAATGTCACTATTCAATCTTCTCATTACGTCAGTTTGACCAAGGGAGGATTGCCTGCCTGGCATACCGTGATGAATTACAACAACTATCATATCCACTTGATCTTTTAATGCCGCTAGATACTTCTCTAGATAAATGTTCTCATCTCTAGCTTCCACGCCCTTTATCATTCTAAAATTTATTGTGTCATAAAATGCAAATTTTCCATGCAGCCCAATAACACCGATACTTAACTCGCCTTTTTGAATAATAATGTAAGGATTATTCCAAACTGGCTCGCCAGTTTCTTTAATGAAGATATTGGCATTAAGGATTGGAAACTTCGCTTTGTTCATCTGTAAAATCATGTTTTCCCACCCATAATCAAATTCATGATTACCAATGCATGCTGCATCAAGACCTAAATGATTCATTGATTCTATTACCGCCTCTCCTTTTGTAAGAGAGCTGACGTAAGGTCCTGAGAAGTAATCCCCTGCATCCAAATAGATTGTATTTTCTTTCTTAGCTTTTTCTTGTTTGACCATAGTTGCAAGATTAGCAAAGCCCCCTACCGGTCTGGATTCACTTATCCAGCTCTCAAGGTGAGGCTCGAGATGTGAATGTAAGTCATTTGTGTAGAGAATAGTAAGGTCTTCAGTGCCCGCTAACAGATTGATGCTTAATAAGCCGTATAGTGCAGATAGACTTAGTTTTATTTTCATTTAACTAAATGCTGATCCCATTAATTTTTCAAAGTTTGCTCTAAAGAACTTATCTTTATCAGATTCATTGAATTGAGCGGTGGTTTTTTCGAATCTCCCCATTGGGTTCCTGCCTCCCTCAACATGAGGATAGTCGGAGGAGAACATGAAGATATCAGTGCCCGCTTGTTCTATAACCCAATCAGTCGGCTCAGTGGGGTACGGGGTTACTCTGACCTGCCTTTCTATGTATTCACTCGGTCTTAAAGAAAGGTCTTGAAGCCTTTCTTCATGTCGTCCAAATGCTTCAAAGGCAGCGTCTAACTGTCTCATAAAACCGGGGACCCAAACCGAACCCAACTCGATAACTCCAATCATCAATGATGGGAATCTCTCTAAAACTCCGTCTAGAATTAACAGCGAAAGAGCCTGCATGGGACCTTGAGATATGGCCATGTAGGAAATGGATCTAAAGTTCTCCTCTCCTCCATGAAAATCTTGCACAGCAGGCAATCCATTTATTGAATGCGATTTAGGCAAAACAAAATCAGCTGTGCCAACATGGAATAAAACAGGGATATTAGCTTCGACAGCCTGAGACCACACTTTGTCTAGTCCCACATGACTTGTAGCGTGGTCTTTTGGACAAGCCCAAGGAATCAATAAAGCTTTAGATCCTAACTTGATAGCTTCGGCAGTCGCAGAGGATGCTCTTTCAATATCAGCAAGCGGTATGTATGTAGCAGGAAACAATCGTTCGTCACTCGCGCAAAAATCAGTTTGAGCTCTGTTCGTTGCACTTGCAACTTCATAAAGAAGGTCAAGATCATTTGAATGCTCTAAGCTTTCTAGCCAAACATTTGGTGACGTAGGGAATACTAATTGTGTTTGGACTCCCAGTAAGTTTAGAGCTTCAGACCGGTCATCTTTGTTAAAAGAACCTAATGCGTGATAATTTTTTCTTATCATGAGCTCTTTCTCATTTAACTCTCTGTAAGCAGGAGTCTCATGAGAAACCACTAGATCATCAAGCCATTTATCTTCTAAACCAGACCTGTTGTTATTAAAACGATCAATGAATGCATCTTGAACTTTTTTAGACCCATAATCTTTATACCAATCTGGGAGCTCCATGGTGTGTGAATCAGCGTCATGTACTATTCTATTTTCTATATAAGCCATAGTTCTTACCTTGTTCTTAAATTATTAATTTCGAATACTCCACGCCATCCACGTACTTCCAACAACCACCAGTAAAATAAATACTGCTTTGATCTGCCAAGGAGTCCTATCTAGCAATTTTTTTATTTTCCCTGAGCCGGCTGCTTCAATATTTTTTTCATCTTCTTCCCTATAAGTCTTTGGCAAACCAGAGGGATAACTTGTGTATCTGAACTCCTTGTCATCATCGCTCATAATTCTTTTCCTTGTTTAATTTAACCATAATTTCTATTCCTCTTTAAAGACCAGGTCTAGAAAATTAATTATTCCATCAATGGCTTGAGGTGCGTCTTCAACAAAGCTAGAACCCAAGAAAGAATTAGAACCCGAATCCAAAAAAGCGTGGTTACGGCCTTCATACTCCCAATAAGAAGTTATATGGCCATTAGAGTTCAGTTTATCAATGTATTCTTTTACTGAGGCAGGACTCGTAAGACTGTCTTCAGAACCAACTATGAAATACTGTGGAGGCAGCTCTTGTGTTTGTTTTGGGATGTTATAAATAGGCGAAACTGCCCGATACATGTTGGGATTAATTTCAGCATTATATTGATCACCGAATATACCCCTGGCCTTAGATCGAGAGATTAGCCAGAAAGGGTTCTTAAAAGTCTCAAAGCCATCAAGGCTTCCTTTATAAATATTAAATGCTCCGTAGCTTAATATTGCTGCCTGGACCGAAAGGCCATTTTCCTCTGCAACCTGTTCCGGAGTCTTATTTCGAGGTAACCAGGTAGGATTAAATCTAAGACTTTCTTCATATTTATCATTTGAACTTAATGCCATGCCTGAATTTACAATCATGGCTGATAGATGAGCTCCAGCACTATCACCCGTAACGGCTATTTTTGTCTTATCACCCTTGTACTTTGCAATGTTATCTTTGATCCATAAAACAGCACCAAATGCATCTTCAACAATCTCATCCAAGGTCACCGTATTGTCTAAGTCCGACAACAAACGATAGTTAACATTACATATGACGTATTCGCTATTAGTGGCTAGATATTGTGACATTTGATCCATTATGGAATTGTCATTCATTAGCCAGCCTCCGCCATGAAAAATAATCAAAACTGGGTTGGTACTTCTGCTTGATTTAGGAGTGTAAATATCCAGAGTTAAATCCATTCCTTTGGGAGAAGACCAAACCACATCTTCAGCCAATACATAATTACTAGGGTCATTATTAGCTAATAAGACTTCAACATCAGAGCAGCCACCAATTACTAGCAAAGTCAGTAAAGCGATGGTTAGGTTTTTCATGATTACTCTCCAGGTACTCGGTTAACTATACCACTTACCGGAACACCTCCAAATCTGGCTAAAAGTTTTCGTTTAGAAAATTTTCTACCTCAGCATTTAACTGCTCGTCGGTGATGTTCTCTTCATCCGGGTATCTTCCTTCTGACAAAGGTTTTTTAAAAATGCATTTCTCTAAAGAATGTCCAGCTATGGATACAGTGCTGACAAGCTCCCAACCTTCAGCTCCTAGCTTATTCAATGTTTCCTCTGACAGATCTTCAGTTGCTCGTAATTCTTCAACCTTATATTCCCAATTCTGCATTAGCTTTTAAATTCCATTAGTTTTATTTCTTTATCCATATTTATTGCCTTTTTTACTCAGAAAGATTAGTTGGTAATATTTCAATATTTGACCAGCCAAGAGGTATTTGTTGCTGAGGATTAAATACTTTAGGCCCGTACAATGGATAGGCTTTGGAAGCTTGATTTATCTCTTCTTTACTTAAATATTCACTTGGGATTAATTCAAATACATCTAGACCACGAGTGATTTCCGTTCCGTAGATATAGCCATTGTAGTAATAAGCAGACCAGTAGCCTCCCGTAATAAGAATATCCTCATCAATTGGACCTCTATCAAAGAATGCCACTTCTTTAGGATTTGAAGAGTCTGTAAAGTCCATCACAGATATTCCTCCCTGGTACCAAGCTTGAACTAAAATATCTTTTCCAGGGACTGGAATTAAGGAGCCATTATGAGCAACACAGTTTTCAGTTTCTAACTGTGGGGCAGGCATTTTATAGTGACTTTGAAATTCTAATTTACCGTCAACAATGTCATAAATAGCGTTTGCACCCCAGTCTAATGGATCCCAGGCTCTGCAGCGTGCTCGACCACCTCCACCCCATTCATCAGTAAAAATGACTTTAGTACCGTCATTATTGAAAGTTGCAGAGTGCCAATATGCAAAACCGACATCCGTGACAACATCAATTCTTTTAGGATTATAAGGATCAGTGATATCAAAAAGAATTCCGTTCCCAGAACATGCCCCAGCAGCTAAGTTTGCATAAGGGAATACAGTGATGTCATGACATTGATCTGTACGACTCGTTTCTTGCGTATCATCACCATGGTCTCCGCCAACCCATAGGCCGCCAAGTGCTCCAGTATCAGGATCTGCGAAAACAGCTGGACTACTTACAATTTTTGATTCAGATGGATTAGATATTGGTATTTCTATTATATCTATACGAAACAGAGCTGTTCTGCTATCTCCTGCTATGTTTCCTATACATTCCTCCATTTCCTCCTCATCCCTTACGCTCGCAGTACCTGAGTTATAGACAATAATTTTTCCACTTGTTCCAGGACCTGAAACTACAGAGTGGGTGTGAGATCCTCTACAGGTCTGAACAGCACCTACTTGTTTAGGTTCATAGACATCAGAAATATCAAAAATTCTTATACCTCTAAACCTATCAGAACTTGCCTCTTTAGAGACCCCCTCTAAACCACAATTCAAACGACTTCTTGTTTCCTCAACAGACATAATGAGTATATCTTCAACAATTGAAACATCTCCTTGTCCACCAGGGCAGACTACTGAAGAGAGTAATTCAGGAATCCCATTAGTATTAATTTCATAAATATTGAAGCCATGATAACTGCCTGTGACTAATAAATTATCTCTAAAAGCCATATCAGTATTAGCAAAGCTTAAAATTGGAGAGCGAAGAGATTTAGACAATTCTTCTGTTGTCTTCTCACTGTCCTTATCATCATCCTCGTCTTTAATTTTTTTGACACCTTTCGCTTTCGGATTACTTGGATTATAAAATCCTACAGGTTTTTTAAGGGTTTTTACTAATTTCAAATTTTTAATTGCCTCTTCTGCATCAAAAAGTCCTGGAAGTAATCTTGATCTAGGATCATCTGATAAGTTGACTGCAATAACATTCATTCTCTCGATTTCCACACCTTGATCATTTACTAGATCCGACACGAATTCATTAAGAACAGGATCGTGAGCAGTCCCTGGATATTCTTTTAAATCCTTTACCATTTTCAAAGCACCATCATGGTGATTGATCATTAATCTCAAAAATAACTTATCAAAATCTGTGCTTTTAGAATTTTCAAGATCTAATAATTCATCAGAAGTTGCCATGCCAGCCATAGCCATACGATCATGATGATCTGCATGGATATAGAAAATTTCTTCTTCTCTTGATACCAGCCAATTTTCCATGAAATTAATTTCATCCTCTTGTGAAGAATCAATTCTATTTGCAAGATCAATTATTATTTTATTGTTAGTCCTTTTATCAGCCATATTAGACATCAGAATAGCTTGCTTGTGATGCACGATCATTCCTTGAAGAAAATTTACATCAGCCTTCACATATGAAGTACTTGCTATATTGGTGGCTGTTATGGGATCAATTCTTTGAGATTGTTCTCCGGGAGCACCTGGCAAAATAATAGGATGGGAAGAAGATATATTCTCTTCATTTATTATGTTGGACTCTTCACAGAGTTCTGACTCGGGATCCATACAAGAATTATCAACTAGATCTGTATCGTTTGCTGAAGAGCAACTACCTAAGATTATGATTAATAATAGGTATAACTTTTTTCTTATATCTAACCTATGCATTAGCTTTTAAATTCCATTGATTGTATTTTGTTATTCATAGTTTTTTTTAATTTACTGTTGGGTTTTCTGATTGGAGCAAAACTTCTTCTGGCAAAATAAAGGCCCCTCTTTTTAAGGACCAAACATTAGAAATTTGCTTGGTTGTAAGTTTAGAGTATAAATGAGGGAAAGCACTCTTTCTGATGCCGTTATTTGGATAAGGCTCTTCAAAGATAAGCTTATCGTTATCAATTTTTTTCATATCTAATTCCAGAAGGAACACTTGCTCAGATGCTTCAAAGTAAAGAGAAAGCGTGGCTGCTAGCTGAACAGCTGTTGAAAGATGGATAAATCCATCCTCTACATCCAGCTCGGTCACTATTAGACCGGTTCGTGAGGCATCTTCCCATTCATTGACTCTCAATACCTTATAAACATTATTTTCTGACATGCATTCTTCGTTAATTTTTTAGTTTGATTTGAACAACTCATCAATATGGCACCTTGAAAAGCAAGAAGCAAATTCTTTATCTTTCTTGTCAGTATTGAGGAAAATGGTGGGCGATACAAGACTCGAACTTGTAACTTCCACCGTGTAAAGGTGGCACTCTACCAATTGAGTTAATCGCCCTGAAGAGCCGCGATTATAGTTATTAAGTATATTGAAGTCACGGTTAAGTTAGGGTTTGGTCGTTTGATACTCGCAATACAAATTCTTTTATTAGAGAGTCAATCTCTTCTGCGTGGGTGAACATCATCATGTGATCTCCTTCGTCTATAATTCTTAACTCTGAGCCTTGTACCTTTTGAATCAATTCTCTAGCATGAGCCAAATCAACGTTTATGTCTTCGTTGCCATGAATTGCCAAAGTCGGAGCATTAATTTTCTCAAACGGTATTGAAAGGTTTGCAAACTGTTGATAATCGTTAACCACGCCCTCTCTTCTTAAACTCATCGGCCAAATCGACCACTCCATGGATTTTAGTTTTGCTACGTTCTTGGGGTTAGAGGTCAGGCGAATTCTGTTTTTAGGGTTGGGAAGCATCATGGCAGCCTTTTTTTTGGTGCCCAAAAAAGACATGGAATAAAGTCCAGCCCACATACTAAAGTCAGAACCGTTCATCATTGACTCATCGTCTGGAAATTTATTTGCATAATCCTCTGAATAACTCACTGCTTCAAAGGCAATAAGACCCAAGGTTTTTTCAGGAAATTTAGCAGCAAATTCCATAGAAGAAGGCCCTCCTCCTGAAATACCCATAACCACAACTTTTTGTATGCCCAATACGTCCAGCAGTTCGCTGTAAGCGGTTGCTTGTTCGGCAGGTGTTTTTCCAACGCCAAGAGGTGTTCTTAAATACCCAGGTCTTGATAGTATTAGTATCCTGAAAGCGTCTGAAGAAATTATGTTTTGATCATGGCCTCCTGGAGATCCATGAATGCTCATCAATATTGGACCTTTGTCGCCAATTATTTTGTATTCGATTGGGCCGAGTTTGGTTTCTGCTATTTTTGAATGACCATTTAGATCATTCACTAAAGAAAATTTAAAGAACCGGTAATAAGAAACGAATAATGCGATAAGAGAAACAACGATAATTAAAAAAATATCCATGGCCATCAAAGAATTCTTTAATTGCTTTTATCAAAGATGAATCCTTGGTAGTCATCAGCTGTAATTTCTTCTAATTTTTCGGTGTAAACAGGAACTCCTATGAAAGGAAGAAAAGCCTTTGCCTTATCTTCTATGTTTGATCCGTTGTACCAAGACTTCGTGGAAGTAAAAATTGTCATGTCCGCAATCTCATTAACTAGCTCCATCCACTCATCTTCAGCAATTTTAGTAGATTCAATAACAGACTTATCATTTTCTAACATCCAACCAATGCAATCTGCTATCCAGTTCACGTGTTGCTCAATTGAAGGCATCATATTGGAAAGAACTGACGGGCTGCCAGGTCCTGTTATGGTAAAAAGATTGGGAAAGTTTCTTACTCCAAGACCTAAGTAAGATTTAGCACCCTCTTTCCACTGATCCCTTAAATTAATCTCATTTCTACCTAAAATATCCAGACTGGTTAATGCGCCTGTCATGGCATCAAATCCAGTGGCTAAAATCAGAGTGTCTATCTCATAGGTTTCATCCGCTTCTATCGCATTGGAGTGTACTTTTTCTATTGGTGTGGCGTGCAAGTCAATCAGGTGGACATTGTCTCTGTTGAAGGTCTCAAAATAACCAGTGTCTACACAAAGCCTTTTTCCTCCAATATGGTATTCAGGGCAGAGTTTTTTAGCCGTTTCGGGGTCATTTACTGTTTCTTTTATTTTGTTTCTTACAAAATTTGCTGCCACTTCATTGGCATCTACGTCTACCGGGATATCCCCGTAACCTCCAAAAAATCCTAATCCTGATTTTTTCCAATTTTCTTCGAGCTGGCTATTCACTTCTTCAAGGTCGGATTCACTTATTAATGCTTCTCCTGAATCACTTGCAATACCAAAACCATTTAAATAATTTTCTTTTCTAAACTCTGCATACCTTTCCTTAACTTTTGCCTCGGTTTCTGTGTCCATGGGTCCGTTATTAGAAGGTATGGAATAATTAGGAGTTCTTTGAAAGACATAGAGATTATTAACATCCTTAGCTATCTCTGGGATGGTCTGAATTGATGAGGAACCAGTGCCTATTATTGCAACATTTTTTCCTGTGAAGTCCACCTCATCTCTTGGCCAAGTTGCTGTGTGAAGCAATTCTCCTTCAAACGATTCAAGTCCTTCTATTTCTGGTTTATTAGGAACGGACAGACATCCTGTGGCAAAAATACAAAATTTAGTTTGATATTCCTGTTTGCTGGTCTTGATGCTCCATTGTGAATTCGCTTCATTAAATTTAGCCTCCACAACTTCTTCTTCAAAATTTATGTCTTTTTTTAGATCAAATCTATCTGCTACATGATTAAGATATTCTAATATCTCAGGCCCTGCTGAGTATTTTTCACTCCAGTTCCATTCTTGTTGAAGATCTTCATCAAATTGATAAGAATACTCCAGAGAAGGGATGTCGCATCTGGCTCCAGGATACCTGTTCCAATTCCAAGTTCCTCCTAGTTCATCCGATTTTTCAATTACCAGGACAGATAGGCCCATGTTTCTGAGCTTATGAAACATAAATAAGCCAGAAACTCCTGCTCCAACAATTACCACATCATACTTGCTGTCTTTGCCAATCATTAAAAACTCTCCAATTTTTCTTGTTCCAATTATGTATTGCTTTTAGTAACTATGCAATTGGTCCAAATCTTAATTAATACTCAATTAATTAATACAAATAAATCAAAAATAGGTAATGTAGAGGTCTGATATGAAACTTTTTTACCTCTCTTTGACAATTGCTATTTCTGCTTCAAGCTTTTTAAATATTTCTGCTTCTGAAAGCCAATACGATGGCTTTCAAAAAAAAATAGAAGTTCCTTTGGCGGCTTCTTTGCCGATTAAAGGTATTAAAGCTGACTATTGCATAAAAAAACCTAAAGCTGGGAGATCTTCTTTCAATTGTGAAGGGCTAAGCTTCGTATTGAATGTCCCAGTAATATGCCTTACTAAATCATGCGGACTAATTATAGATGTGCATGGCTGGAATATGGATGCCAGAATACAAGACCGCAATACTAAGCTTATAAAACTGGGTGGTGAAAAAGGATATATCGTCTTGAATCCACAAGCGAAGAAATCAACAACAGGAAGATCATGGACTCCTAAAGATGACAAGAAAGTTCTTGCTGTCATCAACAGTGTAGAAAAAGCTTTCCAAGTGATGGAGGAAAGGGTGCATTTCACAGGTTTCTCTCAAGGAGCCCTCATGACTTGGAGGTTTGTTTGTAAGTACTCTGAAAAGTTTGGATCTGTTGCACCCATTGCTCACGGTGCAGGAACTTATATTAGCTCTGCAAGGCCTCTTAGGATTAAAGTCATGGATAATTGTTTTGGAACAAATGAATTAGATATTTTGTATGCTCATGGAAGTAAAGATAAGTTGGTACACTTTAGTGGAGCAATAAATACCGTCAAAAAAATTGGCAGTGAGTGGCAATTAGGCAATGCAAAGATAATCTCTGAAGATGAAAACCATAAACGCATACGGTTTAGTAACTCAAAAGGTACTAAATTAGAATTTCTCAGCTATGATTGGATTTCTCAATATGGATCCGGCCATTGCTTTCCTGGAGTAAAGAGTTACCTCGGATGCGGAGAAAACAACCCGTTGCGTTGGGGCGAAGAAGTTCTTAAATTTTTTATAGACAACCCCAAGGTAGCACCAAGCTAAGTTTTCCTTAAAAACCCCTCTTCTTCGGCAATCATCTCTGCTCTCAATTTTAAATACTTAGCGAGAACTAAATTATCAATTCCACGAGACTCGTCTCTGGCTTTGGTCCATAAATCAGTAAGAACCTTATCTTCCTGTAGTTCAGCAACAACTTTTCCAATGTGAAATCTATTAGCTTTAATCAAAATTTAAATAAGTATAATTTTAGGTCTATGCAAAAGTTTCCTAAGTGGTAATATCGGTACCTAAATATTACCGTTAAAAGAAAACAAGGTGTCCAACTAACCATTAAAAAGTTAATTATAAATCAAGTCATGAAAAACTCCCTACTATCTTCGCCCTTAAAATCAGATATCGATAATAAATCTGAAGAATTTGCTAACTACAAGGCAGCCATGTTAGAAAAGTTGGATGGAATTGAAGATCTTTTGGATTATGTTGAACTTGGCGGTGGCATGCATCATCACGAAAGACTTGCTGCCAGAGGGAAAATGCCCGTAAGAGAAAGAATTGCTAATTTCCTTGATCCTGACACACCCTTCCTAGAAATTAGCTCCTTAGCAGCCTATGCATCTGATTATCCGGTTGGTGGTGGTTGTGTTGCAGGAATAGGCATTGTTGCAGGAACGGAAGTGGTTATATTTGCTAACGATCCAACGGTTTTAGCAGGAGCCATGCACGCTTATTCTGGAAAGAAATGGACTAGAGCAATGGAGATATCCAGAGTTAATAAAATACCTTACGTGCAATTTGTTGAATCTTCTGGAGGAGACCTCAGGATGGGTGGAGGAAAGGGCAAAAGTAAAACAAGAGGAACTATACTCGGAGCAGGGCATTTTGCAGAATCAGGTAGAACATTTTACGACGTCACTGAACTTTCTAAATTAAGAATACCTACCATATCAATAGTATTTGGTTCCTCTACAGCCGGAGGTGCTTACCAACCAGGAATGTCAGATTACAATATATTTATTAAAAAGCAGTCCAAAGTTTTTCTAGGAGGTCCCCCTCTTGTAAAAATGGCAACGGGAGAAGAATCCGATGATGAAACTCTGGGCGGCGGTCAGATGCATGCTGAAAAATCTGGATTAGCCGACTATTTAGCAGAAGATGAAATGGATGCTCTAAGAATAGGAAGAGAAGTTGTTTCTCATTTAAATTGGAGAAAAGGAGGCTCTGGGCCCACGCATACATCAGATGAACCTGTAAACGAAATAGAAGACCTTCTTGGTCTTGTGGATCCTGACCTAAAGCGACCTTTTGATGTGAAAGAGGTAATTAGCAGAGTGGTTGATGGATCTAGATTTGAAGAATTTAAGCCTTTATTTGGCCAAACCATGGTTTGTGGTTTTGCATCCATACATGGCTATACCGTTGGGATACTAGGAAATAATGGACCCATTTTTCCAGACACGGCCTCCAAAGGTGCTCATTTTGTTCAGCTGTGTAATCAAATCGATGTGCCTATTATCTTTTTACAAAACATAACTGGTTTTGTAGTTGGTAAAGACTATGAACGGGATGGTCAAATTAAAAAAGGTGCTCAATTCTTAAATTCAGTTTCTAATTCTACCGTTCCTCACCTAACGGTTATTCTGGGCAATTCGTACGGTGCTGGAACATACGCTATGTCAGGAAGAGCTTTTGATAACCGATTTACGTTCCTTTGGCCTTCAGCAAAAATTGCCGTAATGGGACCTCAACAAATTGCTGGTGTCATGTCCATCGTTAGGCGTGCAAGAGCAGCTAGAACTGGTGAGAAATTCGACGAGAAAGAAGATGCTCAAATGGTAGCATTTGCAGAACGAGTTCAAGAAGAAGGGTCACTTGCCTTAAGAGCGACAGGTGCAATTAGTGATGATGGCATTATTGACCCAAGAGACACGAGAACAGTGCTTGGCTTATGCCTTTCAGTGGTGAATGGAAAAGCCGTTGAAGGTGCGCCAGGATATGGAGTATACAGACTATGACTTTTCATAAATTACTTATTGCCAACAGAGGTGAAATTGCTTGCCGGATAATAAAAAGCGCCCACGATATGGGTATAAGCTGTGTTGCAGTCTATGTTGATGCGGATGCGGATTCTCTTTTTGTAAAACAAGCTGACGAAGCAATAAGACTCTCAGATTCTTATTTAAATTCTAAAGAAATTATTGCTGCTGCTAAGACTACCGGAGCACAGGCCATTCATCCTGGTTACGGTTTTTTATCTGAAAATGCTAAATTTTCAAGAGATGTATTAAAGGAAGGTTTAATTTGGGTTGGTCCAAATTCAAGAGTTATCACATCCATGGGCGATAAACTTAAAGCCAAAGTGTTGGCAGAAAAAGCTGGCGTCCCTACCCTTCCTATGACTACTGACCCAAAAAAAGCGGGGTCAATAGGTTTTCCAGTTCTGATCAAAGCTGCTGCAGGTGGTGGAGGCAAAGGAATGAGAATTGTTGAGACTAAAAAAGACTTAAAAGAGTCAATACTTAGCGCTCAAAGAGAAGCTTTATCTGGGTTTGGAGATGACAGAGTATTCATAGAACGTTACGTCGGCTCTTCAAGGCATATTGAAATTCAAATACTTGGAGATTCTCATGGAAACGTTGTTCATTTAGGTGAAAGAGAGTGCTCTATTCAAAGAAGGCATCAAAAAATAATAGAAGAATCACCTTCGCCGAGAGTTGACCCTGAAATGAGACAAGCAATGGGAGAAGCTGCTGTTAATCTAGCCAAAAAACTTAAATATGAATCAGCAGGAACCGTTGAATTCTTGGTTGACGATAAAACAGGAGAATTTTGGTTCTTAGAAGTTAACACCAGATTACAAGTAGAACACCCTGTCACGGAAGGCGTAACTGGAAAAGATTTAGTTTATGAACAACTGAGAATTGCTCGAGGAGAAGAGTTAGGCTATGAACAAGGCGATGTTGAATGGCAAGGCTCTTCAATAGAGGCAAGACTCTATGCAGAAGACCCTTCTAACGACTTTCTTCCTGCTACTGGTCAGCTGATAGCCTATCAACCAGATGCAAATATTGAAGCAAGATGGGATACCGGGGTAGAACAAGGTTCAGTAATCGGAACTGATTTTGATCCAATGATCGCAAAAGTAATTAGCACTGGAAAAACGAGAACAGATGCAGCCAACAAACTAGCTCTTGCTTTGGAATCGCTCCACATCGGCGGAGTAATTACAAATAGAGATTTTTTAGTTTCATCATTAAGGTCTGAAGAATTTCATCAAGGGCTTACTACTTCTGATTTTATTGAGAAGGTTAATCCGCAAAGAAAAATTCCCATGGTGGGAGAAACTTTAGAGCTCGCATCTTCGGTGGCTGCTCTTTGGATTCAAGGCTTAAATAGAAATAATTCTAGAACGCTAAGTCAGATTCCATCGGGATGGAGAAACTCGAGACTTCCTAAGCAAAAATTATCATTTAAGTGCCTAGAAGAAGAAGCAACAATCACTTATCAAATACGCAGAGACGGGTCTTTTGATTTAAATGAAGGGTCTATTGCAAAAATATTTAACTGGAAAGAATCTGGAATAGATATTGAAATAGATGGACAGCGCTTCTTTTCAAAGGTTACTAAGAATAAAGAAACTGTTGTTGTTCATATGCCTTGGGGAGATGCTGTTTTAGAGATATTACCAAGGTTTGTCTTGCCAGGAAGTGAAGTCCAAGCAGGAGGCTTAATTGCCCCCATGCCAGGAAAAGTAATTGATCTAAAAGTGAAAGTTGGATCTAAAGTCAAAAAAGGAGATACTTTGGTTATTTTAGAGGCCATGAAAATGGAACACCAAGTCAAAGCTTTTGAAGATGGGAAAGTTAGTAAACTCTTAATTCGAAAAGATGATCAACTTGAAAATGGTACTCTTCTAATGGTTGTAGACCCTAAGTAAATTTTTGTGGCTCTTTCTCTAAGTAATTCAGATCAACTTAATGTGATTGAGAGATCAGTGAAGACACCCAAACCTTTATTGTCAAAATCTAAAGAGAAGCTCTTGTCAAATAGACAAAAGGAAGCTCTTGAAGATTTAGAAGAGCTGATCAAAGGTGGCTACCCTCAACTAACAATGTCTGAAATAGCAGCTAATCTTAAAGTTTCTTTAAGAACTTTATATGAAATAGCCCCCAAGAAAGAAGAATTGATTTTGATAGCAGTAGACAGATTGCTGTTTAAAATTGGAGCAGCTGCACAAAAGGCAATTAATTTAAGCGATTCACCCATGGCTAAATTAAATGCATTTCTTAATGAAACAAATAAAGCAACAGAAAGAAATACTCTTGCTTTTACAGAAGACTTTGGGAGGATTCAAGGTGCAAAAGATCTGGTGGACTCGCATGAAAATTATGTGATGAATGTGACAGAACAACTCCTGGAAGAAGCAATAATTGCCAATGAAATAATTTCTATTGATACATCGGCAATGGCTTTAATCTTGTCAGGTCTCAGCAGAGAATTGGATAAGAAATACTTAAAGAAAGAACTTAAAATTACCCCTTCTGATGCTTTAAAAGAAATAATAGAAGTTATTTTTAAAGGCCTCAAAAGAAACGAATAGAATTATTGGAGAAATTATGACTAGTGAAAAAGAAAAGATAATTATTGGAAATTGTAGTGGGTTTTATGGCGATAGACTCTCAGCAGCAAAAGATATGGTTGAGGGAGGCCCTATTGATGTTTTGACGGGTGACTATTTAGCGGAACTAACCATGACAATTCTCTACAACCAGAGAATGAAACGAGGTGAAGACCAGGGATACGTAGGAACTTTTTTAAAACAATTCGCTGAAATAGCTCAAGCCTGTGAAGAAAAGAAAATAAAAGTTGTGACTAATGCTGGAGGGCTTAACCCTTCATCAATGGCATCAAAGATCGAAGAAATAGTTGATGAATTGGGCTTGAGTCTAAAAGTTGCTTACATTGATGGTGATGATTTAGCTCCCAGAATAGAGGAACTTAATGACGCTGGGGAAAAGCTGAATAATATGGAGAAAGGCATAGCCCTAGAAGAACGTGGTAAAAAAACCTTAACAGCAAATGCCTACTTAGGCGCATGGGGCATTAAGGAAGCTTTAGATGCGGGCGCAGACGTTGTTGTTTGCCCAAGAGTGACGGATGCTGCTGTAGTGATAGGTCCAGCGGCGTGGAAATTTAACTGGTCGAGGAATGATTTTGATGCTTTGGCTGGGTCTTTAGCTGCCGGCCACATAATAGAATGTGGAGCGCAAGCCACCGGCGGTAATTATTCCTTTTTTCAAGAAGTGCCAAGTTTTAAAAGTATTGGATATCCAATTGCAGAAATATTTGAGGACGGAAGTTTTACAATTACAAAACACCCAGGAACTGGCGGACTTGTTTCGGTTGGAACGGTCACCGCACAACTCTTATATGAAATCGGCTCTCCGGCTTACATGAATCCTGACGTTATAGGACATTTTGATACCTTAAAGATTGAACAAGAGAGTGATGACAGAGTTCACGTCTCTGGATGCAGAGGCAGCAGTGCTCCAAAAACACACAAAGTCTGTATTAATCTTTCTGGAGGCTTTAGGAATGGAAGCGAAATACTGCTAACAGGTTTGGACATTGAGGAAAAAGCTAAACTGGTTACGGATCTAATTTTTGATAACGTAGGTGGAAAAGAGCAATTTGATAAAGTAGACATACAGCTGATTAGGACGGACAAAGAAGATCCAAACTCCAATGAAGAAGCCCAAGCTTCATTAAGAATTTCCGTCATGTCTTCTAACCCAGACCTTGTAGGGAGACTGTTTAGTGCCAAAACCACTGAGCTAGCTCTTGCTTCCATTCCGGGATACACAGGAAGAGCTGGTATTGCTTCCGGTCACTTCATAGAATATTGGCCGGCTTTGGTAGACAGTAAATTCATAAAAGAAAACGTACACATTGATGGAAAGACCATAGAAGTCATACCAACGAGTCAAATGGATTATGAAGAAATTTACTACCAAAAAGAACCTTATGAGAATGTTGTTCCAGAAATAAATGACTATAAAGAAGTCCCTTTTGGTAAGTTATACGGAACCAGGTCTGGGGATAAAGGTGGCTGTGCAAATTTAGGTGTTTGGGCTAAACAAGAAGATGCTTACTCTTACTTATTTGAATTCTTAACGGTTAAAAAAATTAAGGAACTCCTGCCGGACCTGGCGGAATTTGAAATAGATCGTTATGAGTTACCAAACATTCTGTCTCTTAACTTTTATGTGCATGGAATACTTCAAGACGGAGTGTCTTCATCCACAAGGCTAGATGGTCAGGCTAAATCCCTAGGAGAGTATCTAAGAGCTAAGAATATTGAAGTACCAGAATTCCTAATTAACTAAATAAACAGAGACCAATATGAACAATCAAACAAAATTATCACTTGAAGGGTTGAACTTTGAAGCAACTAAGATAGACGTATCAGAAAATATTTTAACCATTACCTTGAACCGTCCTGAAAGAAAAAATGCCCTTAATAACGTCATGATGAATGAGCTTAATTATGCTTTCGCTTACGCAAAACAAGAAAGAGAAATAAGAGTTGTTGTAATAGCAGCTGAAGGAGATGTTTTTTGCGCGGGGGCAGATCTCACCAGGCAACAATCAGAATCTAATATTCCCAGAATAAAAGGATCAGATGATATTAGCTTAGCCATAAGGCATTTATACAAACCGGTTATTTGTAAGATTCAAGGTAAGGTTCTTGCTGGTGCGTTGTTGATGGTTTCTAATTCAACTCACGCCATTGCCGTTGAAGAAGCAGAGTTTTCTGCGCCAGAGATACTAAGAGGTCTTTGGCCGTTTATGGTAATGGCAGGACTTTTCAGAGTTATGCCAAGAAGAGCAGGTCTGGATTTTGCAATGCGCGGTCAACCCATTAATGCAAGGAAAGCTGAAGAATGGGGACTGATAAATGAATCAGTGCCAGCAGAAAAGTTGGATGAAACAGTTTCAAACCTGGCTGAAGAGTTAGCCAGCCTGGCACCGGGTACAATGCAATTTGGTCTGGAAGCTTACGAAAAACAAGATGCAATGAGTTTTGATGATGCCCTTCCCTATTTACAAGAACAAATTGCTAAATGTTTTGAAGGAGATGATGCAAAAGAAGGCATTGCAGCTTTTTTAGAAAAAAGAAAGCCTAACTGGGACTAAGTTAGTTATCTTTAGTGGCAGCTAAGTAAATAGCTACAAGGACTATAGCACCGCCAAATCCCTGCAAAAGGGAAATAGCTTCACTTAGGATTAACCATCCAAATACTGCAGCTGCTATCGGTTGTATTAGAAGCACCAACGAAGAAAGATGGGCTGAAACTTTTGAAATACCGTAGGTTATTAATCCCGATGCTAAAGTCTGACTTATGACAGCATATGCAATCAAAACCATCCAGCCCTTATAGCTTGAAGGAAAAAATGTATCTGCTTCTATAAGGCTTATTGGTAATAGAAAAATAGCCGTGAATACGGTGGAGTAAAAAAGAGCCTTAGCCGGTGATAAAAAATTAGTTACACTTTTAATACTAAGTATGTAACCAGCATAGAAGACGGCTGCTATGATTCCCAAAGAATCGCCAAACAATCTGGATTCATCCGAACCACTTCCTGCCAATACGACTAAAAAGACACCAACCATCGCCATTGACAAAACAATAAAAAAAGAAGACTTAATTTTATGTCCTAGGAAAAGAAAACCAATAACTACAACAAAAATAGGAGCGGTATTTGCCATTAACGTAGCATGAGCAACAGATGTAAAACTAATGGACCAGTTCCAAATTGCCATATCTATAGCAAAAAAAGCTCCTGAAATTGATAGCAAAGGAAGAAGCTTCTTGTCCTTAAGTACCTCAAAAGAAAATTCTTCTTTTTCTATTTTCAACCACACATATAAGAAGGGAATGGCCAAGAAAGCTCTATAGAATGCAGTTAAAGACGGAGAGGTTTCACTGTACCTGACAAATATAGCTGAAAGGCCCAATAAAACAGCACCGCAAGATAAAGCCAGCAGGCCTTTTACAAATGTTTTTGAATTTTCCATTTAACAGAATAAAACCTAAGTTATACTTCATTATCATGGAAAACTTGAGAGAAAACAGCCAAGAAGTGATTTCTGTTTCAGAAGTTAATAAAAGGGCTAAGAATTTATTAGAAAAAGAATTCTCAAGCACCTGGATTGAAGGAGAAATATCTAGCTTTACCGCGCACAGTTCTGGACACTGGTATTTCACCATAAAAGACGAGAAGTCATCACTGAGCTGCGTTATGTTCAGTTATGACAATAATAAAATTCTCTTTGAACCCCAAGTTGGAGATAACCTTATAATTAATGGAAAGATCAGTCTTTACAGTCCAACGGGCAGGTTCCAACTCAACGTAAAACACATAGAATTAGCAGGCGAAGGAGCCTTATTGAGAGCATTTGAGCAATTAAAGTTCAAGTTAGAAAAAGAAGGTCTATTTGACCCAGCCAATAAAAGGCAACTACCTCAAATGCCAAAGAAAATAGGAATCGTAACGTCCTCTGACGGAGCAGTTTTCCAAGATGTGATTAACGTATTAGGAAGAAGATCTCCCAACATAGAATTAATTCTTATACAAACTGCCGTGCAAGGAGAAAAAGCTCCACCTGAAATTTGTTCAGCAATCTCAAAAGCTACCTCCATAAAAGATATAGATGCAATTATTCTTGCAAGAGGCGGCGGCTCTATAGAAGATCTTTGGGCTTTTAACAACGAATCTGTGGCACGGGCCATTCATAACTCTGATATCCCAATTATTAGTGCCGTAGGGCATGAAACAGATTTTACGATTGCTGATTTTGTAGCAGACTTGAGAGCGCCGACGCCCTCAGCGGCAGCAGAGATACTTAGTCAGTCTTACAGCCAACTCAATGAATCATTGGAAGGCTATAAACAGTTGATTGCAAATGCCATTACCAGTCTGATTAAAAGAGAATTTCAGGAACTGCAAAATCTCAGTAAAAGACTTAGGCATCCAGGGGATAAGCTGAGGGAGTTGTCTCAGAAATTAGACAATATTGAAACGTACATCAAGAAATCCATGCAAAATCATTTGCTGTCACAACGCAATAACTTAAATCTTCAATCAAGTAAATTATTGCAACAATCTCCAGTTCAGAACCTTCAAGAATCAAAACATAAGTTATCTGACCTAAGCAAGAGCTTAACTTTTTTGATCTCTCAAATCAGTAAAGAAAAGCGATCATCCCTATTGGCACTCTCTTCTACTTTAGAAGCTGTAAGCCCACTGGCTGTGCTTAATCGAGGATACTCAATCCTGACAACCAAAAGAGGAAAAGTTGTGACGAGCGAAAAAGAAGTAGAAGCTGGTGAAGAACTGACTGCTAAATTAAAAGAAGGTGAAATCAGAACTAAGGTTTTATAAGAAAATGGTTAGAAGTAATTTTCTAATAGCTTTTTTCTTCTTATGTTCTTGCTCCAGCATGAACATAACCAACAGTTCTAATTGTTCCTATCCAGTACATTCTCCTTACCCTGGGGGCGTTTTAAACGTTCAGATTAACAGCGCTTTATTCGATGAAAATAAGGAAGGCATCAAAGTTGGTCAGGGCCTTCACCTGGTATGTCGATCTGGGTTTAAAAATGTGAATCTCATTTCTCCTATTCCACTCTCCTCGAAAAAGATCCAATTAGATATAGTATTAAATAACAAGATAATTGAAAGCATTCCTGTGATTAATAAAGAATACAGAGAGTCCAGGATTACCATCACCGATAATGACATGGTTAGCCCTCCCAAAGAAGTACTCCCCAGAATTAAACTAGAAGCTTCGATTATCAAGGCTGCTAAGAATATTAATAGTTTCTCTAACTATTTTGTATTGCCCATGAAAATGCCTACTAAAGGAATAGAAAGTAGTGAATTTGGTGTTAGAAGATTTATCAATGGAGCTCCAAGAAATCGACATACCGGTCTAGACATAGCAGCACCTGAAGGCGCTGATGTTTATGCACCACTTGATGGGGTAGTTCTATTAAGTGAAGAATTCTTTTACAGAGGAAATATTATTTATATTGACCATGGAAATGGCCTGATAAGTAGCTTTTCTCATCTACAGAAAAGTCTTGTTAAGAAAAATAGAAAGGTAAAAGCAGGAGATTTAATAGGCAAAGTAGGAAAAACTGGAAGGGTTACCGGCCCTCATCTTCATTGGGAAGTTTCTATTCTTGGAACTACGGTTGATCCTAAATTATTCTTAAGAGCAATTAATTAAGATTCTTGATAACTTTTAATGAGTGCTTCTAAACCTTCTTGTGTCTGAGGACCAATCAAGGTGTCTCTCAGTTGCCCCTTTGTATCCAGGATATAAGTTGCTGGCAAGCTTGGCGGTGCCTCCCATCCAAAGAGCAGTCCAGGATTAGTCAAAATACTTGGAATATTGACTTTAAATCTCACAATCTGATCTTGGAGTTCTTCCCCTTCAAGTTCATCAAAATTAAAGGCGAGAACTAAGACCTCTTCTTTATTGTCATTGTAAAAATTAGTTAATTCTGGCATCTCCTTTATGCAGGGTGGGCACCAATCAGCCCAATAATTCACCACCAACCACCTTCCTTCTAGATCAGAAAGTCTTCCATTTGAGCCATCAGCCAAATCGAAATCTGGCTTACTACATCCTGTAAAGAATGAAACTGCAATTAAAGCAAAAACGAATCTATATACATTGGGTAATAAAGAATTAAGCATAGAAGTTAAACTGTGTTTAAAATATTAATAATATGAGTAATTTTATCATCTATCACAATCCTAGGTGTAGTAAATCAAGACAAACTTTAGATCTGCTGAATGAGAAAGGCTGTGAGCCTAAAATTTTTTTATATCTAGAAGAAGAATTAACCTCAGAGAATCTTAAGGGAGTTTTGCAAAAATTAAATATGGAGCCACGAGGTTTATTGCGCAAAGGAGAGGAAGAATACAAAAAGAACAACCTATCAAATGATAAATTAAATAATGAAGATCTAATTAACTTTATGATTAAATACCCTAAACTCATAGAACGACCCATAGTTATAAAAGAGAACAAAGCCGTCTTGGGTAGGCCACCGGAAAATGCACTTAAACTTATAAGTTGATATATAAGTTTAATAGTATGTTTATAACCCTAATTTTTAAGGAGAAATAAAATGGAAGAGAACAAAACAAGATTTCAAAAGATTAAAGAAAACCCCTTCGGTTGGATGTTTACCGGAGATCTATTTTTTCTAACTCTAAATAGCATTTTTCTAATGATGGTTGTCTTCATAATAATCTCCATCTTTTCATCAATATTCTCTAATAATCTTATAGATCCTGAAGGAAAAGCTCTTGTAATAAACCCTAGTGGCCCTATTGTTGAACAGATTTCTGGTCCTTCTGATCCATTTCAAACTCTACTCACGGGGCAGCAATCATCAGAACTCTACGTTGGAGATTTACTAGAGGTTCTTGAAGCTGCTTCCAACGACGAAAGAATAAAAGACTTGGTGCTTCGTCTTGACAATATTTCAGGAACAGGTCAAGCCGTTTTATATGATGTTGGCTTGGCTTTGAAGAACATTAAAGAATCTGGGAAAAGAATTATCGCTATAGGCGATGATTATTCTGAGAGTGGATTCTATTTGGCTTCATTTGCTGATGAAATAATAATGAATCCTGAAGGATGGATTCTGTTAGATGGATTTGACAGAAGTAAAATGTATTACAAATCTTTCCTGGATAAATTAAAAATATCCGCCAATGTTATCAGAGTGGGGACTTTTAAATCAGCGGTTGAACCTTACTTAAGAGATGATATGTCTGATGCAGCTAAAGAGGCAAACTTAGCTTACCTTGACGTCTTGTGGTCATCTTGGGTTAATGTTGTAAGCGTAAATAGATCCTTAACTCCTGAGAGTATTCAATACCTGGTGGACAACGCTGATGAATTAGTCAAAAAGTCTAAAAAAGGTACTGCCGAAGCTTTCTTAAACTATGGAATGATAGATAAACTCTTAACCCGGACCGAGCAAAGAGAATATATGGTTCAGTTATTTGGAGAGTCAGAAACAGAAGAACCCTTTAATAAGATTTCTGGAGGAAGCTATTATAAAGTTTTGCAAGATGAGAAAAAGGCAAAGACCTCGGAGAATAAAATAGCCGTTGTTGTTGCAAGAGGAACAATTATGGATGGAGACCAGCCTCCCGGTACGATTGGCGGTGATTCAACTTCAAGATTAATTAAAAATGCTTATGAAGATGAAGCCGTAAAAGCAATTGTCTTGAGAGTGGATTCTGGAGGGGGCGGTGTTTTTGCTTCTGAGGTTATAAGGCAAGAATTATTAAAAGCTCAAGAAAAAGGAATAAAGGTTATTGCCTCTATGGGTAATGTTGCAGCCTCTGGTGGGTATTGGATTTCAACAAATGCGGATGAAATATGGGCTTCCCATAACACCATAACAGGCTCTATAGGAATCTTCGGTTTATTGCCTACTGTAGACAAAAGCTTAGAAAATATAGGTATAAACACTGATGGCGTATCAACTGGTAAGTTGGATGCTAGTGGAGACCCAACTAAAGGACTAAGCCCAATGTTTAAAAACATCATCCAAGCTGAGATTGAACACGGATACAATAAGTTCATCACCCTGGTCAGTGAATCTAGGGGTATTGATAAAAAACAAGTTGATAACATTGCTCAAGGTCGTGTGTGGGCTGGAGAAACAGCTCTGGAATTAGGTTTAGTAGATCAACTTGGAAATATTAAAGATGCTATAAATAGAGCTGCGGAACTGGCTGAAATTGACAGTTATGAAACTTACTACCCATCTGAAGCGCTTGACTGGAAACAGCGACTCTTAAGTTCAATTTTTTCTATTAGTGGAGGAATTATTCCTCAGAGCATTCTTGATAATTTCTTTGTAAAAAGTTCTTTAAAAACTCTAAGTGAAATAGAAAGTTTTAACGACCCAAAAGGTATTTATCTTAAGTGTGAAAACTGCTAGATCTCTGAGATAAGAGTTCGCGAACCAGAGAAGGAGATAATTTTTTCTTCTTTTCTAAAGAAAAATCATCTAGCTCTGAAAGTAGCCTTAGCAGGTCGGATAAATTACGAGAAGTGTAAGTTAGTATGTACTTGACTGTCTTCTCTTCAAGTTTGATACCCTTTCTTTCAGCGGATTGGTTTAGTGCTTCTATTTTCTCATTTTCGGTAATTTCTGGAATCTCTATCGCAGTAAAAGCTAACAACCTTGAACGAAGATCTCTCAGTCTCACCGTAAGATCTTGGGCAACACAATGTGAAGAGAGAACCAACTTAGTTTCATTAATGAGACTTTGATTAATAAGATTAAAAAGTGCACCCTCCCAATCCTCTGAGTCTCCTAATTTATCAAGGTCTTCGATGAAAACTGCATCCATTTGATCAAGTCCATTAAGAATCTCAGGTTCATTTATTCTAGGATCGGAAAGAGCAACAAAGGCCGTCTTCATGTTTTGGTTTAAAAAATCTCTATTCAATGCCTGCATTAAATAATTTTTTCCTACACCTGCCCTGCCCCAAAGAAGAAAAGAGTTTGAGATAGAAGAGGACTCAACTACATTGCCTAAAATACTTAAAGCCGTTTTTGTAGAATCACATTTAATAAAGTTTTCTAAACTAACCGACTCATCCAGCTTTATATCAAGAAGAAGTTGCCGAGGGTTTTTAGGAGATATCATGAAATCTGCTTAAAGACTTCCTTGCCTTCTTTTCTTAAATAAGAGACCACACTTAGTATTATATAAAAAAGAACTCCGGCCATAGCGATGTACTCTAGATAAACAGGAAAGACTTCGAAGGAAGCTCTTAAAAGGACGATTATAAACAGCGCTATGGTCCAACCCGTGTAATGCTTTCCCCATCTGTTAGGCAATGCTGCAGAAGATTCAAAAAGCAATAAATACAAAGTTGAGCCAACAAGAACTATTCCATCTCGGCTTATCATTGTATAAACAAACCACAAAGGAAGTTTGTTTGTGAAAGCCAAAGCAAGCAAAGTTCCTACAATCAAAAACTTATCAGCAAGAGGATCAAGAAATTGCCCAAATTTACTTATCCAATTGTATTTTCTAGCCAAGTAACCATCCAAACCGTCAGAAAGCCCTGCACCTATAAAGAGAGTCAGAGCCAAAAGGTCATTGCCTTGATAAATATAAACGCTTATAGGTATTACCAATAAAAATCTTATTGAAGTAATGATGTTAGGGATGGCTGATAACATTAAATTCTTTTTTTATAAATAAAACTAAGCGCTATTCTATCTTCATCATCCGGTAAAAAATCAAATTCTTCGTTAGCAACCATAATTTTTCTAAAATCAATTTTAGATCCCAAGACTTGGACTGACAATTGAATATCATTATTTTGTATGGTTTTTAAATTCAGGTTCTTGACTAGAATGTTATTACTGATATTTTCCAACACTTCTTTTAAGGCCTCTTGACCTCTAACATTTCTAACGACGACAGGGATGGTGACTTCAAGTTTGTTCTCCACCTGCACTTGAAACTCATTGTTAATAAAATTAATTAACTCATTTAATGTTTTCTCAAGAGAATTGGCATTCGTATTTATTGAACTAATACAATAAGGTTTTTCTATAACTATCCCAAAATCATCTTCATTAAAGCAGGCCAACCAGGCGCTTAAATCGTATCTTTTAGTAATTTTTGACATAAATACATTTGCAGGCAGAGGGCTCAGCACGTCTAATAAACTTAAATCAATCAAATCCATTGAAGGAAATATTGGATAAGATAGTCGAGTCACCGATATATTTTGTATTTCCTGTTTAGAGTTCAAACACGAAATATTTAAGGAAATATTTTTATTTAAGGAATTCACTGTTTCAGTTAAGCACGGTAGATAGACCAATATTGTTGAGCTTTTTCCCGTCCACAATGGAAGAGTATTTTTAATTAAGGCCTGCCTTATTAATCTGCCACTAAACGAGAAATTGCCCTGCAACCTTCCTTCTTCATTATTTTCCAATCGATACTCGCTCACGTATTTTTGAGGATTTTTGAGTAAGTTACTATCATTAAGACCTTCTAAGGCTTTTGAAGAACCAGAAACCTTCACTATTAATGTCTTAAGCGCTTGTTCCATTCCTTGATTAATAGAGACCTTATCTGATCCTTGTAGATTAACTCGGATATCATAAGAATCTTTTAATCCATAAGCTTGTTCAGTAAAAATCTGATTACTTAGGGTGCCTATAAATAGTAATATATAAAAAAATTTTTTCATTTAATCAATAACTAGCAGAACTCTTCTGTGAAGGTTGATAAAATAATGCAAAATTACAACTAAGTCGATGACTTCAAAATTAAAACACAACAATCCTCCAATAAACTACAAAGACGCTGGTGTTGATGTTGAGGCAGGTTATGAACTTGTTGAAACAATTAAACCTTATGTAGAAAAAACAAAACGGCCTGAAATCCTATCAGGTTTAGGTTCCTTTTCTGCGCTGAGTCGCATACCTAAGCATATTGAGAACCCATTGTTAGTAACTTGCACGGACGGAGTAGGAACAAAAATAGAGATAGCACGAAGCATGAACCAGTTCCAAACCATTGGGATTGATCTTGTTGCGATGTGCGTTAACGATCTTATTGCCTGTGGCGCTGAGCCTCTTTTATTTCTAGATTACTATGTCACGGACAAGTTAAAGGTTGAAACTGCAGGCGAAGTTATTAAAGGCATAGCCGAAGGTTGCATACTCTCAAATTGTTCATTGGTTGGAGGCGAAACTGCTGAACATCCGGACAGCTTCCCCAAAGACAGCTTTGATCTAGCCGGTTTTGCTGTTGGAGTCGTTGATGAAGAAAAAGTTATAGGATCGAGAGGAGCAAATGATGGGGATAAACTGATAGGCATTTCATCAAGCGGACTTCATTCAAATGGCTTTTCTTTAATCAGAAAGATTTTAAAAGAAAGAGACATTAACTTAAGTGAAAGACTTAAAGACCAAGAACTAGGAGATGCGTTACTCACACCAACTAAGATTTACGTTAAAGACATCCTTAACTTACAAACAAAAATAACCATATCCGCCGTGGCTCACATTACAGGTGGTGGATTTTATGAGAATATCCCAAGAATTCTTAAAAAATCTAGTAAAGCCGTTATAGATTTCAATTTTGAAGACTGGCCCGCAAGAAATTTATACTCATGGATACAGTCAAACGGAGTGACTCAAGAAGACATGTTGCACACTTTTAATTGCGGAATTGGAATGATCGTGGCAGTTGATCCTGATGAGATTAATATTGCTCTTAAAGCGCTTAATAGGGAAGACCAATTTGCAAAGGTCATAGGCAGCGTGCAAAAAAAGAAAGAAGAAGAATTACAAATTCAATTCACTTAATTATTAACTAATAATGTTTTCTTTCGCTGTCTTTATTTCTGGTAATGGATCGAACCTACAAGCCATTATTGACGCCACATTAAATGGAGCAATTGAAGGTAAAATCTGCTGCGTTCTAAGTAACAAGAAAGAAGCCTATGGCCTGGTGAGAGCAAAGAAAGCCAAGATTCCTACTGTCATCATAGAACATGATAACTTTAAGAAACGAGAGGATTTTGATGATGCTTTGGTTGAATCACTTGAAAAATACAAGCCAGATCTAATTGTTCTTGCTGGTTTCATGAGAATTCTCACTCCAAATTTTATTAAACCTTATCGAGGTAAATTGATAAACATTCACCCTTCTTTACTACCGAAATACCCGGGTCTTAACACTCATCAAAAAGTAATAGATAATAACGATCCTGAACACGGCGTTACGGTTCATTTTGTAGATGAAAATTTGGACAGTGGTCCAATATGTGCGCAGTCTTCGATGAAAGTTAAATCTAAGGACATAGAGGAACTTGAGAAATCAATTCATAAATTGGAGCATGAGCTCTACCCAAAAGTGATACAGGATTTTGCGAAAGGAAACTTAAAACTAAGAAAGGAAAATAAATAAAGGAATGAAAAAATTAGTAACTACGGTATTCATGCTACTTATCTCGCTCAGTATTTTTTCTTTGGAATCAGATAGTCTAAAAGGGTCCATAGCGATCTTAACTTCAAACGTAGGAGACATGGAAGTTTCAATGACCAAAGACAAAAAAGGTGATTGGGTACTTAAGAGTCATCTGGATGGAGGGCGGATAGTCCAAAGAAAAGAAGAAGAAGTATTTCGTATGGAAGGAAATCAAATAAAACCCCTTTCGTATTCTTTCTATCAGAAGATCTTTTTTAAAAAAGTAAAATCTTCTGCTATTTTTGACTGGGAAAATAAAAATATTGCTTACCAAGAAGGGAAAAAAGAAAGTTCAGTGGCCCTTCTAGAACAGACTTTGGGTCCCAGCACGTCGCAACTTCAATTAAGATTTGATTTTAAAAAACTTGACCTTGAAAACCTTCCTGAAGAGATGGTTTATGACGTTTTCTCGAGAGGTGAAGTCAAAACAAGAATCTATAGAATTGCAGGAATAGAAAATATAAAAACTCAGATGGGAGAGTTCTCATCCTACAAAGTTGAAAGGGTTTTTTCTAAGGAAAGTCAGAGAGTACAGGAATTTTGGTTAGCCCCTGAGTTGGATTTTGCAATAATTCGTATTCTTGATATTAACGGGAGAGAAACCAGTTTCGAAGTTAAATCTTTTAAAATTTTAGATTAAGCTTTAGGTAGGGTTACACCCTTTTGGCCTTGATACTTACCGCCTCTATCCTTATAGCTGACTTCACAGACTTCATCAGATTCTAGAAATAGCATTTGGGCCACTCCCTCATTGGAATAGATCTTGGCAGGTAAACTGGTGGTGTTAGAAAATTCTAAAGTAACGTGGCCTTCCCATTCTGGCTCTAAAGGAGTGACGTTTACTATAATTCCACAACGAGCATAGGTTGATTTACCCAAGCAAATGGTCAGAACATTTCTAGGTATGCGGAAATACTCAACTGTCCTAGCTAAAGCAAAAGAGTTAGGAGGGATAATGCATTCATCTCCAGTTACATCCACAAAACTTTTTTCATCAAAATTTTTGGGGTCAACAGTTGCAGAATGAATATTGGTGAAAACTTTAAACTCGTTTGAACATCTAACGTCATAACCATATGAAGAAGTGCCATAAGATATAAGCCGATCATTATTTTTTCCAGTGCGCACTTGGTCAGGTTCAAAAGGCTCTATCATGCCCGTCTCCGCTGCCATTCTTCTTATCCACTTGTCAGATTTTATAGTCATAAAAAAACCAAATATTTCATTTTTAAACTTAAGGTATGATACTAAGCTGTATCCGTTAAAAAAACCTAATTTTTATAAGTAATGAAAATAATTCAATATTTTGCACTTCTCCTTTCTGTGTTTTTAAGTTCAGCAACCTGGGGGCAGGAAAATTTTAATCTATTAGAACTTTACAAAGATCTTCATTCAAATCCAGAACTATCCTATAAAGAAGAGAAAACATCAAAAAAACTTGCCTTACTTTTAAACGAACTTGGTTATGACGTAACTGAAGGAATTGGAGGCTACGGTGTAGTCGCACACTTAGAGAACGGAACAGGAAAAACAATACTCATTCGTGCAGATATGGACGGATTACCAGTACAAGAAAAAACAGGCGCTAGTTATGCCAGTACAAGAAAGAGCACTAACCAGGTTGGTCAAGAAGTCTTCACCATGCACGCATGTGGGCACGATATACACATGACTGTCCTTATGGGAACCGCTAGATACATGGTTGAAAATAAAGATAAATGGCAAGGGAATCTAGTTTTAGTTTTACAACCCGCTGAAGAAGTTAGTGGAGGTGCAAGGAATATGATAAAAGATGGCCTTTTTAAGAAATGGCCAAGACCCGACTACAATCTTGCTTTGCATGTCAGTGCTGATATACAAGCAGGAAAAATTGGTTACCTTCCTGGCTGGGCCATGGCTAACGTTGATTCTGTAGATATTGTAGTCAAGGGATTGGGAGGTCATGGAGCTTATCCTCATAAAACAAAAGACCCTATAGTTTTAGCAGCTCAAATTATCAATAGTCTCCAAACCATAATCAGCAGAGAAATAGGGCCCACCCAACCTGCTGTCTTAACCGTAGGTTCTATCCACGGGGGGACTAAGCACAACATAATACCAAACGAAGTAAGGCTTCAATTAACACTTCGCTCTTATACAGATGAAGTGAGAAACAAAACTATCACTTCTATTAAAAGAATCACACGAGGTCTAGCTGTCTCAGCAGGAATGCCTGCGGAGCTTTATCCAGAAGTTATATTAAAAGATGAATACACACCTGCTGTGTTTAATAACCCTGACTTAGTCAAAAAACTGCAATCTAGCTTTGAAAGGTCCCTCGGACCAGAAAATATATTTAAAACTTCACCTGTAATGGGAGGTGAGGACTTTGGGATGTTTGGAAGAGATGAACCAATTATTCCTACTGCCCTATTCTGGCTTGGAGCAGTCAATAAAGGGGTCTACGATAGGTCAAAGAAAGATAATATTGCTCTGCCGTCATTGCACTCTGATCTGTTCTTACCCGATCCAGAACCGGCAATAGAGACAGGCATTACTGCGATGAGCCAGGCTGCTATAGATTTATTCGGGGAAGACTTATAAGGCCCCTAAATGTTTAGGTTTTATAAACCTTGATAGAATAAAACCAGTTAAAAGCCAATTGAAGGATTCGGCCCCAACCAACAATATACTCCACGTAATATCTAATGAAGACCAAAATATATCAATTTGGTTATAGAAGGAGAAAATAGTACCCAGAAGGTAGATAAACAAGACTCTTTTTCTTGGTTTATCCAACAATGGCATGACCTTATTCAAAATCCAAGTCAGGGCTACTATAACTAGAAGCTTTAAAGAAAAACTAAAAAAGTAATCAGTAGTTGTTAGTTCAACATTAATTAACTGAAAAGTATCAACTAAAAAAGTAGATTTAAAAGCAATGGTGTAGCCCAGAATTCCTAGAGCAAAGTTACAGAGGGCAGCCAATAAGACACCAATGAAAACCATTTCTACATTGTCCCCTTCAAATTAACTCTGCCACTAAAAGCATGCATGATTGTTCCTCTGTCCACATACTCCAACTCTCCTCCTAGAGGCACGCCTTGGGCTAATTTAGTTAAACTTAAACTTTCAATGTCTTTAAGAGAATCATAAATAAAGTGTGCCGTTGCTTCTCCTTCAAGGGTTGAATTTGTAGCCAAGATCATCTCACTGATTTCTTCTGACCTAACCATTAAAAATAGCTGGTTTAATCCGAGTTGTTCAGGGCCGATGTCGTCAATGGGAGATAAATGTCCGTGCAGAATAAAATACTTTCCTCTAAATTGATTACTTTGTTCGATTGCAAATACATCGGAGACCGACTCAACCACACAAATAACTTGCTTATCCCGTTTCTCATTCTTGCAGATTGAACAGAGTTCATCTTCAGAGAAGATTCTGCATTGTCGACACTGGCCAACCGACTCCAAAGCAAGACTAAGTGCTTCAGAAAGCAGTTTTCCACCCTCTCTTTCTCTTTCTAATAGATGAAGCACCATTCTCTGTGCAGATTTTGGACCTACCCCAGGCAGACACTGTATAGATTCTATTAAACTATCAACAAGAGGACTTACCTTGCTCACTTAGAATCCCTAGGTTCAATTGAAGAATCAATAATTTTTCCATCTAGAGAATCCAAGAGTATCTTTACATTTGGATCTTCTTTAATAGCATTCTCTGCCTCGATCTTTATTTTATCTTTTTCAGCAGCTTTAATTTTATTGGGAGATTGGTTGCTAATTTCTCCTGATTCAAAAAACACGTTGCAATCATGCCCTAGAAAAATTGAGATACTTTCCTGTAATCTCTGCCTATGTTTACCACTAAATAATTCTAGTTTTTCTTCTGGCATTGAAAGGTAGATTACTGAATCATCTGTTCTAACAAAAGAACAGTGAGAGGCCAGCTGCTTAGTGCCCAGATCAAGATCTAATAATTTGAAGGTATCGTTCCAGTTTGATAGATCAATTTGAATATTTGTCTTCACGACATCACTTTCTTCAATACTGCCTTCTTCAGCTTCAATTGCATCTATTTTTTTAACAGAGGATTCTAAATCTTCTACCGACCCCTCCTCTTCTAAAGATATTTTAGATTCGGGACCTTGCATTAGATTGACCTTTAATGAGCCCTCTTCTCCTTGAATAGTTTCTACTTCTGAATTAATAGGTTTTTTTTTATAAACCTCTTTATTTTTTTCTTTAGGCACAAAAGCTAACATTCTTAACAATGCCATCTCAAAACCACTGGCTATGTCCGGAGCTAAATCCATATCCCTCTTAGCAAGCAATCCAATCTGGTAGAGAATTTGCACCTCATCCAAAGTTAACCCATCAGATAATGCAATTATCTCTTCTTTTTTAACGTCTACATCCAAGAGGCTTTCTGGAGAAATCTGTGCAACAGCTAAATGCTGAATAGTCTCTAATATAAGATCCATTAACCTCATGTAATCAATGCTTAACTGGCTAACTTCCTTCAATTGAAGAAGCAATGCCTTGGCATCATGTGAAACAATTGAAGCTAATAATTTATTTACATGATCAAAAGACAAGGTACCTAACATTTCCGATATGCCTTCATCGGTAAGTTCTCCGTTACAGTAGGCAATTGCCTGGTCTGTAATAGTCAAACAATCTCTTAAGCTTCCTCTTCCAGCTCTGGCTATCTGAGAGATACTTCCTTGATCAAAAGAAATACCTTCATCTTTTAGAATAACTTCTAATCTTTCCTTAAGTTGCGTGGGAGTTAAGTTTTTTAAATTAAATTGCAAGCATCTAGAGAGCACTGTGGCCGGTATCTTCTCAGGTAAGGTTGTAGCCAGAATAAAGATGACGTGTTCGGGTGGCTCTTCCAATGTCTTAAGCAACATATTAAAGCTTTGGGGAGAAAGCATATGAACTTCATCTAACAAATACACTTTGTAACGCGATGAACTGGGCATGTACATAACCGTTTCTAGTAGCTGCTTTGTGTCATCGACGCCTCTGCTTGAGGCAGCATCAATTTCTTGAAAATCCATGAAACTTCCTTCAGAAATAGATATGCAAGTTGGACATTCATGACAGGGTTTTGAATCTAAGCCTTTTTCACAATTTAAACTTTTTGACAAGATACGGGCAATAGTTGTTTTCCCTACTCCACGAGTTCCACTTAGTACATAAGCTTGGTGAATTTTATTTTGATCTAAAGCATTTGATAAAGCTTTTACAACATGCTCTTGGCCGACAACTTCAGAAAAATCTGTTGGCCTCCATTTTCTTGCTAGTACTTGATAACTCATATCTTATAAAATAGATTATAGGTGCTATTTGTTGTTCTCATATAATCATTTTTTAATTAAAGAGAAAGCTTTATCAATATCTGAGAAATCGAAACCTCTATAGTTCAAGAAACGCTTCAATTTAAGTATTTTATCTCTATCATCCGGCAAGGAACCCCCTGTTTTTTTTTGTAAACTTGCATAAGCAAGAAGTGACCAGTCTTCAGAATTAATTAAACTCTGTGATATTGAGTCGCTAACACCTCTTTCTCTAAGTTCATTTTTTATGCGCAAAGGACCAAAGCCTTTTCTTTTTCTGCTGTGCATATAACTCTCAGCAAATCTTTCATCACTGAGGAGTCCTTCATCTTCTAATTTCTGAATTTCAACTTCCAAGTCATCTGACGATTCTATTCGTGAATGTAATTTTCTACGGATTTCTTTTGCAGAATGTTCTCTTCTGGCTAAATAATCCATGATTTTTAGTCTAATTGCCTTTGGATTATCTAAGATCATTCGCTTTACTATTGAATAAATTATGTGACATTATGAAACAAACAACATTCTAATAGATAATAATACATTGATAACTTTTGTTTTAAAAAATCTTAGTTTTTATTAGGGAGAATTATAAAATGCCTCAACTTAATTATTCGAACAGACCTTACTTTGATCACGGAGCGTTGGAACATATTTCTGAAGTGTTGGGTAATTTAAATATTTCTAAACCATTGATATGCACTGATCCAGGTCTATTGGACATTGGGATGGTAGATCTAATTAGAAACAATATTTCTAACCAATACACACCCATTATCTTTGATCAAACTCCTGCCAATCCAACTGAAGAAGCAGTTGAAATTGCGCTAGCAAAATATAACTCTGAAGGCTGTGATGGCGTCGTTGGCTTTGGTGGGGGATCTAGCATAGACCTTGGTAAAGCAGTGGCTTTAATGGCCAATCACGAAGGTTCTGTAGTTGATTACTCAGTAAACGAAGGCGGTCTAATGAAAATCACAGAAACCGTACCAATGATAGCCATACCAACCACTTCAGGAACTGGTAGTGAAGTCTCTGCAGGCTCTGTTATTGTCATGCGGGACGGTAGAAAACTGATATTAGCCAGTTCTCATTTGGTGCCTAATGCGGCTATTTGCGATCCTGATCTAACCGTGGGCCTGCCTCCTATTTTAACGGCAGGTGCTGGCATGGACGCATTAACACACTGTGTAGAAGCAGTATTGTCACCGGCCATAGACCCTCCAGCAGAAGCAGTTGGCCTAGATGGAATAGAGAGAGTCATCCGAGGAAATAATCTTATAAAAGCCGTTGAGGATGGTTCAAATAAAGAAGCAAGGTGGAACATGATGATGGCCTCAACCGAAGGTGCTTTGGCCTTTTCTAAAGGACTTGGAGCCGTCCACTCAATGAGTCATGCCCTCGGGGCTGACAAGAATCTTAAATTGCATCATGGCACACTTAACGGTGTCATTCTGCCAACCATATTGAGGTTTAATCACGGTCACGTTGGAGATAAGTATTCCCGTATTGCAAGAGCCATGGGCATTGCAGAGTCAACTGATTTACCTGATTTTATAGAGGAACTTAATCAAGAAATTGGTCTTCCGAAGAATTTAACTGAGATGGGTGTCACTGAAGATATGATTCC
>Ga0209090_10000216_pt1 | contig 35381 bp, 24 predicted proteins | sample ArcticOcean_MG_C_9_FD_187432 | JGI IMG/M metagenome (GOLD analysis project Ga0209090, IMG submission 187432) | Marine microbial communities from western Arctic Ocean - ArcticOcean_MG_CB2_152 (SPAdes) (version 2) | ecosystem: Environmental > Aquatic > Marine > Oceanic | place: Arctic Ocean... | reverse complement strand
CAAAGCCACTGGTGAACCATATATCCTTTTTAAAGGCAACACGAACAAAGCTAACCCAGAGGCTTACAAAGCGAATGGATTAAAAGTTCATATGACTAATATATGCAGCGAAATTACATTACATACTGATGAAAGTCATAGTTTTGTTTGCTGTTTATCTTCTTTAAACTTAGAAAAATACGACGAATGGAAGGATACAAACCTGGTGTACGATGCGATTTGGTTCCTGGACGGTGTCCTGGAAGAGTTTGTTCAGAGAGCGAAGGGACTAAGGGGATTCGAGAATTCTGTAAGATCAGCTGTCAAGGGACGGGCACTCGGGTTAGGAGTTTTGGGGTGGCACAGCTTACTTCAAAAGAACGGAATAGCCTTCGAAGGATTAATGGCCCAATTCAAAACAAGGGAAATATTTTCAAAAATAAAGATTGAAACTGAGCGTGCATCAAGAAAATTAGCTGAAGTATATGGTGAACCTCTATGGTGTGTGGGTACTGGCATGCGAAACACTCATTTAAGAGCTGTAGCGCCAACCGTATCGAACTCTAAACTATCTGGTAACGTTTCACCAGGTATTGAACCTTGGGCTGCTAACGTGTTCACAGAACAGTCCGCTAAAGGTACGTTTATTAGAAAGAATAAAGAACTTAAAAAAGTATTAAGAAAAATTGGAATTGACAATAAAGAAACTTGGGAAAAGATTATGTCAGATGGTGGATCCATTCAAGACATTAAAGAACTCGATGGATGGTTTTACGATCACTCAGGAAGACTTACCCAAGAGCATGCGGAAGATTACGAAAAAGTAAAGAATGTATTTAAAACATTTAAAGAAATTAATCAATTAGAATTAGTAAAGCAGGCAGGAATTAGACAGGACTATATAGATCAATCTGTTAGTTTAAATTTGGCTTTTCCTTCTGAAGCTACTCCTAAATGGATGAATGCTGTTCATATGGAAGCATGGAAGCGTGGTGTTAAAACACTATATTATACACGTACCGAATCCGTATTAAGAGGTGATATTGCGGCAGCTGCAATGGATCCAGATTGTTTAAGCTGCGACGGATAAATTAATCAATTAAATATTATTATGGCTAAAAAGTTTACATTTGCAGATGCAAAATTACGCATCAAGGAATTAGAAGATCAAGTTCAAGAACAGCTACAAGCATTCAACTTGAACACTGATGATCACATTTACACAACAGAAGAGAACAATGTTATAAAGTTCTTAAAAGTATGGGGCTTTGTAGGGCCTGCAATCGCAACAATAGTATGTTGGATGCTGATGAAATAAAAATAAAAAAGGGGACTCCAATTACGGGGTCCCCTTTTTTTATTCGTATAACTTTCGTTTTACCGCACTCTTGGAAGGTTCAGCATCATATGCTTTTTTCTCCCAAGGTAAACTTTTGCTTCCCTCTATAACAGATCTGCCGTTATAGATTATTTTACCGTTTTTTCTACGGTATTTTTTATTCTTCCAATATACAAAATCATTGTCATAGTCTAATATACCAGCATCCATGTCTTGTACGTGCTGTTGCTCGTGAGCTATGGTGATTTCCTTTTCTACAGGATCTAAGCCTGGTGCTAGTTCTATAGTGCCATCTTTGTTTGCAACTCCATCAACCCCGTCTTCTAACCTACGATTAGGGGAAGTCAATCTATTGCTTTTTAATCCTTTTCTTTTTTTAGACTTCTTGGGTTTATTTTTCTTTTTAGAATCTCTTCCAACACCTAATTCCCATTCACTCCAACCAGCTAGCATCCATACTTTTTGCCATAGTTCAACTTCTTCGTTAGTTATAGCCGCTAAATGTCTTGTTTTTTTAACGACTCTATCTAAAGGAACTCCAACAAAAGAAGATACTTCTCCTGCCATTGTTAAAGCATCACTATCTAAAGATGGGGTTAGTAAATCTTTTTCATCAATTTTATTATATGCTCTGTAAGCTGCAGATAAATCTTTGAGCTTAGAGTTCAATGGTGGTGAAATCGAAGTAGCAGTTAATGCAAAAACATTAGCGTCTTTCCTACGCTCACCTGTCTGTTGCATATACCCTTCTTTTAACATAGCGTATAAGGTTGCTGCCACAGCACCAGGATTCCCAATAGATTTTGCGTAAGATGTTAAAGTACGCTCTAATATTTGTGTATACTTTTCGTCTTTCAATTCATCATCCTTAGGATCATCTGACATTGTTAAAGCTACTAGTCCATTTTGTAAAGCATTAAACATTACGGATTGTAATATAGAGTAATACAATAAAGATTGAATGTCTTTTTGAACGTTACCTTCAGCAGCTGATCTACCAGAAGTTAAATCTTGCAATTTTCTTTTGGTTAATCTAGCATATTGAAATGGTGTATTTGCAAAAGCATATATCAATTTACCTATAGATGATGATTGTATTTCAGATATTTTAGAAGGATCAGCAGATTGCTGAGATTCTTCAGCAGCTTCTCTCCAATCTACCATTGCTTGAGCTTCAGCGTCAGCTTTACTCATTCCATCTTTAATAAGCATGTTAACTCTGTTTCTATAAAAAGCTGCCCCTCCCATAGCAATAGCAAAACTATCTGCATATCTTGTTGGCAAAAATCCAGCCTTAAGAAGCTTTTCAATACCTTTAACATCACCTTGAGCCATTTCGTCAGCTAATACATCAAATTTAGCACCATCTCTTCTATTAGCTAAATAATCACTATTCCATAAAACTTTATAATCTGCCTTCCATTGTGCTTGATTAGCAAAAGCTCTCATTGCTTGGAATAAGTTATTACCTGGCTTGTTTATAAAGTTTAATGATGATAAAGTTTGTAGAAACGCAGAACGTGTATTTAAAAACATAGTAGTTCCAACGGCGCGGTTAATCCAATTCATATAAGAATTAGCACTAGCATCTGTCCCCACTCTGTTCCTTCCTGACTTCATTCTAGCTAGCGTACCAACTAAAGCTTGCTTATATTTAACACCATATTTATCTGCTATAAGATCTAATGTAGCGTCTGTAAACATTGCATCAACATTAGCGCTAAAAGAAGCTAAGTGTCTTTTTCTAGATCCATCATTAATAGAATCGAATATTTCTTTTGCAAAGCTTCTGTTTTGCCATCCGCTAGTAATATCGATAGGAAACGATTTGTTAACCTCATTAGCAAAATTTAAAATCTTACTATCGCTTTCTACAGCGTGTATAAGAGCATCTAAGTGTTTCTTTTTAGCTATATTAGGATCTTGACCGTTTTTTAAACCATTATATATTTTAATTGCATCACCTAAAGTATAAGGTGTGCCTGCAATTTTTATATTAAAATCAAAACCTTTAGAAAGCGTTTTCCAAGCGTTTGATTTGTTTAAAACTTCACTATCAAGTGCAGCAATAGCATTTGAATAAGGCTTTAATAAAGTATCTGTTAACCACTTTTTAGCTGCGACTCCAGCTTTGCCTCCTGGTAGGAATGTGTATAGCAAACCTTTAAAATCTTCAGCATTAGGTGGGATAAACCATTTTGAGGGTTTACCTGTTTTACCATATATAATAGCTCTTAATTTATCAGCCATTTTTTTACCTTCACTTTCACTTAACTCGCTTTCTTTGTTTTTGTCTACACTTGCCTCTGAAATCTTTTCGGCTTTTTTAATTTTACTTTTACCTATTAATAAATCGTTAGATTTACCAGGTACAGGTTCTTTAGTGTTTTTAGCAACAATCTTAGCCCACTCCTGTAAAGTCATTTCATTTTTTACAGAATCATAACTTTTAATTATAGCATCAACCAAATCACCACTTTCTCTATAAGCTAATTTTAAAGCGTTAAAAGCTCTCACTGTACTACTTTTTGCAGCTTTAGAACTTGGACTAATTTGATCTTCCGATTTTGCAAACCAACTTTTGCCTTCTGCTTTGTTTTTGAGTTTATTAAAGTTTGAAGCTGGGTTTCCTTCCGAAATATCTTTTATAGCTAGTTTAACAACTTGCTCAATAGATAGGCTCGCAAAATCTTTTGTTGAAGGGTCAAAGCCTAAAGCTTCTGCTACATATTGGAAAAATTTATCAATTAAGTTTTTTGCTTTTATATCACCAGGAAATAGGTCGTACATAGATCCACCTTCTTCACCTAATATGTAGGCTAAAATTTCATCTTTATACTTAAAAGAACCAGGTTCAATGTTTTTATAATCATCATTGCCCATTCTTGCAACTGCCTCAGCGTATAAAGGATGGCCTTTTAATTTTTCATATATAGCATCAAACAATTCAGGATCAACTTCTGAAATCATTCTAGTCCATGCATGGGTTGTTTCATGCAACAGCGTGTCAAGTCCACCCAATTCTGGATTTACATACATAAGCCCATCAGTCCGTGAAATGTAAAATCCTTTTGCACGGTCAACGGTTTCCTGGGCTTTTTTAGGATCCATACCTTTTGATACTAAGTAGGCAACCGCGTCTTCTTTAGTATTAACAATTTCAAAAGACCCTTTATATGCGCTTTTTATTACGTCTATAAAGGCTTCTATTTTTTCAGAAACATTTAATTCTGGATTTGAGTTATTACTTTCTTCAACTTGCAAAGCTCCCTGTAAGTCTCGTTCGACTTTGTTACTTAAATGATCGATTATCTTCTCGTTGGACGCAACGTTATCATTTTCAACCTGCATTGATATATCCATTTGTTCTGCAAAAAAGTTGTGTACATTTTTACCGTTTGAATAAAATAATTTTTTTAAACTAACTCCAGCTTCCGCTAATCTAATAATACCAGAATTTTCACCGACTCTGCCACCTTTTGCTATTGCAGCTCCGTAGCCTGTATCATTAATAGCCTGGTCAGACTTTAAGGATATTATGCTTTGAAAAGCGTCCTTGTACATGTCGTTTACTCGTGCATCTATACCCGACGGTGAGTCTATGGTTAATGCTGCTTTAAGAAGTTCACTACCAAATACTTTAACAGGAGGACTATGTTCTTCTCTGAAAATATTTTGCACTCCACCTTTAGCATTAAATTTACCAAATTTAGTACCGGTACCATATTCTAAAACTCCTCCTTCGTAGACTTTAAATTCAAAAGAAGCTTTAATAGCCCCAGAGGTTGCTCTGTAAGAATTATGTAAAAGAGATCCAAATGTATAAGGATTCCCACCACCTTTAATTAGAGCACTTACAGCTTTAGTAAGTTCTTTAACTAGTAACTGGTTGTTTTTTGCCGTTTCTTTAAATTTTTCAGTAACCTCTTCAAATGCTTTTGGATCTATTTCAATACCATTTTTTTTGAAAATATTATTTGATTTAGTGCCAAAGCTAAGTCTTTTTGAGCCTTCTTTATCTGTTATTTTAAACCCAGGTATATCTATACCGTTATAATTTTCCGTGGCTATTTTTAATAAATTAACGTATTTAGGATCTTTAACACCGTAAAAAATACCGCCTCTTCCAGGTAAAAATGAATCTTTAAATTTCTCAGCTATAATTTTTGCTTCTTGTGTAGATTCAGGTCTTTTAAGGTAATTGCCAACAGAACCCTCTACAGGTCCTGATAGTTCGTAATAAGTTTCATAGTTTTTAGTGTCATCTATTGACACTTTTGAAGGTCTTTTAATAAAAACCCCATTTTCTACATAACCTTTAACTTCAGCTCTCCCAAAATTTCCAAATTTAGATATAATAAGCAGTAATGGGTGTATTTTACCATCTTCTGCCGCTTTTAATAATTCTTCCTGTATTTTTTTAACGTCGTCCGGGTTATTTCTGTCTAGCTTGTTAGTATTATCATGCTTTATAAAGCCTTTAAATTTTTCAATAAATTTATTAAAATTAGCTACGTCTTCATAATCATTTAAAGACTCAACGTTTTCTACTTCAGCACGAGCTATATTTTTTATACCTTGTATAAATTCTGAAACATCTTCTACTATTTTTTTATCTGTTGAAAAAGAGATGTCATTCTCAATGCTAAACTTATTACGATCAGCTTCTTTACCTTCAAAATAATTATCTTTAGCATCTTTAGCTATTTGCTTTGACACAGCTTCCGCTAACGCTGCTTTTCTATCACTAATAGTTTGGGAATTATCAGTATCAGTTCCTTCATAAAAATTTTGAAATTCTTGATCTGAAGGTGGGTATTTATTCCAATCTTTTGTTAAGCCTTTACCTTTTGCAAAATTAGTATTAGAAAGAACAATTCTTTTTAAAGTAGATACATTATTTTTAATGTAATTCTTTAAATTCAATTTTTTACCCATTTTGTCTTTAACTTTTTGGGCATATTGATCTTTAAATAATTTATCAAAAGCTTTTTCAGAAACAGTTTGTCTTTGTTTTTGAGATAATGGTTTACCTTTAGCGTCTGCTTTAGCATCCGCATCTGCTAATGCTTGTTCAATTGCAACTTGGCCTAGCTCAACACTCTTGGCTGAATCATTTAATAAATTAACACCTAAACCTAATCTTTGTGAGTTATATTTAGGGCCTAGGTTGATGTTATCAATATCTATTTCATTACTAGAAAAAGAGTTTAATGCTTCCGTTGAATCCGTACTAACTTCTATATCCTGTTTAGTTAATTCTTTTACTATACGGTTAGCTCTAACTTTTAATCCAGTTTGTCCATTGCCAATCCAAGCGGCTAATGGTACTCCCGTTTCTGGTCTGTAGGTTCCAATAAGATCCAATAAGCCACCTTTAGCTGATATTAATGCTGCTTTAAAGCCGTCATAAGTACCTACCTGCTTGTCAGCTGGTATTCTAGACCATAAAGATGTTGCTATAGAAGAAATCATACCTCCTTGAGCTTCTATGATACCATCAGTATCACCTTTCTCATAAGCTTCTTGAGTCTTTCTAGAAAGCTCAATATTCTTTTGTTTTTTAGGTTCAACACTGGACAGGTCTTTTGAATCTGGATTCTCAAATGCCTCAACCTGTGCTTCTTTAGCTTTAGCTATTTGATTTTTAGCTGCTGCCATAGCTCCAGGTGTAGAACTAGGATCATCTATTATAGATTGGTATAAAGCAACTTCATTATCTAAGTCTACTAATCCACGAGCTTCCGTTTCGCTGAGCTCATCAACCTGAAGAGAGATATAGTCTTCTATATTTTTTTTCTTTTCAACTAAGTTTTCAATATTTTTCTTTATAGCAACTCCCGCTGTTTCTCCACCTTCATCAATAGCCTTTTGAAGGTCTAATTCAAGTCTAACTATTTGAGTATCTATTTTTATTTTTTCTTCGGTTATAATACGAGGCTCTACTTTAGTTTGAACAGAGCTAGGCTTAACTTTACTTTTTGGTTTTTTCTTTGGAGGTTTTTGACTTTTTTTACTTTTTATAATTCTATTAATTATACTTGAATATTTTTCACTTAATTCATTATCATTTATTATAGAAATATCAACCCCCATAATTTGGTCATCTGTTGCTGTATCTAAGAAATTATTAATTTCTTCAGGTGAATCAAATTTTTGGCCGTTGTATAGGTAAGTTTTTTTGTTAGCTTTTTTAGCGGTTTTTACTCTTTTATCTAATAATTTTGTTAGATCCGAGTCGTTTTCAACTTCAATGTTAGCATCTAAAATTTCGGCATCTGTACCATTTTCAATTAAATCAACTATATCTTTCTTACTTTCTAGTGTTTTTCCATTAATCTTATATTCAGCAAGTGAACCAAAGACGTTTTTCACGACGTTAGCGCCTCCCATTGGGGCTACGGATACTCCCTCAAGTGCCATATCTGTAAAAGTAGCATCTCGACCCGTTGCTTTTCCTTTTCCATATTCACCTAATACACCACCAGCACCCTCTAATGTAGTCTCCCCTACTGCGCCTAAAACTCTACTTTGTCTTACAGCCTTGTTTACATTTTTACCAACTAGACCTCCCACTCTACCAAACATTGTTTCTATAGCAGATAAAGCTAAACCACCCGCCGCTGCTTTGTTTTTCATTTGTTGAATAGCTTCTGGATCTGATAAAATATTAAATATATCTTCATCAACCTGAGGATCTAAGTTTCTTTCCTCCATAGTCTCTAAAAATATTTCATTAAAGGTCATTGTTTTTTCCATTTGGTACATAGTGGATGCTCTAAAGCCCATTCCTGCACCTCTAACAAAACCTGCTATTGCCGCGGGAACTGCCGGGGCTCCACCAGCCGCCGCGCCGTAAGCAGCTGCTATTCCTGCATTAGCCAACCCTCCTCCAATAGTAGACCCTATTACTTTTAACGGTTCTTCGAACATGGCGGCACCCATACCTGCCAATGATCCTACAATAACTTCGGGTAACAAGCCAGGGTGTTTCATCATGGATTTAAAGAATGCTTTCCCTTCTGTTTCACCATTCTCTTGGAGTTTTTCTTGATGTTTAAAAAACTTTTCAGAGCCTTCAGCTTGTCCTAAGTTAGCTTGCATTTCTATTTCAGCCTGCCAGGCATCTATTGTTGCTATATTACCAGGGTCTGTTATATTAAAAGACTTCCCTGTTAAATCCATAAAGTCATTTGTTTCACCAGTACCACCAGATCTTTTAACTTCGATTTTAGCAGCGTCAAACATATTACCAAATTGTCTAACGGTTTTTGCCATAATCTTTGTAGCTGCTATACCTCCCGCTACATTATAACCTGGTCCGTCAGCTAGCATATCTATCTTATCCCAGAAGCCAAGTTCCCCGCTCTCGGTGTTTTCACTATCAGGTATTGGTTTTAGGTTATTAGGTACTTCTAATTCCACCAAAGAACCATCTACCGATGGAAATTCCGTACCGGACACTTCGTTTGCATCCACAGTCGCGTCCATCCCTGTGGTTGTTGACTTTCCCGCATTTGGGTTTACGAGGCTATAGTCCATTTTGAACTTGTTAATGAAAGCATCAGACTCCCCGCCTTCGCGCATTCTTTGTTCAAACCCTTCCAATTCACCTTCTTCGAAAGTGAAAGAAGCAGATTTTGGACCAACTGGTTCTCCGCTAACTGGCTCTTCATTAGGAACAGATTCTTCAACAACGTTTTGTTGCTCACCGAAAGCTAAATTGTATTCTTCTATAAACGCATTTATAACGTCCTCCGGTTCATTTGCAGCACGCATTCTATCTATGATTCCTTGTAATTCTTCGTTCATATTTATTTAATTATTGTTACTGTTTTCCGTACGTTTGTAAAACCCCTGCTAAAACCCCAAGATCAAGGCTTTCCGCGTAAGCTCTTTTATCAGCAGTAGATAAAACTTGCCCCGCTTCTACTTCTCCTTCAATACGATTTTGTCTTATAAAATTAATAGAAGTCATAATCTCTCTATCAAATTTGTCTTTACCTGCACCTGTAGCTCTAGCCCCATAAGATCTAATAAATCTAGCTAAATCTTCTTTTCTATTTAGATCAAATTTTTCTTGTCCATCTTCTTCAGTTCCTATAGTTAAAGTGTCACCCTCAATTTTATATTGACCGGTATTCATTCGGCTTCTTAGGTAAATATTTGGGTCATCTAAAAAATCTTCTATTTCACGAAAAGCTCCACTTTTTTGAAGGTTATCAGGTACATTTTTAGAATATGTATTTTTACCTTTACCACTTCCACCTTTACCACTTCCACCTTTACTTCCAGCTTTGCTTTGAGCCAATTTCAAATTCCGGCGTGTTATTTCCTGTTGGCTTGCAAGTCCTGTTACTCTTTCGCTAACTAATCCCCTGTCAGTAACGGTTGCTTCTTGAATCATACGGATCATATCAGCTTTAATCATTTTTCTTGGATCCATAACGCCTTCTTGCCCTTCTTTAAAAGCTTTTTCCTGAGCAGTAAACTTTCTATATCCGCCCACACCTTTAAAAGCTGGGTGATCTCCAGCTAACCCCATAAAATTCTCACTATTTATTATTGCGTCTACAGAAAATTCTACTTTAGCCGCAATTTCTTCATCTGACAGTCCTTCCTTCACCTCAATACCATTAACAACCTTTGTGTTGTATAATTCCGCCAACGGAAGAGAGTCTATAATTCCATCTACTTCTCCATACAAACTTCTTTTTGTTGGTACTTTAGCAAATAATTCTTTTAAGTTATCAGCTCTATAAGATATTCCTGTCCCAGCATTAGTTATTCCTTTTAACATGAGCACGCCTGTTTCTGGGTCTCTAGTAAAACCTAAGTTGGGGGCTTTTTCAGGATTTTTAATAGCATTGTAAACATCCGTTAACTCGGGGTTAGTCATATCCCATGCAGCTGTAGGGTTGCCTTTTTCATCTACTAAAGAGTCTATATACACACCAGCATCGGTAATTTCTTTACCTGCCCTTTTGAGAGATCCCATTCTACCTGTAATATCAGCTAATTGTGCTTCTCTTTCTGCTGGGGTTAAATCTTTATTATTAACTATAGCTGCAAAATCAGCTTTGTCTAATGCCGTCAACTCCCGTATAGAAGGGTCCATCAAGCTCATTGCTTTTGCTTCTTCTTCTGCGCCTTTGTATTTATCGCTAGCATAATCCTGTCTATCTGCTAAAACCTGAGCATCATAATTTCTTGTTTCACGACCAATGTTTATAGCTTCATCTACAGCAGCTACAGCGGTACCTTGCCAGTATGATGGTGTTCTTTCGTATTGTTCTTTTTCTACAAACGTTCTCCCCTCTTCATATTGACTTCCGTCTCTTCCTTGAAAAACTTCATTCTGGTTACCAACATTTTGTGATTGACTATAAGCACTTCCATTTCGTCTGTTGCTTTGAAATTGACCTCTTCTGCGTCTTTCAAATGGAGACGATGATAATCTATCAACGGGGGATTTAATGAAGTCGTCTGAATCTGGGTTTAGGTTATAGTTTGGTGAATCCGGGCCATAGTTACCCACCCCAAAAAAAGTACCGTCTGCTTGCGCAATAGGTTTTCCATCTTTATCTAACTTATTTCCAAAACTATCAACATTACCAGGGTAAATAAGAGTGTTAGCACCTTCCCCTACTTCAACCTTGTTCCAATCCTTATTCCATTCTTTAGTACTTTTTTTTCCGCCGTCTCTTTGTGAAAGGATACCTGCTTTTTTATATTCTTGATATTCTTCACTTTCCCGAAAAGCTTTACCATCTCTTTCTTCAAGATACAAACCCTTTGGTAGTTGATTCCTATTTGCCCAAGCCCTAGCAGCTTCATTTTCAGCATTATCACCTGGGGTTCTACCTTCTGTTTGATCCCATTCGTATCTGCTATAACCACCTTTTTCCTCATACGCCGCTTTCTCTTTGGGATCTAGAAGCTCATAACTCGCTTTAAATTCATCTAAATTACTCCCTGGGCTTTGAGCAATAATTTCTGGTATGTTGGGGGTTAAAGAGTTGGCACTTATCTTTACTTCATTCAGCACTACCCCTTTTGCGTCAAGATTCACTTGTCCGTCTTCTTTTATTTGTTCTTGCTCTATTTCTGGCAATGGACGAATCTCAAATGGTTCACCTACTTCCTTATCTCTTTTTTCTTTACCTTTTTTAGCTGCTTTTAAAAATTCTTCTAAAACCCCTCCAATGGAAGCTATAGCGTTGCCTTCGAAACCTTGTTCTTTACCTGCTTCTGCAACAGATACATTGTCAACAAATTGCTTGGCCATTTGCCTAGCGTATAGTGGTGAATTACTCATATTATATGCTTTGTTATTTTATTAAGATTAACCTCCGAATGTTGTATAAGGTATTTTTCCGAAATCCCCTCCTGGTAGATTAAATTTGGAATTGACCCCAGTCATTCCGTTTCCAATCATCCCGGAAAAATTTCCACCATTAAACCCACTTTGCACATTGCTTATAAGTCCTTTAGTCGGGTCACTTAGTTTTCCAAGTAAACCCTGTGCTTTACCACCAAGTAAACCTTTTGCTTTACCTAGTAATCCAGAACCACCCGCAAGCCCTCCAAGTCCAGAAGCTAGACTTGTCATAGAACCAGCAATTTGTGATTGGTTAGCGGATTTAGCTGCATTAGCTGCTTCCATTCTTGCGGCATTCATATTGAGTACTCCTTGATTTTGTTCTAATCTTGCTGTTTGCATATCTTCGTCACCTTGTGCTACCAATTTTTGGTTTGCTGCTGCCTGCTCGGCGCGCAACATCGAGTTAGATTGTTCTTGCTGTGCAAGTGATGATGATATACCCTGTTGAGACATCAATGCCGCATTAGCAATTGCTTGTGCGCTTGATGCTCCTCCACCAGTCTCTCTCATTGTTTCTAATGATGCAGCTAGTGCTTGGTCAGCATTCATTGCTTGAAATTCTGCTGCCTGTGTATTAACAGTTAAATCTTCCGCGGTATTTTCAAGTTGTTCCCAAGGGTTTGTAAATGTAAAGTTTTCGTATCTATTTCTAGAGTTTTGAAACTTTGCTTTAGATGTTTCCAGCTCTCGATTAACCGCTCCTTTGTTTTTTAAGGCACCTGCTAATTCAAAACCACTTTTTGCAATTCCAGCTGCCGCCATTATTGTTCCCATACTAATATTGTATTATTAATTCGAAACTTGGTGTTTTATCCACCACGTATCCTGTTTGTTTATATTTTTCTAATAATATGCCTGGTTTTGCCCAAGCAAATGAAAACTTATACCCCATATCTTTTGCAAAATTTGTCGTAAAGTCCACCAATAACTGTAATGCATCACTTCTATCATTATCTTTGTAATATCTATCCGATATAACAATAGCTGGAATTGCAGTTTTTGAATTTGTTGTGTAAAGAAACATAGCCGCTATTGGGTCTAGTTCCTTACACACCATAAAGCCCCCTAAACCATTATCTGGTAAAAAGTCTCTTTGTGGTATAACTTGATCATAAGCTTCCCACCAAGAAGGTAGAAAGCTCCAATCAGATTCTATTAATTTTCTTACTTGTAATTGCATTTAATTTAATTTAATTTTTATTATCTATCACTAACATAATACTCCGCACTGACAGCAAACAGCTCTTCCCTAGTTGTATTATCATTCTTCATTTTAACCTTGTTAAAGAAGCCCTTAACACCCGCTACGGGTCTTGTAACGCCAGAATCTTGAGTAGGATACTCTCCTTCTGAATTAGGAACACCTGCAAACACTAAAGTATATACATTTTCCTCTCCTGTTATAGGAGCAAAGTATTTACCTTCTTTAACAAACCACTTATTGTCTAATATTTTAGCATTTAGTGTTATATTATTTTCCTGATCCGCTTTAACATGCACTACTTCCCAACCTTCAGTTCCTTCATAATTCAATGCAGTCCATTCATTACTCAGTGTTGGATTGTCATTAAATATAAACTCAACTTGTGAATTGTACTGAATATCATAAAAATTATTATGAGATGCCGCAGAAGCATGATGCCTCCATATTTTACCGTCTTTAAAAGTATAATACTTACCATCAACACTCACGCCACTATCCGGTATAAAAGAATACCTACTAGTCCAACCTTGTGTTTGACCATTAGCATAGTAGCCTAGGGTCATATTTGCTGAAGGTTGATCTAGTTCTGTATCTATAGTGTTAATTACATCTATATCCCCTAAAGTAGCATTATAGCCTTTAAGTGTTAGCATGTACTTGTTAGAATGTATATCAAACGATCCTAAAATATTTGTAGCGGATGGTAGCCTATCTCTAAAGAAATCACGCATACCAGATTTACTTATTTCAATAATTTGCCCATTAGCAGGAGTTAGCTTTAAAACCGCACCACGTATCCTGTCTGAAAAGAATTGATCATTACCATAGGCTGCAAAAGATTCTGGATTTTTAGCAATACCATATAACCCTTTATAAGCAACCACTTGTCCTAAAACATTTGATGTGGCTATTAAGTTTGCGCTTTCGTCGGCATTATATAGTGCGTCTTTATTTGCTAATACTTTAACAATTCTATCTTCACAAAAAACTGTTAAATTATCAGATGAATATATTTTTTGTATAGATCCATATTTTGGATTTATATCCTTAGTAATACCATCGGCTTCAATAAATTGATTTAATTTATTTAAAGAAGTACCAGGATTCATTATACCAGAAAATATAAGATTTGACTGATATCTTGCAACCCCCTCATTTTCTGTAGGAGTTGTAACTCGAACCCCTTTTCCAACAGGTATACTATTATACCTATCATAACTCATTTCAATATCTAAAATAGGCCTACTCGTTCCGTTACGCGCAAATGAAATACAATTGCTCCAATCTATAACATTTAATTGTCCAAAATCTAAAGCGTCTGTTGCAGAAACTGCAAAAGCGTTTGAAGCTTCCCAGAATAAATCTAAGTTAGAATCAGCATTTGCTTCTACTGTAAACAAATCCATTGATGTTCCCGCATTTGTAAATGCTGTGTCGTCTATTAAATGAGGAAAAGATACAGCTGTATTTGGGTCGGTTGTAATTACACTTCCAGAGCCCGCAACAAATCCAATGTTATATCTAGTGGTTTTTATAAAAAACTTACCATCTAAAACTCTTAATTGTTCATTACTTAATTCTCCTGAATATATTTTTATAACTGAAGTAGAGTTTATACCACTAACTGCATCTGCGCTTAGTTTATTTGCTAATTGTATTAACGAACCGCTAGTGGCAACTCCCCCAATATCTACTGCTGATACAGATGTGATTCTAGTCTTATGAGAGGTATTAGTGCCTAAGCTTATATATACAATTTTACTATTTTCTAATTCTTCTGTTATAGCAGTTGCTACTTCCACATCCTCAATAGCTATGTAGTCATCACTTATAGTAGGTGTATGGCCTGTAACATAATCGCCGTTAGTAATATCTAGTGACCGAAAAGTATGAGTAGTCCAAGTTTGTTTTATTGCTAATCTGTTTCTATTTACCAATCCATATTTAACTGAATCAGGCGCTTCGGCTTTTATTTCAATAACTTTGCGCTTGTTGTAAGGCTGTATTGCTCCTAGTCCAGCTGTTGGTACTGTATCTCCGTAACTAGCATTTGCTTGTCCTGGAATACCTACAAAAGAGTCTGTTCTATGTTGAGCTTTATGATATATAAAATCGCCTTCTTGTACTTTATTTACATCTTCGGATTGTACTGCTATCCACACTTCTGAGGATGTTGTACCACCAACTTCTTCATCAAAAGCCGCGTATGACTTTATATTATGTCTTTGGCCTGTAGTATCTTTTATATAGTATCTATAGTTGGTAGCCCATGAGGGCACAGTTCCAGAAAGCTGACATGTTAGACTTAAAGGACCCGTAGGTGAGAATGGTGTTTCTACACCGCCTAAGTCTATTAAATCACCTAGTCTTCCTGCTTGGTCTGAAAAAGCAACTCCAACTGTATATTTTGAATTTGAACGAACGCCCATTTTAGACGCAACAGTAGCTCCACTTACATAAGATACACTACCATCAACCGTTGTATTGTCATAGTTTTCTAAGTAATTGCCGTAAATTACTCTATTACCAGTTAAATCTTGAGCTTTAGCTTTTCTAGGGACTTTGTCAAATATACGTGTTAATTGACTTCCTGATACAGCTTTGAAAAAGTTTCTTGTGTTAACTGTAAAACTAACAGTACCCGCTGTAATGTCACTTGCTAATAACTTTTTAGTCTCGGCAATATATACTGTTGAAGATATTGATTCTGTGTATAGCAAATCAATCTCAATAACATCTTTCTGAGTTGTGGGTACAGTTATTGTAACTGAATCTACAACGTTTTGAACAGCTGCAATTTCACCCGTCTCAAAAACTTCTTTTAAATCTAAAGCTTTTCCTTGATATATAACCTCTGTAAAAGGGGCAAAAGGAGAATACTCATTATCATTGTATTTCCATCTATAAGAAAACCTTGGAAATACGTTTTTAAAAACAGAGTCTTCAAGGTCTGTAGAAGCTATTGCAAAAGTTGCTGCTGTAGATGGATGCTTTTTAATTAAAGATATATCTAAAGTTTCAAAATCTCTACCGTATATTTGTGTGGTGCCGGAAGTGTGGACACCCTCGTCTCTAAACCTAGCAATATTTATTTTCCTAGGTTCATTACGGTTATCTGTAAACAGAAGCATCCCATCAATGATGTTAACTCCTGTTATAAGATTGGAAACGTTTAAATTTAGTGTTTCGCTTGCCATATTTATTTATTTATTTCTTAGAATGTTTGTCCGAGTGAAAACGTCTTAGAGGAAGTTGTTCCTCCGTCTGTGGTAGCAATAACAGTTATAGATCTTATAATCTGTGCATAACTTCCATTTGAAAACGGACTAGCACCTCTAGATGTTATAGCTAAATTATACACGCCCCCAGTAGTACCTAACGTTATAGCGTTGGCAGAACCAACTCCACTAACCATAGAACCGTTTACATTAAACCAAGGATCCCAAGCATTAGGAAATGCAGAAGTGTTGTAACCTCCTGTTGATTGAGTAATGTAATACTTAACAGTAGCTATTTCTGCTTGATTAGGGGCTAACGGTGTAACTGTTATTCTAAGAACATTATCGTTTGTATTACCTCCTTGTCCACCAGAAAAAGAAGCTGTATGGAAACTACCATTACTTTTAACAGTGGTAATGCCAGTTTTTGTATTAGCCACACCATTATATTCGTACATGGTAGTTGGCACGCTCAAATCTTGGCTTATAGTTATAGTATCTCTAACCGCAACTCCAGGAGCAGTTAAATCATCTTCATATTCATCCATTATTCTTACATCAAATGTATGGTTTCTAGCTCCACCTGAATTGTTATAATCAAAAAAGAATGATTGTGCGTTAAAATCTCCTAAATAAGATGCATTGTGTGTGTGAACACCAGTAGCAGAAGATCCAAGGTGTATCCAATTAGGTAGTGAATCTTTGAATCTCCACTGGCCTTGAACTGTACCAGCGGGATCAAACGCAACTGTTACCGGAAACCCGTTAAAGCCACCTAATTTATTAAAGCTAGTTAGGCCATTAGTAGCGGTTATAGATATAGCTGCTCCTAATGTTTGTGAACATGATACATCCGTGTTTATACCCGTTGTTGGGTTAGTGAACCTAACTTGTGCAACCCTAAACGTAGGAGATGTTGCGGTTGGAGCAGTCATAGTACCAAATGTAATGTCATATGTATCAGTTCCTGACCTTCTTGTTACACTTGCAATCCATCCACTACCCCCTGTTACATAAGTTATAGTTGGAGTAATAAGTGAATTAGGTAGATTTGTTAATGTTAAATCAACTTGATAACTTGCGCTTGCAGCAGGTTTATCACCTAAAGATGTTGGGTTTGCAACAATAGTTTGAGTACCTGCGGGTTGTGTAGTATTCGATTTAACCACATCTTGGTCCTCTAAAGAGCCATTACTAGCCCAAGCAACACAATCATATGTAGAGCCTGCATCTAAGCCTGACTGTAATATAGAATATGCCCCGTTTCCGGTACCGCTTGGTTGTGTATTCTTAGTTCCATTTGCAATAACTGTTGATGCAGCGTAAGTTGTACCTGTTATATTTTTTAAATAATAGAATCCTCTGGCTGTAACAACTCCACCGTTAGCGCCTCCGTTATTTACGAAACCGTTCATTGTTAATTCTCCTTGGTTACCAGATTGACTAACAATTACTGTTGTAACTGAAGGGTAACCAAAAGATGTCATTGAGTTAGTTCTGGATTGGGATGTACTATTTGAGTTTGAATCAGTTACTGATATTGTATATGTTCCTGCGTTAGCAGAACCTGCATTTGATACCGAAGTGTTCTGAGAGGTTGATGAAAACCCATTAGGTCCACTCCAAGCATAAGTATAGCCTGGAACTCCTCCAATTGGTGTTGAGTTTAATGTTATAGTGTCTCCACTAGTGAAGCTTGATGGTAATGAAAATGACACGTCAAGAGCAACTGTTTGTGCAGAAATTGCAACGGTAACATATAAAATTGCTGTAGATGCAGGTATTCCACTATCTGTCAATGTTACTCTGAAATATCTATTAGCTGCACTAGCTGGTCTGTTAGAGTTAGGAGTAGAGATAACTGAAGAACTAGATGATGACCCAAAACCTGTTGGCTGAGAGGCTAATGCAGCACCACCAGCACCAGCACTATCTATTTCTTCGTATAAAAAAGTATTAACACTTCTTATACTTCCTGTGCTGCTTGTAGATGTTGCAACAGTGCTTATATCAATTGAGTATTGTTCGTATCCGCCTACAGTAGGTTGTGCTACTTCTGTACCATTTATTGTTCCAGTTACAGTCCATGTTTCAACACCACCGCCACCGCCACCATCGCCTCCGTCGTCGCCATCCCCCGTGAAGGCTCTGCTATCTATCAATACAGTAGAGACTGCATTTGTGGTAGCATTATATTCGTATATTGCATCTTGATTTGCAGAAACAACAAACCAGTATATATTACCTGTTTCGTCATCAACTGTAGATCCTATTACTGTACCTGTTATACTAGTTTGAGCAATTGGAACCGCATTACCTCTCACATTTTCAATAGCCCCTACGTCAGAGCCCTCCGAGTGTCCAACACTTACATTTAAAGCGTCTCTAAAAAACCCTTCGGGTACTAGTCTATCGTCAAGATCTTTATTCATAGATCCCTTGATCCCTGTTCTTTTACTTTCTGCCATTTGAGTTATTTGTGATTAAAATGAGATATTGCTGAATATATGTTATTTTTATATAATATATATTGCATAAAACTCATAAAAAGTATATTTTTTTAGTGCTTAATCCATTTAGATTTTCCTCTTAGCACTTGAGCCATTTCTTCTGACTTGTAATTACTAAGTCTAATCTTAGTATTTCTTAGCTTAGCACTTGCTTCTTTTTTGTATAAAGAAATCATTTGCCCCACTGAAGGTCTTACTTTTGCTAAATTATAAAGTATATATGCGTACATAGCATCCTCGGCTAGTTTAGGCACGTATATGAGGTTTAAGTCGTCACTAGCTGCTAAACCATCAGATATATAGTGAAGTGTAACCACACTGTCTGTAACGCCTTTAACAGAGCTATCAAAGAAAATAACCCCACTAACTGTATCTATAAAATATGTTCCTACAGTACTGCTATCAGCTGGATTAAGTCCAAATCTATTATTATAGTAAGTAAAATTTTCTTCGTTGTAATTACTATTGTAATAATCTGATGCGTTTATGCTGTCAGCTCTAGCCGCTTGATACCTAGCTATAGTTACAGAACTATCTGCTAAATTAGCTTTACCAGCACTATCATAAATAAAATCCCCAGCTGAGTCTTGTGAAGGTGCTGTTGGGTTACCTGTTTTAGTATATGGAAGTAAAAGCTTTTGTACCCCATCTGCAGTTGTCACGGTTATCTTAGAACAATTTACATAGTCCTGAGGTAACGCAACTTGACCCGCATCACCTAATTCAATTTCAATAGCTTTTTCTGAATGTAGTGTATCATAACTAAACTCTTGTAACCCCCTTTGTGCCCAAAATTCAATTTCAAATTTAGGAACTTTGGTTAACGCTTTATCTTCACCTATATAAGCGATAATAAAAGAGTTTACTATGTCAGCTACACTTGTACGGCTGTAATACCCCAAACCTTTAAAATCTGTGGGTATATTAGCTGCGTCGTTTTCAAACTTCGCGTAATAGTTTTGTTCGCTATATTTTGTTTTTAATTCTGCCATTATTGTTCAGATTGTATTATTTGTGATTCTTTCTGTGCCGTAGCTTGTACTAAGTCAGGCGCTCTTAATGTAACTCCAGCAAAAGTAAGTATTTTAGCTACTAATTCAGTTTCTTCTGAAGGATGTAACTCAAAGTTTTTAAATCCAACACCAGAAGTATTTACTATAATCTGTCCATTAGCAGTACCACCTACCCATTGAGGCTCAGATGGTTTTCTAACGTAACTAACACTTACATTAGGTATACCTGTTGGTTTGATTACTAATCCATTTTCATGCGTTAGGTATACCGGGCTTGTTATCGAAGGTTTTGTAAAAGGAGATTTATTTACAAATAAGAATTTTTTATTTGATATTTCTTCAATAAATTGGTGCCCACTAGTTGTAGCCGGTATAGCCGGTATAGAGTCTACAATTATTAAGTTATCTCCAGCTGTTATTGTTCCTGAGCCAGAAACGTACTGCAGTTCAGTTCCAAAATAAGTTCCACCACCAACACTCGGAGCAGTAGTTTTCCCAAGATAAAGCCTAAAACTATCAATTCCAACACTTTGGTTAATATTTATTACACCTGTTTGTGTAAAAGTTATAGTAGCCCCGTTGCTCCATTCAAAAACAAAAGTTTGAACATTTGATCCAAAAGTTGTTACATCATTACCGGTGGCTTGCGTGGGGAGTAATGGATATTTAGTTCTAAAAGCTGTGCTACCAACTGAACCTACCGAAAAACCTGCTATTAAACCAGCTCCATTACCAAAAGGATCTGAACTAAGATCAATAGTGCTTGTTGATAGATCTCCACCAGCCGCCGTAGTACCATCCCAGTAACTGGAGGATGCCGTAAAACCTTGAAACTCAAAAGCTGGGGTTGGATTCACAGCGGTTTGAGCTGGGATTGCTGCTACTGCATCATCTGCGAGTTCTATTGCAGAAACTACACTTAAACGGTAAAAATCACTAGGATATGCAAAATAGTCGCTTGTTGTTACCCCTGAGGCGTTAGTAAAAGAGCCTGTTGCTATAGTTGCCTCATTTTCTAAAAAAGAAATCTTTTCTTCAACATTTCTCTTAGTATCAGAGTAATCTGAGTTGTTAGACAAAGATCTATTAACTCCAGAAAAATAGGATTCAAATATTTCAAGCTGGGCTTGTCTAGCATAGTCGTTAAACTCTCTAGGTGTTACATACCCGCGTTTTTCTTTGTTTAGTATTGTTAATACTGTTTTGTAAACATTGTCTATACTTACCATTTATATCGTTTATTTATTAGTTGGTTATGGTTAAACGAATAACCATAACCTAGTGTTTTTTACGAAAGCTTTTTAGTAATTGCTTTCATAATGGTCACCCCGTCATCTGTTTTTAAGAATCTAGCGAATGCCCCATAAGGATGTTCTTCAAATGGTACAGTTAATAACTTTTTACCACTTGATGCCCATTTGAATGTTGTATTATCATCAGTTAAAGAAACAATATTTGCCTCTACAGCTCTATTAGCTAAGTTACGAAGTTTTATATCTTCATCATTAGCTAGTTCAAGGAATAGTGCAGGGTTGTTTCTAGCAAATAGATAACAATCTCTTTTTATTTCTTTGGAAGACATTTTAGTAACTTCAGACCCTAATTCAGTTCTTAGTATAGCCTCTAAGTGCTCAATATCTAAATCTTGTACCAATTTCAATGCTTCTAATTCTAATTCTATAACATCAATATCGTCTACAGCTTCTTGCATTTGATCTACTTCTTCAAAAACATCTACTCTACCCGGATGGTATAAAGATAGTAATTGCTGTAATAGAGGATTATTTCTTGGAACAAATAAAGTCCCGTCCTGAAATATAACATGCTCAAGCTGTGCAAATGAATCTTGTTCATCTACAAATAATGATTTTTGATTTTTAGCGTATCTAATTTCTCTGTTTACGCCAGTCTTTTCATTAAAGTACAATATATTTGCACTTCTAATTTTATGTGTTAATGGTGATGCACCATTTCTTAAGATATAAGATCTATCTTTAATTTCCCAGTTTTTCATAATATAATTTAATAAGATAAAATAACCCCCGCCAAAGCGGAGGCTATATTAATTAATCTACTACTTCAATAAGAAGAAGTTGTTTGCTCCTTGTGTAATAAGAGCTCTTTCAGATAAAAAGTTAACTCGCATTTCGTCAACGTCAGAAGTGTAAGCACCACCAACAGATCCAGTTAACCAAGTTTTTAGTTTTCTATCATCAGTCTCAGAAGAACGGTAACGTACGTGTAAGAATGGACGCTTGATGTTTTTACCAAGGTCTTGATCATATACTGTAGACGTTCCTGCAGGAATTATAGCTCCTTCAACATCTCCGAAACCACCTCTTGTAGCATGATCGTTTAGGTATTTCCAGTCAGTTTTGTAGAAATCGTAAGATCCTCTACGGAAACCTGTGAAGCCTAAGTTGATTGCCATATCTTCTTCATTGTTGAATACCCCATAAGAAGTACCACCAGCTCCGTAAGAATTTTGAGCAGCTAAAGAATCATCAATTGCTAAAGAAAGATCTCTGTTAGAGTAGATCATGTTTTCTTCAATTGCACCATTCTTGTCTAATTGCTTAAGAACAACGTCGAATCCAGCTAATGTTGGAGTTCCACCACCCTTAAGGTCAGTAGCAAGATCAGTGTAAACATTCCCACGTGCTTCAAGAGCAGCGAAGAAACCTTCAGATCCAGAATAGCCAGCACCTAAAGTAGAAGCAGCCGCTTTTTTAACAGATTCAACCATAGACATCTCTAGGTAATCTTCAAATCTTTGACGAGTTTCGTGCTCAGACTTTAAGTACCATAAGTATCCTGATTTACCACCATCACCTTCAACTTCAATCCATCCGATTTGAGCTGTGTCAGAACCGCTGATAGCGTAGTTGTCTTTTAAGATGATAGGTTTGTTAGTGTAAGAAGAGTAATCTGCATCAACAGATCCAGCCATACCAGCTGATCCTTTTGCAAATTCAGAACCGTAAACTAAAACAGTTGCTTTAGCATAAGATGCAGCTCCAGTAACAGCAGCCCAGTTAGCAGCGCTATAACATACAGCATCAAATTTTCCTGTATCACCTGCAGCAGCAACACCTGCGCTTGTAACAACCCCTTTTGCAACAGGTCCTGTGTGAGCACCTCCAGAAGTTAATCCTTGAACCATAATAGTTTGTCCAACTCTAAGGTTTGGAGCAAGTGAAGCTGCATGAGCGCCTCCATCAGGGTTAGGGCTAAATGTTACTGTAAATTCATTAGTTGAAATTGTAACGTTGTCATAACGTGTGTGTAAACGCCCTTGTTCTACCCAACGAATTTCGTCAGAAGTAGATGGCATTTCAGCAGACACCATACGTAAGAAAGAAGAGATAGAACGGTTCCCGTAAATCTCAGCTTCTTTTTCGTATACGTCTGGTAAAAATTGCTTTGTAAAATCAAAGTCTGTAATGTAGTTGTTTTGGAATAATGATCCTTTCGTTGCCGAAGGCATTAAATTTTGAATTCCGCCTGTTAAAGCCATAGTTGTATTTTTTTAATTTGTTTTAAAACTTATTTCCTAAGTTTCATTTTTAATTTAGAACTAGAATCACCCGATACAACCTTAAATTTTTGACCTGCACTAGTCTTCACCACACCTTGTTGGCGTGGGTCCATATTGATATTTTTAGCTTCCTTAGCGGAATTGCGTAGAGCATCGGCACGGCCTTGCTCATAAAAATGTTCAGCAAGCTTATCTGCATTTCTAGCAGTGAATAAAGCTTTATGGTAACCAGTAGCGTCTTGCATTTCTCCATTATCATTTAAAAAAGGTTTTAGAAAATTGTTAAGATCAGATTGCTCTGTCTTGGTTGTTTCTTGATTACTAACTTTTAATCGGTATTTATTGTCCCCAACTTGGAAATCAAAACCTTTAAAATTAGAATTAAAAACTTCATCTGTCTTTTTTAAGAATGTTTTGGCAGCTTGCTCAGTTTGTTCTATTTCACTTTTATAGTTATTGTAATACTCTGTAGCTTCTTTGTACTCAACTGGAATATCTTGTTGCTTTCTCAACTTGAGGTCGGCATAATATTTCTGTTTATTGTTTTCTAGAAACCGCTTTGCATTAAATAATTCTTCTTTAAACGCTCTTTTCTTAGCGCGTACTTCTCTTGGTTCGTCAACGTCTTCATCAATAGCAAAGTTATCTTCAAGATATTCTTCTATTTCTGTAGTGTCCCAAGGTTTTGATTGTTTATAGTACTCCCTTAGCATGTCTCCTTCCTTCATGGAATCAACATCTTTATTAAGGTTAACGTAGTCTTCAACAGACCCCCCTGTTTCTTCCATAAACTTTACTAGTTTATCTACGTTTTCAGGTAAAGTCACTTGAGGTAATTGCTCTTCTTGTACCGTTTCAGTAACAGCTTCGAGTTCTTCAGACTCTATTTCCTCTGTAATTAATTCTAAAGGAGAATCTGAAACAAATTCATCAGTTTCAACAGTAGGTTTTTCTTCTATTACCTCTTCTACAGCACTTTCTTGTTGAGGCTCTGCTTCTGGTACAGGTTCGTTTAGATTTATTTTAGGAATTTCCTCTTCCTGTCCGGCTGACTCAGGTGTTATTGTTCCTTTTTCAACCGCTTGATCTAATACTGCTTGTTCCTCTTGTTGTGAAGATTTTTGTTCTGTATCTTCTACAACACCTTTAATTTTCCATTCACTCATAATTTAATAATATATAATAGTTAATAATAATTTATCTTGGATTAAATATACTTGTATCAAATCCACCACTTAAAACGTCATTACCCTTAGACTCAAAAGATTTTTTTGGAGTTGGGTTTGTAACTTGTTTAGTTATGTCTGTTTCTGTAATTTGTTCGTTATTCATTCTAGCTAAATCTTTCTTAGCGTCCAATTCCATTTTCTTAAGTTTAACATTTAAGTCAAACTCATATTGCATAAGCTCTTTCTTAGTTTGGGCTTCAACTTCCATCTTTTTAATATCAAAGTTAGATTGCGCCTCATTAAGTTGCATTTTAGATTGGGTTTTAATTTGTTCCCCTTGAGCTTTTGCCATCTCCGCAGCTTGAGCTGCTTTACCATTAGCTTCTGACTGAGCAGCTATATTAGCTTGGGCTCTTTCTTGATCTGAAACTTGCTTTTTATTTCTTCTGTATTTTAAAAGCTGATTAGCTAATTTTATATTTTTTATTTGTCTAATGTCAATTGCATCTTCTAAGAATATCTGATCTTTTGATAAAGCTATTTGGATATTATTTTCCACTAATTGCTTTTCATCTTCATCAGGATCTAGTTCTAAGAAAATTCCAAAATCGTGTATATGTAGGTTCTGAATTTCCTTCAACGCTCCAACACTAAACCTACCAATACTAGCGATCATTAAATCCCTTTGTGGATGATATTCTAAAACATCTTTTATTCTTATAGATATTGCTTCAGCTATTGTAGCTGTTATAAATAAAGAACTTTGTAATATATGTCTTGTTGCAGTGTTTGAATTGGCAGCAGCTAATTTTTGAACCCCAACTAAAGCGTATGGGTCTGGATCAGATCCATCTCGAGCTTCATTTAACCCAGTAACATCACGAATCATGTTAAGATAGTAGTTATAAGCTTGAATAAGCATCTGTGATTGTTGTCCTCCACCACCTGGTAATTCTTGTATAGGTACTTTACCACTATTCATCTCGCCATCCACAGTCATTGACCTACCAATAATAGAACCTGTTTGGAAGTATAAATTTAATGCTTCTTGAGGACTATAGTTAGTACCATTTCCTAAATCTATTTCAGATAAACCATCTGCGTCAAGGTAGACACCTGATGGGGTCATTCTTTGTATTACTTGTTGTAATTTTAAATGGGTTAACTGAATTAAATCTGCATAAGTAACCATTCTGCTGACTAAGCTTTCAATACGACCTTTATATAATCTAGGTGCACTAACAACATAATCCATCATTACCTTATTAACATTTGAATCTGGTCTAACCATATTAGACGCTTTTTCCCACTTAAGTAGCTGTCCGCTACCTAACACCATAACACCTTCATATATTACTTCTCTAGCTTGAGCAACTTTTTCGAATCTATTTCTTTGATCCTTAGGGGGGTCGAAAGTATCATCTTTCTTAATAGCCTTGCTTGCGCCGGTTGAGGTTTCTTTTATTTTGTAAACACTATTTTCCCATGACTTCCAATTGAAGTACATAACAGATAGGGTATTAGAATCTTTTTCAGAGCTATTGTCAACCGTGTAATCTAAAGCATTATAATCACCAGATTTTGTTACAGCATCTTCAAACTCCTGTTCTGATAACCCAGGAAACTTTTTCTTTAGCTCATTCGCTTTTATTTGCTTAATTTCTCCAAAGTAATAAACATCTTCAAAGTTAGGATCATCTGTGTAAGAATATATCAAATTAGCTGGGTCAACATACTCAATAGCAATTCCATCAGTATTGTTAAAACCATGCTTTGCACAGGATATACCTAATACAGTTTGATCGTAGTCTAAGCGTTTTTTAGTTTCTTGATATTTATTACGTTTAAACACATTATCTATAGCTTGCTCCTGTGCTATTTCAATGCTCTGCTTATATCCTATTTGCATGTACAACTCTAACTCCTCTGTAGTTTTAGGAGTTTCTTTAGATGTGTTGTTACGTATATCAATATTTAGTTCTGATTTAACTTGATCTATATATGCTTTCGCAGATATATCTTCTTGTATACCTTCAACAAATTTTGTTCTTTCTTCTATAGATGTAGGATCTTGAGCAAAAGCTTTTATAGTAAAAAGTCTATCTTGCATACCGTTAACTACAATATCAACAAATTTAGGTATAATAGGCACAGGCTTCCAATCTAAGTTCAAATAAGACAAGTCTCCATTAACTGAAAATTCGTCTTTGTATTTTTGAATTGATTGCTCACCTCTAGCATAAAGCCTTAATTTGTGGAATTCCTTCTGGTTCTGTACAAAACGACCAGATCCAGAGTTTCTCTTGAACCATTCGTTTTGTATACCTCTCGCCACTTCCAGTCCGTATTCTTTACTCTTTTTTATAGAGTCCTTCACAGTCTGGCTGGGGAATTGGGTAGATACTTTAGCTTCTGCCATGTTATTTTAGTATTTTACTATTTGTTCCGTTATTACTATATTTTGAAAAGCCAAAATCAATCTTCTTAACTTCTCGTTTAGACTTAGATGCATACAAGTGTCTTTGGCAAGCCATTATAGCTAAACCTGAACTTATAGATGCATCAAACTTTGTTCTATTGTTTATATCAAACCCAGCCCAATCCTCAAGTGTTCTTTGAAAATACATTTTGCCATAGTTACCATCAGCCTTTAAGCCTACATGATCTTCTATGTAGCTTTCTATTGCTGCAGCGTGTGCTTGTTTTATATCCTCTGAAGAGTTAGGTATACCACCTAATTCTTTTTCAGTTACTGATAATTTGTTTTGAGATTTGTCAGGTCTATTCATGGAATATCCTCGGTAACCTCTTCTTTTAATATGATATAATAATCTTGGTTTGTTGTTTTCTGCTAATATTGGCATACCATAAAATATCATAGCCATAAGCACGTCTTCAAAAAATATTTCTGCAGTTTGTGGTCTTGCGACATATTCTAAAAAGAATTGACTCGAGGGGACCTCAGCAAGCATACTATATGCTGTCAACCCGTGTAGTGCCCCATTTGAACCACTACCATCGGTAGTACCGCTAATGTCATAACTATCACAACCAAAAGCACCCATGTCTTTATTGCCAGGGTATTTTATTCCATTTTTAACAATAATATTATTTTGCATACCTACTGGAGGTATCCAAGATAGTCTAAATCTACCATTTTTATTTGGAGAGAATTGTACTTCAGAATCTTTAACTCCATTCTTCCAATTAAACGAACCGGTAGTTACATAACCCTCTTTGTTTAAGTCTTCGTTGAAATCAGTTTGCTCATATATCTTATTAAGATTAAATAAAGACTTTGCTATTTCATCTCTAAAAGCATGTTTCTCTGTTCTTGGGAACTGTCTGTAGTATTCATTTAATCCGTCGTTGTTATCTCTAAGTCCATCTGCTTCATTCTCCCAATGCTCGATAACTCCAGAATAGATAAGTTCCCCGTCGATTCCTTCAATTGGCTTTTCAGGATTATCGAAGACAGGAAGTCCATATTTATCAATGAATCCTTCGTAGTTCCATTCCATAGGTATGAACAAAGAATATAATCCACTAGCAGTCTGCCCATTGCGGTTTCGCTTGTTGACGTCTGAATCATAATATAGTTTTTTAAAATTCCCGCCACCTTTTTTAATTGCATTAGAGGTTGAACCCATCATGCATTTACCAACTATTCTTGCTCCGAGCCTGAGGCACGTCTTCGTAACACGCCAGTTGTTGAGGATGTTGTCCGGCCTCTCCCATTTGCCTGATTCGTCGTGGACGAGGAGTTTAAGTTTCTCTCCGTCGTATGAATTGTCGCCCGTGTTCTTCCAGTCGATCGTGGTGTCGAGCCCGAGTTGTTCGGCGTCGTCTGTCGTCTCCTTAATGGAGTTACGAGTGAGTCTCTTCGACGGGACCTTGTAGGATAACTCCGTCTTTGGACGTTCCATTCCATCCTGGGTTGGTTTAAAAAAGAATGGGTAATTTGTTGATATTGGTACAACTTTATCCGTAAACATCTTTTTAGCATCTCCACCTGACTTTGATAGGATCCCAAATCTAGAGTCTCTAGATAGTGTAGCCTGGTTAACAGTTTCTGAACTTGCCATGAAGCTGAAACCGGACCTTCTATTCTTAAGGTAACACATTCCATAACTTCTTGAATCTGCACAACAGGCCTCCCAGAAGATGTATAATATCCTATTGGCTTGGCGAAAGTCTGGTAACCCGATATCAATTTTAGTCCAGTTGAGGTAGACATAATGCGAACCGGTAATGTATTGACTTTTACCGTTGCACATGAACCAGTGACCATCACTACGCTTATTATACTCATTGCTAATATAATCGTAGTACTTTTCCTTAATGCTTTCTGGATACTTTTTAAAATCATATAATGTTTTTATTTTCCCCAGCGTTTCAGGCTTTTTAGTCCGTGTAAAAACTTGCTCCTCTGGAACTTTACTATTAGATTCAATTTCTTTTGGTTCGGGTGGTAAAGCTATTTTCAAACCTTGTATAGCATATATTTCACCTATCTGTCCGTTCTTACTTATTACAACGCAATCTAAATCATCATTAAATCCATATTTGAATGACTTGGATTTATTTAATTTTTTAACATAACTTTGTTCTAAGTGAGATGTCTGTACTAAGTATAAATGTTGTTTATACATTATTTAACTTGAGACTCAACACCAAAAAAGTCATTGTTAGTGTCTTTAGTGTTCTTCCCTATTGCTTTAAGTTCTTCTACTTTATCTATCATAGCCATTGCGTCATCCATTGCAAGTCTATAAGCTGAAGCAGATACTTTAACCTTTTCGGGGTCTATCTCGTCAGAGTTCATTTTTTTATTCATTACTTTTATAAGCTCGTTGATTGAATTTTCAGCGGCTTCAAGTAGTAGTAGCTTTGTTTTCTTTATATCCATAGTTGATAGTGATGTCTTTTGATAAAATTCTATATAATTTTTTATCTTCTATGTTAAATTCGTATTCTGATTCAGGTGTAAACCCAACAATATCTCCACAGGCTAATCCTAAGGAGCTTAAGTAGTCGTTTATATATGTTAGCTTTCCAATTAGTTTTTGTTCACTCTTGGTGCTCCACATGTCGCTGTTTTCAATAGGCTCTACAAAACAATATTGATTTAGGCAATGCCATTTTCCATTTTGTTTGTATGCAAATATTTGGTCAGGTGCAACTGTGTATTTATTTTCATCCACATAATTTCCTGAATTTCTTTCTTTACCCCTTACATCGTACCACCTGCGAAATACATTATGGTGTACAATAACTTCGTCGTTGGGTTTTATAGGAGTATTTAAATTAATAGGAGCGTTTAATACTGTTCCTATTCTATTGACAAACATATAATCTCTTTCTGTTACCTCTGTATTAAGAATTAACTCTTTGTTATCGATAGACACTTTATTATCGTATCGATCGGTTGTTGATATAATATAATTGTATAGTGATCTCATTTAATAATCTAAATTGTATTCTATTGATATAGCCATATTGCTATTAAAATTTTTCCAAGGTAGCTGTGACCCTTTCTTCTCAATGTATATGTTATACGAACCCTCTTCCTCTATAATGTCACATATCTTATGACCACCATAAACCTCTTGCCCAACAGCATAGTGCATAGCTTCATTCTTATAGTCTTGACCTATACTTATTTTTCTAATTAATTTCATTCTATTTGTTTTAATATGTCCATATAGTAGTAGGTGGAGCACCTGGATAGCCAATACCTAAATGTATAAACCCACTTTTTCTGGAAATTCCTATTCTAGTAAAACCTATTTTAATAGCTGCTTTAACTAATAAAAAGGTAGCTTCACCTCCAACGCACTTTATATCTACGGCTGCACCATGAGCGTGTTCGCCTGGCTTAGCTTTAGCAGCTTCTATAGGGTGTTCTGGTGCTCTATAAGAAGAATTTATAATTATGGGAAACCCATATTCTTTTCTTAAAGCATCCAGCTTACCTAATAAAAGAGGATTCATTTTATCCATGTTCCCTTTAAAATCATCCTTGTCGTTGAAGTATTTTAATTTCATTTATTATATAATTTTTTATATATATTTATACTGGTATAAATTATAGTTAATATCAATACTGCGGCCTGTAGCATTGGGTTTAGAGCTACTTCCTGTGTGCTAGCAACTAATGCTGTTGAATTCAATCCGTATACTTTTAAATCTGTAAATGTCATTTATGCTTGTTGTCTCCCATTATTTTTTCAGCACCTCGAGAACCAAAGTAACCTATAAAAACGATAGTTAATAATTCCTTGACCGTATCTAACGATTCAAGTTGTAGTCCCCAGCCAGCAACAAATGCGACTGTAAGAAAGACTAATGTAAGTGGACGAACATTAGAAGCAAGCCAGGAACCGCTCCTAGAGTCTGCTACCCAACGTCTGGTTATACCGTCAAACTCGTGTATCTCTTGCTCTAATTTTTTAAGAGCAATTTCTTTATCTTCTGCAGGCATGCCAGATCCACCAATAATGGCTTTGATAACATTCCCTACAGGGGTGTCCCCTGCTATGGCGCCAACAACACTAGGAATTTTTTGTAATAAAAACTTCCCAACGTCAGTGTCTTTAAACTTTTTCTTGCTCATCTTTTTTATCCTTTATAATATACCACCCCTTACAAGCTTGTCTATAAGAGTTTGCATACTCCAGATACTTGTCGATCTTTTCTTTCCAGTTGTCATCAATATCCACATTTATAATACCTGACTTATAACTTGAAAATATTTTATTTATTAATATATCGCCCTCTTCCTGTTTTCTAAATAACATTTTATTTATACTATAATAAGAGGATCCTTCAACCCGGTTGTGGACATCAATAGGCTCAATTTCTTTTCCAAGAGCTAATGCATAAACAGCACTTTCACTCATGTGTGTTGTAAATACTTTATCTGCACCAACTAAATAAGAGTACATATCAGCATCCCTTGGTAGCATACAATCTTCACCAAATAAATCTTTAAGTTCACCGATAACTGCATGAGTAGTTATTGGATGAGGTTTAAAATTAACATTATCTCCATATGACCTAGCTATATCTTTTAACTTATTCAGGCACACGTTTTTTTTAATCTTATTGGATCCGGGCAAAACCACTAAAGCTTTTTTTATTGGATATTGTTCCGTAGTCTCTTTTCTTTTTTGATATTTATTAGCAAGCTTATTGTTTACGTTATCTCTAAGAAGCTGTCCATAATTTAGTACCTCAGAGCTGTCATCATAGTAAGCGTCTATTATCTGATCATCTCGAAGTGATAATGTTAGTGGTTGGAGAATTAAATTTGTAGCGTATTCTGTGTAACCCATTGTTTTAAAATAAGGAGGCTCGTTAGCTATAACGTCATATGAATGTTCCCACTTATATGTGTTTTTAATTTTATTGAGCAAGTACCTTTCAACGTGTTCTAATTTATGTAAGTTTTTTGCTTTTAGCAAGTCCGGGCCTAGTCTTTCGTCTAAGACCTCTGGATTAAACATTTCCATATATTTATTGTATTTAATTAAATTTAATTTTACTTGTTGTTCCTTTGCCTAGCTTTAGCAACAACATGGCAGAAGTTATTAACCATTGCCATAAACTGATCTGCTAATGGATTTTGTTTTTTTATAAAGAACCTAAACAGCTCACCTTCCATAAATGCCCAAGTCTTTTCATCCGCATTGTGTAGTGCTAAGTTATCTGGGTAGCAACATACGTTACCAATCATATAAGGCCCGTCTTTACCTTGCATATCTAGGTTTACTAGTACCTCTTCGTATAATTCTATTAAATGTAGAACAGACTGGTTCGTCCCAGTAGTTTCTATACAAATTCTTACATTATCAACATGCTTCGTTTTTTCTACTACTTTGTTTATTGTCTTATATATTCTTTCTTGTTTAGCTCCAAGTCTAGCTTTTTCATTAAAAGCTTTTGGTCCGTCAATAGAAAATATTAATAGTACATCGCATTTTAATTTTTTATCTAGTATTTTATTCAACATTCTGTCAGGAAAAACTGAACCATTACTAGTTATTAAAAATCGTTTTACTTTATTGTTATCTAACCCATCTATAATGTTATTGATTTTAGGATCTAAGACCGGGTTACCTCCTGAAATAGCTATATTTTTTGTGTCCTTTAAATAAGGCGTTAGGTCAAAGTCATTATCAATTATACCAACTTTTCCATCTCCCCAAACTTTATCCCAAGTATGAGATATAGTAGCTGAGCACATTTCGCACGCTAAATCACATCTATTGGATCTAGCCAAATATAAATGCTCAAAATTTAATGGTACTATTTTACTTTTGACTGGTATAGTTTTAGTTCCCTGTACAGGCTTAGCGTTTAAATAACAGTCTTCGCAATCATCAGGAACAATATCATTTAACCACTGCTCCCGGATATTCTGCATGTACTCTTCATTCCAAAATTCAACGTTTGGAAATGACTTAGATGCTGGGGAAGAACACATTTTAAAACCATCAGGTGTTATTGCTGGCGATAAAAATGGTGCTGCACAATAAGTGTCAATTCGTTCATGGTTTACTTTGCAAGCCATATTTTTAATTTAATTTAATTATTGATAAAAGTCTGTTTCTCTTTCTGTTGCTGTATTTGTAACTATAGTTGTTTGTGGATATGTTGTATTTACGTCTGTATTCCAAGTAGTAACAGTAGTAGTGCTTGTGCCTCTATCTGTGTTTGTATATAATGTTGTATTTTGACTAGTGCTTATATCAAAATTTGTAACATAAGCGGTAGTCGTTGAAGAAGATGTGCTTCTTGACGTTTCAACTGTATATGATGAAACATATGACGTAGCCCACGTAGAAGTCCAGTTAGTTGTATAAGCCGTGCTTCTTGATGTACCATAAGCTGTACTTCTTGATGTAGAGTTTGACCCTGCCCAAGAAGTAGTATAGCTTGTGGTATATGATGTGGTTCGAGATGTATTATAAGAAGTACTTCTTGATGTGCTCGCGCTGCTTGTTGTATTATAAGATGTTGATCTAGAAGTGGAATTTGATGTAGTCCGGGTGGTAGCTCTGTTAAAGCTAGTTGTCCATGTTGTTGTCCAGTAAGTATTTGGCATATCGTTATTCTTTTATTTGGTGGTTGTGATTCAGAATCCCTCCTGCATAGAAAACATCCGCAGGTTCTGTATCTATCTCCCACACATCAAACTCTCCCGTAAGCTCTTCGGAAGAAACAATCTCAATCCATTCACCATTAACATCCATAAAATGATCCCCTATGTGACAAAAATACAAAGGTCTTATTCTCCATCTTCTAGTTCTTCCTTCTTCTCCATAAGTTGTTCTTACAAGCATAAGGTGATCACTAGTAGCTCTTAAAAGACCGTTGTTTATATCTATAATATTTGTTTTCTTATATTTGTTTAAACCTACTAAAGTAGTAGTTGTGGCCTCACCATCTAAAGCTCTTTCCCGGAAATCATGCATCTCTTGCTCATCATCTGTATTGAAAGCTCCGGCTTTTGATAATAGTGTATTACCTATTGCAAGAGTTTCAACAGGCACTGCTTCAGAAACACTTATATTTACTAGAGTACCTTCTACTACACAAAACCCACCACCGCCTAAAGGTGGGCCACCCCCACCACCACTAGTGGTAGACCGTGATGTGGTTCTAGAAGTTGACCGGCTAACAGCTGTACTGTAAGTTTCCGTATAAGAAGTAGTGTAACTTGTACTTCTTGAAGTTGATACACTAACACCTGTACTATATGATGTACTTCTAGATGTACTGTATGATGTACCTCTAGATGTTCCGCGACTTGTTGATCTACTGTTTGTGTAGGAAGTAGTATAAGCTGTACTTCTAGATGTGTTATAAGCTGTTGATCTAGAGGTGCTTCTAGAATAAGATTCAGTTGTATTCCTGGTAGTAGAAACCGTGTGTGTTGTATTAACAGCGGTTGCCCAAGTCGTAGTAGTACTATGACTTGTGCTATTACTATATCCAGTAGAAAAAGTAGTTGTAAACGTTGTGTATGGAGTAGAAACCACAGTATTATAACTGGTTGTGGTCGAAGAAGACGTAGACCTAGCTGTAACTATTACAGGCTCAGTCGTAAAAGACGTCTGGATTAAACCTAGTGAAGTGTTCCACTTATATACTTTTTGGAATCCTATTTGTTTCATAATACGTAATATTCTAACTAAAGTTACCTACATAATTAACAAGCACTATTGATGTACTAACTACTAGGTACGACATGATTGACACATCACCAGAATCTGTTTGGAAAACTATTGTTTCTCCATTTGGAGTTTTGAATGTGGCAGGTAATGCTCCAGGTGTTGTTGTCGCTGTGTTAGTTATTATAATAGTTCCTGTTTTTCCAACATCTGTGGCTGCAATTGTAGCTAATATAGTCCAAGCTCCTGCTGCATTTAATTGGAAGTTTTCTGAATCAGCAAAAGCTAAAGGAAATTGATTGCTTCCGTTTTTAGTTATAGTTAGCGGAGCATATGTATCGCCCTTGAGTGCATACCAAGCTGTGCCATTGTGTCCTTCAAATTCTGAATCGTCAGAATTAAATCTTAACATCCCAGCCGCAGCGGTAATACCACTTCTATTAGCTGTTGTGCCAACTGGAAGTTTTATAGCATCTGTTGCTGTTATATCTAAAGAGACCGCAGGAGAAGTATCGTTTATACCTATTCTATTGTTACTTGTATCTAAAGTTATAGGACTAAAGTCAACTGATATAGCATTTGAGCCACTTATAGCTACTGGAGCTGTGCCTGTATATGTAGTATTTGTATCTGTTACTGTTTCTGTAGCGGTTGCCACTCCGATAACGTGGCCATTGCTATCTAAAGTAATGTCTTGTATATACGTTCTGCCTGAATTATTAAGGTCTGTGGTAGCTTGCGTTATAGCGGGGTGATCTGTTAAATATCCTTCTACAGAGTGGTCTCCCCACCCAAATGCGGTATTCCAGTTACCAATTGCTAGGTTAGAACCAGTTATAGCTCCTGTTG
>Ga0209090_10000214_pt1 | contig 35503 bp, 31 predicted proteins | sample ArcticOcean_MG_C_9_FD_187432 | JGI IMG/M metagenome (GOLD analysis project Ga0209090, IMG submission 187432) | Marine microbial communities from western Arctic Ocean - ArcticOcean_MG_CB2_152 (SPAdes) (version 2) | ecosystem: Environmental > Aquatic > Marine > Oceanic | place: Arctic Ocean... | reverse complement strand
CAAGATTATCTTTGGATTTGCTCTATCAACTTCCCAGATAAAACTATTGACAGTACCAGAATCCCATGATGGTTCTCCATTCCAGTATATATTCCCTATGAATTGTTGTTTTACAACTTTTCTGTATGGTTTGGCTTTTGTTTCTACCGCATAAGGACTTGGGTTGATATCTAAGGTGTCAATATCATAAACTATCAACAATCTGGTATAATCAACCCAATCCTGAAACCAGACTTCACAATTAGGTCCAGATGTTGATATCCATTTGGCACTGGAAAACTCAGTAGATGGTAGTACATCTGATGAGCAACCCGAAAATAATATAAATATAATTAAAATGACTATTCTCATATATACTGACGTTTTAAGGTTTCTAATGTAAAATTAATTTAATTAATTTATTGTTGTAACGATGTTAAAGAAAAAATATTTGTAAAACAATATTAAATGAGCGAATTGAACGTTTTATAGATAATTAATAAATATTAATACAACAATATATGTTATATGCTTTGTTGATGCATATCTTTAAAATTTCAAGTGTAAATGGAGACCTTAGGACTTAATAATAGGTTTAACCATTTAAGTTCACCCAAACAATTAATAAAGATAATGCCAGAGCTGGTTATACCTCCATCAAAACCAGAAGAACTACATCAAGCCCCACATTCGTGGAGTTTTTTGTTTTTAGGACAAATCGATGTTTTTTTATTTTATTAATAGCATTTGATTTTAGCATTAATCGCAGATATATTCATGGCGCTATAATGAGCGTTATAAGCGTTTTATAGTATAACAAAATAAAAAAAGGAAATAAAATGAAAAGAATATTATTAATCTTGTGTTCAACTTTTTTAGTTGCCCAAACTGCTCAAGTACAAATAATACATAATTCTCCATATCCAGTGGTTGATATTTATGTAGATGGTACAGTTGCTATTGAACAGGTAGCATACAGAGCTTGTACTGGTTTGGTTGATTTACCAATTAATACAACTGTAGGGATTGCACCAACTGGAGGTGATGTGATTGCAACATTTCCATTCACACTTGTAGCGAATGAAACCTATGTTGTTACGGCATCTGGTATTTTAGGCAATACAGACACACCATTTGACCTTAAAGCTTCTGGTTTAGATGCGGTAGCAGAGAATGATCAGAGTTTTGCATTGAAAGTATTACATGGTGTGACAGATGCGCCCGCTGTAGATATATATGCAAATGGTTCATTATTAGTTGAGAACCTGAGCTATGGTAACTATGCAGGCTATCTTCAAGTACCAGCGGCTGATTATACAATTGACGTGACTGCTCATGGGGCAATGACTGCGGTTGCATCTTTTACAGCTCCTCTTGCTTCGCAAGGTGGCGGGTCTGGAGTAGTATATGCATCAGGTTTCTTAGCTCCGACAACAACAGACTCAGCTTTTACGCTGATTCTAGCCACACCTAGTGGGGGTACAGTTGAGTTACCAGCTACTGAAACAGCTCTTGCCGTTTCTAAAAATGGTTTCGTTACTCCTGGTGAGTTTAGCCTAAATCAGAACTATCCAAATCCGTTTAACCCATCAACTCAGATCAGCTACAATTTGCCAGAGGATGCTATGGTAACCATAAATGTATATGATCTTATGGGTCGTTCAGTTAGAACGCTTGTTAGTAGTAATCAGATTGCAGGATATCGTTCAGTAAGCTGGGATGCTACCAATGATGTAGGTGAACCAGTATCGGCAGGAATGTATGTATACGCAGTTCAGGCTGGTGAGTATAGTCAGACAAAAAAGATGGTATTACTAAAGTAGTATATTATAATAATAAAAAGTAACAAAAACCCCGCAAAGTAGCGGGGTTTTTTGTTTGTGGATTAAATTGATACTCATTTGCCTACCAGCTAATTTAAAATAGAAGAAGTTGATGGATGTCCATAACCCGAGTGGTAAATTATTTTTTTAACCTTTTTATAATGCAAGTATCTAATAAAATAATTAAGAAAATAATTACTTTATTCACATTAAAGATAGGATATAAAATGAAATATATATTATTAATGATAATGACTATTAATTTAATTTATAGTCAATGTGTCGAAGAAGAATATTCAACAGTTGGTATCTTAACTGATTTAAGTGAAGAAACTTATAATAGTGATGAATCGGTTAATGCATATAGTATTTATTCTTGGACATCGAATGATACAAGTAGAATATTATCTGGAAATGGGATTCCAAATCATGAAGTGGGAACATTCCCCAATCCTCATAATCCAAATACAATCAGCGAACAAGATGTAAATCAAATATTTACTCTATGCCCATATTTAGTATCTGAAACTGGTGTTCAGGTTGGTGGACCTGCAGGTGCAATAGCTTATGCTATAAATAGTGTGAAATTTGACCCAGGAACAGCAGGACGATGCGATGATAATGGTGAGTGTAGCTTAGCTCAAGGCCAGGGTCAGTGGAGTATCGAAGCTCTCGGACATGAAACTTTTGATTTTGGCGATGATATGAATCATGCTCATGTACAGCCTACAGGTGAATATCATTACCATGGTATGCCTGAACTTCTTTTAGACCTATTAGGACAAGATGAAAACATGACTCTTGTTGGTTGGGCTTCGGATGGCTTTCCTGTATATGCGAAATATGGTTATACGAATGCAAATGATTCTACTACTGAAGTTACATCTCTCCAGCCAAGTTGGAGGCTTAAAACTGAAGGAGATGAAGGGCGTCCAGATACTTTAACCGTCTTAGCAGGTGGCCCGGGTCAAGGAGAAACTTATCCTAATATCCCACTTCCTCTCGGGGTTTTTACTCAAGATTTTGAATATGTAGAAGGTTATGGGGACTTAGATGAATGCAATGGACGGATTGGGGTAACCCCTGAATTTCCTGAAGGGATATATTATTATATGGTTACTGACGAATTCCCATTTTTCTCAAGATGTCTAAAAGGTGATTTTGCTGGTGGTGAAGGAGGTGGAGGTGGTATAGTTGATTGTGAAGATGTTCCTCCAGGAGCACCTTGCTGCGGGGATGGTGTTTGTGGTGGTCCTGAGACTGAGAGTAATTGTCCGATAGATTGTGCATCAGGTAATACTGGTCCTACTCTTTTAAATTTTTCTATTTATGCAGACACGGTTAATACCAGTCAAGAGTCTGTTAACGTTGGTTATGTATTAGAAGCTGAAGATAGTGATAATTATTTATCAAGCTATATCCTTCGATTGATAATCAATGGTGGCCCTATGAATGGAGGAGAAGTCTTGGAAAGCACTGGTAACTTTAATCCAGAGTTGATGTCTTCTTCTATTGCTGGTGTAATAGAAATACCAATGGGCTCAACTGAAGGCCAGTGGAATATTAGAATTATTTTAATGGATGAACTGGATGCCGTTACTAATTTGGGTCCAAATGATCTTGCAGATCAAAGTTTTCAAAATTATATCATTGTTGATAATTCAGAACTTAATCAAGATATATCCCATAACATTCCAAAGCAGTTTTCACTTAATCAAAATTATCCCAATCCCTTTAACCCGACAACATCAATTAGTTTTTCAGTGCCAATTAAATCAAAAGTTGAAATCAGTGTTTATGATATTATGGGCAATGAGGTAGCTATTTTACTAAATGATGTGGTTCCAGCTGGTATTCAATCTGTGCCTTGGGATGCAAAAGATCAACCTAGTGGAATATATTTTATTCGTATGTTAAGTGAAAATTTCATAGAATATAAAAAGGCAATGCTTTTGAAATAATATTTTACTCAAAACTAATTAACTCTCTACATTCAACTATACTCTGTTTTTTTATGGACTTAGGTCAGTCTCATAACCTAATTGGAGCTTTATTGATTCTAAGCGGAGATTTTTGTTTCACCACATTATAGGGTAATTATTTTAGATGGATTTTTAACTTTTTAATATAGTATGGGTCTGATATATACCAGATACGAAATGAAAGTTATAAATACCAGTTTAGCATTTTTTAATCTTAGCCCATGGGAAATTCTATTTATTGTTTTGTTGGTTGGGTTTTGGGGATGTGAGGAAGAGCCTAAGGATTGTGCAGGTGTTGCAGGTGGGGATAATATTTGTGGATGTACAGATTCATTGGCAATCAACTTTGATAATACTGCAACATATGATGATGAAAGTTGTGAATATGATACAACACCACCCAACATAACTATAACATTCAATGCAGAAGGTTCAGTATCAGAGATGGTTTCAATAAGTTGTATTTCTACAGATAATGAATCGATAGAAAAAGTTGAATTATGGATAAATGGTGTTGCCACCTCAATTACAGACACTACAGAACCATATTCTCTTGAATGGAATACAACCCTTTATGAAAATGGCTCATATGTGATTACAGTTAGGTCATATGATACCAGTGGAAATGTTACTGATAGCGACCCAATTACTTTAAAGATTGAGAACTCACCATACACCAGCAATCCAGATATGAATGGGCAATTTTTCGATGCGGTACTTGTAAACAGAAACCCGGACTGCAAATGCTATGCGACGGATGCAAACGATGGAAACTACGGATCGAGTCTGATTTCGGACCTATCGAATGGCATCAGCGACGCCTTCAGCGACGTGCATATTGATCTGGTCACAGCAAGCAACTGGAATGCCAGCGCCTACGAATATGATAACGTGACGTTGACCAACGATCCGGAACTTGCCACCCATTGCAGAATGATATCGAACATGATTCCGAATCATGATTTTGGCGTGGCGGTCACCGGACCCGGCGGTGGTGGGTGGATAAATGCGATCGACCATTCCGACATTGAGGTCACTTATATTCCTGTGGACCCAGTCCGGACCAATATGCCTACGGATACACCGAGAAATCCACCCACCTACGACATGGACGGCATTCTACTGAATGGCGTTGGCATCATGATGGACTCCGGTTTTTGCTATAACCCAGGAGTGACCACGGGACCACCATCTCTACGGTCGAATGAGGCCGGCAATACTTCAGGATGCGGTCCACAAAATTCATGGTTTGAGTTACCGGCGTATACGATCTGGCATCATGGCGCAGAAAATATGGCTGCTATTTTTGACAACTATTTCGCACATGGATACAGAGGCACCTACCACTACCATGCGTTAACTCACCCACTGCAGGAAGATACCGATCAAACGCAACCGCCTTCCAATGGTGACGGCTCTCCAGTTATCGGATTCGCGCCAGATGGTTTTCCGATCTATGGGCATTGGTTCATTGATGCAAACAACCAACTGGTAAAGGCCGAATCCGGTTACGAAACCTATGCCACTAACTCACGCACACCAATAGAAACTGCTTTGCATGGCACCCCGCCCACTCCTTGGGACATCGAGAATAATCCTGACGACTTCGCCAGCGACTTTGGTCTCGAAATGGGGCGTTATGAAGAGGACTGGTATTTTGCTGGTACAGGAAATCTCGATGAGTGCAATGGAGCCTATGACGTGAATGGCTACTACGGCTACTACATAACCGATAAATACCCATTCACTCCGCCATGCACCTTAGGTACCCGCGATCCGTCATTTGGCAAAGAATCGCCGACTCTCCCATGACGACGAGCAAAAAATTCACGCAAAGAAAAGCCCGCAGCCGCAAAAGTTGACGGGTTTTTTGTTCGTGGACTTAGGTCAGTCTCATAACCTGATGGGAGCTGTAATGATTCTAAGCGGGGTTCTTTTTTTATAGCCTCCAATACATTTTAGGGTAATTATTTGTAGATTTGGATAACTAAGAAAGGTAAAATACTATGACACAATTTTGAGTGGGATGTTAATTGTAAAGTATCTAAAAAAAGTTAAAAACTAATATATAAAATATTCTTAAAGAGAGCCCCACATTCGTGGTTTTTTTGTTTGTGGTGTGATGGGTAGATTTGATATATTGGATTAAAAAATTGATAAAAAATATTAAATATGATTTAGTTATTATGGGCGCCACTGGTTTCACTGGAAAATTAGTTGTTGAATATTTGATAAAATATTATGGTGTCAAGAATCAAAAATTTACTTGGGCAATAGCTGGAAGAAATCAAAAAAAGTTAGAAAAGTTAAAAACTTCTTTTCAGGATATAGACCCTCATTCAAATGATCTGGAAATTCTTGTCGTTGATAGCCATGACTCTACTTTATTAGATAATATGACTTCCGCTTGTCGTTTAGTTATAAGTACTGTTGGTCCCTATTTAAAATTTGGTAAACCTCTAATTGAATCTTGTGTTAAAAATAGTACACATTACTGCGACCTGACCGGTGAAGTTCCTTTTATCAGAGAATCAATTGATCTATTCAATCTAAAAGCTAAAAAAAACAAGTGCCGTATCATTCATAGTTGTGGGTTTGATTCAATTCCATCAGATATTGGAGTTCTTTTACTTCAAATGGATTCACTCAAAAAATTCAATGAAACTTGTGATGAAATGAAACTTTATGTTCGATCGATCCGCGGTAGTTTGAGCGGGGGAACTATTGAGAGCTTGATTAATATTTCTAAGTATATAAAATCAAATCCAGAGGCTCAAGATATTTTGAAAAGCCCTTTTGCCTTAAACCCTATGGATAGTTTAAAAAATGATACTCGCCAATTCAGTCTCAAAAGTGTTAAATGGAATAATGAAATTCAACGATGGATATGTCCTTTTTTAATGTCAGGGATCAATACAAGAATCGTTAGACGCACAAATGCTATTACAGATTATAGCTATGGATATAATTTCAGATATAGTGAGGTTCATTCATTTAAAAAAGGGCTCAAAGGCTTTTCTAGAGCGATGATTATGTTGATCGGACTAGGAATGATACAGGTATCTATTAATAATCGACCATTATTATGGATTCTTAAAAAATTCAATCTTCCAAAGCCAGGAGAAGGACCATCAAAAGAAGAACGAGAGAATGGTTTCTTTAAAATGAATATAATTGGATCGATAAATAATATTGAAAAAAATAGTTTAAGTGTAATTGGTGATAGCGACCCTGGATATTCAGCTACTGCTAAAATGCTTACCGAGTCTGCTTTAAGTGTCTTATTAGAAAAAGAGAAAATCCCTAAAGCTTTTGGAGTGTTAACACCGGCTTCTGGAATTGGTGTTACACTTGTTGAACGATTAAAAGGCAAAGGGATTAATTTTATTTTAAATTAAATTGGTTAGGAAAAGCACAGATAATCAAATATTGTTGGTTTTTTGTTTGTGGACTTAGGTCAGTCTCATTATTCATTTAGTGCTTAGGATAGAAGCCATTTTTTCCTTCAAAAAGTTTTGTGCCATTAACATAGCTATAATATTTCCTGCACTCGCAGGATAAATATTCAATATCAATGGGTTGAAATGCCCTTTTAGCTTCTGGCCAGTAATCTTTTTGCAACGCAATCATTCGGTCGCACGTTTGCCGATGATCGTCTAAACCAAAATGTGTTTGTAGCCGATCAAGGTAAGCAACAGCACCAATGCCTGTTGGGACATGGCTTGCCGGGTTAATCACATCAGGACGAAACCAAGCCAAGTCAATGACGGCCATAAAAATTGGGAAGTCGTTTTGCATTCTAAATAGAGAATTTACCGACTTGGTAGCTTCGATCACGTCACCCTGAGCTCCGGTGATAGCATCAGCTAGCGATTCTTTAATATTTACAAAAAGTGTTGTGGCTGCATCGAACCGTGAGTGTTGTTTTCCCTCCCAATGCACTGGTTCAACAGGGTAAGCTGTACCGTTACACCAAGGATCGAACATGCCTAGTTCTTTAATTAATTCTTTGGGTTGAGATAAAATTTTTGATGAAAGTTTATCGAGAGTTTCCTGTCTATTACACCAGCGTGCAAAAAACAGAGCATGAATTAAGGCGGGTAAATCTTTTTCTAAGTTTCTGGCAAAGTGCAGTATGGCTTTGCTGCCACGGTCGTCTTCTCTAAATACGTTCAAGAAACGACCTTGTTGAAAAATCGGATTATCGGTCCATGGGGCAGTAGCACCCTTTTCTCTTTCTAGCCGAATGTTTTCTCGTTCGCGGCAAAAATCAAAAAAAGCAGAGACGGGATCATCCAGAACTAATCCATCAAGTGCTGTGGCATAAGGATTGTGAAATTTATTCATTCAAGTATAGATTTTAAAACAATAAGCCAGCTTAAAATAGAAGAAGATAGGGTGTAAATAACCATGTGGCTGGATATTTGTAAATTGTATTGATTAAATAATTAGGAAACACAAAATGATATGTGTCATAGAAAACAAAAATTTTAGCTTAAAGGATGTAAAACAGACATCATTCATTTCATCCTGGGATCCTAATGAAGTCGCAGATTTTCATGAAACAATAGGGAACAAAAAAACACCCTTGGTCAAACTACCTGGATTAGCTAAGCGTTTAGGTATAGGGAGCCTTTTATTAAAAGATGAAAGCCATCGATTTGGACTTAATGCATTTAAGGCCTTAGGTGCTTCATATGCAATGTATAGGCAAATAGAAAAAAATCCGAAAATAAAGACATTTTGCACTGCGACTGATGGGAACCATGGTCGAGCAGTAGCATGGATGGCTAGAAAACTAGGGCGAAAGGCTCTTGTTTATATGCCTCAAAGAACCGTTGCTGATAGAGTAAAAGCAATAGAACAAGAAGGTGCAGATGTGTTTGTGATAGATGAAGCCTATGATACTGCTGTAAAGATGGCGAGCACACGTGTGGATGAAGCTAATAAAAAATCGGGAAATCATTTTTGGTCTTTGATACAAGATACGGCTTGGGATGGATATGAAGAGGTTCCACTAGATATCATGAAAGGGTATTGGACTCAGATACATGAGATTACTAAGCAAATAGGGAAAGAAAAAATTGATGTATTGTTTCTTCAAACGGGTGTAGGAAGTTGGGCAGCTTCAATCATTGGTTATATAATGAAAGAATGGCAGAATCCCCCTGTCTGTATTAGTGTAGAACCTCACTCTGCCAACTGTTTATTTGAATCAATAAAAACTGGCAATCGAGTTTCAGTTGAAAACAACAGAACAACAACCATGGCAGGACTAAATTGTGGCTCAGTATCAACCTTGGCATGGAATATATTGAAGAATGGGCTAGTAGGATCTATATCGATTTCAGATAAGCTATCAGAAAAAGCAATGATGACATTAGCTTCTCCTGTCTCTGGAGATCCAGTAATTATTTCCGGTGAATCAGGAGCAAGTGGCCTAGGTGCATTAATAGGTCTTTGCAAGACACATGAGTTTAATAACTTCAAAGAGAAAATTTGTTTGAACAAAAGATCATCTGTCTTGGTGATCAATACGGAAGGAGACACTGACCGATCAAATTATGAACGGGTTATGAATGATAATATAGAAAACAATTTTTAATTGTTTTCTATGCACACCAATTACAATAGACAAAGTTGCATGATGCGCATAATTTGATGAGTGGATGTTTGTTCACACATGGGTTTTATTGTTTGTGGGATGATAGGTAGATTTAGGTATGGCTCATAAAAAGATATGAATATAAGGACAGATCACCTACCATTTCCAATGCCAAAGCGACCCCATTCTATGATACAGGAATGGCGCCATCTGAGTTTATTGCATTGGAAGATCGACCCAGCGTGTCTAGTTCCTTATATTCCAGATGGCTTAGAAATAGACACCTATGAAGATAATGCCTATGTAAGTATCATTCCGTTTATGATGGTAGGAGTCAGGCCGCGACTAGCTTTCCCTGTCCCTGGGATATCGACATTTCCTGAGTTTAATATTAGGACCTATGTGAAGCACGGGGAGAAAGCTGGTGTATTTTTTATCACTTTGGACGCACAGAGTAGAGTCTCGTGCCTGTATGCACCGTATGCCTATGGACTTCCATACAGATATGCAAAAGGAAGATTGTATGTTGATGGCAGCACGTATAGTTGGAAAAGCAAGAGAGTAGAAGGAGCAGAAGAACTTATTGGCTCATGCATTGGAACAGGTCAGAGTATGCTGGCGAAGCCTGGATCCCTTGATGAGTTCTTATTTGAGCGATATTGTCTATATACATTACATAATAATAGGCTGAGTATTGCATATACTCATCATAATCCATGGAGCTTTCGAAAAGCAAAAGCAGATGTCATTACCAATACTCTAGCCGAATCATATAATCTTGGCATATTAGATGTGCTAAAACCAGATCTTGTTCATATGTCGGATGGTGTAGTAGTTCATACGTACTCGATTGAGGATGTTGCTACATAAATGCTAGACTCTAGCAGAGATGTCTTATTACTGGATGGGGATTGTGGCCTATGCCACCAGTTAGCATTTTTTCTGGACCCAAGGCTGGTTCCAGGTGTTGATATTGCATATAGGCCTATAAAGTCAGATGATGCTCAAAAACTAATTCAGACATTTCCTGAATGGCAGCAGAAGGCTGATACAGTTTACCTGTTTAGGAATGGTTGTTCTTATATCAGATCTGCCGCAGCAATACGGTGTCTGCTTTACTTGAGGTGGTATTGGAAGATCTGGTTTTTGATTGCTTGGCTTATTCCACTACCAATACGCGATATGATTTACCGATTTGTAGCCAAATACAGACATTGGATTTTTAAGAAACCAGAAATTTGCACATTCAGAATCGATTGAACCTAGCAATCTTGGTTTCTGGACTGATTCGTCTCATATAGGCCAAGTTGCTAATCCCAATGCATGAGTTTCTTTATTTAATAGTTTTGAAATTAATTACCCTGAATTATTAAGTTACCCATAGATTAAACTAATCATATTCCATCATAAATATGAAATTATTAGATTCTAAATCGTCTTTTAACCAATCCAAAAAAGAAGACGTTGCGTGAACCTCATGACCCGATGAGTGATAAATTTTAATTAAAAATCAATAAATATGGATAAAAATAAATAATGAATGTATTTGAATTCATAAAAGAGAAGAGATCAGGTATTAAAGATAATACCGAACAGTATAGGGCCATTTTAGAGCCAAAATTTCGATCCTTGTCAAATAAAATAAATAATAAAATAATAAACACACTAAATAATCCATGGATGTCCAATTTTAAATCCATGGATGGTTCAAATATTTTTACTCAAAAGGACAATATTTCAAATGCGATAATTAAAAAAGCTTTTGATAACATATATCAGAGATTAGGCGCTGAGATTTTTATAGGAGAATGGGAAACCATAGACCAAGAGTGTATCAATAATTTTGCTGATGTTACAGGGGATAAACAATGGATCCATATAAATCCAGAAAAAGCTAAAGTTGAATCTCCTTTCAAATCTACTATTGCTCATGGTTTTTTAACTCTAGCGCTGATTCCTAAATTAACAGATAGCTTGCAGCCCAAAAATTTATATCCAGATGTACGAATGGTTGTAAACTATGGTTTGAATCAGGTAAGATTTCCGTATCCTATAAGATCAGGAGCTCGAATAAGAGCAAGAGTTAAATTAATTAGTGCTGTTCCGATGAAGAATAGTATAGAGCTAGTAAATGAAGTCAGCATTGAAGTAGAAGGAAGAAGTCGTTTAGGTTGTGTTGCCGAAACGGTGTTACGATTGTATTATTAAAATATTATTTTCTCCTGATACCTTTTGAAAGTAGAAGCGAAGAAGCAACAGCAAAAAATGAAAATCTATTCGGTTAATTTTTGTCATAATTCATTCTCAATAAAATGATTACAACACTATTTTTTGATATTGGTGGTGTTCTGATAAATATCCATCCGGAAAGAACACTACAATATTTAAGCGATTGTACAGATGTATCTGTGGAAGATGTTCGTAAATGTTTTCCAATGGAAGCCCATAACCAATACGAAAAAGGGAATTTATCTAACCATGAATGGTTCCTGGCAGTGAAAGAAAGTTTACCCCAGCCATGCTGTCTTAAAGAGTCGGACTTTTGGCATGCTTGGAAACTACTTTTGGGAGATGAGAAAGATACCGTAAGAATTCTGAAGGAATTATCAAGAAACTATTCTATTTGGTTATTGTCAAATACCAACACAAAACATATTAGAGATGAGATTGAAAAGCGGTATACGTTTCCAAACTTAGTCTCTGGTTCTGTGTATTCATTTAATGTGGGATTACGTAAACCACATAAAGAGATTTATTTAACTGCAGCCGAATTGGCTGGTACAGAACCTGCTAATTCCATTTTTATTGATGACATGGCCGAAAACATTTATACTGCAACTGAAGTAGGATTTACGGGCATCCAATATTTTTCTACAGAACAATTAATTGAAGACCTGACACACTTAGGTATCATGCAAAAAGAAACGGTTATTTTATGAAATATTTTACAACCATATTGATTTTAGCAACAAGTTTACTCCAGGCCACTGGTGCCTGGATGATGAGTGGTAGGACACACCCTGAATTGAAATGGTATACTATAGAAACAAACCACTTTGATGTTCATTACCACGATGGTATCCGGGACATTGCTGTTCAGGGTGCATCCATCGCTGAACAGGTACGCCCCATATTAATGGAACAAATGGGCCTGGACACACTCCGCAGGTTAGATATTGTTTTTACCACCGAAGATGAAGTACTGAATGGATTCGCCATGCCCAGTAACCACACTGTCATTTGGGTAGATCAAAATGATGCGGCTTTGTGGGTGGGCGATGAAAAATGGATGCGGACGGTATTAGCCCACGAACTTCAGCATTTGGTCTTTTTCAATACGGTCAAAACATGGTTGCCAGAACCTATGAATACAATTTATGCTGGTGTCCCTGGCTGGATCGTTGAAGGGCTCGCAGAATATTATACAGAAAAATGGAGGCCATTTCGATTTGATATTTCTCACAAGGGACATGTGATCGGAAACACGGTACACAAGATTCAAGATCCTCATAATGATGGTTTTTCTAAAAGCCTCTATCTTGCTGATCGCTTTGGCGATTCCACGATTGTTAAAATTCTAAGTGATCGTGATAAATCAAAATTATTGGATTTTGATAAAGCCTTTAAGAAACACACGGGTGTGAAACTGAAGCAATTCAATGAAGACTGGCGCAGGCACATGAATACATTTTTCTTTGGCCAGCGCGCCCAAAAAGAACGGGTAGAAGATGTAGGTAAAGTACACAAACTACCTTTGAAAAGAATGGTAGCATTTGATTATTTCAATGATTCACTGCGTGTGGCTATGGTTGGGCAACTTTCAAAAGGTCAGGGAGATCTATCTTTGGTGGTGGCCACACGGGACACTGCCAAAGAAAATAAAGAATGGAAAAAGAGAGTTGAAAAAGCAGAAAAAAAAGGTGAGAAACCAAAAAAAGTAAAACCCAAATGGAAAATAAAAGAATATGACCATGGCATATTTGGTGAGTTGATTCAAAACCTGGATGTTGCCCCAGATGGACAATCCATCATATATCCTAAATACAGATTTGGTCAACACCAATCTCTCCAGTTTGGAATTTGGAAATTAGATATCGAATCTAAGAAAAAGACATTGCTTACCCCATACATGCGTGCGAATTATCCCCAATACTCCCCTGATGGCAGCAAGATAGTTTTTGTCGCCCACAAGAATTCAACAACCCAACTTTATACCATGAATGCGGACGGTAGTGATATTAAACCTTTAACAATGAATGAAGGAGACACCCAGATCATTACACCCATGTGGCGCTCAGATGGGAAGGCCATTGCCTTCGCTCAATCCGATCCGGATGGACTGATGGATATTCATATTATGGATCTTGCAACAGGACGCGTCAGCCAGATTACGGATAGCCATGAAGGAGATTATGCTCCGATTTGGCACCCGGATGGAAAAAAAATATCTTATACAGGTCTTTATGATTACACGCCTAATCTATACACCCACGATCTTGAAACGGGTGAAACAATCCAAAATACAGACATTGGGGATGTTGTCATTGGCGCAAGCTGGAACCACGAAACTTCAAGCATCACCGCCCTTACGTTGAGAACAACAGATTCTTCTCGTGTGGTGGATATTGATCCTTCCCGGTTAGCCGACAAAAGGGAAGTGAAAATGAATCCTGCATTTTCTACCTGGCGAACAAAGGCGCCGGATCATCCTATGGAGAATATTAATTCTAAATTGGACGTTACAATCCACAGTGAAACACCCTATAAATTTTATAAACATATATCCCATGTGGGGACAGTGGCATTACCAGATAACCAAAGCCTATTTTTAAATACGGTATTTACAGATGGCATGGGCCGGCATGTGGTAGGTGGGTTATTTATTACGGACTATGATTCCTTATTTGGAACTTTAATCCAATATAATAATAATACGGGTTTTCCTTTCGGCGGATCTTGGGGAGTGAATTATTACAAAGATTTATTTTTCACATTCCAGTTCTACAACCGGGATCAGGTTCCTCTCTTTGAATTATTTAATGGAACATCTCTATGGTGGATGATGCCTTACAACTTTGGTAATTCCAGAGCGGCAAATCATTCTATCGGTATTGCATTGGGGCTAATGGATCGACAGGCAATCGATTTTAATGATTCTTTAGATGTATTCATCACACCTGGAAGTGGAAAAGAAGGAAAACTATCCCTGAATTACACATTCAAAAACCAACGAATTCATAGGCGGAATATGTTTGCCCCGAACCATGGTTATGGATTTAGTGTGAATCATGATATGGTAACGTCAGCCATTTGGGGCGATTTGGATTACAATAAGACAGAAATAGATTTATTCACTCATCAAAAAGCAGGCCCTTTATCTTTCTATGCTCGCGGTCGTTATGAAAAATTATCTGGCGTACCACTCGCACAAGATACATTGGGAATTTTTGATATCCCTAATTATTACATTGCAGGAAGCTTTGTCCCAGGACGTGAATATATGAGCCCTCGCGGTTTCTCCGGAGCAAGATATGGAGATCAGGCATTTATGGGAACGGTTGAATTACGAGCCCCCGCAGCGCCGTTTCAATTTGTTGAAATATTAAAGATAATTCAATTGGGGAATCCAACAGTTGCACTTATTTCAGATTTTGGAAATGCCTGGAATAATGACGACGATAAGGAAGACCTGATTATGACAACTGGTTTAGAATTCCGGTTTGCATTATCCTTGGCAAAATCGCCTTTGTTTATTTTTAGTTATGGCTGGGCACAAGAGAATAATAAATGGTCCGATGGATCTCCTGATCCCTATTTCCAAATGACGCTTATTAATCCGTTTTAGGTATGAAAAATACAATTATTTGGTTTGAGATCAATGTAGTCGATTTGGATCGAGCCAAAAAATTCTATGACCACGTTTTACAAACGAATATCCGCAAAGAAGAGATGGAAGGATATCCACCCATGGGTATTATTCCTGACGAAGGTGTGAATGGTGCTTTAGTAGAAGATGAAGAATACGAAGCGCCGGAACATAGTGGCGTCATGCTTTATTTTGATGGGAGTTCCGGAATTAATCCTTACTTAGAACGTGTAGAAGAAGCCGGGGGAGAAGTGGTTGTTCCCAGATCGTTCGTGAATGAGTCTGTTGGGCACTGGGCGGCGTTTTCAGATTTGGATGGGAATCTGCTGGCTTTTTACGAACCGCCCCAATAAAATGTAATTAAGACTTAAATATTCACGTTTAATTTTTAAAACCAATAACGTCTCAAAGAAACTGAAAAGATTAATCCTTCAGCATTTATAGTAGGTTCATCACCGTCCCAAACTGCATCTTCTTGCCTTGTTTTATCATTTCCATTATCATCTTTTTCACCAGTTTTCACTGAATAAGTCCAAGCCTGGTTATTAGTTATAAGAATATTTTTCATTGATAAAACAAGATCCCAGTGTTTTCCAACTTGAACACCCAAATTGAATCCAACTGCCGGCATCACTAATACGCTATTAACAGAATGATTTTTGTCATCTTGTGTAAACGCGAAACAAATAGGGAGATCAAGAGATGTTGAAACAGTTGAGCCAAACCCCGAGAATAAAGTGAAATCAAATGAACCACCAATCCCCAAATAACTATCCATTTTATCTCTGGAATCCTGTATAAAACCAAAATGGCCGTTCAGGCTCCCAGATAAAAGCCCGAAAGGATTGATCAATAATTTCCCTGTTAAATCATAATGAGGCAAAGAGCCATACGACAAACTTAAATCCACAATATATGGGTTTGTCAACATTTCATAAGCTTTATGTCCTTCTTTCACCTTTCGCCATTTTCTTACAACTTTTGCTTTACTTGCGTCAGGGCCCACCTCCGTAATACGAGCTAATCCCCTGGTCTTTCCCGGTAAAGTAATGGTTCTCCCCTTATAATTTTTTTGTTTATCTTTAGAAGCGATCTCAAAAAAATCTCCTTTTTGAAGCCCCAGGTTTTCACCAGACAAAATAGAAATGGTTTTACCATCCACTTCAATGATTTCGCTGGTAATCATGTAAAGTTCTTTCAATTTACTGCGAACTTGAAGGGTGAGATTAGATAGAGTTTTCTCCAGTGAAGCATCCCGGTTGCCGCCAGTGTGACTTGCCCCTAATTTAAATGATTTTTCTGAAATACCAGTTTCCACATTCACTAATCGCACATTCGCATTGATAACTGTATGAATATTATTTTCTAATTCAAGCCGTCTTTTTTCTTTTGCACTTTTGGTATTGTCAACTGCAGCCGTAACCGTTTTTTTGACCACCCAGGAAAATAAGGTTTCATCTTTGTCAACATCATCCTCTTCATCCTCTTCTTTTTTTACTTTAGGAACACCTTTTTGCCCGAAATGAACAATATTGATAATGAGAGCTTCTTCTGCTGCTGCCATCTCACCGAATTCCACCACTTGTTTATCTGAGACTATACCGGACAGTTGGAATGCCTGTTCCTCTAGGATCTCATCCACAAGGTTGCGGTCAATCACTTCAAACCGCCCTACCGATGTAGCGGCATCAGCAATAATGGAAGTAACCTTATCTGCTACAGGTCCATACTTTTCCTGGGATGCAGGCAAGATCATGAGCCATTTTTTTTCCAAAGTAATGTCCTCATCCAGTTCCTGGGGGAAACCCATAGAAAAAATGAAGATGAAAATGAGAAATGTTTTTTTCATCAAAATGTCCAATTCAATGGTCGTTTAAAAGCAAAAGTTAAGAAAACTGAAGGAGTATTAATGTTAAAGGACTCATCCTTTAAAAAATCTTCTGTAAATCCAATAATAAAGGCTACCCCTGTTTTTATAGACCACTGGGCTTCAGCGACTAATTGTATCCTGGAAAGATCGTCAGCCTGTTTGCTGATTTGATGAAAATAATCCACTTCAATTTTTGTTTCATATTGTCCCATCTTTTTATCGGCTGTGAACCCACCCCGGGCATAGGATGTTTTTTGTTTTGTGTTTAAATAATCTGAATTATCGAAGGCAATCCCCAATTCGGCTGTCATATTTCCCGATTCAGAATTACGAATGAGCCAACCGAATCCTTGATTAAAATGGTATCGAAGATTTACATCAATGAAAGTATTCTTTTCATAAATAAGGGTGTTGAACGAATATAACCAGTCAAAAGACATAAAGCGTCGACTGGTTTTTTGGCGGACACGAATTTCCTGATTGTCTTTAAAAAAGTGGCCATAAAATCGGACATCTTGAAAAATGTATGGGGTGGTTCGATTTAAACGAACGTAGCTGGCAAGGCCGGGAGAAGATGCTTCGGTCTGAACAGCACCAAGGCGGAAATATTGTTTCCAATTCGGAAGCTCTGCTTCAGGATAATGGCCAAAAACCAATGAAAGAAAAATGACAGAGATGCAACATCTCATCATTGTTTGATTTTTTTTCCACTTTGCATAAGAAGAATTGCCATCGTTGTAAATATGGCTGTCAGGAACAAGGCCATCCAAAAACTAACAATGAAAGATGAATCACTGACTCCCAGGATCGTATACCGAATTCCATTGATCATATAATAAATGGGATTGATAAAACTCAAACTTTGTGCCCATTCCGGGAGCATTTCAATTGAATAAAAGATACCTCCCAAAAAACTCAGCGGTGTGAGAAAAAAATTCTGCATCATAGCCAATTGATCCCAGCTTTCTGTTATTTGTCCTAAAATAAGTCCCATGCTGGCAAAAGCCCATGATACGAGAAAAATAAAAACAATAGTCCCCAGGGGATTGACTACTGGAAGATCAGTAAGGAGTACACCTAAAATTAAAACTAGAATACCATTCACAACACCTCGAACCGTTCCACCAATAATGTATGCTAATGAGATTTCCAACCCAGACAGCGGTGCGGTTAATAGATCAGGTAATTGTTGGAGTAATTTCATTTGCAGCATAGATGATGATGTGTTGGCAGTAGCATTGGTGAGCGTATTCATCATGATGAGACCCGGTAAAATAAATAAGGTATATGGGACGCCTTGAATCTCAGAAATTCGTTGTTCAAGAGTGAAGCCAAATATGACAATGTATAATCCGGATGAAATGAGTCCCGGCAAAACGGTTTGGCGATACACAGAAAAGAATCGTCCCACTTCGCGTTTGATCAAAGTGCCAAAGCCAATCCAATTCATTCGTTGATGCCTTTACCCGTCAGACTCAAAAATACATCTTCCAAAGATGAAACTTTAGATTCAATACTTTGGATATGAACATCAGCTTTTGATAATTGTCGAATAATCTCTGGCATAGCGGAATCAGGGTCTTTCACGGAAAAGTGCAGTCGGTTTTCGTCTCGGGTGAATGTGAATTCATTTAAATAGGACTCCATGCCATTTCCTACATCTCCCAATTGGACTGTGATACCTGCTTTCCCCAATTCCCGTGTTAAATTTTTAGGTGACCCTTCTTTCAAGATTTTCCCTTCATGAATAATGGCTACATTTTTGCAGAGCAACTCTGCTTCTTCTATATAATGAGTGGTCAGAAGTATTGTTTTACCCTGAGAGTGGAGGTCTCGGAGGTACTGCCATAGTTCCCGTCGTAGTTCCACATCCACGCCAGCGGTTGGCTCATCCAAAATAATTATATCCGGATCATGAACCAGCGCCTTTGCTATTTGGAACCGACGCTTCATTCCTCCGGAAAGTTGTCGCAATCGAGATTCTCGTTTTTTGGCTAGTCCTAATCGTTCAAATAGATCATCAATTTTCGGCTTTGCCTGCTCTTGGGTGAGCCCATAATAACCTGCTTGGAAGTACAGTAGCTTTTCGATGGGGAAAAACCAATCGACCGAAAACTCTTGAGCGGCAATCCCGATCTTAGATCGCGTAAATCTGAAATCTTTCACGGTATCTTTTCCGAAGACCTCCGTACTGCCTTCATCTCGAAATACAAGACCCGTAACAATATTGATTGTTGTGGTTTTTCCAGCACCATTGGGGCCAAGCAATCCAAAAAACTCCCCTTGCTCAATGGTCATATCTACACCGCGGAGGGCGTGAACATCCCCAAAGGATTTTGTTAATCCTGTTATTTGAATGGCGGGTGCGGACACTGGAATTATTCGAATCCGATATGCTGGTCGAAGGGGCTGGGAAAATCAAATCCTTCTGCGTCGGGAAAATGCGCGATGGATACGATAAATGCCCACGGAATCAAGATAGATGCTTCCACTTTTTTAGTTTTAGCCTTCCCTTTTCCTGTGACATTTGGAACGGAAAATTTAGGATGACTGATCCACATGCCATGTTCGTCGTATCCCTTTACATAGACAAATATTTTGTCCTGTTCAATACCAATTTTTTTTAAAGGTTCATGCCCCTCAAGAACGATCAAAATTAAATCGCCCACAACTTCTTTTATTTGCATCATAGTTATATCCAATCGTTAATAGGGTACAAATTTATAGATAACACCTAAATAATCCACCACATAGAGTTCACCAGAGTTATCTTCGCCAAAGGATGAAATGAACAGGGGCACATCTTTACTTGTTTTTTTTAGTTTACTTCTAAGGTTTTGAAAATTAACTCTTTTCTTTTCTTTTAATTGAAAAGACCATATCCGTCCTGTGCAGTAATCCCCGAATATATAAGTACCATAAAGTTCCGGAATATTGGCGCCGCGATAAACATACCCTCCCGTTACGGAACAGCCCGTAGCTTCTGCTTCATCCATCCCCAAAAGAATTTTCATATAGGCAGCATTATTAGGATATTCATGAACTGGTTTCACAAGACCTGTAGTGTCGCATAATTCTTCTGGATTGTAACAATGATTCGCTTCCATCACCCGCCAGCCATAATTGGCTCCTTTTGAATCTTCCCATGAATTCCAATTCACTTCTTCCCAGAGATTTTGCCCAACGTCGCCGATAATAAGATCATTGGTTTCTCGATCAAAAGAAAAACGCCATGGATTCCGGAGACCATAACACCAAATTTCCGCTTTTTTATTTTTTTGTCTAACAAAAGGATTATCAGGTGGAATACTATATAAATCACCTTTATTCACGTCAATTCGAAGAATGGCTCCAAGAAGCGTATTCTGGTTTTGAGCATTGTTGTATGGATCGCCCCATTTTCCACCATCGCCAAATCCAATATATAACATGCCGTCATTAGCATTAAATACAAGATGTCCGCCATTATGATTGCCAAATGGTTGCGCCAATTCTAATAATACTTTTTCAGATTCTTCATCTGCGATTTCAGGATCATCTGTGACAGAAAACCGAGATACAATGGATGTATCATTCTTATTAACATAATTAACATAAAAGAATCCATTAGTAAAATAATCAGGATGGAAAGCAAGCCCAAGTAGTCCTTCTTCACTTCCAGGAACGAATGAGCCATGAACCCGATCTGAAATATCAAGGAATGGTTTACTAAGCGTTTCTCCATTTTTGATAATATGGATCAGGCCTTTTTGGTTTACAATAAATAATCTAGAATCATCTCCCACTGGTTGGGTGAGATAAAGAGCTTTTGCGGGGACAGTCGCTACTTTTATAACAGCAAAGTTTTGACTGAAAGAGACGGAGAGCAGAATAATTAAATACAGCATTCTGGGATATAGGCCACGAATTAAAAATGAAATAACATTCATGGTTTTTTGCATCTTTTGTGCTTTAAGCATTTTTAACTTTATCAAAAAAATCTTCTTCAGTTAAGATACTTACTCCTAAGGCACTCGCTTTTTTTAATTTGGATCCAGCACCGGGTCCTGCTATAATAAAATCTGTTTTCTCACTCACAGATCCGGATGTTTTTCCACCCAGATTTTCTAATATGTCTTTAGCTTCTTTACGAGTCAACTTTTCGAGAGACCCTGTAAAGACAAAAGTTTGTCCAGCAAAAGGTTGGTGTAAGTTTACTTCAACTGTTGCCAGCCTTAAACCATAGTCCAAACAATTTTGAACCATTTTTTTATTTGAATCATTAAACCAGAATTGGATTACAGTTTCAGCAACAATAGGACCGATCTCATCAATAGCTTCTAATTCTTCAACAGTTGAATTTTGAAACTCTGCTAAATTTCCGGAATACTGTTTTTCCAGTACTTTTGCGATGTGTTCGCCTACATTACGGATTCCTAATGCATAGATAAACCGGGCGAAAGTTGTACCCTTAGAATTTGAAATAGCTTCAACCAAATTTTCAGCAGATTTTTTCCCTAAACGATCAAGTTTTTCTAATGCTTCCTGTTCTAAATTGAAAAGGCCATCAATGGATTGGATGAGATTTTCATCTACCAATTGGTCCACGATTTTTTCTCCAAGCCCATCAATATCCAAAGCCAGTTTCGATGCAAAATGCTGGATCCGACCTTTAATTTGCCTTGGGCATGAAATATTACCACACCGCAATATCACCTCACCTTCAAGTCGGTGAGTTTCGTGTTGACAAACGGGACATGCATTTGGGATCTGGAATGGTTTAGTCCAGTTTGGCCGTTTTTCTTTAATAACTTTCACAACCTTTGGGATGACATCGCCAGCCCGCTCTATCAATACTGTGTCGCCAATCCTAATATCTTTCCGAACAATCTCATCTTGATTATGTAGTGTTGCATTTGTAACAGTGACACCGGCTATATAAACAGGTTCCAATTTAGCCACGGGCGTTAAAGCGCCAGTTCTACCAACTTGAATATCAATATCATGAATGACAGTTGTGGCCTGTTGTGCTTTGAATTTCCCAGCTATTGCCCATCGAGGAGATCGACTTCGAGTTCCTAAGTCCTCCCGTTTGTTATAATTATTCACTTTAAAGACCGTGCCATCAATTTCGTATGCAAGGTCATTCCGCTGGTCTTCCAACTTCTGGTGAAATTGTGTCAACCCTTTTGAACCCGTGACAATTTGAATAAAAGGATTCACAGGCAATCCCCATTTTTTTAGAGAATCTAAAAAAGATGAATGATCAATAAACTCTACACCATTACTCATGCCTGCTTCATAACAATAAATTGACAATGGACGTTCTGCCGTAATGGTTGGATCTAATTGACGGAGACTCCCTGCAGCTGCATTTCTTGGATTAGCAAAAGCAGATTTCTCATTTAATTCTTGTTTTTCATTTAAATCTTTGAAATCATTTTTCCGTATAAATACTTCCCCACGTATTTCTAAAAGCGGTGGGGCAGGCAGATCATTCGTTCGAAGAGATAATGGAATCCCTCGAATAGTTTTCAAATTATGAGTTATATCTTCGCCCGTAAATCCATCACCGCGAGTTGAACCATGAATAAATGTCCCATTTTCATAAACCAGTTCTACACCAAGCCCATCCAATTTTGGTTCTGCCATATAGTTGACAGATTCTTGATCCAGCCCTTTCTGCATTCGTTCATCAAATGCAACCAATTCTGCTTCATTCATGGCATTTGCCAGGGATAGCATAGGAATGCGATGTTTGATGGTTCCAAACTTAGAAACAGGATGTGACCCAACCCGTTGAGTAGGAGAATCTGAGGTAACTAAATTTGGATTTTCTCTTTCAAGGGATTGTAAATCACGGAGGATGGTATCATATTCACCATCGGAAATGGTTGGATCATCCATGACATAATAGCGGTAATTATGATCTTGTAGGATTCCACGGAGTTCAGCAATACGTTTTTCAGGGTTCATTGATTCAAACGAGACCGTTGTTTGAAATATTGGACAGGATCAATCAATAATTTATTCACGGGTGTCAGCTCTCCTTTATCATTAATAGGTGTACCGTAAATATTGGTCTTTGATTTAATCACAAAATAATATTGAAGGCGTGTCCCAGGATAAATATTTGGATCATATTTAAAGTTATAATGACCGTGGCGGCCTTCAAGGAGGAATTCCTGATAGTATTGCATGGAATCAGTTTTAAAGAAGATGGTTGCTGATCTCACAGAGTCTTTGGGAATATTTGTGATGAAATCAAGCGTATGAGAGCGACCCGTAAATAATGGTTTTGGTGGTGCGTGATAAATTCGTTGGTTTGTAAATAGGGATGGATCATCATCTCTAACCTGTGTTTCAATTTGGGCTATTAATAAAAAAGGTATTAAATATAAATATTTTAACACAATTCACCTGATTTTTTGGAGTTTGTCAAAAGATTGTTTCAATTATTTTCCACCGATCGTTAAACAATTTTTACGCCATTGATCTTCATTTATAACACCATCAATAAAAAAATCCTTTGAACAAGATAAATCAGCTTTAGCGAAAGTAGGTAAAGCATTTTCACCAAAATGCATTACAAGGACAGATTGGGTAAACTTGGTCTTGGAAATATTAGCGATCTGGTTCATAGCCTTAAAGCTGAATAACAGGGCATCATTTACATATTCAATTTCAGGTTCAATCTCAATTTGAATAACAGTTTCTCCTCTGCTAATATAAAACCGGTGACCGATCAACGCAGGGGCTAATTTGGCAGTAAGAAAATATTCATCCATCATAATGGCAATCTGCTTATCCCCAAATTTTGGAGAATCACCAAAAATGATTTGTAAGAATATCAATGAATAAATTAGTTTTTTCATAGAGGTCAGTAACGTCTTTTTATCAAAATAGCCATTAAAATCAGGGATAGAATTCCGACTGAAATTAAGGTTTTTTGATACCGATCTGTAGTATAGATAACTGATCTCCCACTCAATGTATAAGAATCTGAGAGGAGAGAGTCCAACCCAAAATTCCAGATAAGGGTATCCTGTATAACTTTATTTGCATTCGAAAATATTGGTTGTCCCGGCATGATGACTTTGAGTTCAAATGAATCATCATTTAGATCTAATGTCGAATTAAGGATATTTTCATGTTTTTTCATAGCAAGGGCTAGGTTACTTGGTAAATCAGGATCAATCTTAAAAGGTTTAAAAAGGTCTGTTAAAAATAGTTCACGATCCTTTTGAATATTTTTCAGGTCATCCATGGATGTCAACTTTGCAAATGAGTTTTGCAAATGATTTACCAGTCTTTGATTCCAAATATTTTGTTTTTGGGATAAGGAGTCCCTAGAAATATCGTTCAAACCTTTTTGCATCAAAACTGTAAGTGCTTCCGGGAGCCAATAAAGTGAATCTGGTTTTTCAGATAAAATGGCTTCATATAATTTTGGATAGTTTTCTTTTATCCGTCTCCCTGAGAAGATGAGAGAAAATGTATATTCAATACTAAACCATTTTTCAGATACAGACCGGTTAAATGCGTATCCCAATGGAAGAGCGTCTCCATGAAAAAATATGATTGATGTATCCAAGATTATTCCTTCCGTGGTCATGCTCCAATTGTTATCATCATCGTGTTTAATAACCTTGACCGATGATGACCATCCGTCCAAATAACTTGGATGTAGATAATCATTGTCTAATACATCAGTAGAATCTCCACGGCTTTCAAACCTGAAATACGATTGTCCATCAGGATGAATTTGGATAAAGATTCGATTTTCTACACAAGAAGATAGGATAAGGATTATAGGTAAAAGATGATATTTAATACTTGGCAACATACCAATGAAATTACTGAATGAATTTGTCTTTTGGGGAGTTGCACTACAACAGTCAAATATGTTATTTTCAGTCACATCAAGACGTGGTTCTATGATCAATTATCTACTTACATACATAATTCTTATTGGTAGTCTTCTTGCTGCCGATTCTCCTAGGTCTTCTGTGCTACGGACAGAGTACGGTTTCATAGATTATGCAAACCGCGTTATCGTTTCCCGTGGAATGGCTAATATTTTACAGAAAAATTCATCCACAGATGAATTGCAGGTGATTGAAAAAAATCTAAAATTTTCCAAAGGTGAAGCCAGATCTCGTGCCAGGGAAAACCTCTTGGACCTAATTAAATTAGTCCATTTTGACAGTCGGACAGTTGGTGAAATCATGGTGGGCGACAAGTTGATTGAAAGCCGGATTGAAACTTTGGTGGGTAGTGCATACCAACAAGGTGAAATTGAATATCTTGAGCGAAATGAAGTGGCGATTGCCTTGGCGATAAATATGTCAGGCTTGGCGGAAATCCTCATTGATGCTAGCGGATACATGAGTGAAGGGGTTGCACAGTCAGCCTATTTAATGACGCGAGCAGCAACACCCAAAAGTGAAAGAACTTCCGGAATTGTCATTGATGCCAGGAATATTTATCATATTCCAGCTATGGTGCCAAAAGTATTTAACGAAGATGAAAAGCTTGTTTATGGACCAAGGTATTATACACGATCACGATCAGTCAATCGCGGTCCAATGGGCTATGCCCATTCCATGGAAGATGGAAATGTTCGTCGCAGAGTAGGCAACAATCCTCTTTTGGTTGAAGCGGTCACCAGCAATGATGACATAAATTTGACTATCTCTAATTTGGATGCAGAACGCATTCGTCATGCAGAAAAAAAGTTCGGACTTCTCACAAATTGCAAAGTTCTTGTTTTACTTAAATAAATATGTAATCATGCCTGATCAGGGCTTGGATTTAAAAATCCTTATGAAATTTTCATATGGAAATTTCTAAAACGGTCGTTCTTTTATTACAGGACGGCCGTTTTTTTTATGGGGAAAAATTTGGATCTGATGGGGAAACAATAGGTGAAGTCTGTTTCAATACTGGGATGACTGGTTATCAGGAAATACTTACTGACCCATCATATTGTCAACAGATTGTTACCATGACGGTCCCCCATATTGGAAACTATGGTGTGAATCCCGATGATTATGAATCAGATCGCATTCAAGTCGCCGGGTTTGTCGTTAAGGAAGCAACAGAGATACCATCTAACTGGCGTTCGACACAATCTCTTGGCGATTATTTAAAAGATCATAACATTGTTGGAATCCAAAAAATAGATACTCGCGCACTAACACGCCATATCCGAGATAATGGCGCTATGAATGGAATTATTTCTACAATTGATTCTAATCTCGAAAGTCTTAAGGAAAAACTATCTCAAGTGCCAGATATGACAGGATTAGATTTAGCTCAAAAAGTAACATGTAAAGATTCCTATTTATGGTCAACAATACAAAATGGTCAATACAAAGTAGCTGCAATCGATTTTGGAATAAAATATAACATTCTTCAATTACTAGAAAGTCATGGATGTAATGTCACTGTTTTTCCCGCCCATGTGACGTCTAAAGAAATATTGGACTTCAATCCGGATGGTGTGTTTTTAAGTAACGGACCAGGAGATCCGGAAGCAGTGACATATGGAATTGAAACAGTAAAGAAATTATTGGGCGAAAAACCTATTTTTGGTATTTGCCTTGGGCATCAAATATTGGCCCTTGCCTTAGGAGGAAAAACCTTCAAGCTAAAATTCGGGCATCGAGGATGCAACCATCCTGTCAAAAATTTAGAGTCTGGTAAAGTAGAAATAACCAGCCAAAACCATGGTTTTGCAGTGGATCTAGATTCGCTCCCGTCCAATATTGAACAAACTCATTTAAATTTAAATGATAATACATCAGAAGGCATTCGCTGTAAAGAATTGTCTGCGTTTTCAGTTCAATACCATCCAGAATCCAGTCCGGGACCCCATGATAGTCGCTATTTGTTTGAACAGTTTATTGGAATGATGAAAAATGAGTAGCCGCGAAGGTATATTATAAGCACTTTACATATTTATAACTTGTTGGTAGGATAAATTTTGCCTAAACGTACTGACATAAATTCCATTTTAATTATTGGTGCCGGTCCCATCGTGATTGGGCAAGCCTGCGAGTTTGATTATTCCGGTACACAAGCCACTCGTGCTTTAAAAGAAGAAGGATATCATGTTATACTGGTGAATTCTAATCCTGCTACTATCATGACAGATCCTGAATTGGCAGATGCAACTTATATTGAGCCTATTACACCGGCGTATGTTGAAGCGATTATTCAAAAAGAAAGGCCCGATGCCATTCTACCAACGGTGGGAGGGCAAACGGCACTCAATCTTACCATGGACCTTCACAAGCTGGGCATTTTAGAAAAATATAATGTACAACTGATTGGCGCCCAAGTGGATGCCATCGATAAAGCAGAAAACCGCGAACGATTTAAGGAAGCGATGGATGCTATCGGAATTGACACTGCTCAGGGTGGGTTTGTCCATTCTTGGCAGGAAGCGGAATCACAATTACAAGACTTGCAATTTCCCATTATTATTCGTCCTTCGTTTACTATGGGTGGAACCGGGGGATCAGTTGCTTATAATTTTGATGAATTTCAAGAATTGATCGAAAACGGATTAAATGCCAGTCCTATTACGGAAGTTTTAATGGAAGAATCCTTATTAGGTTGGAAAGAGTTTGAATTGGAAGTGGTTCGGGATACTGCAGATAATACTATCATTATTTGTTCCATAGAAAATATTGATCCTATGGGAATTCACACGGGCGACTCAGTTACAGTAGCACCTGCCATGACATTATCAGATAAGGAATACCAGAAAATGCGGAATTGGGCTATCCAATGTTTACGCACCATTGGCGTTGAAACAGGCGGGTCCAATGTCCAATTTGCTGTAAACCCTGAAAACGGTAGAATGATTGTGATTGAAATGAATCCTCGGGTAAGTCGATCATCGGCTTTGGCATCCAAAGCCACCGGGTTTCCTATTGCAAAAGTGGCTGCAAAATTGGCAGTAGGTTTCACTCTGGATGAGCTCCCTAATGAAATCACAGGGGAAACATTAGCAGCTTTCGAACCGACTATCGATTACATCGTTACAAAAGTTCCTCGTTTTGATTTTGAAAAATTTCCATCTGCATCCGGGCATTTGGGGGTGCAAATGCAAAGCGTAGGTGAGGTTATGTCTATTGGGCGGACATTCCGGGAATCGCTGCAAAAAGCATTCCGATCTCTGGAAGTAGGCTTAGATGGTTTGGAGCCCAAACCACTTGCAGAAGGAGACCCGGATGTGAATCGTGCACGTTCATTGGATATGTCAACATTACGGTATGCGACATCTTTCAGATTATTAAAAGTCCGTCAAGCGTTTTTGGAAGGCCAAACCATTGGAAATGTGAATAAAGTAACCGGGATTGATCCTTGGTTTTTGTATCAGATAAAATTATTGGTAGAGACACGCCATAGCATTTCTTTACGGGAATTAAAACAAAACGGTTATTCCGATAAACAAATTGGGCGACTGTGGAAAAAATCTGAGTTAGAAATCCGAAGTTTACGGAAAAAAGAAAATATTTTACCATCCTATAAAGTTGTAGATACTTGTGCAGCTGAGTTCGAAGCTCAGACCCCTTATTGCTATTCTACTTATGATGAAGAAAATGAGATTGAACCCTTAAAAGGGAAAAAGGCAATTATTCTTGGAGGTGGCCCCAACCGAATCGGTCAGGGAATCGAGTTTGACTATTGTTGTGTTCAGGCCGTGTTTGGATTGAAAGACCAGGGCTATAAAACAATCATGGTGAATTGTAATCCGGAAACGGTGAGTACCGATTTTGATTTGGTGGATCGGTTGTATTTTGAACCGGTGACCTTTGAAGATGTGTTAAATATTGTTGAATTTGAAAAGCCTAATGGTGTTTTGGTTCAGTTTGGTGGACAAACACCATTGAAGATTGCCAATGCATTAGAAAATGCCGGGGTTCCCATCATGGGGACTTCTCCTACAAATATTGATCTAGCTGAAGATCGGGAAAAATTTGCGAATATCCTGAAAAAACTCAAAATTGTTTGCCCTGAATATGGGACGGGTCGAACTTTAGATGAGGTTGTGATAGTCGCTGAACGGATCGGATTTCCTGTATTAGCCAGGCCCAGTTATGTATTGGGTGGCCGCGCTATGGAAATTGTTTATGCCAAGGAACAATTGATTAATTATATTTCTCGGAATGCGGATGTGACAGAAGGTCATCCGATTTTGATTGATGAATTTTTGGAAGATGCTTTTGAATTTGATGTGGATGCATTGTGCGATGGTAATACTGTTCACATCGGTGCCGTCATGCAGCATATTGAGGAGGCAGGTATTCATTCCGGAGATTCTGCCTGCGTATTGCCACCGTATCGCATTACTACAGAAGCTATGGAAGAAATTATCCGAATCACCAAAGCACTTGCGCTGGAATTAAAAGTAATCGGATTGATTAATCTGCAGTTCGCTTATAAAGATGGTCAAGTTTATGTTTTGGAAGTGAATCCAAGAGCCAGCCGAACAGTCCCGTTTGTCAGTAAGGCTACAAATATTCCATTGGCTCGGATAGCGTCTCAACTATCTACAGGAGCTCAACTGTCTGAATTTGATTTAAAAGCTTGGGATTCTAACCATCATGTAGCGGTAAAAGAAGCGGTGCTTCCGTTTAATAAATTTCCGGAAGAATCGATATTTTTGAGTCCGGAAATGAAATCAACGGGGGAAGTAATGGGTATATCGAATACACTGGGAGAATCCTTTCTTCGAGCATCTATCAGCGCCGGGAATAATATTCCGAATTCGGGAAGAGTCTTTCTTTCTGTCAATGATTCTGATAAGTTGAATGTGATTTCTATTGCCCGGGATCTCCATGAAATTGGTTTCAAATTGGTGGCAACTTCAGGGACTGCAAAGGAATTGATGCGAAATGGACTCCAGGTAGAATCCATTTTTAAAGTAGGAGAAGGTCGGCCCAACGTGGTTGACTGGATAAAAAATAATGAAATTGATTTAGTAATCAATACTCCCATGGGCGCTCAGGCCCGATATGATGAAGAATCCATTGGTCGATCATGTATTCAAAAAGGGATTATGGCGATTACTACTTTATCAGGTGCGGAAGCAGCCGTAAGAGCTATTCGGTTATCAAATAAAACGATTCATGTACATTCCATACAAGAATATCATTTATAAACTTCCTGTTTGCTATTTCTAAAATAATTCGATATTATTTTTGTTATTATCTGTTCGATTTAGGACAGAACAACATAAAAAATATATAAATGAACGATAACGCATCACCTGATCAATTTAAAGATCCGGACGTTTCAACGACCGAATTGGACGAAGTGATTCATGCCAATAAGCAACTCTATGATAAACTAAATAAACTTCCGGAGATAGAGGCCTTAGAAGCAATTGCAATTGAAGAGGAAGAGGAGCTTGATAGGGGTGACAAACCTCATCCGTTCCTAGTTTCAGTAGAAAAATTAAAAGATATCTATACTAAAAATGACCTTGTACGATATGCTTCCTGGTCTATTGTACTCATATTGATCTCGACCATGGCACTCACAACGATTGAATATGATATGTTTAAGGAAAGTGTGACGGGTCATGTTGGAGAAACATTTATTTTTGGTGGAGATGAACCGAATTGGTTGGATACATTTTTTCACACTTTCTGGTGGTCGATTGTTACGTTCACTACCGTAGGATATGGTGATGTGAGTCCGGTAACCCATCTAGGAAAATTTCTTACAATTATAATCATGCTTTTAAACTTTGGCGTCGTCACATTACTTGGCGGTGCTGTTGCATCCGTATTGGTTGCAAAACGACTAACAGGAGATGATACCTTGGACGAAAGTAAATTTAACGGCCATTTGGTCATTGCAGGATGGAATTCATATGTTCCATCGATTTTGAAACTGATTGATGCCAACCTTGATGCAACCGATATTGTTATATTGGTTAACGAAACAGACCGTGATATCATTCAACGTGCTACAACAGGTTACGAAAGGCTCGATATCCATCACATCCCAGAAAATTTTACCCATGAATCTGTCTTGCGGAAAGCTTTCTTAGAAAAAGCGGGCACTTTTATGATTCTACCTGATAATTCTGGGTTATTACCCCACGAGCAACCCGACGAGGATAAAACGGTCTTAACATGTATGACAGCAAAGTCTATTTCTGAATCCTGTAATGTAATTGCTCATGTAATGGACACCGAAACTGTCTCTCACCTTGAACGCGCCAATGCCAACGAAATTGTGATCCCAGATGATCATGTGCCTCATCTATTGGCCAAACATGTAACAGACCCAGGTGTCCCGCAATTTTTTGATAACTTGATTTTACAAGAAGAAAAGGACAAGGGCCTTCAAGAAGTTAAAATTCCAAAAAGTCTGAATAGACAGTCTCATAATAAGATATCTGCTTTTTATAAATTTAAATACAATTGGCTTCTTGTTGGATACGCTATCCGAAAGGCCGGTTTTAGTTTGGATGATCAAATGGGAGAAAGTGGTAGCCCTCTCATACGCAGCATGATCAAGGAGCAGTTGGAAGGTGCTGGTGTTAATTTAACCAGCGATGAGCATGTGGTTGTGGAGATCAACCCACCAGATGACTATAAAGTTGATGAAAAACATAGCGCACTGGTCTTGAGGTAAATTATGAATCCTACAGCAGAACAAATTCAAAAAATTAATCATTTCAGTAAAGTGCCAAAAGACATGTGCCAAAAAATTGCTTCTGTGGTTGAGATTCAGGAATGCCAGCCTAAAGACCAATTACTTACGGAAGGTGAAACAGGCGATACTATGGTTCTCGTTTTCCAAGGGCAGGTTGAAGTTTCAAAAAACATGATGGTGAAAACTGCCAGTGGTATTACCACATCCAGGAAGCCTATTATAAGGCTGGAAACAACAGACCCGCCGCCAGTTTCAGATCCGATTACAGAACCAACTGTATTTGTTGTTGAGGCTCCTGCATTTGGAATTGGTGAATTTTCGCTTGTTTTAGACGATGCAATTCGAACAGCTCATGTTCATGCTATGACTCCCGTGAAATATGGAATTCTCACGCTAGAAGATTTCTCAAATATTGTCAAAGATAACCCAGAAATCGGTGGTTTTGTTTATTTTGAAGTTGCAAAATCAGCGGTGCAAAACCTGGCAACAGCCAGCGGGGATATATCTAACCTGACTCAAGCATTCTTTTTTGCCCTGACCCGTTAAAAAAATTGTTGTTAATAGAGTTGTTCGGTTAATACTGTCTATTACGGGATAATTTTTATTCTTGAATTTCTAATCGATCACCTGATGTTGGTTTGCTGATTTCCACATCTAATTCCCATATGGCTACTGCATTTTTTATAAGCATTAATTCATTTTCATGGATGAATTCATCTGCATTAGCAATATCAATAAATGCATGGAGTAGTTGCAGCAATTGATCCGAATCAGTTTCTTCAGAATTTTTAATATTCATTAATGAATCTTCATACTGTTTTTGTCTTGATTCTTCATTCCCTAGTCCAATAAATTTCTCAGTTGCTAATCCAAAATCAGAGTTAAAACTTTCATTTGTCACATTTTTCACGAATTTCCCGAAACTTTCAAAAATAACCCCCTTTTCCGATTCATCAATTTCCTGATCAGCGAAAAAGGAAATGCAAAGAAGGGTATAAAGAATATCGTGATCCATTAGCCATTCTGTTGGTTTTTCATCATCGGATCTTTCTCGGGCAGATACTTTACGCTGTAGGTCTTCCATACGTTCTTTATCTACATCATTCAAATAGCCATCTTGACGTTGGCGTCTTTGCATTAGTTTATCCACTTCAAGCGTTAAAAATTGGACATCACGTTCAAGGGCTTCTAACCTATTATCCATTAATTCAAAAAGGAGCTCCTTAAATGGCTCTAACTGATCTTTCTCCGGTGCAAAATAGATATTGAGATTCCCGCGATCAGTATCTTCCCAGAAAGTTGGCCCAAAAATCGATAATAAAAAACATTGCGTATTTACGTTCGCTTTGAAAGATTTCTCATCAAAATAGGCTAGGTCATCCAGATAATCTTCCGCAATGGCTATGGCGAAATCCTTTTTATCCACAGACAAATAAAAGAGCGCTAATCCAATTTGGATTCTTCTTGTCCCGTTATTGCCCCCCAAGATGCCTTTGTCCACACTATCTTTAGAATATCCCGGTGGTTTATCCAATTGCAGTATTATTTTCAAAAGATTCATTTGGTCATCATCATTCCATCCTTTTTCATGGATCAGAACCTGGCACTTTCTTAATTCAAATGTTAATGTATCCACAATAAAATAAAGAGACGGGTTCCCTTCCGCATTCTTATAAATATCATTGGCGTAAAATTTAAATTTATCATAACAATACATAGCCATATCCACCCGATCTGCCTTTACGTATTCCTGGATCATATTCGAATAATGAAATGATAAATTATATAAATTTCTTGGTTCATTGTTCTTATAAGCATGTTTTATTGCAAACCTAAAAAGTGTATTAAAACGGATATTCACATTTTCCAGGATTGTATTATCATCCATTTCTAAACAGACTTTGCCAATATCGACCAACTCGGCAGGAATGAGGGATGCAATATCAAAGCGGTCATTTTCAATCATTTTTATATAAGAATTACCCAAAAGTCTGAAGACCTTTACCTCATAAAAAGTCAATGAATTAGCCATTTCCTGGTACTGACTTTTGGTATAGGTGCGGAAAGTTGCATTGTCTTTTATCGTAGGAGTGAGATTAAAAAATTGGGGATTAAATCCGGGTTTATTGCTAATATAAGTTTGGATAATCGTACTGATTTCTCGAATAATTTCTGTTTGAGTCTCTTTGAATTGCGTAAAGGCAAGTAGATCATCCAACTGATCCAGGGAGCCCATGATCTCTTTTTGATATTCTTCAATAATATCCATGCTATTATTCATTGCTGAATGGATAGATGGTTTTTTCAAATTGAATATAAATGATTTAATAATTCCTGAAATGGTTGTGACCACATTGCTTGTTTTGGAATAAAGTAGAATATAAAAAATATACGGGAGCGTAAAAATAGATGCTAAGAAGAGATAAACATAGGTATTAAGGACGATGCTGGAAACCCTATTTAAGGGTTCCACATAAAACATGATTACCGTTGCGTGAAGAGATGATAGGATTAAAAACCATACATAGATTAAACTCAACCAGTCTTTCACAAATAGATCCATCAGTTTTGGAGATGACTCTGAGGCAATAGCAACCACAATAATTAATGTTCCTAATACCATGGCCAGAACACCACCCCATATTTCAGGTGCGAAACCCAGATCAATACTCTCGTGATCTGATAATACAATACTGAATTGACTTTCGAGAAAATTAACTATGGATGGAAAAAAGACGTTAAATAGGACATCCGAAGCCAAAATAACGATCAAAACTATTCCAAAAGTTATTAAGGTTCGGTATTTGAACTGTAAGCTATTGAGTTTTACGAGGGTAGTATAGAATTTTTCCATAGAATGAATTTATTTTAATTGGGTTTATTTAATAAGACAGCGGTTGTTAGAATATGCGTGCTATGATGAAAAAAATGGTTCACTTTGTTTAATCCTTTGGCTATAATAGAAAAGAAAAACTACAATGGAGAGTGAATTATAACAATAATCTATGTGAAAAATAAAATAAATGTTATTTTTCAGAAATCTTGACCTTTGAGATAACAAATCATAATTTTTAGTATATCTAGTCCCATAATAACATATGTTTGTATTTAGAGGCTAGATAATAAAGAATAACCATTACCAAAAACGAATAATAAAAGAGGATTTTATGGCAAACTGGAGTCAACATCACGATTTAGTTTATGCATTCGTCTGTGTATCATTTTTAGCAGATGGAGAAGTGGACGAATCAGAAAAAGAAGCCATGCGTGGCAATGTCAAAGTGATGTTGCCGGATGTATCCGACGATGCGTACAACGCAATGGAAGCCGAAGTAATCGATAAATTTATTGATCTCGGTGATGAGTCAGCTCGCACTAACCAATATGGCGTTTCTTTGGAAGCCCTCAAGGGGATGTTCTCATCCGATGAGGATCGTTTCAAAGTAGTCAAAAACCTTGCTTACATCGCACGCGCGGATGATTTCATTCACGATAACGAAATGGCAATGGTTGAAAAGGCTGTGAGTACATTGGAAATGACGGACAAGGTAAACCTTGTCAAAACAGAGTCTACTCTTTTCGTCGATTATACTGGTTAAACCATTACCAGCATAATTTCATGATAACCCCGATTTCACCGGGGTTATCTTTTTAATATTTGGAGAGTCAATTGTGACTGATAATAAACGCAACTCTGATCGGCGGGATGATGAT
>Ga0209090_10000213_pt1 | contig 35831 bp, 40 predicted proteins | sample ArcticOcean_MG_C_9_FD_187432 | JGI IMG/M metagenome (GOLD analysis project Ga0209090, IMG submission 187432) | Marine microbial communities from western Arctic Ocean - ArcticOcean_MG_CB2_152 (SPAdes) (version 2) | ecosystem: Environmental > Aquatic > Marine > Oceanic | place: Arctic Ocean... | reverse complement strand
AGTATTTTATGTGGGTTGGTTTTTCTCAGTGCTTGCCAACAGCAAAATATACGCCCACCAACACCAACACCAACACCAACACCACCTAAACCAACACTAACAACGCCAACGCCAACGCCAACGCCAACGCCAACGCCAACGCCACTAGCGTCAAACAAATCAAATGAAGATGCGATTGTTATTGCATTGGATCTAACTCAGAAAAAAACACCAACATCAACACAACAAAATACCGTCACCAAAGACAACACTGATGCCAGCACAGTAGCTCGCTATAACCCCATGAGTGCAACTAAGCAGCAATCAAGCAACACACTCAGCATCCAAAATAACCAAAACTTAAAAACTTTGCTGGCAGTCACCCCTGAAAATATACCCAGTGCTCCCCAAACGCCTGTAGACCAAGCATTACCTAACCATTTAAACAAAGAGTTACAAAAAATATATAAACTGCCAAAGGCAGTTCGCCAAGGACATTTATTGGCGATGGCCAAGAACATATTAACCATGGGTTATGCTCAGTCGAGTGCCCGATTACTTAAGCAAATAGACTTACATCAATTACCAGAAAATCAACTTGGGCGTTATTTTGAAGTTAAGGCAGAGACTCAGTTAATGCTTGGAGACAGCTTTGGCGCCATTGTTTGGTTGCACCAAGCACAGGGGTTAACGCCCAGTACAGACCCTGACGCAATAGCTGAACGCTTAACCCTTAAAGCCCAGGCATACACAGCTAATGGCCTAGCTCTTGCTGCAGCTAAAGCGCTTATCGTATTAAGCCAATTACCAAACACCGTAGACTCCAGTCAATATAATGAACGAATTTGGAGCGCTCTTACTCAGATTAGCTCCAATACGCTTCGCCAAAATGTCACAACAGCTAACTCAGATACAGCCCGTGCTTGGTACAAGCTAGCGTTACTACCCCTAGCACATCACGATTTAGACCTACAGGTCACTGCCCTAAAACAGTGGCAACAACAATGGCCTACGCACCCAGCTGTTACAAAGCTGCCTGGGGCACTAGCCAGTTTAGCCGACCTTAGGTCACGCCAACCTAAACGTATCGCCTTAGCCATGCCCTTACATGGCAAGTTAGGCAAGGTAGGGCAAGCTGTGGTGGACGGCTTTATGGCCGCTCGCTTTGAGGCCCAGGAAGGCTTAGCAGTGATCCCATTTATCAAAGTATACGACACCACAGGGCTAAGTAGCCTAGATGCACTTTACCTCCAGGCTTCTGCAGATCAGATGGAAATGGTCATCGGCCCTCTCGATAAGGATAAGGTGATTAAACTTAGTCAAAAAGATGCTCTTGCGATACCCACCCTAGCCCTCAATTACATCCCCCTGGGCGCCAATAATAAAACCGCTACCAACTTAGTTCAATTTGGATTAGCTGTAGAGGATGAAGCCACCCAGCTTGCAGCACGCAGCTTAGCTGACGGCCACAAGCGTATTGTTATTTTACACCAAGACCAACCTTGGGCCACCAGAGCGGCACAATATTTTAGTTCTTCTTGGATCGAATTAGGCGGAGAAATCGCAAGCAAGGTGAGCTTTTCTGGCGTTGGTGACCATTCCAAGGCCATTACTCAGGCCTTACTCATCAACCAAAGCCATGAGCGCGCAAAGACGCTCAAACAACAGCTGGCAGGCACTGGTAACAAAGTTAAATTCGAGCCTCGGCGACGTCAGGATGTCGATGCTATTGTGCTATTTTCCTTACCCACAGATGGACGTCAAATTATTCCAACATTGGCCTTCCACTATGCTGCTGACCTTCCAGTATATGCTAGCCACCATATCTACCAAGGCCCCACCAACACGAGTCGTGACCGAGATCTAGAAAAAGTCATTTTTACAGAATTACCTTGGTTAATTGAACAGCCTAACATCCAACAAAAAATTAGTCGAAAATGGCCCGGTAGAGAAAGATACACGCGTTTATTTGCCATCGGTGTTGACGCATATCGTTTGTTCCCTCGGCTTGAACAATTGCAAGATTTTACCAACAGTCGTGTACATGGTGTGACCGGTCTTTTGCAAATGAATAGCCAAGGTCGAATTTTTACCCAGAGTTCATGGGGACGCTTTAAGGCTGGTAAAGTTGTTGTAAACCCAAGGTAATAGTTATGAATACCACTCAAGTGGGCGCTTGGGCCGAGGAGATCGCCTGGCAACACTTACATCAACAGGGTTGGCAATTAGTTGAGCGTAACTTTTTTTGTAAAGGTGGTGAACTTGACATTATTGCTCGCAAAAGCAATGTGCTTGCATTTGTAGAAGTGAAGTACCGTAAACGCCACACTATGGGCGGCGCGATCGCAAGTCTTAGCCCTGCCAAACAGCGCCACCTTATTCATAGTGCTAAGGTATTTTTACAACGCTACCCATCCTTAAGTAACCTGGACTGCCGCTTTGATCTCATCGCAATTAGTGGTTCTGATGGCCCCCATAGTCAAGTTCGGATACAATGGCTTGATAATGCATTCATCACTTCAGGCTGAGGCTAGAACTCACTAATGGAACTGCAAGAAAGGGTTATTAATCAATTCCATGAGCATATGGGCTGCGCCGCATACAGTGCTGAACATCTACCGCAAGATATCGCTATTGCCGCTCAAATGCTGCACCAATGTTTTATTCAAGAAGGCAAAATTCTCATTTGTGGTAATGGCGCTAACGCAGCCAATGGCCACCACTTTAGCGCTGCATTACTAAGCCGCTTTAAACAAGAACGCCCAAGCCTACCGGCTTTCAATTTGGCCGCCGATAGCACAACCATGAACGCCATTATTCGCGATTCAAGTTTTCAAGATGTGTTTGCCAAACAAATCACTGCGCTGGGGCAACAAGGTGACATTGTAATTGTTATGTCGGAGCAAGGTAATTGTGGTAATTTAATTCAAGCCATACAAGCTGCCCACAATCGCGACATGCAAGTCATTTCTATTACTGGTCAAAGCGGTGGTGATATGGCCACAATACTAGATCCAGGTGATGTTGCCATTCGTATTCCTAGTGACAACAACGTCAACATATTACAACTGCAGTTGGTTACTATTCACTGCCTTTGTGATTTAATCGATTTTCAATTATTTGGGAGCAATGAATAAATGCTGAAACGTGGCATTCAACTCATCACTTTAGCCAGCTGTATCGCTTTTGTCAGCGCTTGCACACCGGTGCTTAGCAATAAACCGATCACTGATAATAAAGGCACGCGCACTTTAGGCACATTGTACAACGATCAGCTTATAGAGACCTCTACGGTAGACGCTATTTTACGCGCATCCCCTTTATTCGAAACTGCCAACCTCAGCGCTGTTAGTTTTAACGGTATTGTTTTGTTAATCGGCCAAGTTCCAAGCGAAGACACAAAGATCATTGCAGGGGCAAAAGCCCGTGGTGTAAGCAATACTCGAATGGTACACAACGAACTATTAGTTAGTGGCCCTGCGTCATATATTGTTAGAACTAATGACACACTCATCACCACCAAAGTAAAGGCACGCATGGTGGGTGAAACGGCTTTCCCTGCTGGCCGTATTAAAGTGATAACAGAGAATGGCGTAGTCTACCTCATGGGGCTTCTGACCCATGCAGAGGCTGAGTGGGCCGTGAAAGTTGCTTCTAACGCTAGCGGTATACAGCGTATCGTTAAAGTATTTGAGTACATCGACTAGCCTTAACAGGGTTTATTGTCTTGTATAATTACTTAACGACTTTAAGGTTAGGTCGCTTAGTGCGACTTGCGATAGATGACACAGTTGCAGGCCCTTTAGGTTTGCCGGCAACGGTTATTGGAGAGTTTAGCGGGCCATCTGGATCAGGTATGCCTGGTTCGAAACCAAAACCCATACCTTCACCACTTTCTTTGGCATAAACTGCCATCACGGCCAATATCGGCACGTAGACGTGCATAGGCACGCCGCCAAAACGAGCATTAAACTCTACCGCGTCATCACCCAAGTTTAAACCCTCAACAGCACTAGGTGAGATGTTAAGGACGATCTGACCATCGCTAATAAAGCGCTCAGGCACCATGACGTCGTTGATAGTTGCATCAACTACCATATGTGGTGTGGAATCGTTATCCAAAATCCACTCATGGAGCGCGCGCAACAAATAAGACCGACTTGGAGTCATCATCTTAGCAGCCTCGGTTAAAGCCGAATTTCATGCTCAAGCTCAGACAAGCTTTCTTGGAACCCTTCGCGAGCGAAGATACGCTCCATATATTCAAGCATGGGCGCAGCTTGTTGCTCTGGAAGGTCTATGCCCAACTGCGGTAAACGCCACAAAATAGGCGCTATACAACAATCAACCAAAGTAAACTCCTCACTCATGAAGAAATCTTTTTCGGTAAAAATAGGCGCCGTAGAGATTAAACTTTCACGTAATTCTTTTTGTGCTTCTACAATTTCTGCTTCGTCATCAGACGTCATAATTACGTCAGCAAGACGGCACCAATCACGTTCGATACGGTACATGTACAAACGGCTTTCAGCACGAGCAACAGGATATACAGGAAGCAACGGTGGATGTGGGAAACGCTCATCCAAGTACTCCATCATCACATTGGCTTCGTAAAGCACAAGGTCACGGTCTACCAAGGTCGGCAAACTGTTATAAGGGTTAAGATCTGCCAGATCTTCTGGCTTATGCTCAGCATCAACATCAATAATGTCAACGGTAACACCCTTTTCTGCTAAAACAATACGCACACGGTGGCTGTAATGGTTTGAGCCATCAGAAAAAAACGTCATGGAAGAGCGTTTGGCGACTACACCCATGGAGATATACCTCAATAATAAACGATAGCGCTAAGCGCCGGAAACGAATACGCGACCAGATGCGTTCATCATCGATGAACAACAGCGGTCGCGCTTAAATGTACTTTATTGAGGCATTATACCTCAAAGTTGAGCGTTAATGGACGTCGCGCCAGAATTCCTTCTTCAAGAAATAGAACAATACGGTCATCATTAAGCAGAACAAAATAGCCCACAAGCCAATACGCTGGCTATCACTTTTGTAAGGCTTAGACATATAGGCCATAAAGTTAGTTAAGTCGTAAATGGTGGCGTCAAACTGAGCCGGTGTCATATTGCCAGTCCCTTCTGCCACAGAGAATACTTCACAACTTTGCTCAGTTATTGGTTCACCCGTGAGGCTATCTATCACTGCCGCACCATGGTCATCAAATTTAGCAACTTCACCACAGGTTTTAGACTGCACACCTTGTAACTCTGCCAAAACGTTAGGCATACCCACAGCAGGGTAAACCACATTATTCACCCCATATGGACGACTATCATCTGCATAGAAACTACGCAAATAAGTATAAACCCAATCAGCGCCACGCAAATTAACCTCATTGGTTAGATCTGGAGGTGGGGCTCCAAACCACTGAGCAGCAAGCTTAGGGTCCATAGCACTGGTCATCTGCTCACCAATTTTTTGGTCACTAAAAATCAAATGCTCAGTCACTAATTCTTCTGGAATGTGCAAGTCTTCTGCAGCACGGATGTAGCGCTGGTACTGCGCTGTATGACAACCCAGGCAATAGTTGACGTAGGTCTGCATACCCCGCTGCAAAGACGCCTTATCAGTTACGTCCACTTGGATAGAGTCCAACTGTATACTTGGACCACCACTAGCTTGAGCAAACACCGGCATCATCAACATTAAACTCAACAAGAATAACTTTTTCATGATCATACCACCCTTGCTGGAACAGGTTTTGTCGCTTCCATACGCGTGTAAAACGGCATGAGTATGAAGTAAAGGAAATACAAAGCGGTGCACAGTTGGGCAACTTGGGTCCGGCCTTCAGTAGTAGCCAAAGTGCCTAGGTAGCCCAAAATAATAAAGCTTACTACAAAAATAGCTAGCCAAACTCGGCTCAACCAACCCTTGTAACGCATAGATTTCACCGGACTACGATCCAACCAAGGCATCACAAACAAGATGGCAATAGCACCACCCATAGTAATCACACCTAAGAACTTAGCATCCAAACCAAATAGAGGAAAGGTAATAGCTCGCAACATAGAATAGTACGGCGTGAAGTACCATACCGGTGCAATATGTTCAGGCGTCTTCAGTGAGTTGGCCGGTTCGTAGTTAGGCTTCTCAATAAAATAACCACCTCCTTCTGGGAAGAAGAAGATCACTAGACAGAAGACAGTTAAGAACACACCTACCGCCACTAAGTCTTTAACGACATGGTAGGGCCAGAAAGCCACGCCATCAACAGGCACGCCATTCTCATCTTTGTTTTGGTCAATTTCGATACCGTCTGGGTTATTAGAACCCACGTCATGTAGCGCCAAAATGTGCAACACTACCAGCGCCATAATAACAATTGGCAAGGCAATCACGTGTAAGGAGAAGAAACGGTTTAAGGTGATGCCTGAAATTAAGTAATCACCACGGATCCACTGCACAAGGTCTTCACCTACAATTGGGATTGCACCGGCTAGAGATAAAATAACCTGGGCACCCCAATAGGACATTTGGCCCCACGGCAGAAGATAGCCAAAGAACCCTTCAGCCATTAACGCAAGGTAGATGGCCATGCCAAACAGCCAAATGAGTTCACGTGGCTTTTGGTAAGAACCGTACATCAAGCCCCTGAACATGTGTAAATAAACCACGATAAAGAAGGCCGATGCGCCAGAGGAGTGCATATAGCGAATAATCCACCCCATCTCCACATCACGCATTATATATTCTACAGAGGCAAATGCTCCTTCAGCAGTAGGCACATAAGACATGGTTAGCCAAACGCCTGTAAGTATTTGGTTAACTAAAACAAGTAAAGAAAGCACACCAAACACATACCAAAAATTAAGCTTTTTAGAGGCATAATACTTAGACATGTGGTCTTGCCACATTTGGGTAAGAGGGAAACGATCATCAATCCAACGAACAATACCACTTTCCGCCTTAGCGCGGTTAGGATTACCAACAGCCATTATGCATTTACTCCGTCTTCGCCAATAATAATAACAGTGTCACTCTCATAAAAATGTGGCGGAATTTCTAAATTTGTAGGGGCAGGCTTACCTTTGTATACTCGGCCAGATAGATCAAAGGTAGATCCATGGCAAGGGCAATAAAAACCACCTTTCCAATTGGCATCGAAATCGGTTGGAACCACTTCGGGTCGGTAAGTTGGGGAGCACCCTAAATGAGTACAGAGACCAATCAACACCACTACTTCGTCACGTAAAGAGCGTGCTGCAGTGCCCGGGACATAAGCTGGCTGCTTGGAATCAGCAGAAGTAGGGTCGGCTAAGCTATCATTTAACGTTGCCAAGTTTGCCATCGCTTCTGCACTGCGGCGAACAATCCATACTGGTTTTCCGCGCCATGCAACAATCACTTGCCCACCTGGCTCTAACTTACTAATATCCGCCTTGACCGGTGCGCCTGCTGCTCGGGCTTTTGCACTTGGGTTCCAGGAGGCTACAAAAGGGACTAGCGCAGTTACAGTACCAACGGCACCCACAACTAGGGATGCGCCGACTAGTACGCGACGTCGAGGGTTATTCACGCCTTCATTACTCATTTAATTGGTCTCCAGCTAGGCTGTAAAATTACTGACCGCAATACTAAAGGAAAGGGGGTAAATAGACAAGGTTAAAAGGTGCTAAATAGGCAAGGTTAATGCCTTAAAACGACCCTACGAAAGCGCTTGCTTTAAAAGATGTCATAAAAAAACCCAGCAACATAACTGGGTTCTTTTTAGTATGCATCGAAGCGATGCATTAAGCTTAACGCTTAGAGAACTGAGGACGCTTACGCGCTTTGCGTAGACCAACCTTCTTACGTTCAACTTCACGGGCGTCACGGGTAACAAAACCAGCAGCACGCAAACTAGGACGCAAAGTTTCGTCAAAGTTCATCAATGCACGGGTAATGCCGTGGCGAATCGCACCAGCTTGACCAAATCCACCACCACCTTCTACGGTAATGTTAAGGTCAAATTTTTCAACTGTTTCTGTCAACTCTAGTGGCTGACGAACAATCATACGAGCCGTTTCACGACCAAAGTAAACATCCAACGCACGGCTGTTTACAGTGATGGCACCAGTGCCAGGAGTCATGAACACACGAGCGGTAGAGGTCTTACGACGACCAGTACCATAATATTGAGTAACTGCCATGATCGTCTCCTTACAGGGTCAATGCTTGTGGTTGTTGCGCTTGATGTGGATGCTCAGTACCGGCATACACTTTAAGCTTGGTGTACATAGCACGGCCCAAAGGACCTTTTGGCAACATACCTTTAACAGCGAATTCAACGGTGCGCTCAGGAGCGTGATCAACCATCTTTTCGAAAGACATAGAACGTAGGCCACCTGGGTAACCAGTGTGACGGTAGTACATTTTGTCTTTTGCTTTGTTGCCAGTTACACGAACTTTCTCAGCGTTAACAACGATGATGTAATCGCCAGTATCTACGTGAGGAGTGTACTCTGGCTTATGCTTGCCACGCAGGCGACGAGCAATTTCAGTTGCCATACGACCCAAAGTTTTACCTTCAGCGTCAACAACGTACCAGTCACGGGTAACGTCAGCTGGTTTAGTACTTACGGTTTTCATGTGAATAACCTATTTAATGGCCCAGTTTATTAGACCTACCTATAATTATTGAGTTATTGCGCTGCCTTGTATAGCAAAGTGCATAGAAAGAATGCATAGAAAAACACAAGTACTGCCAATAACGTGCCTAGCAGCCTATGCCCCTAACAACTTTAAATGTAAACACCTAAAGCCAACACAGAAACTGCGAGGCGGAATTATACAGGACAAATAGGCCCTTTGTTAAGCCTTAAAGCAAAAGTTTTTAAGTCTTTTTGCATCCTTACCGCCACCTAGCCAGCAACATGACCCCGAGCCAAGTATTCATGAGATTGCATTTCCTGTAATCGACTTAACGTGCGCCGAAATACAAAGTCCAACTGCCCACCAGAGTATAATTCCAACAAGGGCACTTCAGCAGAAATAATCACCTTTAGATTGGCGTCGTAACAAACATCCACTAGGTTCACAAAACGCCGAGCTTGGTCATCCATTCCCACCCTCAAACAAGGTACGTTGCTAATAATTAAGCCATGAAACTCACAGGCCAACTCTAGATAATCATTCTGCGAACGAGGCTGAACGCATAACTGGTCGAAGGTGAGCCAAATAATGTCATCACTCTGCATAATATAAGTGAAGTCACGCCCATTAACATTAACAACACCGCCCTTGTTGCAACTGACTACCAGTTTTGGTTCTGCAGCCATAGGTATCAGCGCAGCAAAGCTTGAGGCCAAACTTACGTCCGCCGCTTCGTCTAGAGGCCAGTGATATAACTCAGCCTGGGACAATGTACGTAAACGATAATCGACACCGCCATCGACATTCACTATGTCAGTATGCTGCTCTAACAAAGCAATAGCGGGTAAAAAACGCTGCCTTTGTAAACCATTCTCGTACAAACCCTGGGGCTCTATATTAGAAGTAGCCACCAGCACCACTCCCAAGTCAAACAAGCTTTCTAACAACTGAGCCAAAATCATGGCATCGGCAATGTCGGTAACAAAAAATTCATCAAAACAGATAACCCTAGACTCATCTGCCAATTCCTGCGCCACCACTAATAAAGGATTCTTTACCCCTTTATGAACCGCTAAACGGCTATGAACATGGCGCATAAAACGGTGGAAGTGGGTGCGCTGCTTGCTTTCAAACGGTAGGCATTGGTAAAAAACATCCATAAGATAAGTTTTACCACGCCCCACCCCACCCCAAAAATACAAACCTTTAGCTGCCATTTCTTTTTTAGGTTTTCCACCCACCCACGCAGTTAGCCGCTGCGGCCACTGAATAGGCCGAGATTGCACTCTCTCAGGTGTACATAGGTCCACGTAAAGTCGCTGCAAATGCTCTATAGCATTGGCTTGGGAAATGTCTGCAGAAAATCCCGATTGTTGCTGGTCGTTATGATACTGCTCTATAGGTGAAGGCATATATGAGTCAAAATAGTAGATATGGTCAATAAATGAATGAGTTGGGTAATATCTGAGATGTACTAATGAACTAATTCCATTACAATACTAGCTTCTGAGACACTTTATTGAAAGGAGCTGCTGGTGGATTTGCTCAGCAACGATTGGTTTTTTTGGTTGGTACTACTACTACTTGGTTTAGGTATGGGTTTTTTATTGGGCCGCAATAACAATAGCGACCTCAAACGACAGAACGAGCTCAGCAACCAACTACAAACTGCCCACACTGAAATGGCCGAATACAAAGAGCAGGTTAACCTGCACTTTGCTGATACTGCCGCTGCCGTTAATCAACTAACCGACAGCTACCGTAACGTGCACGAACAATTAGCAAAAGGCGCTCAGAGTTTATGTGATGACCCAGATACAGTTAGTAGCTTAGAGACAATCGCTGGTCCAGCAGAAAGCACTATAGAATACCAAACAGAGCCTGCGGCTACCATCCGCCCTCCAATGGATTACGCACCGAGCAGTGCTACCAAAGAACACGGCACCTTAGACGAGCGCTACGGCCTTAAATCTAAGCAAGAACCTCCTGCCCCGCCAGCTTACGACATTCCCGTAACGCCCACATCCGACCTAGACGACGTAATCCCCACTATGCGGGGTTAGGCACGTCTACAAACTCACAATCCAGACCTAGCTCTTGCTGTAAATGAGCAGCAAGGGCCATAGCCCCATAACGCTCCGTAGCATGATGCCCCGCAGCAAAATAATGCACACCGTTTTCGCGCGCAACATGCACCGTCGCCTCTGATATTTCACCAGACACATAAGCATCTAGCCCTAATGCTACCGCCTGCTCGATCATGCCTTGCGCACCTCCCGTGCACCAACCAATACGTTTAATAGGCTTGGATGGGATATCAATGTGCAGCGCTTCGCGTCCCAACACGCGAGAAAGGTGTCGCTGCACCTCTATGCCGGTGCAGCCTGCTGGCAGCGTAGCATATAACCCAAGCCCCGTAACGCCGCTAGACTGCATATGTGCATCTGGCACCCAACCCATCAACTTACCCAACTGGGCGTTGTTACCTAACTCAGGATGACAGTCTAGGGGCAAGTGATAAGCCATTAAGTTGATATCATGAACCATCAAGGACTTAATACGATGCTTTTTGATACCGACTAAGGGGCTACCTTCGTTGCGCCAAAAATACCCATGATGCACCAATAAAACATCTGCTCCACGTGCTATAGCTTGGTCTATCAGGGCTTGACTGGCAGTCACTCCAGTCACCACTCGTTGTATTTTTTCCACCCCTTCAACCTGCAGACCGTTAGGTGCATAGTCGTTAAATTGATCAGGCTGTAACAACCCATCCAAATAACTCATTAATTCTTGACGCTCAATAGTCATCCACATATCTCAAGTGTTTTTTTGCCTTTAACTGCACCAAAGTTTACACTATACCCAAGCAGTACAGACACATCTGCCAACCTTTTTATGCCATCAACGACTCTTTAATGACATGACCCGTTCATTTATCAAGTATTTATTGCGCTTTGCCCTTGCCGGCATAGTATTGGCGATCACGCTCATTTTTGCTGCACCACAATGGCTATCACAAAAAATAGGCATTCCTCTGTGGTCCGAGAGTGTTTCTAGCATCAAGCTTAATGCACCACAAAGCTATGCCGACCTACTTGAAGACACCATGGGTTCAGTGGTGCGTATATATAGCCAGACCTCAACACCATCCGCCAGTATCGCACTATTACAAGACCCTCACTACGCCCGTTTATTAGAAGGGCAGTTAATTGACGTCGGTGCCAATGAAATCCATCTAGGGTCTGGTGTTATTGCCAGTTCAGAAGGCCACATCCTCACCAACAATCACGTCATTGAGAACGCTGCACGGATTCAGGTAGGCTTGGCTGATGGCCGCTCTGCGCCAGCCACGCTGGTGGGCACCGACCCAGCTACCGACTTGGCCGTCATCAAAATAGAACTGGATAACTTAACCCCAGCCAAAGTCCCCACTAACCTAGACTCGAGTGTAGGCGACCTAGTCTTTGCCATTGGCAACCCCCACGGGTTAGGTCAATCGGTTTCTATGGGCATCATCAGCGGCAAAGAGCGCAATCGTTTAGGCCTAAACACCTTTGAAAGTTTCATTCAAACTGATGCCGCCATTAACGCTGGCAACTCAGGTGGAGCACTAATCAATACTCAAGGAGAGCTAGTGGGCATCAACACAGCTCACTTTTACAGCTCATCTACCAGTTCTCGAAGCCAAGGCATAGGCCTCGCTATACCTATTAATATTGCTTCTGAAGTGTTGCACAGCCTCGTATCCCAAGGCCAGGTAGTGCGGGGCTGGCTGGGCATCGATTTCAACGTCTTTAAACGCCAATACAGTCAGGATGCCTTTGCCTCAGGGCAAGATACCGGCATCATTTTATCTGGTGTTTACGCCAACAGTCCAGCCCACATTGTTGGGCTCAAGGCTGGGGATTTGATCACTCATTTTGATGGCAGGCTAATTGAAGATTGGAATGAATCGTTAAATTATGTGACCCATCTAAGCCCAGGAAGCGAGCTAAGCATCACTTATCGTCGCAGCGACAACAAACACACTGTCACAGCCACTCTTGGCACTCGCCCAACTGCTAAGTAAGCGGCTTATTATGACTGACAATACCAAACCACCAGTACACGACACAATTTTCTCTCAACCCCTTGAGGCACCAGCTCCGTTTGAATTTAACGCCCAAGTAGCTGACGTATTCGAAAATATGATTCAGCGCTCGGTACCAGGTTATAACTTTTTGCTTGATGTGGTCGGTCTGCTTGCTGCTCGGTATGGCCAGCCCCATAGCCAATGTTATGACTTGGGCTGTTCCCTTGGCACCATGACCTTGCGCTTGCGCCAAAATCTACCTGCCCACGCTCACATTATTGGCGTAGACAACTCTGCTGCCATGGTGAGCCGGTGCCAACACAACATGGCCCGCGACCACAGCCAAGCTAGTTATGAGATTCGTCAACAAAACCTGCAAGACACTGCCATAGAAAATGCATCCATGGTCATTCTCAATTTCACCCTACAATTTATTGCCGATATTGAAAGACCTAGTATTCTAAAAAATATTGCTGCTGGCATGCGCCCAGGTGGGGTACTGCTTTTGGCTGAAAAAGTGTGTTTTGACGACCCACAACAGCAAGAATTACAAGTTAATCTATACCATGACTTTAAACGCTACCAAGGTTACAGCGACCTTGAAATTGCACAAAAACGCGCAGCCTTAGAAAATGTCTTGGTGCCAAACACTCTAGAACAACATCGCCAACGTTTGCTTGATGCTGGCTTTAGTCGCGTTGAAACCTGTATGCAATGTTTTAACTTTTGCGCCTTGCTGGCATTTAAATAACTCTCGTCAGCTTATTTCACCCTATTTTAATTGCGAGACAGCCATGGGCATAAATTTAGAGGCTTTTTTTGAGCACACCAGAAACACGGATCTAGAGCAGTTTCACCCAGAGTTAAGGCAAGCTTTGCAACAGCACTATGAGCAGAAAAGTCACGGTCGTTCTGGTGAATGGGACGCTGCTCTTAATGCCATGCCGCAACTAGACAATGCCAACTATAATTTTAAAGATAACAGCATCTGTATTTCAAAACCCAATACTCTCGAGTTGAATCATTCGGCCTATACACAACAACTCAAAGCCTTCATGCCTTGGCGCAAAGGTCCTTGGAGCTTGCTGGGTGTAGGGATAGAAACAGAGTGGCATTCAGACTGGAAGTGGCAGCGTATTGCACCCCACATTAGTTCCCTAGAAGGCAGACGGGTGCTAGATATAGGCACAGGCAACGGTTACTTCTTGTACCGCATGTTAGGGGCTGGAGCTAGCCTCGCGTTAGGCATTGATCCTACACGAATTTTTCTTTACCAGTTCCACTCAGTGCAACGATTACTACCCGCCAACGGCGCCCATTTATTACCCCTGCGCAGCGAGCACTTACCTGCCTTTGGTAGTTTTGATACGGTATTTTGTTTAGGTGTTTTGTACCACCGACGCTCGCCCATCGATCACATTCAAGAACTCATGTCTTACCTGCGCCCAGGCGGCGAATTGGTATTGGAGACCTTAGTAGTGCCAGGTGACATTGACACCATATTAGTACCACCAGAACGTTATGCAAAAATGGCTAACGTTTGGTTTCTACCCAGCACAAAAGCTTTGGAGAACATGTTGCGTAAGCTGGGCTTACGGGATGTGCGCACGGTGGACATTAATCAAACCACTACAGAAGAACAGAGAGCCACAGAATGGATGACCTTTCACTCTTTAGCAGATTTTCTGGACCCCAACGACCACAACTTTTCAGCAGAAGGTCACCCTGCACCTTTGCGGGCTACCTTAGTGGCCACCAAACCCTAGAGCTTAAGTGGCGCTAAGCCAAAGGCTTTAGTCAAGGATACGGTATTCGGCAGAACGCGCGTGAGCTGTTAGGCTTTCACCTCGGGCCAACACCGATGCCACTTTACCCATTTCGCTGGCACCTTGTTGTGAAAACATAATCAAAGACGAGCGCTTTTGGAAGTCGTACACACCTAGGGGTGACGAGAAGCGCGCCGTACCAGAGGTTGGCAGTACGTGGTTTGGCCCAGCACAGTAATCGCCTAAGGCTTCTGCTGTATGACGACCCATAAAGATGGCACCAGCATGGCGTATTTTGGGTAACATGGCTTCAGGATCAGCCACAGATAGCTCTAAGTGTTCAGGGGCAATACGGTTGGCAATATCAATGGCTTCTTGCATATCTGTCACATGAATAAGGGCACCACGGTCTTCAATTGAAGCTTTGATAATACTGCTACGTTCCAGCGTAGGTAGCAGGGCTTTGAAGCTTGCCTCAACCTGATCCAAGTAATCTTTATCTGGGCACAACAAAATGGATTGGGCTTGCTCATCGTGCTCCGCTTGGGAAAACAAATCCATCGCTACCCAGTCTGGATTAGTTTGACCGTCACAAATGACTAAAATTTCTGACGGCCCAGCAATCATGTCGATACCACAAGTACCAAACACCGCACGTTTTGCCGTGGCAACATAGATATTACCCGGGCCCACTATTTTATCTACTTTTGGCACCATAGAAGTACCGTGAGCAAGGGCCGCAATAGCCTGTGCACCGCCAATGGCAAATACACGATCTACACCTGCAATAGCCGCCGCCGCCAGCACTAGGGGGTTAACCTTGCCGTTGGGTAACGGTACGGTCATGATAATTTCTTTCACCCCAGCCACCTTGGCAGGAATGGCATTCATGAGTACCGATGAGGGGTAACTCGCCTTGCCACCCGGCACATAAATACCTACACGATCCATTGCAGTGATTTGCTGGCCAAGTAAGGTGCCATCAGCTTCAACATAACTCCACGAATCTTGTTTTTGGTGCTGGTGGTAGGAGCGAATACGATCAGCAGCTGTTTGCAGGGCCTCCCGTTCCCCGTCAGTAATATCAGCCAGTGCTTGCTCAAGTTTTTGTTGAGGTATCTCAAGTTCCACCGCAGTTTTAAACGGTGTGCGATCCAGCTGGTTAGTCAGTTGTAATAAGGCCGTATCACCCTGCACTCTTACTCGTTCAATAATATCCGCAACAGTTTTCTGTACCCGCTGATCAGAAACACTTTCCCAACCAAGCAAATGGTTAAGCTTAGCCTCAAAATTAGCCTGTTGAGTATCTAGTCGATTAACTTTGAGCCACTGCATGTTAACGCCCTTGGATGGCGTTGACCGCCGCAGACAACTGTTCAATAAGCGGACCTATGCGGCCGTGCTTAAGCTTCATAGAGGCTTGACCAACCACTAACCGACTACTTATTGTTGCAATCTCTGCCAACGGTTCTAGGCCGTTGGCCCTAAGGGTATTGCCTGTATCAACAATATCCACAATTTGATCAGCCAAGCCTAGAATAGGGGCCAATTCCATAGCCCCATATAGTTTGATAATATCCACTTGCTGTCCTTGCTCAGCAAAATAGGCCTTGGTGATATTGACGAATTTAGAAGCCACTCGTAAACGTCTACCCGCTGGTGCAGCACCAACAGGGGCGCAAGTCATCAACCGACACTTAGAGATCTGTAGATCTAAAGGCTCATATAAGCCACCGCCACCATGCTCTAGCAAAACATCTTTACCCGCCACACCCATATCTGCAGCACCGTATGACACATAGGTGGGAACATCTGTCGCACGAATCACTAAAAACCTCACCCCAGGCTGGGTGGTTTCAAACACCAACTTACGACTGGTATATACATCTTCCAAAGGCTCTATGCCGGCACTTGCAAAAAGGGGCAAGGTTTCTTTTAAAATACGGCCTTTAGATAATGCGATAGTTAGGCTATTGGGCATGGTGGTATTTTCTCAGTTAAACAACGCGCTTGATGATAGCACCTAGAGCGCCCATTTTTTCTTCAATACAGTCATAGCCACGATCGATATGATAAATACGGTCAATCACCGTTTCACCATCGGCCACTAAAGCCGCAATCACTAAGCTCGCGGACGCTCTAAGGTCTGTTGCCATCACTGGTGCCGCCTTCAGCCGCTCAACACCTTGCTGGATTACGGTATTACCCTCCACTGCCACTTGAGCCCCCATACGAGCCATTTCATCAATGTGCATAAAACGGTTTTCAAAAATAGTTTCAGTAATACGGCCACTACCTAGTGCTATGGCATTCAGGGCTGAGAACTGAGCTTGCATGTCTGTAGGAAATGCCGGGTAAGGTGCAGTTTTTAAATTCACCGCTTTAGGCCGTTGTCCATGCATATCTAAACTAATCCAATCTTCACCCGTTACGATTTCTGCTCCAGCCTCTTCCAGCTTAGCAAGCACTGCTTCCATAATATCTGGGCGAGTATCTTTTACTTTAATACGACCTCCAGTAACCGCAGCTGCCACCAAATAGGTACCCGTCTCTATGCGGTCTGGCAACACATCATAGTGACAACCATGAAGCTTTTCTACGCCTTGTATGTGAATGGTTCCAGTGCCATGGCCAGTGATTTTAGCACCCATCGCGATCAAGCATTCTGCCAAATCAACCACTTCAGGCTCCCGTGCAGCGTTTTCTAGTACTGTTTCACCATCAGCCAAGGTTGCCGCCATAAGAATATTTTCGGTACCCGTTACGGTGACAGTGTCAAAAAAGATATGTGCACCTTTAAGACGATCTGCCTTGGCACGAATATAACCATCTTCCACAGTAATGGTGGCACCCATGGCTTCTAAACCACGAATGTGTAGGTCCACAGGACGGCTACCAATGGCACAGCCACCTGGCAAAGATACTTCTGCTTCCCCAAAACGCGCGACCAAGGGGCCCAGCACAAGAATAGAGGCACGCATGGTTTTAACCAAATCATAAGGCGCAATGCAATGGTCTAAGGTCTTTGCGTCTATTTCTAAACTTAGCTTATCTCCTACCAGCAAAGACACACCCATACGACCCAACAATTCGATCATAGTGGTGACATCATGTAAGTGAGGCAAATTACGAATAGTGACAGGCTCTTGGGCTAGTAAGGTTGCCGCCAAGATAGGCAGTGCCGCATTTTTTGCACCTGCTATACGAATTTCTCCGTCTAGGCGTTTGCCACCGGTAATGCTTAATTTATCCATAATATTGTTCGCCGAATGGTTGTATGTCTTGGTTATGATTGTACTTAATTAAGTGCTTAAGCTCTGCCATTGGTCTGTCGTATAGGCTTTAATGCCTAAAGCGTGAATGGAACCGTCTGCGATTTGATCCGTCAGGCAACCATAAACCAGCTGTTGTTTTTTAACCGGAGATAAACCTGCAAACAAGTCGCCAATCACCGTGACCTGAAAGCTACAACCTTCGCCACTAGGGATCACTTGCGTGCCAACGAGTTGTTGCTCAATAATTTGTTTAACTTGTTCTGCGTCCACGATATTCTCCATGGGCTAATGAATTGAGGAGTAATAAATAGCGGCGTAATTATAGCAAAATACTCACCCTTATCGCTACCACCAACTAGTCATTCAACGGGCTCAAGACGGATCATTCCAAAATGCGATGACGTCATCCATATTGCCTTTATTTTGCGCCATGGCAGTAGAGAACTGTTGCCTAAAGGCTAAGCCTAAGTTAATGCCATTAAGGCTAACGTTAGTGACCTTCCAGCCTTGTTGCCGTTTTTTCATGGCGTAGTTGATGTCATAAGCTGCGCCGTTGGCATAGACCTTGACCCAAACTTTTTGTCGCCCAGGCTTACTGTTATTATTGGCGTTAGATTGAATTTCAAAGTTATTAATTTTCAAAGCCACCACGGCCCGCGAATATGTATTCAGCAATGAGCGCTTAAAGGCGAGACTAAAATCCTTGATTTGTTGTGCCGATGCCCGGCGATAAAATTTAGCCATAACGCCCTTGGCAAGACTGTCGAAATCTATTACAGGACCCAAAACCAGTTCCATACCTAGCAGCAATTCTGACTCACTTAAAGGCACAGTTTCACTGGCAACATCACTGTCATCAGATGCTTCTATGCCCCCCTGCTTAAGCAAGTCGATCATGGCTTGAGTACTTTGCTCAACCACCTGACTAGCCTCTTTCCATTCATCTGCTTTTACCGTCAGAGCACAGAAAAGCAGCAACGCAGTCAAAACTATTTTTTTACTGTGGGCATTAAAATTCAGCATCTTCATGGTTCCTTATTTGTTGTCACCAACGTTGAGCAAAAATTGGCTAATAAGCTCTTCTAATACCAATGCCGACTGGGTGTCTTCAATCACATCTCCAGCCACTAACACATCGTCTTCTGCTCCTACCGTAAGGCCAATATATTTTTCACCCAATAAACCAGCCGTAAGAATACTGGCGCTAGAATCGATGGATATATAATTCACTTGGCTATTAATCTTCATGTGCACTTCAGCCATTAACGTATGTGGGTCTATGCCAACGGCAACCACCTCTCCCACAGTAACCCCTGCCATGGTTACTTTAGCTTTAGGGCCAAGGCCTGCAGCGTTCTCAAACAAAGCACTAATGGCATAATGTTCGGCGTTGCGAGACATATTGCCACCACTTACCTGCAAGGCCAAAGCCACTAAAGCAGCTAATCCAGCCACCATCATTAGGCCTACACTCAGCTCCAACCATCTCTTGTTCATACTGCGCCTCCAAACATTAGCGCTGTTAAAATAAAATCAAACCCTAAAATAGCCAAGGAACTATAAACTACGGTGCGGGTTGTAGCCGCACTTATACCTTGTGACGTTGGGACACATGAATACCCCTGATACAACGCGATCCAGCTAATCAAAAAAGCGAACACCAAAGCTTTAACCATGCCATTGAGCACATCTTCATTAAAATCTACGGCCTGCTGCATGTTGCCCCAATAAGAACCACTGTAGACACCAAGCCAATCCACAGCCACTAAGTGCCCACCATATATGCCTACCAAGCTAAAGATGGCCACCAGTAGTGGTAGGGAAATCATGCCTGCCCAAAAACGGGGCGCAACAATACGGTGAAGCGGGTCTATGCCAAACATTTCTAAACTCGCCAATTGTTCTGTGGCCTTCATCAAACCAATCTCTGCAGTTAAAGCAGAACCGGCTCGGCCAGCAAACAACAAGGCAGCAACAACGGGAGAAAGCTCCCTCACTAAGGTTAGAGCTACCATCTGGCCCACCGCTTGTTCGGAGCCATAGGCGGACAATAAGGTATAGCCCTGCAAACCCAAAACCATACCAATAAACAATGCCGACACCAACATAATAATAAGCGACTGAACCCCCACTACAAAGAGCTGCTGCATTAGCCGAGGTAAACTGGACGCCTTAGGTTGCACAAAAATGGCCTGTAACAACATCAGTAAGGCTTGGCCTATTTGCACCAACCTAGTCAATAGACCAGCGCCTAAGTCAGCAATAAGGTTGATCATTTTGATTGGCCCCGCAGCTCTTCTTGCAAGGGCAGTGCCGGAAAATGGAATGGAATCACACCGTCTGCTTCGCCGTGGATAAATTGTTTTACTGCAGGATCGGCACTGGCCTGCAAAGCAGCAGGACTATCCTGCGCTAACACCCGGCCTTCACCTAACAAAATCACTTGGTCGGCAATGGCACAAGCTTCTGCAATGTCATGTGATACCAACACGCTAGTCAGCTGCATTTGAGAATTGAGGCCTTTGATTAACCTTTGTAGCACCGCCATAGCAATAGGATCCTGTCCTGCAAACGGCTCGTCGTAAAGAATGATTTCTGGCTCCATTGCCACCGCTCGAGCTAGGGCAACTCGTCTCGCCATACCACCAGAAAGTTGTGACGGCATTAAGTCCCTGGCACCGCGCAAACCCACTGCTTCTAGTTTTAGCAAGACCCTATTATACAATTCATCTGCCGACAAATTCATGTGCTCTCGTAACGGGAAGGCGACGTTTTCAAACACTGACAAATCCGTAAACAAGGCCCCACTTTGAAACAATACCCCCATACGCGCACGTAGATGGTTGAGCTGTTTACGATTAAGCCGAGCAATATCCTGATCAAACAGCAGCACCTGCCCCTTATGTGGTTGCAACTGGCCACCAATCAAGCGCAAGAGGGTGGTTTTACCAGTGCCGCTAGGGCCCATAATAGCAGTGATTTTTCCGGCAGCTATGGCACAGTTAAGGTTTTCGAATATCACCCTGTCACCACGATAAAAGCTAACATTGCGTATGTTAATAATGCCGTTTGTGGCCATATATGAGGTTCCGGTTAGGCGCTAAAGTTATCTAAGCCCAAGTTTAGCATTGACGCGCTTAACTGCAAAGAGACTTGCAAATTGCGTCGACTCTTGGTTTCATTGCCCCTCGCCGTTTGGCCTAGCTTTACTTAGTGCTTCCATTAACCGTTTATCACCACTCTTACTTAGACTTTTATATGATTATTGCAATTGCCGCCATTCTAGTTGGTTTAGGCTTACTCATTTGGAGTGCCGACCGTTTTGTTGACGGCGCTTGTGCCACCGCAGGCCACTTGGGCATGTCGCCTATGCTTATTGGTCTTACTATAGTGGCCTTTGGCACCTCGGCCCCAGAAATGCTGGTGTCCACCATGGCTGCACTAGATCATGCACCGGGTCTAGCTATTGGCAATGCCATCGGCTCCAACATCGCCAACATCGCCTTAGTACTGGGAGCCACGGCCCTTGTGTCTCCGCTACCTATAAGAGGCAACTTGGTGCGCATTGAATTGCCAATATTAACCATCGCCACCGTTGGTGCAGGCATTATATTGCTAGATTACTACCTTGATGCAGTAGATAGTGCCTTACTATTATTTGGTTTGGTCGTGTGTTTATATTTGTTTAAACGTTATCAGCAGGAGCATCCAGAAGACCAAGTAGGACCCTTAGCCGAAATGAGCTTGAAAGCAGGTATTTTTTGGCTATTGGTAGGCTTGGCTATATTAGCATTGGGTTCAAGGATTCTAGTGGGTGGTGCCATATACATTGCCACAGCCTTAGGTGTGAGTGAGATGATCATTGGTCTCACCATCATCGCCATTGGTACAAGTCTACCAGAGCTTGCAGCCTCCATTATGAGTGCCCGCAAAGGTCAACATGGCATGGCCCTAGGTAATATTATTGGCTCAAATATCTTTAACTTGCTGGGGGTTATGGCTATTCCCGCTCTTATCAGCCCAGTGGTAATAGAAGCCGACGTTTTGTGGCGTGACTATGGATTAATGCTTTTATTAACCCTATTCATTCTTGCTCTTGGGTTTAAGGCTCGCCGTGGCGGCACCATTACCCGGCCCATGGGCAGCGTACTACTGTTGATCTATGTTATGTATATGCTTTTACTTTATACTAACGCTACATAATTCACTAACATGCCTTAGGAGATGTGTTGAGCCATAACGACACTACACGACCCAGCCAAACTCTGGCTACGCCGTTTGCTGAATCTGCGTTACGCACCATCGGCTTAGAACAAGCCGCTATTGCTGAACTCGCCACTCGCATCGATGCCGCCTTCGAGCAAGCATGCCAGCTATTAATGGATTGTTCAGCCCGTGTGGTACTGCTAGGTATGGGTAAATCGGGCCACATTGCCAACAAAATAGCTGCCACCTTAGCCAGCACTGGCACACCCGCTTTTTTTGTTCATCCAGGTGAAGCTAGCCATGGTGACATGGGCATGATCACTGCCAAAGATGTGGTAATTGCATTATCTTACTCAGGCACCACCAGCGAAATTATCACCTTATTACCCATGTTAAAACGCTTAGGTGCTCCCCTGATTGCCATGACAGGTGTGGCAAGTTCCACCATTGCCCAAGCTGCAGATGTACACCTTAATGTACAGGTTAGTACTGAAGCCTGCCCGTTAAACCTTGCACCTACATCTAGCACCACAGCCAGCTTAGTCATGGGCGATGCCCTTGCCATCGCATTACTAGAAGCAAAAGGCTTTAGTGCCCACGATTTTGCCTTTTCTCACCCAGGTGGCGCTTTAGGCCGTAAATTGCTGTTAAAAGTCAGTGATATTATGCACGCTGGCAAAGCCCTACCAATGGTCTCGCAAGACACTCGCTTTGCCGATGCATTAATGGAAATGACCCAAAAAGGTATGGGTATGACGGCAGTAGTTAACACCCAAGGCGAACTCACTGGTATTTATACAGATGGTGATTTGCGCCGCAGTTTAGACCACAGCAATGACCTACGTGAATGCCAAATTAGTGAGCTAATGACGCGCGACCCAGTGCAAGCCCAAGCCGATATGTTAGCCGCCCAAGCGTTACAACTAATGGAACAACACAAAATTAATGCGCTCATTGTGTGTGATAAAAACCACCAACCAGTGGGTGCAATTAATATGCATGATTTGTTAAATGCAGGGGTCATATAACATGCCTTCGCCACCGCTAACCGATGCTCAATTTGCCAACCACGCTCGTTCGGTGCGCCTGCTAGCTTTAGACGTGGATGGCGTCTTAAGCGATGGCCAGCTCTATTTTGGCAACCAAGGCGAAGAAATTAAGGCCTTTAATAGCCTCGATGGCCAAGGCATTAAAATGCTCCAAGCTAGCGGTGTAAAAGTAGCTATCGTCACCGGCAGGACGTCCAACATTGTGGCGCAGCGGGCACAACAACTGGGTATCGAACTGTTGTTACAAGGAAGAGAAGATAAACTTATAGCATTGCATCAACTCACCAACGATTTACAGCTAGATTGGACTGAAATGGCCTACATGGGCGACGACTTGCCAGACCTTGCAGCCATTATCAAAGTTGGCTTAGGCATTACTTTGCCTAATGCAACTAACACCATGGTGCTTCACAGTCAGTACGTTACACAACGTTGTGGCGGCCAAGGTGCAGTGCGGGAGGTGTGTGATTTAATTATGCAGGCGCAAGGCACATGGGACACTGCGTTAGCCCCTTACCTTAATACCCAACTCGCAGTGCCCTCCTAATGGCTGCACTTTTTCGTGGTCGCTGGTTATATATTAACTTAGTTACTTTAGCTTTGGCAGCATTCCTATTTTGGTGGTGGCAACAAGAAGTGCAGCAGACCACAGAATCAGAAGCCCAGTGGATTCCTGACTATTACCTTACTCATGCAACTATTAGCCAATATGATGAACAAGGTGCGTTGTCTTCTAACATCAGTGCCAAGCGATTTACTCACATTCGAGAATTTGGTACCACAGATATGCTGCAACCCAGATTTAACATCTACTTAGCCGACACTAACGCTGCGTGGTTTGGCAAAGCAGACGAAGGCCTTATATTGGATTCTGGTGCTCAAATTAACTTAATGGGTAACGCACTGGTGACCAACGGCCCAGATGTTAACAGACCTTTTAGCCTTAACAGCCAAAGTTTAAGATTATTTCCCAAACAAAATTACGCAGAATCTGACGAGCAGGTTAACCTAGTCGCCAAGTATAGCCACTTGACGGGCACGGGAATGCAGCTCACACTCGACAACCAACGTTTACTGTTCTTGCATCAGGTCAAGGGCACCCACTCCATGCCAAGGAATTAGTTATGTTATTGCCCACCCAACACGCCCTCAACGCTTTGCGTCTTCGCCATTGGCAGGGATTTTTGATCTGCTTGTTTGCTAGCGCAGCATGGTTTGCGAGTCCATCATCGTGGGCCCTTAATAGCGACCGTCAGCAACCCTTAGAAATTGCCGCCGACAGTGCTGAGCTCAATGAGGGGGAAGGTTTTTCCATTTATTCTGGCAATGTTATTATCACCCGAGGCACCATGCAAATTGAAGCATCCAGCGTAAAAGTCACCTTCAATGACGACGGTATACAAACCATGTTAGCCACGGAAGGTCCCTATGACGGTTTAGCCTATATGCGTCAACAGTCAGAACCTACAGGAGACGGCCAAAGCGACACCATGGAAGCTTGGGGGAAGAGTATTGATTATCAAGTTAATGCCGAATACTTAACCCTGTTAGGCAACGCCAAGCTCATCCAGCGTGGCAACCGGTTTAGTGGCCATGAAATCCTTTTCGACATACCTAGAGATAACGTAAAAGCCACTGGTGCCAAAGACAAGCGAGTCAAAATGATTTTCTTACCTAAGTCTAGTTAACTCTCACCTGACACAAATTAGACACTGATCTCATGCTTAATAAGACAACCACCGTAGCAACCTTAGAAGCCAAAAACCTCGCTAAATCCTACAATAAGCGAGCCATCGTAAAAGACGTCAATATTCGCATTGAGGCCGGTCAAGTGGTTGGCCTACTGGGGCCAAATGGTGCCGGAAAAACCACTTGTTTTTATATGATTGTGGGTTTAGTGCAAGCAGACCGTGGGCAAATCTTCATCAATCAAGAAGATATTTCTCGTGAGCCTATGCATGGCAGAGCGCGTAAAGGCATTGGTTACTTACCTCAAGAAGCGTCGGTATTTCGTAAGCTTACCGTAGCGCAAAATATCTTAGCCATATTACAAACTCAAAAACAGCTCAGTAAAGGTCAGCAGCTACAAAAATTAGAAACGCTATTATTAGAGTTTAGTATAGGCCATATACGTAACAGCCTAGGCATGAGTTTATCAGGTGGCGAACGCCGCCGTGTGGAGATCGCTCGTGCTTTGGCGAGTGAACCACAGTTTATACTACTAGATGAGCCCTTTGCCGGAGTAGACCCAATTTCCGTAAAGGATATTAAACACGTGATTCAGCAATTGAGTGACAAGGGTATCGGCGTATTAATCACCGACCATAACGTACGAGAAACCCTTGATATTTGTGATTTGGCTTATATCGTTAGCGAAGGTTATATTCTAGCTCACGGTACTAGTGATGATATCTTAGCGAACCAGCAAGTAAAAGAGGTATACTTAGGCGATGATTTCACTTTATAGTCAAGTAAAAATACTCCAAAACCAATAAGTTAGCGTAATTATGAAAGCATCTTTGCAGCTCAAAATGAATCAGCAACTGGCCATGACGCCACAGTTGCAACAAGCGATTCGTTTACTGCAACTTTCAACCTTAGACCTACAGCAAGAAATCCAACAAGCATTAGATAGCAACCCCCTGCTTGAGTTAGAAGAAGAGCTTGACCTGCCTGAAGTGAGTACTGCAGAAAAAGACAACAAAGACGCCCAGCTTGACGACCAGTCCAGTGAACACCTTGCTGACGAGAATCAAGCCGACAGTGACTGGAGCGAAGAAATCCCCGTTGAGCTTGCCACTGATAGCTCTTGGGATGATGTGTACCAAAGCTCCACTACACCAGCTACTGGCCCTGGGGACGACTTTGATTTTGACGCCAACAATAGCCACGAACCTAGCTTACAAGAACACCTTGAATGGCAACTTAATGTGAGCCGCTTGAGCGACCTTGATCAGTTTATTGGTGCCAGCATTATTGATGCCGTAGACGAACGTGGCTATCTTAGTCAAACCTTGACTGAAATCACTGAAGGTATCAACGGCAATTTGGCTCAACAAGAGCAAGAAGCCATTGAGGAAGATGAAACTCAAGCCGTATTAACCTTGATTCAGCAATTTGACCCTATTGGAGTTGCCGCACAGAATTTAAGAGAGTGCCTGCTCATCCAGTTAAAATATTTACCCTCTGATACACCATGGCGCCAAGGTGCAATAACCGTTGTAGATAAACACTTAGATCTGCTTGGCAGTCACGACTACAATTCCTTAAGGCGACGCTCTGGTTACAAAGAAAATGAGCTGCTACATATTTTCGAACTTATCACTAAATTACAGCCAGAGCCTGGGGCCAGCATTGCCTCAAGCCAAGCCGAGTATGTCATTCCCGACGTTATGGTACGTAAGGTTAATAATGTGTGGCGAGTTGAATTAAATCCAGACTCGGCACCAAAAATCAGAATTAACCAACAATACGTAGACTTTGGTGGCAGTGCCAATAGCAGCGACAAGAGCTACATTAAAAGTCACTTACAAGAAGCCCGTTGGTTTCTCAAAAGTCTTGAAAGTCGGAATGAAACCTTATTAAAAGTTGCTGGGCGCATTTGTGAGATACAGCAAGGCTTTTTGGATCATGGCGAAGAGGCCATGAAACCGCTAGTCCTTGCAGAAGTTGCTGAGCACGTAGAAATGCATGAATCCACTATCTCTCGTGTTACCACCCAAAAGTACATGCACACACCTAGGGGTATCTTTGAGCTAAAATATTTCTTTTCTAGCCATGTAGCAACCGCTAATGGGGGAGAGTGTTCTTCTACGGCCATAAGAGCACTCATTAAAAAGTTAATTGCAGCGGAATTAACTCGCAAACCCTTAAGCGACAGCAAACTTACAGACATGCTAGAGTTACAAGGTATTAAAGTAGCCCGCAGGACTATTGCTAAATATAGAGAAGGCATGAACATTCCACCCTCCAACGAACGTAAACGGCTCACTTGAGCCCACACACCCCATAGGGTTAATAACCACATATGAATATTAGTGACATCCTCACGCCAGAACGCACCTTTGCCGATCTGAAATGCGCCAGTAAAAAACGCACACTCGAGTCTATTAGCCACTGGCTTGGGGGTCAAATGACCACGTTTGATAGCAAAGAGCTATTCAGTGCATTAATTAACCGAGAAAAGTTAGGCAGCACCGGGTTTGGTGATGGTATAGCTATACCTCATTGTCGGCTAGCCAGTTGCACACAAGTCACTGGTGCTCTAGTCCGATTGGCTAACGCCGTCGATTTTGATGCCATAGATCAACAACCAGTAGATTTACTGTTTGTGCTTTTAGTGCCCTTACAAGCTACTGATGAACATCTACAAATTTTAGCTACTCTAGCGGGCAGTTTTGGCCAACCGGAGTTTCGGGCGGGCTTACGTGAGGCCACTGATGCAGGTGCTATGTACAAAATCGCTATCGCATAAATGCCCTAAAACGGGTATGCTATAAGGCTACACTTGATAAGCTTACGCCATGCTTATCATCACGTGTTTCACTATTTTATAGCGCCACGCCTGTAAGGGTTTCTGCATGATCCATCAACAAATCACTATCATCAACAAACTTGGCCTGCATGCTCGTGCTGCTGCTAAGCTTGTAGGTGTCACTGGTCGACATGGTTGCAACATCGAAATTGGTAGTGACGGTAACATGGTGGATGCAAAAAGCATTATGTCAGTGATGTTATTAGCTGCCGGTCAAGGCACTGTACTAGACCTTAAAGTTAGTGGTGATGGTGCTCAACAGGCCTTTGACGAAGTATCACAGCTGGTTGATAATTATTTTGACGAAGGCGAATAAGGCTAGTAGTCACATGAAATCCCGCCTTAAAGAACTCAACGATGCCCTCGACAGTGGTGCTTTTATTCAAGCACGCCACATGCTTAATCACACCCTAAAACCCGCTCATACGGCACACTTACTGGAATCCTCACCCCCAAGAGAGCGCGAAGTACTGTGGAATTTGGTAAATCCAGAGTTAGAAGGCGAAGTACTGCATCATTTGAGTGACGAAATTCAAGCTGAATTCGTTAATCAAATGAATACCGAGGAGCTACTACAAGCCACAGAAAACCTCGACACCGATGACTTTGCTGACATCTTGCAACAACTGCCCAAAAAGGTAATGCAAGAAGTGCTGAATAGTTTACGGCAACAAGATCGAGAGCGGCTTGAGCAAGTTTTGTCTTATCCAGAAGATACAGCTGGCGGCCTCATGAATACGGACGTTGTGAGCATCCGACCAGACCTCACCATAGACGCCGTACTACGTTATTTACGTCGCCATGAAACCATACCAGAAATGACTGATAACCTGTTTGTGGTGACACGAAAAGACCGCTACATTGGCTTATTGCCACTCACCACTCTGTTAGTAAGTGATCCCAACACTCTTATTTTAGACGTAATGGATACTGAGCGCGAAGCCATACCTGCAGATTTAGACGAAACTGATGTAGCTAACTTATTTGAACGTAACGATTGGGTTTCTGCACCTGTGGTAAACCAAGAAGGTCGTTTGGTTGGCCGTATCACTATCGATGACGTGGTAGACGTCATCAGGGAAGAAGCCGACCACTCCCTCATGCGTATGGCCGGTTTAGATGATGACGAAGACACCTTTGCCCCTGTAGTTAAAACTGCTAAACGTCGCGCAGTGTGGCTTGGAATCAATCTATTAACCGCCCTTCTTGCCTCCATGGTAATTGGCCTGTTTCAACATACCATAGAACAAGTAGTCGCCCTTGCTATCCTCATGCCTATTGTTGCAAGCATGGGTGGCATTGCTGGTAGCCAGGCATTGACCCTAGTGATCCGTGGCCAAGCTCTAGGCCACGTCGAACGCAGTAACATTGGTTACTTACTGAACCGAGAGATTATAGTGGGCACCATCAACGGCTTGCTCTGGGCAACCGTAGTAGCCAGCATTGCTAGCTGGTGGTTCTCTGACTTAACCATTGGCTTTATTATCGCCATTGCTATGGTCATCAATTTAATTGTGGCTGCTATTTGCGGCACTTCTCTTCCCGTTATCCTTAAAGCAATGAATATAGACCCTGCTTTAGCTGGAGGCGTTATTTTAACCACCATCACTGATGTGGTCGGATTTTGTGCCTTTTTAGGCCTCGCCACATTATTTTACGCGTAAGGAATTTAATATGGGCAAAGTTAAGGCCCGCAAAGCCGCAGCAGAATTAGAAGCGCTGCAACAAAATCTACCTGCTGAAGAGGAACTTAGCCGTACCCAAATTAAGCGCGCTATGGAAGCTCTGCAAGACTTAGGTGGCAAATTAGTGGATCTAAAGCCATCCGAGTTAGCCCGCATTCCCATGAGTGACACTCTTAAAACTGCCATTGATGAATCACGCCGTATTGTCCAAAATGAGGCCAAGCGTAGGCATTTGCAGTACATTGGTAAGGTCATGCGCGATGAAGATTCAGAAGCCATTGCTAAAGCCTTGGCTGTGCACGACTCAGGCTCCGATGAACACCGTCGTGTTTTCCATCAGATAGAAACCTGGCGCGATGGCTTAATCGCCAATAATCCAAACACCATCAATGAAATCATACAGTTACATGAGAAAGCTGATCGCCAACACATCACTCACTTAGTGAAGCAGGCACAAAGCATGAATCAGGAAGCTAAAGCGAAGTCCGCGGCCAAGAAGTTATTTAAGTACTTGCGTATATTGGCAGACATTTAGCCACTCTAAATCCAGTCTACCAGCTTTTGACGTAGCTTCTTAACGGAACCACTTTGAATTTGGCTGATACGAGATTCTGACACTTCCAGTACCGCAGCAATCTCTTTTAAATTGAGTTCTTCATCATAATACAGGGCAAAGATCAGCTGTTCACGCTCCGGCAGTTCGCCAATGGCAGTTGCCAAGGCTTTCTGAAACGCCGCTTCGTCCACTTCTTTAGTAGGCATCAAACCTGACAATGGAGGCTCCACGCCCTCAGGCTGATCTTCTATCTGCACCGTTTGATAGTTATAGTTGCGGCCTTTTTGTTGCTGCAAATCTTCTAAATCCATACCCATGGCGTGCGCCAGTTCCGTATCTTTAACCGTGCGCCCCATCTCTTGCTCTAATGCAGCAGTGGCTTGGTTAATCTCACGGATACTGGTCATCACCGAACGGGGCAAGGTGCTGAAGCGGCGCACCTCATCTAACATGGCGCCACGCACTCTCAGCTTGGCAAAGGTGGTGAATTGTGCGCCCTTAGTTGCGTCGAAGTTGTTTAGGGCTTCTAGCAATCCCAACATACCCACTTGAATAAGGTCATCTATATCCACACTGGCAGGCAGACGCGCGCTCAGATGCAACGCCACTTTTTTTACCAGCGGCATGTGCAGCACCAAGGGGTCTGTTGCAGAACCGGGTGCATGGGATTGATATAGTGACATATTGTGCATCAAGGCATTATTTCCAATTAAGCTTTATGTTGCAACAGCCTTTCGACAAAAAATTCTACTTGCCCACTCAAACCAGTAGGGGGTTGCCAACGTTCTACCACAGCGGCCATGCGTGCGTATGCACGAGATGAGTTCGCCATAGGTGCTATCTCAACAACCGCTTTTTGTTGTTTATTTGCTAGCCGCAGCTGCTCATCACGTGGTGAGGTACCCAAATACAACATATGGGCGCCTAAGTAATGATCAACCACCCGTTCAATTTTAGCATATAAGGCTCGACCTTCTTTCTCGTTCTTCACCATGCTAGCTATAAAGTGGAAACGAGTCGCACCGTAGCGCTGATTCATGACTTTAATAAGCGCATAAGCATCAGTGATTGATGAGGGCTCATCACAAGCAATCACAACCACTTGATGGGCCGCGTTTAAAAAAGCCAATACGTTGTCAGAAATGCCTGCTGCTGTATCAACAATAAGGTAGTCTAATTCTCCATTGTATTCACTGAAAGCTTGAATTAGGTGTTGTAGTTGCTCATTTTGTAAACTGGCCATTTCATAAATACCCGATGCTGCGGGCACTACTTGTATGCCAAAAGGGCCATTTTGAACAATTTCACTTAAAGTTTTTTCACCGCTCATCACATGAGCCATGTTAAATGGACACTGAATGCCCAAGTTAACATCAATATTTGCCAAACCTAAATCTGCGTCCATCAACATGACCTTGCGGCCCTGTTTAGCTAAACTGGCGGCAATATTAATGGAGGTATTGGTTTTACCAACACCTCCTTTACCGCTAGTTATAGCAATGACTTGTACACTGTTTGAACTCATACTAGTGGCTCCTGTAGGACGCTAGCCCCATGGCAGCAGACGGTGTGTCTTGTATGCTGCCAAAATTCGAACTCATAGTGGATATGGTTTTTTTTGTGGCCCTGTCACCAGACCCTAAAGGTTTCCCTGGTGTAGCGTGTAACAATTTTGACAAGGCCTCAATACTACCATGTTCCTCTGCTAACTCAGCTTCTACAGCATGGGCAACCAACTGTTGTGAACTAGGATAACCCAAGTCCAGAGGAATGCGCTGACCATCAGTAATCATTGCTAACGGTTGTTTTGACTCAATGAGCGCTGCCAACAGGCCACCTAAAGGTAAACACTCGTCCAGTTTAGTTGCAACAACGCCTTTAACTTGACCCAAATAGTGCTTCATTAGATAACGCAATGAATGGGATTGGCTATTAGCCGCCAATGTAAGGTATATATTTATTTGCTGAGGCACACCCAGCAGCCCATCAACTAAGCTCTGAATATGTGGGTCAAAGGGGTTACCTCCTGAGGTATCCACCAATACGTATTCTTTATGGGCTATTTGATTTAAAGTTGTAGTTAACTCAGTAAAACCGGCCACATGATGCACGTCTATACCCAACATGGTACCGAATACTCGCAATTGATCTCGAGCTCCAATACGTTGTTGATCCATGGAAATAAGTGCTACCTTATGCTTACCGTGCTTCATGGCTAATTGTGCGCCGAGCTTGCCAATAGCAGTCGTTTTACCCACACCTGTAGGGCCTACTAGGGCATAAATGCCGGCCTCATGCACGACACCTTCAGAACTAGTCGTTAAATTATCTTGCAGCCATTGCTGTGCATGGTCCCATAACTGATCCCCATCGTCACAAGCAGGTAGTTGGGCTAACAAAGGGTCAATTAGGCGTTTTTCAAAACCCATACGTTCGAGCCTTTGAGCTACCTTAATCGCAGCAGCACTTATGAAACTCTCATTCTGGCTTAGACTCTGGCTCATTTGCTGCTCTAGCAACAAACGTAACAGGCCAAGCTCCTTTTCCATCCGCACCATATTGTCATTTACTGGTGCTTGATGGTTGGTACTGATGGCCGGTTGCAGTGGGCTCTTAAATCCACTTGATTGGCGCAACTCAGAACCAACATTACGCGCTGCAATCGGGCGCTTATGCTGGCTTCGCTGAGACTTAATTCGGTCTAAATTAGCACTAAGGCGATCTGAGAATGCGGTACTAGACTGCGCCGTTAAACGCTTTTCGTCATAGTCAATGGCCCCAACGATTTCAACTTCACCGGCAATTTTATTATTCGACAAAATAACTGCATCATCACCTAAACTATCTTTAATCATGGCGAGAGCGGTACGAGTATCTTTGGCTAAAACGCGCTTCAATTTCATCTTCAATCAACCTTAATGCTTGTGGTTTTATTCTACTGGTGCTTCCGCATCCACTAGGGGTTGTTGTTCTATAGTCGACACCACTTGAATGCCTTGTTCATCTGGTATTTCGTTGTAACCCAATATTACTAGACCTGGGATACGGTTCTTAACCATCTTCGCAAGCCAAGGGCGTATGCCAGGAGAAACTACTAACACTGGAGGAATACCCTGTTGTGCGAGTCGCTCGCTGGTACCCTGCAAATTACCTAGCAACTGTTCTGCTAGGTTAGGTTCTATGGCTAAGCCGTGTTCTTTGCTTTGCTGTAATATGTTATGCAATTGTTGTTCCAATCCTGCATCTAATGTCATAACCGATAAGTCATCCCCTACCTGAGTGAGTTGTTGCATCATCATCCGGCCTAATGCAGGGCGCACGGCGGCTGTCAATACGTCAGGATCCTGACTTCTAGGCGCTTGCTCCGCCAGTATTTCGACAATGGTACGAATATCTCTGACAGCCACACCTTCAGCCAATAGGTTTTGCAACACTTTAGCCACCACACCCACAGACAACTGGGTAGGTACCACCGCCTCAACCAACTTGGGCGCAGCTTGAGATAATTGGTCCATAAGTTGCTGAGCTTCGTCATGTCCCAACAATTCATGGGCATTTTCTTGTAATACTTTATTTAAATGGGTAGCTAATGCGGTGGCGCCGTCCACCACTGTGTAGCCCATAGACTGAGCATATTCTCTTTGCGAAGTATCAATCCACATGGCATCAAGCCCAAATGCTGGATCTTGGGTAGGAATACCCTCTAAGGTGCCATGAGTGGTACCTGGGTTAATAGCTAGGTCCCTACCCATCATCAGTTCACCCTGGCCACGGGTAACACCATTAATATTAATATGGTATTGATTAGGTGATAAATCTAGGTTGTCTCTAATGTGCACAGACTGCACCAAGAAGCCTAGTTCATGGGAAAGTTTTTTACGCACGCCTTTGATGCGCTGCATCAATGCGCCACCCTGACTCTTATCCACTAAAGGAATTAATGCATAACCAACTTCCAAGCCAATCATATCAAGCTGGGGAATATCTTCCCAAGACAGATCTTTTGATTCTTTTTCTTGCTGCTGCTGCACAGGATCTAATTCCTCAGGTATCTCTTCTTGCTTAGAACGCTTCACGGCAAGGTACGCAAGACCACCTGTAGCTGCCGCTAATAACAAAAATACAAAATGAGGCATGCCAGGTATCACACCTAACAAGAACATAATACCAGTTACCATGATGAGAGCCTGAGGGCTACCCAGCTGACCCACTACTTGGCTAGACATGTCTGTGGTAGAGGAGACGCGAGTCACGATGATAGCTGTTGCGGTGGCCAGTAATAACGAAGGAATTTGAGCCACCAAACCGTCACCGATAGTCAATAATACGTAGGTTTGTGTAGCTTGATCAAAAGTTAAACCATGGGTGCCCATACCAATAGCAAGGCCACCTATGATATTAATCAGCAGGATAAGAAAACCTGCAATCGCATCGCCTTTAACAAACTTACTGGCACCATCCATAGAACCATAAAAATCTGCCTCCGCCGTCACATCGGCGCGACGCTCACGAGCTTCATCCTGACTCAGTACACCGGCATTTAAGTCAGCATCAATAGCCATCTGCTTGCCTGGCATTGCGTCCAAGGTAAAGCGTGCGCTCACTTCTGATACACGGCCTGCACCTTTGGTTACCACAAGGAAGTTAATAATCATAAGGATGGAAAACACAATGATGCCCACCACATAGTCACCGCCAATAACAAAGTCACCAAATGACTGAATCACCTGGCCCGCAGCATCCGTACCTGTGTGGCCTTCTACCAAAACAATACGGGTAGATGCCACGTTGAGGGCTAAGCGTAACAAAGTGGCGAATAACAGCACCGTAGGAAAAGAAGAGAAATCTAACGGCCTCATGGTGTTAATGGAGATCATCACAATAATCAACGCAAGGGCAATATTAAGAGTGAAAAATATATCCAACAAGAACGCCGGTAGGGGCACCACCATCATTAATATGATCAGCAGTACTAACATGGGGATCAATAAACCCGTCAAATGTTTGACGTTGATTTGATCCTTCAAGGTTAACGCTTGTGATAAATTCATAATAACTTAGACCCTAAAGGCAAAATAACAAAACTAATAGTTTGTTTTTAATCGCTTTTTTTATTTTATTATTAACTTTTAGCAAATACTGTCGATAGTTGATTCATCGACACTTTACTCGTTAAAACATAACTCTAAGTCTTTAAAAGCAATAACAGTGCCAACATTTGCTCACCTTTAACAATTATTTTACCTTGAGGCCTAAAGTCCTCAAAGGTGAGGTCGATATTATCTATAATAACGATAGAGGATTTACCCATGAATGTTAAAACCACACGTAAACCGAGCCTTTGGATTATAGCTATTGCAGCTATTACCTTAGGCGGCTGCACCATGTCGATGACAAGCAGTCAAACCACTGAAGCTGTGGCAAATACTCCCATATACAAGAAGGAAGTGATTATTTCCACGGGATATGCCAATATCAGCGCTCAAAAGAGTAAGAATCAAGCTCAGCGCCGCTTGATGGCGATTCGTGCGTCTAAACTAGATGCCTATCGAAACCTTACAGAGCAGGTCTATGGCCAGCAGCTCAATTCATCTACCACTGTTGAAGACATGATTATTGCCAGTGACACGATGCGAGCGCATGTGGAAGGTGTTGTTTACGGGGCTAAGGTTGTCAGCATCAGCCCAATAGGCGATGATAGCTATGAAACTAAACTAGAACTAGAATTAGACACTATGCTGGAACTTAGGCGTATTTTTTTAGTCGCTAGCTAGATAACTCCTATTACGGCTATGTCATGAAACTGTCAAACCCCCTACAGCGCATAAGCAGACTTTCATGTGCTACGCTGCTAGGGCTAGTTATCGCCAGCACCAGCCTAGCTCAGGAAGATCCAGATTCTCCATTGTTAGTTTCTGGCCAAGCATTGGTGACTAACGGCGATGTTGAAACCGCTGTAATACGTGCAGTTCTTGACGCTCTGCGCACAGCAGCAACCCAACGCGAAGGTCAAGTCACTAGCCACAGCATAGTCAACGAGCAAGGCCAGCTTACAGAGAACATAAG
>Ga0209090_10000210_pt1 | contig 36337 bp, 35 predicted proteins | sample ArcticOcean_MG_C_9_FD_187432 | JGI IMG/M metagenome (GOLD analysis project Ga0209090, IMG submission 187432) | Marine microbial communities from western Arctic Ocean - ArcticOcean_MG_CB2_152 (SPAdes) (version 2) | ecosystem: Environmental > Aquatic > Marine > Oceanic | place: Arctic Ocean... | reverse complement strand
AACTGCAGAAATAATGACAGGTTACGGAGATACTTTAGCTATTGAAGGATTTGATTTTGATAGTAAAATATCTATGGAATTAGTTAGCGAAGTTAACGTTAATAAAATAAGAATTAAACAAACTATTTCAGGAGATTGATATGGGTAAGTTATCTATGACAACTCTTCTGAATTCAATACAAACAAAGTTTGTTTTACCTGCTATTGAAAACAGAAAAAAATTTCTGCTTAATTATCTTAAAAGTATGACTGAAGAAAATTCAAGATACTTAACTTTTATACTTCAAGAAAGTAATGGCAATCAATCTTTTATTGATACTTCTGATGATGCTTGTTATTTAACTGATGAAGTTAAAACTATTTGTTTATTTGAATTACCTGATTTTAACCAAGTAGAAATAAAAAAACATTTGCAACTTATAGATAATTTAAGAGATTCTATAAAAGAAATTCAAGTGTATTTATGTTATTTGAATAACAAAAGTGACAATGTTGTAGATATTGCGTACGCATTACCTGCTCACATTAATCAACTTGTTCCAATGGTAACACCTGAAACTTATTCTATTAAAGATCTACGTGACGCAAAAGCGTACGCTTTATTAAATGAACTACAAATAAAATTATTATTATTATCATAAGTGCTCCGCACTTTTTCATGAAAAGGAGAACATCATGGGTTGCGACATTCATTTATTCAAAGAATACCGTTCACCTGATATAAATAATAACAAATGGGTAAGTTACGATTATTGGTATAGTGAAGGTACTAATACCTCTATATATGATACTGCAGGTTTGCCTCTAGCAAAAAAGTACACCATACCTATGGGTAGAGTTTTTGACGATTCTGCACCATCTAGAAACTATGCTGCTTTTGGCATGTTAGCTGAAGGTGTGCGTGGTGAGTATCCATACAGTGTAGAATGCAGAGGTCTTCCTGATGATCTAACTTATCTTGTGCGTACTGAGCACAAAGGTTGGGGAGCAGATGCTCATTCTGCTACTTATTTTACAGAAGTTGAGTTAAATGCTTTAATTATTAGATTATCTATAATGACTGCAGATGAAACAATAAACAGACAGAAGGCTTATTTACACCATATGTTAGAGTATATGAATCAAATACCTTTTGAATTTCACATAGAAGAAAGTACAGAAAAACGAATTGTATTTTGGTTTGATAACTAAGGAACTAACATGGGTAAACGATTTGAAAATCCTGAAGGAATTGTCATGATGATGACTCTTAAAGGAATGCACCAAGTACATTCACATAATGTAAACGGTGTGCACATTTTTAAAACTACTGATAAGCAACGTGCATTAAATCACTTTCAAGATATGGTAAACGAAATGGAGGTTTTACATGATAGCGGAAATGTTAATGTGTCTAGCTCTTAATGGGTACCACGAAGCTAGAGGAGAACCTACAGCAGGTGAAATAGCTGTAAACCATGTTGTTATGAACCGTGTTTCTGATCACCGCTATAAAAACAATGTGTGTGATGTAGTTAAAGCTGGAAGATATAGAAATGAGCAACCTGTAAGACATGCTTGCCATTTCAGCTGGTGGTGTGACGGAAAATCTGACGAACCTTACGACATAGAAGCTTGGTTATATTCTAACCAACTTGCTAGTTTAATAATTTCAGGAATGCATCCCGATATAACTGATGGAGCGACTCATTACCATAAAATAGGTTACTATCCAAAATGGATTAACGATATTGGTATGATTCGTGTTGGTGTTATAGGTGATCACATCTTTTATAGATGGGAATAGCAATATATAATATGTGCTCCAAAATCAGGAGCAATAAGTGAAAATAACCGAAGACGACCTTAGTATAGAGTCAGCTACGTGTTTTGTAGTGGGAGTAATACTATTAATAATACTAAAACTAATGGATTGGATAAATCTACCGCTATAGAAATTAAGCATTTTATGGAATATATGATGCAACATTACACTTTAGTTGAAATCCAAGAAATATTAAGCAGTGATAGCCTATATAATTTTTATACGCTTATATCTATTAAATCATACGCATGACCGACCGCAGTTGATCGCGGTTTTCCTGTAGGACTTGTCCACCTATGGTCACAACGGACTCCTAATTTCTGAGGTATCTATGAAACATTTGTATACCGATCCGGATAAATTCCCGGAAGCTGCTCTATTAATAAAAGGAGTAGCATTTAAGTATTTTGATATAAAAAAACATTACGCAGATTCATTAAATATCTGTTTAAAAGCTTTGCCATTAGAATACAATTCTTTAAATAAAGCTCCTGCTAAAATGATTAAAGAAGTTTTGCCGGCTATTCTAGCTAATCTAGATGCTGAAGGCATAACCACAGTAATTATTGCAGACACTGCTTATTTTAAAGCTGCTACACGTCAATCTAAGGCTGAGCCACATTATGGTTACAAAATGCCTTGCACAGTAGCCGGTTACGAACACATGTGTGTGTTTTTAACTGCTAACTATCAAGGATTATTTTATAACCCACGTATACAAGAAAAAATTGACCTCAGCTTGTCAGCGGTTGCAACTCATTTAGATGGCAGCTACCAAAAGCCAGGTCAAAATATTATACATTCATCAACGTATGTTACAGATTTAAGTGAAATAGAAGAAACACTAAAAATGTTAAAAAAACATACTTTTCTTACTTGTGACGTAGAAACTTATGGTTTAAGCATTGATAAATCTCGCATAGCTACTATTGCATTTGCATGGAACCAGCATGAGGGTGTGTGTATAAATATTAACCATCATCTTACTCGTACATTTGAAGAAGATGCTGCAATAAAAAAGATGCTTAGAGATTACTTTATAACCTCTAATGCTACACATATATATCACAATGCTACATTTGACATACGTTGTATTATTTATGACTTCTTTATGAAAGATAGTACTGATTTTGTTGGAATGATAGATGCGTTAGATGTCATGTATGAAAAAGTGCACGACACTAAGTTAATTACGTATTTAGCTACTAACAATACTGCAGAAAATAAATTGTCATTAAAAGACAATTCAATTGAGTTTGCTGGTAACTACGCCCAGGAAGATATTAAAGATATTAATTTGATACGCACTGTAATACTTATGGAATACAATTTAACTGACTGTTTAAGTACTTGCTACTTGTTCAATAAATATTACGACAAAATGGTAGCTGATGATCAGCTAGACATTTACAACAATATCTTTATACGTTCATTAAAAAATATTACTCAAATGGAACTTACAGGTATGCCTATGGATATGGGTGCAATTATAAAAGTGTCTGACGATCTTAAGCAAATTATGAAAGAACGCACAGATAGCTTAATGAATGAAGAGCTAGTCAAAGATTACTTGTGGTTAGAACAAAAGAAAGCATTTATTATAAAAAATACTCTTCTTAAAAAGAATTTTAAACCCTTAGATGATTTTAAGTCTGTTCTAAACACCAGTAGTCCTAAGCAAATTGGAAACCTTTTGTATGAATTCCTGGGATTACCTGTACTAGACACAACTGATACAGGTAGACCAGCAACTGGTAAAAAATCCATAAAGAAACTGTACGATTCTTTAATAACTAAATTTAAAATAAATGAGGATGAATTATGAGTCAATTCAAACTTTCTGATTTAGGTGAAAAATTTAAAACACAAATTCTAGAAGTTTCTCAAGATGTAATTGATATACATTGGGAACTTGTAGATTACAATTTAAAAACTAATGCTATATCAGGAGATCTAGTTGTTCTTATAGAATATACAGATGAAGAAGATGATTTTAATAAACTTAAAACTACTCTTCTATTATCTGATATGGATGTTAACGTAGGTAGTATAACTGCAGGTTATAAAACAGCCACACTTTGGCCTGTAACTGAGGTTAATCCATCTATTGCACGGTATATTATTCGTACTTTTATTTCTTTAGATGATTTCCCAGAGATTGCTTTAGGTAATTATATTAAAGACGCACAGGAAACTCTTACTTATGAGTGGACAAAAAAAGATCAAGACTAAAGAAGAAGCTATCAAAGTAGCTAGAATTCTTAAGTACTTAATAGAGATAAATGAAGTCAGTAAATTATTGACTGCGTTTATTCCTGCTTTCATGTTTAAAACAATACTCAAAATGGGTAAATGGTTTTTACATGGTAATTTCCACATGGGAGGTACTAGGTCAGGTCGTTTAAGCTCATCTAAAGTTAACTTACAACAATTACCTTCTACTGGTAGTAAGTATGCTAAAGCTATTAAGAGTTGTTTTAAAGCTCCTGATGGCTGGGTAATTGTAGGTGCTGACTTTTCTAGTCTGGAAGACAGAATATCTGCTCTTACTACTAAAGATCCAAATAAACTAAAAGTTTACACTGATGGTTATGATGGTCACTGCATGAGGGCATTCGCTTACTTTAGTAAGCAGATGCCCGATATTGTAGACACTGTTAGTTCTATTAATTCTATTGAAACAAAGTATGAAGCGCTTAGACAAAGATCTAAAGGGCCAACATTTGCACTTACTTACCAGGGCACTTCACATACTTTAATAAACACTCTAGGTATTCCTAAAGCAGAAGCATTAGAAATTGAAAAAAATTATCATGAGCTTTACAAAGTTTCAGATAAATGGGTTCAAGAAAAACTAGTTCAGGCTTCCAAAGACGGCTATGTAACAGGCGCATTTGGTCTTCGACTAAGAACCCCACTGTTAGCTAAAACCATCTTAAACACGCGTCATACGCCGTTTGAAGCCCAAGCAGAGGGACGAACTGCAGGTAATGCTTTAGGTCAGTCTTATGGGCTGTTAAATAACAGAGCAGCTAACGAATTTATGGACAAAGTACATGCATCCGTATATCGATATACGATATTACCTATAGCCCATATTCATGATGCTCAATATTACATGGTAAAAGCTGAACCAAAGCTAATTTGCTGGCTAAATACTAACCTAGTAGATAGCATGTCTTGGCAAGATTTACCCGAACTTGAACATGATTGTGTTAAACTAGGTGCCTCATTAGAAATATATTATCCTGACATGAGTAATAAGATTACAATATCTAATGATTCTACTGAAGCAGAAATAATACAAGCGGTGCTTTAAAAGTGCTACAGTTAGTGTGCTCTCGTTGATGAGCATACATGCAGGGTTTTCCCCTCTCTGAAGTTAAAAAATCAATAAGCCAGGGTTAGTGTTTTTCCCCATAGTGCTGTAGTCCCCGCAGCAGGTGACAGAGGGGACACTTTACTGTCCCTACTATAAAACAAAATGTAAATGTGCTCCGCACAATTCTATAAAGAGAAATACATATGTTCACAAATACATCAAATTTGCCTATTAGTGTCGCTGTATGGTTAGCACACGATGACTACGATCACTCTAGTGACCCATACCATGTAAGCGCCACTAGTCTTCTTAAGCCTATTAAAAGCCTTGTATTAAGCAACCGTGTAGCTACTAACTCTGATACAGATGTAGCAGATTTAATAGCTAGTAGAATGGGTACTGCAGTACATACTGCAATAGAGAATGCCTGGTTAAATTCTTCTCGAACAGAGACCTTACACAAATTAAATTATTCACAAAAACTTGTAAATAACATAGTTATTAACCCATCACCTAGTCAGATTACAGAAGACAGCGTACCTATTTACATGGAGCTACGTGGCTCTACAAAAGTAGGTAAATACACTGTTTCTGGTAAGTTTGACTTTGTATCTGGCGGAGTTCTTGAAGATTTTAAAACTACCGGTACGTATGGTTACATAAATCAGTCTAATGCTGAAAAATACATTCAACAGGGAAGTATCTACAGATGGCTACATCCTGAAATAATTACTGAAGACTATATGTACATTCAGTACATATTTACTGACTGGAGTGCTGCTAAAGCAAGACAAGATAAAAACTATCCATCCAGTAGAATTGTGCCTCAACGATACGTTCTTAAATCTGTACAAGATACAGAAGCATTTGTAGTATCACGCATCAACATGATTGACATGTATCAAGATGCTGCTCAATCAGAGATTCCTGACTGTACTCCTGAAGAGTTATGGGAAAGAGCTCCTGTATTTAAATATTATAAAAACCCTGAAAGTAGAGCTAGATCTACTAAAAATTTTACAACATACCACGAAGCACATGAACGCATGTTACAAGATGGTTCTGTAGGCGTAGTTGTAGAAATTAAGGGAGAAGTTAAATTTTGTAGTTACTGTCCTGCTGTTAGCATATGTAAACAAGCTAAAGGCTACATAGCTGCAGGTAGATTAGTAGTTTAAAAGGAAGCAATATGAAAAGTTTTGAAGATATGGACTATTTTGTCCCACAAGAAAAACTAGTTAAAACTTTAATTCAAAAAACACAAAATAATAATCCTTTATTTTTTCGTATATTAACTGTTTATTATTTCTCTAAAATAGCTTCAATGATGCGTGTCAATGTTAAGACAATGCACCAGGGAACTATACCTGTAAACACATACGCTATTAATCTTAGTGTGTCTGGCTCAGGTAAAGGTTTTAGTACTAATATTCTTGAAGAAAATGTTATTCATTTATTTAAAGAACGTTTCTTAAGTGAAACATTTCCAGCATTAGCGCTCCACAATATACATAAAGAAGCTATACGTAGAGCCCCAAGACGCAATATGTCTACTGATGAAATGGAAGAAAAACTAATCAAAGAATTTGAAATGCTTGGCCCATTGTTGTTTAGCTTTGATTCAGGTACTTCACCTGCTATCAAGCAAATGCGTCAAAAATTACTAATGGCAGGTATTGGCAGCATTAATTTAGAAATTGACGAAATTGGCTCTAATCTTGTTCACAATACTGATGTATTAAATTCATTCTTAGAATTGTACGACGTAGGTAAAATTAAAGCTAAGCTAATTAAAAATACTGCAGAGAATCTGCGTAGTGAAGAAATTGACGGTAAAACACCAACTAACATGATGCTTTATGGAACTCCCAGTAAGCTAATGAATGGTGGAAAGACTGAAGAAGAATATCTATCTATGCTTGACACAGGTTACGCAAGACGTTGTTTGTTTGGTTACTCTACTAAAGTATTAACAGACATTAATGTTACTCCAGAAGACTTGTATGACATGCTAACTGATAGCTCGTCAGACACTGTATTAGATGATTTAGCAATTAGTATGCACAAACTTGCAGATCCTATTAATTTTAATAGTGAGCTAGCGTTATTAAAACCTGAGTCCCTTATTCTTTTAGAGTATAAGCAACTATGTGAAAGTCGTGCTCGCAATATGCGTGAATTTGAAGAAATTCAAAAAGCAGAGATGAGCCATAGGTATTTTAAAGCACTTAAACTTGCTGGAGCTTATGCATTTATTGATAGTAGCTCAACAGTGACCTCCGGCCACTTATACAGTGCATTTAAGTTAGTGGAAGACTCTGGTGATGCATTCGGAAGAATGCTTAACAGACCACGTACACACGAACGTGTAGCTATATACTTAGCAGATGTTCGCAAAGAAGTAACCCATGTAGATCTTATGGAAGATTTACCTTTCTTTAGAGGAGGTGCGGCTCATCGCAAAGATATAATGAGCCAAGCTATTGCATGGGGTTATCGTAATAACATAGTTATACGCACTTCCTACTCAGATAGTATTGAGTTCTTTAAGGGAGAAACAATGGACGAGTCAGATTTATCTAACTTAAGAATATCTTATTCTACAGACATTGTTAATAATTATGAGCCTGAGTATGCACCTTGGGATCAGCTGCACCATTTAGTTAGTTCTGCTGATTATCATTACGCAGCTCATCACTTTCAAGATAAGTATCGTACTTCTGATAAAGCCATACCTGGTTTTAACCTAGTTATTCTAGATATAGATGAAGGTACTTCATTGAAGCAAGCTAAAATGCTTTTAAAAGATTATAAAGCATTCTTTGCTACAACTAAGCGACATACAGACGAGCTTAATCGTTTTAGAATTATAATGCCTCTTACACATACTGTTAAGTTAAATACTGCACTATATTCTAAATTTATGACTAACTTGTTTGAATGGCTACCATTTGAAACTGACCGTTCGACTAAAGATATTGCACGTAAGTGGGAATCTTTTCCAGGAGAACATTCTTACCAGGAGGGTAAGTTACTTGATGCATTAATGTTTATCCCTGATACAAATAAACAAGCAGAACAACGTCAGAAAATTATGGATCATGCTTCTCTATCTAATTTAGAAAGATGGCTGTTGCTTAACGCAGGTGTGGGTAGTAGATCTAACACACTTATTAAATATACATATGTCTTAGTAGATGGTGGTCATACAATCGAAGGCATTCGTAATGCTGTAATAGCTTTTAACCAAAAAATGGACAATCCATTACCTCAAGAAGAGCTTGAAAAAACAATTTTAACTACGGCCATGTCGGCTGTAACTAAACGGGATTCGGAGTAATTACATGAAATTAAACGACAACCTGGTACTTATATCAGGTAAGAGTGCCACGGGTAAATCAGCTAGTCTGATGAACATTCAAGATCCTGATGGGGTCATTTATTTAAATTGTGAAAATAATAAAAAATTACCTTTTCGGAGTAACTTTAAAGAGTTTGGCATTACAGACCCATTACAGGTCTATGAAGCTTTTGAAGAAGCCGAAAAAATGGACGATTACCATACCATTGTTGTAGATAGTTTAACCTACATGATGGATATGTTTGAATCATATTACGTGCTTAACTCATCTAATACGATGAAAGCATGGGGCGATTATGCCCAATTCTTCAAGAAGTTAATGAGTAAATATGTTGCTGAATCCTCTAAGAATGTGATCTTTATTGCTCACACCTCTGACATCATGAATGATGCCGAAATGGCAATGGAAACACTTGTTAAAGTGAAAGGTTCTCTCATGAACCAAGGCATTGAGTCCTATTTCTCTACTATAGTTAGTACAAAGAAGGTAAATCTCAAGCATTTGAAAAAGTATGAGAGCGACTTACTGGAAATTACTCCAGATGAAGAAGAACTAGGCTTTAAGTACGTCTTCCAAACTCGTATCACCAAAGATACAGTTAACGAGCGTATGCGAGCTCCGCTCAGTATGTGGTCTACTAACGAGACATTTACTGATAACAATATACAGTTGGTTATTAACCGACTTCACGAATACTATATCTAATACAGGTACTAAAATTATGGATTTTCTAGAAAAATTAAAAACTTCTGCAGCAATTGCCGGTGAAACCAACACATTAGGTGGAGGTGGTGGCATTCTTGAATCAGGCGCTTATGAAATGACAGTTGAAACTGCTTATTTCGATACATCATCAGGTGGTGCAACAAGCTTAAATCTTGTATTTAAGTCTAATGATGGTCAAACATTACGTCAGACTATTTACGTGACATCTGGCACTGCTAAAGGCGGATTAAACACCTATGTTGATAAACGGACAGGTACAAAAAAGTATCTTCCTGGATTTAATACAGCTAACTCTATTTGTTTGTTGGCTACTGGTGAAGAAATTTCTGCCCAAGAAATTGAAACTAAAACTCTTAAAATCATGGACTGGAATGAGCGCAAAGAAGTGCCTCAGCAAAAGTCAGTGGTTATGACTCTCTTAGGTAAAGATATTACTCTTGGCGTTAAGAAAGTTATTGAGAATAAACGTGAACAAGATGCATCTGGTGCATGGGTTTCTGCTTCAAGCGGTGAAACACGCACTCTTAACGAGATTGATAAAGTCTTTCGTGCAGGTGATCATATGACTACTCCTGAGATTCTTGATGAAGCTGCTAACGCAGACTTCTACACAAGTTGGGTAGCCAAGAACACAGGTGTTAACCGTGATAAATCTCTTGCTAAAGCAGGTGAATTTGTTGCTACTGCATCTGCATCTAGTGATACGTCAGCAGCTCCTAAGAAGAGTTTATTCGCCTAATGCAGAAGACATTCTCTTCTCCGTTGAGTGTTCTGGTTAATAGGCGAGGAAGGAAGTTTATCCTGAATCTAAATAACTATAGGAACACTCACTATCAGACACTTAATAAAGCAAAAATCGTATATAAAGAAGATATGCGAGACCAACTCGTTGGTTCTAAGTTTAAGTGTCCGATAGAGGTTGAGTATTGTCTAATGCCCAAAACAGCCCGTAGAACGGACTTAGGTAATGTGCTGTCCGTTCATCAGAAGTATTTTGAAGACGCTCTTGTAGAGCTCGGATGCATACCTGATGACGACTATAAGCACATAGTCCGTACTACTTTTGTATTTGGTAAAAAAGATAAAGATAATCCACGAGTCATCATTAAAGTTAAGGAGTTGTGATGGACATTAAAATGAAAACCGAAGATGTGCAAGAAGCCATCCGGGAGTATTATATAAGACGGGGGTATTCTAGGGATCAATTAATAGATATCCACGTTAAGGGAGGTCGCAAAGTTAAGGGCAATGATGTGCCTAATAACGGTACGGTAGAGTTAACTTTAAGGGACGCATACATTTGTCCCATTGAAGATGACATTATACCTCCTCCAACATTTAACGCAGCATCTGAAGATGTAACTAGCATTGTTAACGACTTAGAAAATATTATGGATGATAAACCTCCTGAAATGTCTGAAGACAAACAGTTAGAGATGTTGTTAGAAATTGCCGGTGATCTACCAATGAATATAGCTAAACCAGTTACAGCTGGTAGTAAATTTAAGAGTCTATTCTCATGAAATCATTTATAACAAATATAAAAGTACTGCTAACTACTGGTTTAATCTTTGGATTAATTGTAGCTGCACCTTTTATGGTTGTTATAGCCGGTATTTTCTTTTCATTAGTAGCAGCTTGGTTTGTAGCCAAACTGCTATTTATGGATGACGATAATAATTAGAAGACTTCTTTAGCCATTTCAAGTCCACTTTGGGTAAAGGCGTCTTCTGCAATAGCAAAAGGACTATTTAATAAATTGAAACCCATATCAGTTGGGTCATCTAGATTCATGCCCATATAGTCTTCTAACATTATAAGCATTACCCCTTCAATAGGTCTACCTTTCATCATTTTAAATATTACTCTTAACATCCTCATTGGATATTTAGTAAACATTGAAATGCCAGTTTCATTCATGTACTGGAGAATTTGATGATCAGGTATGTCATAGTTAACAAACAAGTCCCTTACAAGGTTCTCTGTTTCGTCCTTACTAATCTTTTCTACCTCAGTCTTGTATTTAAAGACTGCCTGCCTTGCAACAAAATCACTATATTGAGTAGTTTTTAATAGCAATTTATACATTGAAGTATCATTAGTCATGTAACTATAGCGTCCTATAGCTTTAGCACTATTATTTACTGCATTTAAAACTTTATTTTTACCAGCAAATTTATCCACTTTATCACTTAAAGCACTTGCATAAGAATATGGATCAGATTCACTATCAATTTCTTCAGTTATACTTTGAAACATACCTCTTCGTATTAACTCACGTACTGGGCTATTGTTAAGCACAGTGCTCATAGAGTTAATACTATCTTGTGCATCATCAATGGCTTTTTTGTCATTTAACCCTTTTGCACTTTTCAAAGTAGCTTTAGCAACGTGCAAATTACGTTTAACATCCATGTAATTGTTTAAATCCCTAGCAGTACGTAATTGCTCTTTAAGCATGTACTCTATAGGTACGCCGTTCAATATTCCAACAACAGTATTAGAAATAATGTTATGGAATAAAACAGAGCCTGTTTTAATAACAATATTCTTTTTAGCCATTGAAACTATTTCTTTCCAAATTACTTCAGCAATTTTAATTGCTCTGTAGTTTAAGAAAGGTAAATTAGCTATAGAAAGAGACCGTTGACCAAATATTACGTCAATGTATTTTTCATCTATTAAAATTTCATCTTTTCCAAATATTTTTTTAATTTGTTGTCTAGTTTCTGTAGGCAATAAGTTATACAACTCACGATGCTTAGCTTTACCACTAGTAAGACTTATTTTAACAAACTCATCTGATCTTTTTAAATAATTAGCGTCATAGTCTTCTTTTAACAACTGTAAAGCGTCAATATTTACAAGTGATGTTTTTACTTTGTCTTCAATAGACCCAGCTTCACTACTTAACAAAACTTGTGAACGCAACTCTTGTTTAAGAATGTTTACTTTAGTGTCATCAGCCATCAGATAACGAAAATCTACTATATTCTGATTAGTGTCAAAGACAGGTACCATCACACTTTGATCTGTAATAGCATAATCAGGATTATTTGCATGTTTTGCGTATTCTTTAGAGTTATTTAACACAGCTGCTTTAACAGCATTTTTTGCGGTACTGTAAGTAAAATTTTCACCAGACGTAACAGTTAACATTTGACTAAGCAAAGTTCCGGCTGCCTTCATACTAGTAGTAGACATTATTCCTCTATTGTAATCTTGCATAGTTACAAAATCACTTGAGTAAAGAGCTTTAGCTTTTTTAGATGGATCAGATGTAGTGTCATCTTTTAAAGGAGACACTAATTTGTAACCCATTTCTCTCATTTTCTTTTGATCAGCCAGGGGAGCAATTTTTACAGATATATTTGGATTAGTAATATTTTTAATAAATCCTTTAACTGTATGAGTCTCATCGTTATTAAAGTTACGCTCTAATGCATCTTGTTTAAGATTTATAGCTTGACCAATAAATTCAGTTATACCGTTAGCTCTATTGTTAGCTTTAAATTCTCTTTGAATTATAGCAGCGGTATTAGCGTTAGCATTACTTACATTATTTTCTAAAGCATACAATGATGCTAGCTGATCAATTAGCTTTTGTGTTGCAATCAAATCTTTAGGCATCTGTTTACCAGGGACTACTCCTTTAGAATTAGCAATCATATATGCATTCATACGTTGCATACGAACAGTAACCTTGCCGGTAGCCATAAGAACACCTAAGCCTCTGCTTTGCTGCACATAATGGTTTCCTATTGGGCCCATAGCTATTAATTGCTCTCTTATATCTTTAATCCTATTAGTTCTTGTATTATTAGTGTTAAGCAACAGATCAATTAATCTAGGAATACTTTCTGAAGTGTTGTTTGGCAACAATGATACTAAATCTGTTTTTAAAACACCTAAAGTTAAAGCTTCCCAGTCTTTTTTCTCCATTGGAGTTAAGAAAGAATCTTCAATATGTTTTCTAACACCTTCAGCTATGTTTTTACGATTTTGATCAATAAGCATATTAGCTCTAGCCAGCATATGCTCTACTCTTCGATCCATATCATTACTAGGCCCAGCAATCGTCCGGAGGATGTATACCAATAAACTGTTTTTGCTTATTCTTAAACGTTTACGACTTTCGTCTAAAGCCTTTTTAAATGGTAAGTTAAGCATGACTTTTTGCCCGTTTACCTCTATAGGTACCTGGCCGTCTAATACACCTTCTACGCTTGCTCCAACTACCATAGCGGCATTTCTAGCTACTGTACTTACAATGCCTTGTCCTCTAACTTTGTTTGTAACTTTAAGACTTGCTTTTGCTATTGGCGTAAAAATATATCTAGTAAAAGCGCGTTCAGCTATGTTGTCACCCATAGTTACACGCTTCATTATCATATTAGTATTAAACCTAGATTTAGTATCTACTTTATTTAGTGCAGCTACTAATTGTATTAAATGCTTATCTGCAGTATTTCCACGTTTTTTAATACGAGTAAATATTTGATCAACTAATTTTAAAAATAATTCCTGTATGCGTCCACCAAATGTAGTTGCAGCTTCTCTTTCAGCTTTATAAGGCATTTCTGCAAGCTCTGCAATCAGACGAGAATCAGTTAAACCAAATGTAACAAACTCGTGGATACCCCTAGCGCTCACTTTATCTTCATTGCCGGCAGTCCAAAATTGACCTTTTTGTGCAAAAATATATTCGTAAGTGCCTTTTGCATATGCAATCTCAGCATCTTTATCATACAAGTGTCCAGCAACTCCTTCATCAGGTGACATGAATGCTTTCCAACCTTCACCTTTGTATTTTTTATTTAAGTATTTACGAGTACGCTCTCTAAGTTTTACAACTTCAGATGCTATTGGAGATAATTTTGGATCATCAAACATAAATCGAGTAATTGCGTGAACTAACTCATGAACGTATGTTGTCCGTTCAGACCCTTGGTTTAGTAATACATTACTACCATTATTTACACCAAAATTTAGAAGTATTTCTTGATCTTGAATACTACCAGCATTGCTATCACCAGCTCTTCGCATTCTTAAGCTAAAATTACCTAATGAATTTAATGCCGGCGCTATTACATTTCCCAGAAGCTCACGTAAGTAACTTAAATGTTCTGCAGTATCTGTAGAGTTACCTTGTCTGTCTCCTATACCTAATGAATCAAATATCTCTACTGAATTGTCTCCAGACAACACTTCACTATCTGAATCAACAAAATTTCTGTGGTCTATGCTAGCGCCATCATCTGATTTTAAAGGATCTGGCCCTGAATATGGATCTTCTGTTTCTAAATAAGACTCTGCCCAAGCGTCTAAAACATCACTTTGTGCTTCATTTTCGTATTGAGTGTCATTATCTTTGTGGAATTGATTTTCCACACCTGTTCCTTCTAAACCCATGTGATCAAAAAAGATTAAGTCTTCTTCAAACAACTGCTTTTTATCACTCTCTATAGATTCTTGCATTTTAAAAGCGCTATCAAGCATTTGTGTAAAATCTAGTTCTGCTAAAGGACTTCCTTCAATTGCAGCTGCTTCTAAAATAATGTCTCTAATGTCAGTATTTTTAGGATCCTCCATAACATCTACTATTTTAGACAGCATCTCTACAGCATTATCAAAAATAGAAAAATCACGGTTAGCGTCAAGTGTTCCTTGGTTATAAGTTTGCGCATTTCTAATAGAATGTAATATTGGAGATATTACTGCGTCAAACATATGCATAACAGGGAACTGACCTACAACACTACGAGCTGAAGCATCATCTAATCCTTGTATTTGACGAGCAACAAGGCTAACCCCAGGTGCACTGTCTTCAACTTTAGTAATTCGTGCACTTGTACTTTTAACACCTTTATTAGATTTAGCGTCAGAATACCTTATAATGATTCTGTTACCGCTATCCATATTACGTGCTGAATTTCTTTTAAAAGCGTGTATGCCTTCACCTTCAGCAGTGTCAATAAATCTCATTGTAGGAAAAAGAGCTTTAACTCTTGGATCGTTTTCTATTAAAGCTCGTTGCTTGTTAGATATGTAGTACTGGTCACCCGTACCTTTAACAGCTTTAGTTACGTGATCTAAAAGTGCTTTGTACACATAAAAAGCAGCATTACCTGCTTCGTTTAACATAGATCCAATTCCGCCAAACTCGCTTCCTACTTCTCCTAATGCTGTTTTTAATGAGCTGCCGTATATTCTGCTCACTACAACTCTAAATTTAAGATCTTGAAAATTGTCTAATGAAAATGACTTGTAATTTTTTTCACTCAACATTCCAGCTGGAATCTTTCTAAAATTGTTAAATTTCTTTTGACCACCTAATTTAGTGTAATCATATTGTAAAATATTGTTTAAAGACTCTAATGCTGTTAAACGAACTGATTCATTAGAATCTAGTAATTTCTTATGCAAAGCATCAATACTAGCGTCAACGTACGCAGATATTAATGTGTTGTCTGCAGCAAAATAATTACTTTGCATTACTGGATCTTTAGCAGCATCACGATCAGGCCAACCTAGTAGATCAGTTACTGCTTCTCCAATAGTACCCGTTAAAGTTTTTTCTTTACCAGGTGCGTCTTCAGCTAATACTAGATTATATAATTCGTTCTCTTGAATAGCTTTTTTCCAAATATTAGCAAGAGACTCATAGTTATCATCATGTTTTAAATTATGATTAACGTAATTAGTTTCTACTGTAGTATACGCACCACCTGCTGCTAATTTTATTAAAGCAGACGCAGAGCGTCTACCTGAGTTAAGAAGACTTATTATTAATCCACTAGTAGTGGCGTCAGTTTCTATTCCCAGATCTACTGTTATGGTTTCTTTTTTCTCTTTAATTGCTTTGTAATAAGCAGCTAATGCTACAAGCCCATCTACTCCAATAGTTCCAGTTAAACCAGCTTCGTTAGCAGCAACAATAGGATTAGTACCATTATTAATACTACGAGCAGCTTTAGTTATTGGATTACGTCTATTACTCTCAAGATTTGCATCAAAGTCTGAGTTAATTTTTTCTAAAGTATTCTTATCAATTTTAGTATCAGGATACAAGCTTTGAATAATAGCAACTTTAAACATCTGTAGATGAAATGGATCGCTCAGTGAGAGCTCCTGGTTGAAGCTCTCTGAGGTGACAGGATCTGTTGGGTATATTAGGTGCCTAATGATTTTAGAAGCCTGTGGGGACACTGCAGACTCATTCATGCCTGATCTGCTGTTATTCCAGCTGTTATAGCTATAATAGAATTGATCTTGGCCACTTTCTGCTAAAATATCGAAGAATGTAACAGCATCTTCTATTTCTCTAAGTAAACTATCATTAACAGCCTGCTCAGCTTCTTTAAAGTATTCCGGTACATCATCAAGACTTTCTTTGTACCCTACAAGATCTTTTAATGCTTGAATAGATTCAGCTCTTGATGCTTCGCTAAATAACGCAACCATTGCTGGTTTAAAACGCCATTCAATGGATTGTGCGTACTCTAAATCCTTACGGACTTGTGCAGGTATCTGTACATCAGTACGTAAATACTTAGAATTTTCTTGTTTAGTTCTTGGCTTAAGTAATGGAAATCTTTTTTGAGTGTTTATTCCAAATAAGTTTTCAAGAACTTTAGAAATAGAAGACTCTGTAGATCCATCTTTTATTGAATAGTTTTCAATCAACTGCCCAATGTCTTTGCGAACAACTTCACGTTGCCCCTTACCTTCAGTTGTAACTCTAATAAAATTAACTACTTCACTAGACTCTTCTTTACTAATAGACTCGCCTTTTTCAGCTAGCGCAACTAGCTTATTAGTGTTTTGATTAATGTAATCAACATCTAACGCAGCTCTATTAATTGAAACCGGTTGTAACAAACCCATTTCAACCATTATATCTATTGTTACAAGCCCTAAAGCAGTAGCTAACTGTGCTTCAAAGTTTTCGTCTGCTTGAGGAGTGCCTTTTAAGCCCAACTGTTTAACAATATTTTGACCAATAGTATTTGCTAATTCTGACTTAGAAGTACCAATTCTACGGAAGGGCACCATTGCCTTATTAGATATCCTAGATTTACTGTCTACACCTAAAAGAGATTTAACAGCAGCATCATCATTATAAATAGTAGATGAAGCAAGAGTAGCCATAAATTCCATTCCATGCATAGCCATCATGCTTAGGATGTTTGGATCTAAATAACCTTTTATTTCTCCGTTAACTGAAATACGCTTTAGTAAATAGTTTAATGGGTTTTCTTGAAACCTATCCATTTGCACACCGTCATGAGTGTACTGAGTAGTAATTTTTTTATAATTACCTTGATCGTCAGTCAAACGATCAGATATGTCTCTTAATATTAAAGCAGCCTTGTTAGTAAACTGGGTATTAAAACCACTAAGAGTTTTAACAGTATCAAGCTGAGCTGGCGTCATTTTAAGAAATTCAGTGCTCTTTTTAATGGCACCAAAAATGTTACGGACTGTTTTAAACAAATCACGGGAGTTTAAATTATCTTTAATATCTTCTTCAGTTTGAATTTCTTTAGCGCTTTTAGGTTGCAACACATCGCTTAAAGTTCTTTTAGCTGCTTTAGCGTCTGCGTCTTCTCCCCAGATACTTGACCCAAGATATATTGCTTCCACGTCCTGGCCGTACACTTCAGCTAAGTACTCTAATTCAACTGCTTCATCTGTAAATATGGATTTAGATAAGTCATATACGTCTAAAGCTGTTTTTGGATCAGCTAATTTAGCAGCTTCTTCAGCCTGTATTGCATCTACAATTTCTTTTAATTCTGCTTCAAGCCGTTCAATTGTTTTACCGTATCCCTTAGCAGTCTCCTCTGTGCGAGCCTTTGACTGGCTCTTCTTCATGTCAGCAATTACACGAGTAAGTCTTTTAACTTCAGGGTACACCAGTAAGTCTTTAGCTGAGACAGCTTCAACAGGTGCTTCTTCTGCAACAGGTTCTACAACTGGACTAACATTTGGTTCATTAGAACCAACATCTGGTTCATTAAGTTGGTCAGTATCTACTTCCCAAGGAGGTGTTTCTGTTGTTTCAGGGTTCTCTGTAGTTTCTTCAATAGTAGGAGGAATTAAGTCTCCTAAATCTTCATTTGTAACACCCTCAGTAGGTGTTTCTAAGCTAGCATAATATTCTTCTTGATCAGCTACATTTACTTCATCTTCAGGAACGTTCTTATTAACTTTCTTTACCGGGGTAGCTCCAACTGCTTGAGTAGCTTGCTCTAAGTAACTATTAATTACTTTACTTTCTTTTTCTACTTGCCGACCTAACTTACGGATGGCTCCATCTATAGAAGAGTTCCAAACTTTACTAACGCCGTCAGTAGTTACACCATATTTTGCAATGTCAGTAATTCTAAATTCAGTTATTTTACCGTTGGCATCTTGTGAAATAATTTCAATGCCTTTAGGAACGGTTCTAGTTTTATTCTGTGCTAGATCATAGTTATGCTGCCAAACATTTTTAAATACAGTTGCTTTGACTTTCATATAGCCGGCAAAGTTTTTAAACTTATTTAAACTTACATTTGCTGCTTCAGTGTTTCCACTTAAAACTGCAGCTTGTACATTTCGTGCATATGATTTAGCACCTACAAATAAATCACCTTCTCCCTCAGCTACGTCTTGAGCCACTTCATTAATATTTTTAATACGTTTTAAGTATTCAATAGCAATTGCACGTTCTTTAGTGTCAAGATTGCCTTCTTTTATAAATACTTTAGCTTGCTCTTCTGTAATACTGTCATCTATCTGCATAGAGTACAGTACGCCACCTTTTAATTTATCTAAGCTAGCTGGTGAAAGAGCTGCCATCATTCCTTTTTTAACAGTTTTTTCTACAGTTACAGCAATTGTTTCTAAATCAATTTCTTGACCTTGCTCCATACGTGTATTTACAACAGTTTCTATTTTACTTGTTATATCTAACAATACTTGAAAATCACTAAGTAATTCAGGAGATGCTTTCCCAGGATTTTCTTCAATTTCTTTTTGAGCGGCATTAACCATCTCTTCTAATGTTTCTGTGTACTTTACAGCTTCTTCTACAGTTCCTTCTCCAAAACTTTCAGCATTTTCTTGAGAAAATTTAATAGCTTTAAAAACTGCACTATCTGGGTCGCTTCTTTTAGCTAGCCTGTCTGCATTTATTGTATCTAGAGATTTTTGTGCAGCTTCTTTTACACTTTGTATTATTTTACTTTCTTTAACATCAGTACCTACTCTTTTAGTACTTTTAACAACATCTTTTATAGCTACTACACCTTGAACAGGAGCTAAAGCGATTGACTCTATCATTCCTTGTTCAATTATCTTACCGGTATCAAGTCCATCAAAACCACCTGCAACACCTGCTTGCTCTGATAGTTCCGTACCTGCACCGGATACAAATTCCTGGACAGGTTGTAAAGCTAGACCACCCACACGGCCGGCAATGTTAGTTGTATATTCTGTAACTGTTTTAAGCCCTTTAGGTGCAACATCACCTAACTTAGCTGTAGCTTTTTGGATCATCTTAACTGGTATAAGATCCAACCCTTTCATAGCAACTTTGTCTGAGAAGAAATCAAACATTACTGCTGAGGCGCCACCTATAGTTATAAATTCTTTATCTTCACCTGTAGCTCTCTCACCATTAATTTCTTCATAGTTGGCCATCATTGTATCAACATGCTTATTGTATGATGAAACAATTGTAGGAGCTGCAGTAACTGGGTTAACCATGGCCATCATTTGAGGTAACGAGCCCACAAACATTTGTAGTGCACCACCCGGGTTAGCTAAAGCTACTGTGAAGATACCATCTGCTATTGTGCCCACACTTCCTACTACATCACCGCTTTGCCAAAGAGCACTTGCTTCAGCCGCATACGGCTCTACTTCACGTTGTACTTTACGCTCGTCAGATCTGTTTACTGTAGACGAGACTACCTCAGACACATTCTCAAGGAAATCATAAGTAGCAACTGCTCCCCCAACGTTACCTTCAGCTCTTTCCCTAAAATCTCGGTTGGTAGGAGCCAAGCTCAAACCATAGTCAATCTCTGCTAAGTTAGCTTTCTCTTGCCAACTGCCTTCTGGTGCTGCATCTACAGCTGCTTGTGCAGCTTCACGTTGTGCCAACATCTCTGAATCATACGGAGCATTTAGTAAGGCAGTTATCCCTTCTAGTTCAGCAATACTATTACTACTGGCTATTGGATCAGCAGTCTGTTCTATTAATAATTGTAATTCTTTTTCTCGTGCTAAAGGCTCAGCAAGGTGCCTACTCTCAGCTTCTTGATCTATTAATTCACTAGGAAGTACTTGACCTATGCCTGTAACCCAGTCAGTTACAGCACTTGTTCCAGTAAGAGCAAGGTTAGCAGTGTATTTAAGAGGATTGTCTACGTCTTGAATAAACGCATCTTTATTTGCAAGTGCTTCGTCTGCTCTACCTTGTACATTAAGAAACTCATCTTGAGCTGGTGTTGTTCCCTCGAATATATCCCGATAAGTTTTATTTAAGGCAAGGTTTTTTTCTTTTTGTGTTCTAGCACGTAATAGATTCTCTGTTTTACTAATAGGAGCATTATCAAATGCACTAGTGTTTCCACTAGCTACATCCATTGCTTCTTGAAAGTAATCTCTTGTAGCAGGTTGTACAGTAGTATCTCTAGCTTTTAAGTTAGACTCTGCAAGTTTAATTTCTTGGTTAGGATCATTTAAAGGAGTATCTAGTAAATCGTTTTGAGCCATGTTTTTGCCTACAATATAAAAAGGGGCATTATCTGCCCCCTTAGTTTACTTAAATGTGCTAATCATCTCAAGTTATCTTAGGATCTTACTCAACACCTAAAGCTTTGTTTATCATTCTTACAGCATTACTAGTGTTTCTAACACCTGAAGCTTTTAATGCACCTGCGTTAGCTTTCGAGACTGCTTCACTACGAGCTATATCGGCCTTTAGTATATTCTCATCTCGTAAATCTTTAGCTTTTATTAGCTTATCTAGATTAGCTCCTCGTTCTTTTAAATTAGTTTGATTGCCAAGGAACTCTAGAAAATTATCGACATTTACTGTTTTATCTGCCCATGTCTTACCCGCTTCAGTATTTGCGTCTATTGAGAGTATGATTTCTGAGTCTGTAAATCCGTTTGATTTTGCCTCTCTTATCAGTGTTCGTAATTCATCTTGAGCTACATTGCCTCTTCTCCATCCTTCTTGATTATCATCAAATCCCATTGCTACCATATGAGAATACGCACTTCCTTGAGCATCTTGAGAAGCTTTTAGAGCTGCTGGATCAACCTGATAACTTACTACTGCATCTCGGTAATCTTCTACTGCTCTATCTGTAGTACGCTTTAAAGTTTTATCAGCACTAGAAGTTGCTGTAGCTAAATCAGTAGTTGCTTTAGCACTTAGTTCTACTCCCTGGTTACGAGTAAGCTTTCTTAATTGATTTGCTAAAGACAATTCTTGCTCACTTAATGAGCTAAAGTCTGAACCTAACGAAGACTGTTCTGCATCTGTAAATTGAGAGTTTCTTTCAGCAAAACTATCGCCTGTACCAATATACCCAGCAGCCATTGCTTTTTGGGCAAAACCTACCTTAACTTGCTCGCTTAATCCATCTTCAAAAGTTAAGTTACCCATCTCATCAATGCCAATCATGTCTCTAAACTGTTCAGGTATATCCTGCTTAGCTGTCTCTAGTGCAGTTAAGTTAACAGCCTTCTCACTTTCCATACGCTCTCGTGTGGATCCAGCAACATTATCTAATACTTTCTGTAGTGCAAAGGGTCTACGCTCATCAAAAGCGCTAAGTACAGAAGCTTCACTAATATTTGGATTATTTTCAGCAGCTTTTAACAGTTTATCTCGTTCAGCTTCTAACGCTTTTAAACCGTTTCCGGATGCAACACGCATAGAGCTAACAGCGCCCTGATCAAATAACTTTTGATCTTTATCTTTTGTAGCCGCTATTTGATTAGTAATTCTTGTCTGGTTTTCAGTGAAATTCAATGATCCAGGCACTAAGGCATTAAGTGCATCTTCTAGTCCAGCAACGTTCATACCAGCTTGTTTTTGTACTTGTGCATCTGTAGCAGTTTGTGCTTCTTTATCTAGTGCAGTTTTTAAACCAGCACTTCCTTGCGTAATTTGTGAAGAAACATCTAACCAAGAGTCTTTCTCATTAGCTGCTGCTACTTGGTTATTTATGGCTTTAACTTCATCAACAGTTGTAGCGTTAGCATAGCCAGTGCTTATTTGTTCATTAAATTGATCTTGAAACTCACCACGCATTACACCACGTTCTTTATTAAAAGATTGGCTTAGAGCATCTGCATCAATACGTTTACCGTATCCTTGTAAACCTGTAGCAGAAATATCACCTTGCATAGCATTTAATTCAGATAAAGTGCCAGCACCTTCTAACCGACGACGTAAAGCTGCAGTGTTTACATCGCTATCTTCTTGAAGTCGAGTCTCTACTCCCTTATCGTAAGCTGTAAGACCACCTTGGATTGTCTGCATTGATTGTTTCCACAGATCTCCTGCAGTACTCATTGCGTTAACTGCAGTAGCTCCACTTGGGGTGCTTAATTGTGTCCACTTACCGTATGCCATAAGAGTCTTCCTTTAATGCTTAACGATTACGTTCTTGTACGCCATGTTCACTAACATAATTATTAGCAGTAGTTTTTGCTTGTTCTGCAGTTTGACCAGATTCAACAGCTCTAAATTGCTCTCTATCAAACACTTGATTATTTTGTAATGCTCTTTGAGCAGCAAATTGGTCAGCATATGATTTTTGCCTAAAATCTAAATCTGCAGCACCTAGTTTTCTAGCTTCGTTACCTAAATACATAGAGCCTAAAGCTGATACGCCAGCAATACCTGTTGCTGCTTTACCACCTACACCACCCCAGCCCCAAGGAGTAGTTTGACCCAAAGTACTATTGCCGCCGTTAAGTAGGTTACCAGCAGCATTTTTAGAGCCGTAGCCGCCATAACCAGGATGTCCACCACCCATTGAAGGTTGGTAATTTTGCATTTGAGCTTGGGCTGGCGAATACATCATGCTAAGCTGGTTTTGTGGCTGCTGCCCGGTACTAAACTGTGGAGCCATGTTATCTAAAAAACCCATTTGTTGTCTAAAGGGGCTGTTGTAACCGTTGTTACTGTTGTTAATAGCCATTAAGGTACTCCTAAATACATTATTAATAGTAGTTTACATTGTTATTACTAGTTAAGCTAATGGGCTTAACTGAGGTAGCGTTAATTTAGTATCAAAATAATCTCTTATTTGATCATATACTAATACACCTGGATTAGTATTTAAAGTTCGTGCATAAAAAGTGCTGGGCTCTTCGTAAGTGTTTATGTTTGAAAGATTAGCAGAAAGCATGAGATCACTATAATCTGGCTCTTCTAACAATTCTCTTTGTTCTTCTAACTCTTTCCATTGTTCTGCAGAAGTCTTTAAAAAATCCTGTAATTCATCTGATAACTCTTCCATTTGTTGAGCTTGATAAGCAGTTCCTACTGCGCTTACAGCATTTATTAAATTTACCGGGTTTGATAAACTAAATGTATCAGGATTAAATCCACCTTCAGGATTAGCTGTTACTACTATTATAGCTAATTGTACCGCAGCTCTTAGCCACGGATCATCAATTGCAACCATTACTTGTTCTAATGCAAAACTAATAACTACAGCCTTTATAAATGCTGCATAAAAAGCAGTTGCAGTAAATCCACCATCAACAGCTGTAAAATATAATGTTATTAATACAAAAATTGCTAAGATTACAAGTCTTTTAATCTTTCCCCACAGTTCTTGGTACCATTTTAAATAAAATTCGTACAAGCTGTGACTAACTACTACAAAACTTTCTGAAAATATTTGCTCTTTATAATGAAGTAAAGGTAAATTTGCTAATACTCCGTGTATAAGGGGTATACAAAAATTATCGTAGTCTAATGAAGCAGGGTCAGTTGATACTGCTATAGCTACAGATTGTCTTCTACCTGAAGGGTAATCTACCGTTGTACTTGCGCTAATTCCTGTTATAACCAATCTACGGTATGTATTTTCCCCGTATGCACTAGGCGCTGTTAAAGTTATTGTTCCACCAGCTGCAACTGTACTTCCGTAAGACGTGCTATACCCTGATACAACTGTATTAGCTATTCCATTAAAATTTAACTGAAAGTTGTAATCACTTTCTGAAATATTTACAGAATAATTAGTAGCAGTCCAGTTAACAGCACCGGTACCTGGATCCAAATGATTTAAATATATAGCATCAAAAAACTCAAATAAATACGCTTTACCTGCTTGAGTACTTGTATTAATGTTAACTGCATTTAATAAAAATATATCAGTTATAGCGTTGTCTTCATCACCAACATCTGTTGGTACACCTTCCTTCATAGCTTCAAATACTTTTTTAAAAGGAAAAGCTATAGTGTCTAGTAATCTTGATGCGTCGTCATACTCTTCTTTACGTGATGCTGCGTCTATATACACGCCGTCTAACATTAAAGGATAAATTGGATATGCTACAAAATCATTAGCATTTGCGTACGTGCTAAAAATGTCATGAAAAAGATTTGCATCTTTAACAGCCGGGTGATACAACTTTATTTTAGGCAATCCCAGGTGTAAGTAAGTATATATTAATACTTTTGTATTATATCCAGCAGGTCTAATACCTACTTTATTAGTAGTACTAATAACTGTGTTGCTACTGTTTCTAACAGTTTCTACGTATGAAAAAGTAGTGTCATTTATTATTGCAGCAGCAGTGTACGCTTTAGTAAGCGTTGCACCGTATTCTGTGTAAGTAAAAGAGTGTACTGAGGTATCGTAAGTGCCAATAGGACTTTGTAACGAATCAAGAAGCTGTATAGCTGTAGGAGTGTTGTACTCAGTGTTAGTTATTGCAGGGACGCCTTCAGGAAAAGCTAAACTTATAAAATAACTTTCATCTCTTAATGGACTAGACTGAGTAACTGTAGGAAGTTTGTGCACATAAGATTGCTTAGCTGCCTTTAAATATGATCTAGCAGAAGTATACTTATTATTAATTACTGCACGTCTAACAGCTTCACAAGGAGTTAATCCTCTCATTGAAGCCGTCATTACTGCCCCACGTATAGTAGGGATTGTTTCTACTATTTCCCCAAATATAGGGGAAGTATATGCAAACGCATCTCGATGCCACCCCATTTAATACTCCACTAAGGTGTTAGGCTTGAGTATTCTAAGCCAGAGCTTTTAACAGCATTTTTTAATACGTTACCAATTGATGCATTATCAATAGGAAGAGTGTAAGTAGTACTAGTTGGATCAGATCCTTTAGCAATCTGCCAGATTTCGCTGACTAACTTAGCTGCTTTTTGTTCTGCATCTCGTGCAAATCCATCTTTTTGAGCAGTATATAGTTCTTGCTGTCTAGTTACTAATATTGTTTGCTCAGCTTCAGTTAATGCTTTCTTTTCAAGCATAGTTTTTTCAGCAGTTAATTTAAGAGCTTGCTGAGCTTTTATTACTAAATCTTGAGTAGAGTTTAAGTCTGTTCTAATAGTATGCGCTTCTTGTTCTAGTTTCTGTGCATCAGATAGTGCTACTGCACTTGTAATCTGTTCACGTTGTTTAGTAGATGTGTCTAAACCATCTTGTAACTGAGTATTAGCCCTGGTAGTACCGTCAACAGCTTCAGCCATTTGTACATGTAACAAGTCAATTTGACTGTCCATTTGCACTCGTTGTTTAAGACTAGTAGTTAAAGTATCTGTTAGTTGGGTATTAGCACGAGCAGTGCCATCTAACTGTTCTTGTATTTGGGTATCTAATAAAACCACACGTGAGTTTATCTCTTCACGCTGTTTTGCATTAGTAATTAAAGTGTCATTTAATTGAGTAAGAGCAAGCTCTGCTTGCTGCTCACCTAATACAAAAGATACTGATTGTTGCATTGCAGATTGCACAGCACCAAGATAAACAGTTGCATACTCAGCACCTTTTATACGACCTTTAGTATATTGATCGTCTAAGTGTGCAGTTACTGCTGCCATTAACTTATCAAATACACCTGTACCTGATAGGCTTCCTGCAGTAATTTCTGTTATATCAATAGTGGGCATAATATTACCTTAAAATTTAATAGTAGATGTATACGTAGCATCTACAGCAACTGCATTTACATTGATGACATGGGCTACATTAGTAGAAGTTAAAACTTCGTATCGCCATATGCCTTTTTTGTTTAAAACATCTGAGAAAGATATTTCACCTGCTGCTAATAAAGTAGGAACAGCATCAGTCGTTAAAGAGATGCTGCCAAATATACCATCAGGATCTACTGATCTTACGCTTATAGCATCTGCTGCTACCTCAGCTGTTTTTAGTTGAGGACGTGTAATTGTAAAAGAAACAGTAGAATCCACGGTATACATATATTTTTCCTATTATTCGTCGTTAACTAATGCTTGCTGACGAGTTAAATTACGTAGTTCTTCTGGTGTTAAAGGAGATAAAATTTCAATACTAAACTCTGGTACTAATTTACTTTTACGAGTTTTAGCACCACTAGGACTAGTAGATGTGTGAAATACAGAACATTTACGCTCTTTAATCATGTTATAAATAATGTTTGGTACATGCCAACCATCTGGTGCATCAAACGGTACAAACTTTTTAAATGTACCCAATTTAGCTGAACCTACAGAAAAGATTTCTCCTTCCCAGTTCTTCTTGTTTGGATTCATACATGTAATTCGGATACGTATAAGAGCAGCTGCTTCTTTACGTTTTTCAACAATTAACTGTGACATACTTAATTTAGTAGATCTTACTGGCTCTACTACTTCTTCAACTGGGGATAATTTTGCATCCACTAGCTTACGTAACTTAGCTACTCCAGTGTTATGTCGATACTCAATGCCTAACTGATCTGCTCTTGCACGAAGAGACTCAATTTCAGTTGGAATTTCATTTTCGTCTTGTTCAATTTCTAGGTGTTGACTTGTTTCGTTCATTTTACATCTACCTTTTAGAAGAGGGTGATACCTCTGTATATGAAAAAACCTCCCCGTTAAGGGAGGTTATATTATACCGCTACTTTATACTTCAGCAACAGTCTTAAGTAATGCTAAGCGCTCTGCTCGCAAAATCATAGTACCGTAGTACCACTTGATGCTGTAGAAGCCAGTCTCGCCGTATGGGTCAGAAGAACTGTGGTTCTCACTGGGACGTACGTGCTTGATCTTAAACTTAACAGTCTTACCATCAGTTTGGAAACCGACAGTAGTAAACGCGCCATCACCAACAACTAACATTGGAAACACGTCGTACTGAGCACTAGTTGAATGATAACCGGCATCATCAGCAGTTACTGCAGCGCCAACACCAGCAAACTTCATCATCTCAGGAACTTCAACGATGCGGAAAGCATCTACTGCACCAATTTCACCACGAATTACAGTGCCAGCCTGTGCGTACTGTGCAACAGGAATAAAAGCCTTGTTATTGTGGTAATCAGTCATTTTCATGAGTGCAGGAACTAACTCAGATCCAACGTACATAACACGAGCAGCGTTAACTACTTTAGTGTCTACCATGCGCGAACCAGAGATAACTTTGGTTTGCTTAGGCGTACGGTTGTTGTTTAGCTCAATGCTTAACTTAACTAGATCATCATAATCTACTTTAGTAATACCAGCAGTTTCGCCAGACAATGTTGCATTACTAGTTGCAACACCTGCGTAACGAACTACACCAGCACCGTTTAACAAATCAATCTGAAGTTGGTCTTCAGTGATTTCGTTAGCAGCTTTAACAGACTCAGTAGTAAGATGCTGCATTAGCTCTGAATCAGAATCAAAGTCCATAGACTCCTGAGAGTACTCATCGAAGAAACCAAACTTCTCAATAGTACCTTCTAATTCTAAACGCTTCATACCAACGCGGTTAACACGGCCACCAGCTTCAGTTAAAGCAGGGATTTTAGCAGTGATAGTACCAACGTCTTTAGAAGAGCCATACAAGTTACCGTTTGCATAAGAAGCACCGGCACCATCAAGACCTTGTCCAGTGACGTTACGATCGTCTAGGATAGGCATGTAATGGAAACGTTTAATGGTTTTACCCATGTTCTTAGGCATTGCAGTAACGTCAGCTAACTGGCCAAAGTATTGCTCTTTTGCGGCTTCTACGAGAGCCTTTTTCGCGTAGAAATCCGTCCTAATCTGACTACCAACGTCAGAGGCTGTCCCACCTTTGGGATCGTTATATGTCAAACTCATAATCATACACCTTCTATTAAATAGTGATTAAACAAACTTACTAGCAGACATCTTCTCAAATTCTTCATCACTCATACTGAGCACGTCAAATTGAGGAGCTGTTTTACTAGTCTTACTTTTCGTAGAACCTGCAGCTTTTCGCTTATTAGCCAGCTTTGGGTCTACGGGATTGTTTGTCTTATTAACACTATTTGATTTAGATGTACTAACTGGTTGGGTTGGGGTGGCCTGTACAGGGTCACCAAAACCTCCATTAGAATTGATCGCATCGCCTACTTGTTTATAAGCCTCAATATCAGAAAGACCACTTAGTCTCCCTAAAATTCGCTCCCGTTCTACTACTTCACTTACTTTTTTGTATATCCCAGATCCAACATGCTCGTTGATGACCTTAATTATATTAGGGTCTTTGGCGATCATATCTTTGGACGCTTCGTCCCACTTATTACCAATGATATCAATAGTAGTGTTAAAAGAACTTGTGTCTCGAATGTCATCGAGTATTCCGTCTAGTGCTACTTCGTTATCAGAGACATTGTAAGCATTGGGTTTATACGCAATATTTTCAGTGTCAATATCTAATGGATCAAGTCCACTATCCTTCACTAACTTCTTGACTGCTTCAGGATCTTTTTTACTGAGATCAATCAAGTAGCTAAGTTTCTCTTCGTCTAGCAAGCCATGGTTGTCTAACATTTTAACCATTTTAAGATTAGGCTTTAAAGCAGCCATCTTCTTGTTATAGTTAGCACCCATTTGCATCAATGACCTGGCATCTTCTACCGTGTCTACTTTGATGTCCTTACCATTAGCCTTAAATGGGCTAAGTAACTCTTCATACTGAACTTTATAGTCTATTTCCCCTTTAGAGTCAATATCAGCTTCTGTACTGTCTCTAGAACCATCGTCTGAAGGGTTTTCAGTATCGTTAGTATCATCTGTAACAACTTCTTCAGATTCAGCTTCAGGGACTGTACCAGCCCCTTCAGCTGCTTCATCTGTACTGTCATCATCAGATGCATGTTCTTCATCATTGTCTTCATTTTCTTCTTCCTCAGTTTCTTCAGTTTCTTCTAAGGTATTTTCTTCTACCTCATCTTCGACTTCGTCTTCTGGAGGTGAAGTAGCAATTTCTTCTTCTGATTCTAACCGAGCCATTTCTGCTGCAATAGCATCATTAACCTCGTCATCAGGTAAATCTAAAGGATTAACAGCGGCTGATTCTGACATGTTACAGCTCCTCTGCTAAAAGTTCTTGACGAGTCTCTTCGTCCTCTTTAATTCCCTGCTCTGCCATTCGACCTATTTGCATAACAGTATTTAAATACTGTCTAAAATGACCAACAGCAGTAATTCCATCATCAATAGTTTTTTGTAAACTATCACTTTGCATAGCAGGATCAGCACGTAAAATAACTAAACGACTTGCTTCATCTACAAAATAACCAGTATCTATTAACCCTTGAAAATCTTTATTACTTATAAGACGTAATAAACTTTCCATTTTAACTACATCTTTACGTGCAGAGTCAATACTAACTTCAATTTGCTCAATTTCATTCATTTCAATTTACCTTTGTGTCCCCCAGCTTTACCTGTAGGTTATCTTGGTTAAGTTTAAATACGAGGTTATTGTGCCTCGGCACCTTTTAACATTCCGTCTGCAGCTTTTAAATCTAACTGCGCACGTCTGTCAAAATCTTTCTTCTGTAACTCTTTATCTACATCAGCTCCAGATTCACGTTCTAAAAACGCTAAATCTTCAGTATCTGATTTACTCTCTAAGTTACGAGTTTTAGCCATCTTAAGTTGGACGTCTACTTGATTCTCTTGGGCTTTAGCATTTTCGTTAGCAACTTGTGCTCTTAACAGCTCAACTTCTAATGTAGCTCTTTCTTCTTCAAGTGGATTAGGTTGTGGCTGATATTCTTTAATTCGTTTAGCTAATGCTGGCATCTTACGAAGCATAGCAATTTCTTCCAATAACATCTGACCCATAGATGGATCCATAGAGTTACCCATAGTCTGTAGCATAAATGCTAACTCTTGAGCTTTCTCGTTATCTGTTTCAGCAGTGCTAATAGTTAATCTAAGATCAAAGTTACCTGCTAAATCATCTCTACGTACTTGAACAAACTCGTCGTTTGTAATGCGTATAGTTTCTTCTTCCGATAAAAATTCTGCATTCATTGCTAAAATCTTACGGCCAGCTTCACTAATACAAGTAGCTAATCGACGTAAGATACCTAGCTCACGCTTACTTGTAGCGTCTAGTGTTCCACGAATGCCGGTAGCTGTATTACCAAGTGCTTGACCACTTAAGCCAGAAGAGAACGCTTTAACACCTGTTAGTGATTCTGCTTCTTGATTTTGTAGCCCTATCATTGTTTCAGCTGATTTAGGAATTTCCGGGTAAGCACCCATATGAAATGCCTGACGTGGGTCTACCTGGGCGTTAAATTCATAGTCTAAACCTCGCTCATACTTACGACGGTTAGTTACATCAAGAGCATCTTTACGTATTCCTAGTTGTCCGTTAGCTGAGCGGCCCATGATATCAATCATGCCACGAGTTACAGCACCTACAATTTTTTGATTATCTTCTAGTAATGCACCATCTGGTTCACCATAGCTAGAGTTACGCTTAGGTAACATCTGAGCCATAACAAACGGAATCTTTTGATCTGGGAATGGATTCGATTCCATTCTAATTATTGTGTCACCTACATAAGTAGCAACAATAGGCTCTACTATGCCTGTTTTATTAATATCCCAATAACCCCAATACTCATACGCAACAAACTTCTGACGAGGTTTATCTTTAAAATTAAATACAGCTTCTTCCATAGTAGAGTGATGATCTGGCTCAGATAATAGTGAGTTACCAGAAACATTAATTTTATCTAGATTAGTATATCTACCATCTTTCTTAAGATCAGAAAGATCTGTTTCAAAGCTGTAAATTAAAAATTGTGCTTTTTCTAGATCACCTTTACAGGTAGGATCCACTAACACGTTATCTATATTACACACTTCAAGCGTAGGGCAGTTTTTAATGATTTGAGTTTCCTCAACCATTTCTGTTCCTACTTGTATTTGTTCTACCGGGGGCATTCCCTGGGCAGCCATTTGAGCTGCCATCATTGGATCCTGTATTTGGATCTCTTCCATAATAGGTTGTTCTACTTCTACAATCTTGTCTTCGTAGTCCCAACCAACTCTGACAATAACTGTACCTTCGTCAACAGCAGCTCTTATAAATTCATCAATAAAACGATTCTTTTTAATTTTAGTATTAAACTGGTTGTTTAAAACTAATTGATTTTGTATAGCACTTGCTTTGTCTTCAAAAGTAATGGGCTCTACATTAAATACATCATCTGTAGATAAGAATGGTTCGCTAAGCGCAGCATAGCGCCATTCAGCTTGTTTGCGAATTAACTTAGGCGCTACGGCGCTACGCCCCGTGCGCTTTGCAATCTTAGCACTGCCTTCTATATTAAGGTTATCTGTCCATGTCCTAACTTTGGCTAACTGTAATTGATGAGCAGGCAAAGCTTCAGTGTAGTCAGCTTTAAGATCAGCTACTTTAGGAGCATTTTCCCAATCAGCTAATTCAACAGTACTTTCACTGTATAGATTTTTATCAGATGTTTCATCTGAATATATCACTTGGTCATCAAACTTTTCGGACATGTCGTCTATACCTTAAATAATTGCTGTATCGTACCACATACTAGATACATAATATAATCTTGAGCCTATTTCAACTTAATGCCGCTAAGCTTTCCTGAGACTAATTTAGTAAGTAATCCACGCATACCAAACTTAACAACATATACACCTATAACCAAATACTGATACCAGTCTGGCATAGAAGCAAATGATTCAAATGCTGCTGTAACTTCTTCTTGATAACCTACAAATGAAGCTGCTATAGGGATTAACAATAGCCCAATCATAATTTCGTCTAATAGTGATTTATCCATTTGCTTCATGGCTACAAGATCTAAATTAAAATCTTGAGTTTGTCCATTGTCTGCCAGCTTATGAGCAGCTTTAGCATTAGCAACTTTTACATCTGCTTCTGCTTCAATACCTATAATAGCTGCAGCAGACTTAGCCTTAGCAACATTATTCTTACCTTCAAGATATGTTTTACCAAGACTTGCAATAGGATTTAAAAAACTTAAGAAACTCATAACTAGTCCTTAATTTCAAAATGAGGCATATCTTGCCACGAATTCCACAAACCACCCCATTTAAGCTCGTAACCTAATTGAGCAGATGCTTGTAACATAGCTGTAGCAATATGAGTAAGATGCAAATGATCCCAACTAGCTTTGCCATCTACGTACGCATATACATCTACTGCTTTACCTGTTTGATGGTACGACTTATTAGTCCTTCCATCGCACTTAGATTTGCCGGCAGTAAATAACGCTGCTTGATCTTCAGTAGTTCGCAATCCTCCAGAAGAAGGAATACCAAAATCAATGTTAGATAACTTAATAGCAACTTCTACAATATCCATAAGCCTGCTATCAATGCCGGCCATATTTATTACACTGTTCTTACCTAATTGAAACATATTTATCCCCTCATCATAAATACTGCAATGCTTGTAGCAGCTGAAACTAAAGCTGCTATTAATATTCTAACAAACCATTCATTAGCCCCAGTAGACTTATCTACTACAGCTAGCTTTACAGCATGCTTATCCAAAGTATCACTATGTTTATTTAAGCGATTATCTTGTGTGTTGTTATGGTTAAGTATTCCATCAATTTTAGTATCAATTTCAACTAGTTTGACCATAGCGTCTGCTAGTTTATCAATTTTGGCTTCTAACCTGTCGAATCTAGCATCAACTTCCATGCGAATCACCTGTGGTATTTTGACTAATTCTATCACTGTTAAGCTCCGTAATACCGACTTTGTGCCGTATATATTCACCGTGTTCACCGTGAAGAACTACGCACGTCATAGATCTATCAGATCCATATCCAGAATCAGCATGCCAATTATCTACTGGACTCAATACATTCCAGCTTTCAACCACCATACCACCAATCTCTTTAGCCGTCTTGTGGTGGATATGACCCATCCAACAAAAACGATGTTCAGTTTCACCCCATTGCTTAGACATAGTGCGAGTAACGTGCTCATATACTTTTTGAGGTGTCATTCTATCACCATGATGTGTAACTATTAAATTTGATCCAAACTTATACGATACAAACTTAGACACATTATCCAGCACCTCTACACGAGGATCGTTCTCATACAAAACTTTCATCATAATATTAAGAGACAATGCAGCATCTCTATCATGATTACCACGAGCATTTAAAATTATTACTTTTTCATGCTTCTTTAGCATCATAGTAACAACTAATCTTATTAGAGCTCCTGCTGATTCATATGCTCTACTAAAATGCCCATCAACATCTAATATGTGACCACTTTGTGTGGTGTTAGTAGCATCATTTGCGTGTAAAAAATCACCCAAATTTACTAGTAATCCAGTCTGGGAATCTACTCCCCTGGTTATCAGCTTATCAAAAGCCTCTACTAACAAAGACTCTGCTTTGTCTATGTTGTAATCTTCTCCGCCTGTAATTGCGGCATGTGCCAACATCCCTAGATGATGGTCTCCTATAACATAACACGACATTAAGTCAGTATTAGTATTAATAGGTTTAGTAATAACAGTATGTTTACCTGTTAAATCTTCTGCTAAACCTTGAGCAAATGCTTTTATAGCTTCAAGCTCTGCTCCTTTCTTTAAGTCTGTTTTGACCCATTGACGTGATAAGTTTCCTTTATCATCGTAATAACTACTAACACCTTTAACAATATGTGTATCAGGTGCTGTGTGCGTCATGTCGTGTTCAGGCGAATAACCTTGCTTAGCGGCTTTTGCTTGCACTCTGCGTATACATGAATACACAGTGCCTTCTGATAATTTTAACTTTTTTGCTGCTTGTGCCTTAGTCTTGGTTAATATAAGTGCTTCTAGTATTTCTAACTGTCTGGGCGATGCCCATTCCTTCAGTGAACTATAATCCATATTTTTCAACTTATAATTAATGTATATATATTATACACATATGTTTACCCTAATTAATAGTTACCTTAATTAAGGGTAATTATAAAATTCCTTTTATATAAATTAGAACACCGACAAATGCAGCTAAAAAAATTATAACTAATATTGTTATTGCTAAACCTGTTTCTACATTGCTCTTTATCTTTTTGTTTCTTACTCTTTGTTTTGCTGCTTCAGCTTTTTGTTTTTCAAAAAACTCATCTCTAAATTGTTGATACTTATAGTAACCAAGAAGTCCCTGTTTATTTAACATCCATTCTAATTCTTTCTCTTGCCTTTCTATTGCTTGCTTTGCCTGATAAGCAGCTAGTACGTCACCTGTACCTAGCTTTGCTTTTTGTTCAATAGCTTGGCTTGCACCAAAGTATTTAGTTAAAGCTGAACCAGCATCTGCTATTTCTTTACCGTTAGATAAAGTTTGCTTAATAACTTGAAATGCAGCATTGGCTATAGCTAATTCAGCTAACATATCCATAATCTCCGTGTATACTCTTGTGGAACCCCGTAAGGCTCCCTAGAAGGTTGCACTACAAGATACTCTGCATTTGCTATATGAGTCTGTGGCTCAACAATAAGCCTCTGACCTACAGGTGCCACATCAGGTGACACATGTACTGGGTACAATTCTAAAGGACTAGACCACATTAAATACTTTGTTTATTTTGTACACAAAATACAACTGTGGTCTGTATATCTGTATCCTTTTTTAAAGAATAGCCGAGTAAAGGGCTAACAACAAATTTGTAATCTAACTTTTTACCTATTTCTGCTAGCTCTAATCTACATGCTCTAAGAGTTGGATAACTATAAATTATTACAGGCATTGCAGGCTCTTTAGCGTCTATTAATATAGTAGCAATAATAATAGACCACATGCATTAATACCCTGGTCTTGCTTTCTTTTTTTTATGCTTTGCGCCTGCCATTACACTGCCATCAGGCATTACATGTGTTTTTTTAGGAACAGATTTTTTCTTTGGTGCTGCCATAATATTCTCCGTTACTCAGGATCTACTTCTGTTTCTGGCTCAACCCAATCTGGGTTAGCAGCCCATGTTGTGCCATCAAAGGTGTGCTTGCATCCAACCCAACCAGAGGGAGATGTTACGCCTTCAACTAGCGTACAGTTACTTGTATTCATATCCCCGATAATAAAATTAGGAGTTGTAATAGAGTCTGCACCCATAGTAATAGCCACTGAATTAGCAAACATATACTTGCTGATGTTTGTGCCGTTCTCGACAATCGTCTTCATGTTAAATACCCTTTAATAAAATTGATGTTGCTGATAATGCTTTGCCTACTTCGACAGATGGAGTATCTGCTGAAGTACCTAAAGTTGCGTCAGTTTGAACGTAATATGTGGCAGCTGGAGTTAATCCAGAAAGGTTAGTTGCAGTGCCCCCTTGTAAATTTAGAGTTGCTGTCTCTGTGTCTGCGTAGGCTTGATTTGGAATACCAATAAAGTTATCTGTTGTTAAATTAGTTGTAGATCCTTGGTATACGCCTCCTAATTGTCCAACTGCAAATTTAGTTCCCCAAGTAGAGAGATTGACGCCATATCCACTACCAAATATAAATTTGCCGCTGCCATTAGGAATAAAAGAAATAGCAGTAAAAGCTCCCCTTTGACCACCTGAAACATCATAAGGGCCAGCAGCGGTTACTATATCTCCTGAAG
>Ga0209090_10000204_pt1 | contig 36896 bp, 14 predicted proteins | sample ArcticOcean_MG_C_9_FD_187432 | JGI IMG/M metagenome (GOLD analysis project Ga0209090, IMG submission 187432) | Marine microbial communities from western Arctic Ocean - ArcticOcean_MG_CB2_152 (SPAdes) (version 2) | ecosystem: Environmental > Aquatic > Marine > Oceanic | place: Arctic Ocean... | reverse complement strand
CTCCTGTCTCTCCGACTTTCGTTGAGGATGCTCCACTCAAGACCCCGATAGTGCCAGAGTCGCCACGAGCACTCTCACCGCCACAGACTAGCAAGCACGAACCGATAGCATCACCGTTCCCCGCACTGGCGATGAAGCTCCCACCTCGATGGGTGCTATGAACCGCCTCTCCAGCGCCAATTCTCACACCACCACCTCCACCGTCTGCTTTTGCACCGCCACCACGCAATAAGACTGAACCGCCAGAGCTGGCTGATCCTGCAGACCCGTCAATTTCACCTGGAGTGTGGGCTATGCTCTCGGTCTTTAGGAATATCACCCCAGGTGCAATCTGGCTGTGGCCGGAAAAGACAAGTACTGCTTGTGCTGCGTTTATTGAGATACAACCTCCTGATGACATCTCGCTCCGACCACCTCCCACCACTAACTCGCCACCGATTTGTGAGTTCCCAGTCCCCGCGCCCACAAGCAACGGCCCGTCTCTCTGCTGCCCAGAACCAGAACGCAATGAAGTGGCGGCACCTACAACCCCCCGACCAACGAGTGATCCTCCTGCACAAACCTGGATGCTGCCTCCAAGGACTGATCCCCGACCTGCTAGTTGCACCAAGGTGCCACCCCTTGCACCAGCGCCGCTTGAACCAGCCTCAACTCCTACACCGCCGCCTTTGCCCACTAGCGCAGCACCTGCATTCAAGTGTACTGATCCACTTCCACCAATACCACTCGACCCTGTTCTGAAGAAACCGTGGCCAGATCTCTTGTGGCGGTTTTCTCCCTTTGTCTGTATGCAGCAGTGCCCAGACTGGCGCCTTAAGCCGCTTTTTCCTGCTATCTTGATAGCCCCACTCATGTGACCAGTGGCTGTGTTTACCAATGCCATGCCGCTAATTCCAGTTTCACTCTTGCCGCTGCAAAGGCGCACATCGCCGCCCGCTCCCCCTGTCCCACTACCGCTCAACATTCGAGCTCCTCCTCCAGTGGATCCAGCACCAGCAGCCGCCCGGATAAGCCCAGCACTGGCAGCGCCAGATCCTGATCGTAGGCAGAGTTTCCCCCCAGCGTCGAACCTGGACGCATAGATAGAGGCCGTTATTGAGCCTGTTGTCTGGCTGTTGCCACTCTTAAGCTCTATGGACCCCCCTACCTCATTTTGCGGGCGGGCATGACCCGACATAATGCAAATGCCACCGCTTGTCTCATCTACTTCTCCCCGATAAGCGCTCGTTGTTGTCAATGTAAATGCATCATCGCTACTATCGCGACCTACCCCAAGCAGCTGTATGTTACCACCAATTCCGTTTATGCTGTGACCTGACTCGAGTATGAGCATGCCACCCTCACGAGCATTGCCGGCCTTCATGCCAATCAGGCCGCCCGCACCGGCGTCGCCCGCGGACGCGCCTCCACTCTCGAGCAGGATTGCCCCAGGCAAAAGTTCCGTGGCCCCTCCATTCAAGGATACGTCCCCGCCAAATTCGCCGGTACCACCATGTGCACAGACCTCACAGTTGCCATGAATCCTCATCTCCCCCCCGACAGCTGCCCACGAACTAGTTGTGTTCCCAGATGACTGCCCAACACGCAATGCCATTTGAAAGTTGCCGCCTCCTTGCGACTCACTTGGTTTTGTCAGCATGGTCACACAGCCAGAAGTCTCAGAGAGCCCGCTGGCCACCAGCATCCGCCCACTTGTCTCAACTCCGGGATAGACCTCCGAGCCGCCACTCTTGAAATGCATCTGGCCACCTGTGGTACTGGCTGCACTCGAACCTCCTCCGAAGTACACACAACCACCCTCAGATACGCTACCTGCACCTCCCACGACGTAAGTATCGCCGCCAGACAAACAGCCCTTACCCGCATGAGCATCTACAGACCCACCACGCCAACTCCCTCCGGGCCCGCTTCCTGCCAATGCCACAATTGCCCCTCCTCGACAGCATTCGCGTCCGGACACAATGCGAATGTGCCCAGCTTCTCCGAATGGGACATTCCCAGTCTTAACTATTACTGCGCCCGAGCCGCTGCTTGGATTTGTGACAACATTGAGTTCAGCGGAGCAGCCGGAGACCATCCGAAGCGAGCCACCAGCAAATGATGCGCTATTTCCCCCGCAGAGCTGCACATTGCCACCAGAGCCCCGACAGCGACTAAACGCTGCCCAGAGACCAAGGTTACCTGCTGACTTTTGTCCAGGGGCACTGGCGACATAGATATCGCCGCCTTGCGATCCAACAGAAAGACCTGCGTCCAGTTTCACCCGCCCCGCAGCGGCCCAGGCCCCAGACCCGCCACTGACTAATACCGAACCGCCGGACAGCCCGTGCCCGCCGGAAAGAAATCCGCTACCACCTTGTCCGTCTGGCGTTTCAAAGTAGGGGATCGAACCAGCACCCAGGGATAATAATGGAGACGATTGATCACTGCCGCCCCCGCCATCAACAGTGATTGCCATGCAACCGGAAGCTCGTGTCGAAACGCCGGTGCCCAAGCGCAAGGGGCCGGAATTCCCGCTGGTCGCCGCCCCGCTCGACACGCGGGCGCTGCCGCTGTCTCTCATACCTGTGCCACTACCGACCACGACACTGCCACTCGAAGCTGTGCTGCTAGTGCCTGAGGACACGGCGACGGTTCCCCCGGGGGCTTCCCGGCCGTTACCCGCTGCGAGCTTAAGATCTCCGCCTTGACTGCCATGGCCGGCTCCGCCACCAATGCACCCGCCTGCGCCACTACGAAGAGGTCCGCTTCCAGCACGGACCGCGACGCCGCTCCCGTCGGCGTCAGACGAAGAGCCGCCGCAGAGATTCACCACGCCAGCTTTTCCGGCCGCACCACTTCCTAGATGCACACATCCACTCGCGAACGAAGTCGCAGGCTGCGATGCTATGCATACAGCGACCTGGTCGCTCTTCTTGCCATAGCTATTTATGGTGACTTTGCCTCCATGTGCCCCACCCGAGATTACTGCGCTGCCACCTGGACCACGCCCATTGGAATTGCCACTCAGGATGGAAAGGGTGGCTTCGGACGGTCGCGAGCAACCTAGGATATTTATTGAGCTCGACTCACTCCGGCTGTGTGGTTCTGATGCCCGAAGGTAAATTGATCCTGCCTGTGCATCTTTAGAGGCATTCGCTTGTCCGGACGACATGAGAGTGTTGGCCACTTTGCTCATAATATCAACATCTTTACTTGCCCGAATGATTACTTGTGTAGATTTGGATTTCAGATGGCCGAAACCAGACCTTAGAGTGACGTCTCCCGCTCTAGACGTGTGAGAGCAGCGCGATCGTATATGCACGCCACCCGAGTTCGAACTTCCTCGGCCAGAACGCAAGCTTATGTCGCCACTTTGAAGCGACCCAACGTCGGTACCCAGAATAACGGCACTGGCGCCAAAGAGGTCGACAGAACCGCTGTTCATCTGGCCATTTCCAGCCGTAACCGTTGCGCCGCCGCCGCTAGGAGAGGAACGGCCCGCTGAATAATCAACATCACCACCTGCGCATACTTCCGAAGACCCAGAGTTGCAAACGACGTCACCACCGGTCGTGGCGTGCCCTCGGCCGGATAGTAATGTCAAAGAAGCCCCATCATTCCGCGCAAGACCAAGAACCACGCCGCAGTTGTCCACTTTGGCAACTATTCGACTGCTACGATAGCCACCACCAGCATTGAGCGCAAGGCAGTCATTAGCAGAAAGGGTCAGGGCCCATGCACCACTCCCAGCACAAAGCCTTGCCTCCCCGGCACTACGTGCGTTGGCACTGGTCAAGAGATCAATGGTGCCGCCACGTGTTCCACTTGCAGCATCGCCAGCACGAAAGTGTATGCCACCAGAAGACACACCTGAGGCACAACCTGTCTCAAGGGAGACGTTACCACTACTGGCGTGATTATCCGAGCGAACTCGCAGTTTTGAAGAGGCATCGTCGCTTCCCATTTCGACTCGATATCGTCCAGCCTGCGCCTGAAGGCCGGCAATGGAGTCCAGTGCAAGCGACAATGTATTTATCTGATGAAAGTCTCTCATTTTTATGTCCGTATCGGGTAAGGAGCACGAGGGAAGTACGTCGACGTGTTCTGGGAAAACGTTGCGCAATTCCTGCGCAATAAGTCCGCGGACCAATGTTTCGTTGCAGGCATGCATAGAACACCACGCTTTTTTATAACCATATGTCTGGAGCCCCACTTTGCCCAGTCGCCTGTGAATGTCATCTATGTCAGCGGCGAAAAGATCCTTTTTAATACGTTGGTCCGATCCATCGGTCGCGTCAGGTGTATTCACGTTTACGTCTGATATCAGTTCTATAATGCCACTTTCGGATTTCTCTAGACGTACACGCTTGGCTCCAATTCCAAACCCGATGCATCCATCTAAAGAGATTATTCCAAGCTCACCCTTTGAACCGGCAACAAGCTCAATGTCTCCTTGACTCAAGCACGCTTCCGCGGATGTTTCATCCCCTTTCATCCCTTTCATCGAAAGAGTGCCCGCGTCGCCAGTGGCGCACAGAGCGTCGCCAGTTGCACACGCCTCCGAGTCACGCATCCCCGTGGCGGTGGCATGGCCAGCGCTTGCGTCAGAGCTTGTGCCTGATTGAAGACTCACGGTGCCACCGTTCCCTGCGGAAGTGCCAGTTAATATGCTGACAATTCCTGTGTCTGCTGACGATAAAGAGTCCGAGGTTGCAATGCTCACAGCTCCCGTGGCACCGCTGTCTGTTTTCCTGGACGACACGTTTACCTCCGGCGCGGTCGTTTTCTTTCCAGCGCGCATGTCAATGATACCCCTGTCTCCAACCCTCAGTATCCCAACGTTATTTGCAGCGCCAGTCGTAACGAATATGCTGTTTCCCGACGCAGCACATGCCTCCCCGCCGGTGCTACTTTTGGCTGCAGCCGCAGCAACGCGCACAGTGTCACCTGTGAAACGCACATCACCGCCGTGACCTTCCTTTGAAACGTTTGCGCAACACAAACATGCTGCGGCCTCGGTACCACCAGTGATGGCTATGTCACCAGCAGGACCCGACTCTATCACGGCCGACGCACTGGCATCAGCCTTGCCCATGGCCATTTTCACGCAGCCACCATGAGTTTCTGCATTGCTGGTTCTTAGCGTTGTCCGCCCATGAGGCCCTGCGCTGACTCTGACAGCACCGGCGGTCGTAATGATTCGAGCGGCACCGCCTGTCCCGCCACGAGAGCTTGCACTCGAAACCAGAACTCCACCGCTTGAAGCTACACTTACGTTGCCTCTCTTTTCTACCATGCACTCTATGTCCCCCACACTACACGAGCTCCCGGTTTCCACGAAAACGGCACCTGCTCTGCCCGCGGTCCCGGAGCCAATGAATACTCTGCCTGTAGCTCTAGATGCTGCCTGAGATTGTATCAAGACGCCACCCGTCAAAGCCACATCGCTAGTACCCGACGTGAGCTGAAGGGAGCCGCCAGTGACCTTATCCGTGCTCCCGGCGCCCAACGAGATCACAGCAGCCCCGAAGCCCGATTGGCCACAGGCAAAGCTTAAATCGCCTGAAACGTAAGCAGAATTGCCAGTTGCGAGAAGGACGGACCCAGACCGTTTTTGTCCTGTCCCAGTACGCACAAAGATGCGACCGGATTTTACCGCAGTAGGACCGTTAGATGTCTCGACGTTCACGTCACCACCAAAATATCCCGATCCACCTGAAGCGGCTGACACCTGGATGGACCCACCCGAGCCGACACGTGAAAACCCGGCAGCAAACGAGGCGCTGCCACCACAAAAACTTGAGTCATCGTCCCCAGTGACCTGCGAATGACACGGATAATAAAGAAAAAGGTCAAGGACGCGGCAAATCAGGTGGTGACATTATGCGTAGCGCCAGCAGTTACACAAATGGATGCGCCTTGGCCTACCTGAGACTGACCAGCAATGATGGTGAAGTTCCCTCCGCAGGTTCCATTTCCCGTCTCCAGAGAGAAGGTGCCAGAATTCAAAGCTGACGCGACATTTTTGCTACTCCCACTGTCTGTCGCCAGGGAGATATATCCTGACGTGCCCTCCTCCAAAATTTCACCTTGACACGCACCTGAAATCAGGGCCATGCCCTCGGAGGCTCCCGCGTTTCCAGTGCCAGAAGTCGGATTCCACAAGCCCCCATTCAAGCGAACATTTCCGCCACACGCGCTGGAAGTCGTATTACCAATGCAGACCGCAACCGTTCCCGTCGAAGCAGAACTCGATGCTCCAGTAGATAGAATGGCGTCGCCAGATGTAGGAGGCGCACTGCCCGTTGCACATGCCAGCAAGCCGCTCGACGCTGCGTCGCCCGTTGAGACCCGTGCGGATACATTCGAGGCCAGACCGCCCATAGCAGTGAGTTGACCGCCGATACCACTTGATGCAACCGAACCAACAATTGCGATTGTGCCAGAGCCAGAGCCAGAGCATATCGTAAGGGCGCCTGCAGCAACTGTCAAGTCACCGCCCATATCACTAGTGGCAGTCCCGCTCGCAAGGATTAAACTACCTGAGCCAGCACTTGAGCCGACACGCGAAGTATTAAAATATATCACTCCAGTACCTTGGGCAGTCGATGATCCCGTGACTAGAGCGACGGTTCCGGCGACGGCCTGCTGGGTACTACCCGAGGATAGAGAAAGATTGCCGGAGAAGTCTCCTGAACCTGAAGTCAGGTTGAGGGAGCCACCGGACCCCAGAATAGAGACGGCTCCACCGGAGGTGCCTCTCCCTGCCTGCGGAGACAAAGCTGCATTAGACTCTGTAAGAGAATTAGTAGTACCCCCGACTGTAAAGCAGATGTTGCCACCATCACTTCCTGCATCACCTGCTAAAAGTGAGAAGTTGCCAGATGCAGACGTATCTGCTGCCCCAGAGCGCAGGAATAGATCCCCTGCTTCGAGCCGCGCGCTCCCACTCGTTGTACCACCGCACCCAGAGCAGATGGATACACTCGCAGCGATCCCCGCACCCATTCCGACAGCCACGCACATAGCAGTACCAGTACCTGAACCTCCAGAGCCGACGAGCAAGCTAATCGCACCGCCCTGGTCGCCCGTAATCGCATTACCTGAGCTGAGGCGCAGCATGCCCGAGTTTCCGGTCCCTGTATGCGCGGTCGAAGCATCGAGTGCACCTGTTTGGGCGTTTGTGTGCGCCGAGGAAAGACTAGCTGTTCCCATCTGAGAGGACCGCCCTTCCCCGCCGAGGCACTTGACATCACCACCCACATGGAGTTTCGAAGACCCGCCCGTGACCACCAACTCTCCACCTCCAGACACCGACTCCTTAAGCGTTCTCAGTGAAACCGCGCCCCCTGATTGGTAGGCATAACCAGCCACCGCGATAAAAGTTGCAGTCTCACCACAAGCACTCACATTTATAACGCCAGCGGTACCCGCCGCTGCGTTACCTGATTTAATTATGATTGATCCGGAGGTTCCTGACGTTGCGGTACCACTCTGAAATTCAAGGCTTCCACTCGAACCCATCTCGCCTCCTGAATTAGCTGACGCTACAAGTACCGCTCCGCTACAGTGTGCACTTTCGCCAGAGCGCAAAATCACAGAACCTCCCGTGCAAGTTCCGCTCGTTCCGCCAGTAAGTGTGGCAGCTGCACCGGCGCCACTGTGTGCACAACCACAAGTAACGCATATTTCGCCCGGTTGCTTACCTGCACCTGTTGCGACGACTACTGGCCCAGAATCCTTCGCGGCATTCCCCGTGCAGATACTTACTTGCCCTGTGCAGGCGCCGGTGCTTGATAGGCAACTCATGACCCCGCTCCGAGTTTTTGACCCCCCTGACTCAAGGTTAACGCCCCCACCTCGAATAGTGCTTCCGCTACCGGCGTCTAACAGAATCTCACCGCCCGAACCATCCTTTGCTAAGGTGGCACCAGCCAGTACCGCCAAATTTCCAACCAGCCCGCTTGAATTGCCGGTCTCGAGAACGACTGGACCGCTACTAGTCTTGGCTGCGCCAGTTGAAATGACATAGGTGCCCGTGGCGTAACCAGAACCTGTTGATGCGTTTAGGTTGCCAGAAATTAGATTCCCGCTCCCGCCCAAAATGGTAGCCGAGCCACCGTTTCCTGAAGCTGCAGAACCCAAGCGCACCTGGACACTACCACCGATCCCATTCGTGGCACTGCCGCCGCTCATTATCATTTTTCCGCCAAAAACCCCGGCACCGCCAGCGGAGCCCACTACCCGACCACCCTGATCTCCGATACCAGCCATAGCAGTCACGCCCCCACCAGCTTTTGCATCTCCAGCAGCAAGGGCCACTGCGCCGCCGTCTGGTGAGTCTGAAGTGCCGGTCACGAGCCGAACCGCACCACTCGATTCTCCGGAAGTCGAGTGGCCAGATAGCCATGTGATGTTTCCAGAGTTGACTGCGGTGGTGGACATGACCTTAATTGTTCCGCTGTCCTTGGCCGCGCCACTCTGTAAGCAAACGCCACTTGCTGAATTGTCCGAACTTCCACCGTCCGCAACTATAGCATTTTTTGCCTGTCCACGCTTGGCGCTACCAGCAGAAAGCGTGATGCCCCGAGCCAAACTTGATTCGGTTGGTTTTGAGTTTCCTGTAATGAATTCCACAGTTCCTACATTGCCTGACGCAGCATTTCCCGTTACAAAGGCGAATTTCCCGGTCGCATCGATGCCCCCCTCCACGACGTCAGCTGTTCTAAAACAAGCGAACCCAGAGATACCGATAATACCGGGGCCAGTTGCGAGGGACACGATACCACCGCTATCCGCGCCGCCGCCCGTGGCTGTCACGTTTCCACCGTCAACATCCTGCGTGGCTGATAATGCTGCGGCGATTGAAAGGTCACCTCCCCTCGCACCACCATTACCAGCAGTCAAATTAATGGCACCAGCCGCAAACGATGCCGCGGCTGGACCCGTGGCCAGAATGACGCTCCCACTAGTGGCCATATCAGACCCTGCAACAGCGTGACCGGCTCGACAGTTTACACCGGCGGATGTCGCTTGAGCTTCACCTACACGTGCCAGGATGCCCCCAGTACTTCTTACGGTGGATTCTCCAGTGGCAAATAAGAGTTTTCCACTCGAGGTGGAGGGTATGCATTTGTTAGCAGTGAGTAGAGTAATGTTGCCGCTTGTTGAGCCGGAGCCGCTCCGGGCTTCAACTGAACCACCGACAGTGTTGGAAGATCTACCTGCTGTTGCGGAAATGAAGCCACCGATAGCGTTCGTGTCTTCTTCTGCCCCGCCTGCATGCATCATGAGGTCAATAGCGGCGCCACTTGAGCTGGCATCGCCAGTTGAAAAGCATATCGTCCCAGAGTCTGCACTTACCGCTGCACCGCTCGCAACGAGAATACTTCCAGATGCACACGTGGGTCCGTCGGTTTCGACGCCCAAGTTGCCTGACGACTGATGCATAGCTCCACCAGACACGGCTACTGCACTGCCTCCGAGACTCCCGGAACTTGTTTCGCCAACCGAAGTGCCTGCTGTTAAATTAATGGCACCACCGGAACCAGCGCTGCCCGCCCCGTTGGCCAGAGCGACATTACCACTGCGCCCACATGCGGCACAACCAGTGATCAATAATGCCCTGCCAGATCCGCCAGAAGTAGCAGTTCTCGTGTCGCAAAAGATTGCGCCCGAAGTTCCACAGGTCCCAGCATTCTCGGTGTTGAGGTATACGGCACCGCTGGTGGTAGTCGTCGAGGCACCTGTGGCGATTATGACAGCACCACCAGACGAGGCAGGAGCCTCGCTGCTGCCCCCAATCAACCCAGCGGAACCTCCAGGTGCGCCATTTGACCAACCGGCCACCGCAATAGCGCGACCGCCGGCCCCTGTGGAAGGTTCGATATTGTCACCACCTGCTGCACGTACGAAACCACCGTCGGCAAATTCACCCGATGCTATCCCTCCAGAACAAGAAAAGTCACCGGCGCTCGCAGAACCAGTTCCAATCAAGAGCATTAAGGAACCAGCTACGCCGCCAGTCGCAATACCCGTTGAAAGTTCTAGAGACCCAGATCTACTATCAGTAGATCTTCCAGTACGACAAAGAATACGACCCGACACCAAACTGGCTGGACACGTCGTGACGTAAATATCGCCTGAGGTTGTTGACATCGATTTTCCGGAAGATATATAGATAGCCCCGCCATTGTAGCCGTCGTCCCCCTGGCAGCCGCCGCCTGATCTCAATGTTGCGTTGCCACCGGCTCCGCTTGTACCCACCCCTACACGAAAATCTATAAACCCTGCGGTACTTTCCAGGGCGTCTCCAGACAACAGAGACAGCATGCCCGAATTCCCGCCGCGCGCAGAGCGCGCAGAAGTCGTACCTGTTGCAAACCACATGGCACCAGACACGCCTGATTTACCAGCATTTGCAGTGTAGAGCAGAATACTGCCGCTAGAACTCTCGCTCCCCCAGCCCGATCGTAAATCTATGTCGCCCCCCACCCCTTCCTGCGAGAATCCGCCGTAAAGGCGAGCACTACCGCCGACATCAGTGCCGGCGCACCCCCCTGCTGTTCCTCCAGAGACATAAATGGCACCGCCCGAGCCGCCTTCTGCGTCGACTGCAGTACCAGGCCCACCGCGAAGACAGACGTCGCCACCGTTGGCAGCAGCGTCTTCTGTCTCACCCCCACGGATCGACACGGCACCACCTGCTGCCGAGTCACCGGACCCAACAGCAAGGTCAATATCACCACCAATACCTACAGTCGCAACTCCGGAACTGACCAATGAGTGACCCGAGTTCCCAAATGAAGCTGATCCAGTCCTCGCGATGGTGCTTCCAGATGCGCCGTCGCAACCAGCAGAAGCGGTCGCGACACGGCAGATGCCCGAAGAGGTCAATGTACCGTATCCAGAAACAAAGTTGAATGTACCGCCCGAAGAGTATGCAGCCGTCCCGCCATACGCACGTACATTTCCGCCAACATCATCCTCCTTACAAAGTCCGGACGCTTCACCTCCACATACGTAGACACCACCACCGCTACCACCGCCATAGCCGTATGTGCTGCTACCGTGACCAGCTACGATGCAGACTGCACCGCCGATAGCCTCGTCAGCGGAGCTTTCGCCGGCAAGAGCGAGGACATCACCACCATCGCCCGAGTTGCCCACGCCAACAAATATCTCCACCGATCCGCCCATGCCTTGCGTGGCTAGACCCGACGACGTGATAAATCGGCCTGACGCTCCATCAGAAGTTGTGCCTGTAGCAAAGTGGATCGATCCTGAAACCCCTGACATGCCGGCATTCATGGTATCCAAGGAAAAAGTTCCGGATGTCGTCATTGCTGATTGCCCAGATACCACTTGCACAGCCCCCCCCGTCTTATCTGCCGCACCACCACCGCTGGCCGCAGAGGCGCTCGTACTTGAAACTATCACGACATCACCCGCAGTACCTGAAGTCCCACTTCCAACTGCAAGGTGGACGTACCCTGCACGTCCCCGGGTGGCAGTTGATGTGACTACCCGACACGACCCAGTTGCGCCACCAGCAGCTTCCTCATCAAGTCCCGTTGCACCGGTCGAGAGATCAACGGCACCAGACACACCAGCCTCACCGGCGTTTGCAGTTGCGAGATCAATGACACCCGAAGACCCTCCTTCACCATAACCACTGCGCGTTAGCAAGGAGCCACCACAGCCCGTTCGTGCAAATCCACCAACACAAGAAACGCCGCCACCATCGTCAACGAAAGCTCCGCCTGCTGCACCTCCCCCCAGAACACAAATAGCACCACCACAGCCTCCACCGCTGATCTCGTTGTCGGAACTTCCTTCACCGGCAGAGATAGATATGGCACCACCCACCATGGCGTCTGCCGTGGTCTCACCTGCAATTACGATGACACCACCACCATCACCCGAATCGCCTATACCAACTCGCAGCCAGATGTTTCCGGCGCTGCTCGAGGTCGATGAGTCACTGCCACTATTGCAGCTGGCTTCGCCTGAATATAGGGAAACACAACCAGAAGCACCATCACTTGCCGTGCCCGTTTCTATACTGATCCTACCAGAAGTCCCTCGCGCCCCGCCATCCGGAGTAGCCACATCTAGCCGCCCCGAAGTCGTGACCGTAGACGATCCAGCAACAAGCCCTAGGTAACCACCAGTAGATTCGGCCGAAGTTTGACCAGCTGCCATTTGTCCAGCTCCACCTTCGCTTGAGTCCCCTAGACCAACATGTACAAAAATAATGCCACCAGTGCCGGAGGTAGCTGATCCAGAGGCCAAAAATAGATATCCGCTGCATCCTAGGGCACTTGATCCCGTCGAAAGGGCGATAAGTCCGGAGACACCCTCGTCAGCCACGTTACCCGAGCTCACTAACAAAGGACCCGACGATGCAGCACTAGCCGCTGTCGTTCCTAAATGAACTGCCCCTCCGTAGCCTGTGTGCGCACGCCCACCTTGCGCGACAACACCACCACCGAAGTCTGCAGCGCCAGTTCCGCAGGCCACACCACCAACAACATCTACTTCTCCGCCATCACCACCATCATTGCTGTGCGAGCCAGTGCCATCACCGGCAAGGACTCGCACGGCTCCACCAATGTGCGCCCAAGCCATCGTTCTCCCCGCCGCGAGATCAATCGTACCCCCGTCTACACAAGAAGATGCTCCCGTTGAGACAGATATTGCGCCACTGATACCGCCCACCACTGATCCTGTCTTAACACCAACAATCCCACTTGAAGCCCCGCACCCACGGCCTGTAGTCAGCAAAAATCTGCCGCTTGCTGCGATTGCAGAGTTCGTAGCAATAATGGCATCGCCTGTGCCGCTGCCGCGGGTAGTAGCGCCAGCGTCGACCCTAATTGTGCCGCCACCGCCTTCAGTGGAACTTCCGCCGGAAATGCAAATGGGGCCTCCGCGATCACCAGACGCTGCACCGAAGGCCATACCTCCAAGGACCTGGATGGATCCACCATCGCCACCAGATGCTGCATCCGAAGAGCAACCGGCTCCACCGACTACGCTGATGTCACCACCAGTTGCTCGCCCTGCGCCTGATGCAATGCCGACTGTCGTCCCGTCATCGACAGCACTCGTGCCAGCAAGAGCCAAAGCATCACCCGCATTTGCGCCAAATAATCCGTCGCCGGACCGTAGCGCGATATTGTCTTTGGTATTCCTCCCGGTGGCAAGGTGAATTTTGCCACTGTGACCACTCAACGCTGCGTTTGTTGTCATCAAGCGGCAGGTGCTGTCCATATCAGTTGCAGAAGCGCTACTCCTGACCGCCACAGAGCCACCCGCCGCGGTACCGTACCCCCCAATAGCGTGTATGCATCCACCACTTGAGTCAAGGCCACTACCTGCTGCGGTAAAAATAGAAGAGCTTGGCGACGAAGCACCGCCGCCAGCCGCACAATTGATTTGTCCGCTACAACCATTTGACATGGAAAAATCAACCGCCCCCCCAGCGGACGCACCTGGGCCTGCACTTAGGGCAATGCGCCCAGCTACTTCGGCAACACTTCCAGTTACACAGACAGGGCCGGCATCTGCGGTCGCATTGCCCGTGGTTGCGGCAAAACTTCCCGTCTGCGAGACACCGCAACCAGTCTGCGCAGTAATCCTTGATCCGTCATGATGTGAGCACGGCGTGTCAATAATGCAACTACCTGTGGCCATTCCAGCTGACATTCCGGTCCCCAGTACAGTATCCGCTCCGTCTCCACCGACAAGGCACGTTATCCCGGCCTCTATGTGTATCCCTGCTGCGGTAAATTGTCCAGAACCACCTGCGAGGCTGACAGACCCCCCATTCTTTGTCAGGCTACGACCGGCAGACAGACTGATTGCACCAGACCTACCTCGTGTTGAACCACCAGTGTCCACCGCCACAGGGCCGCTCGGTCCGTTGGGACCTGAATTTTTTGTCTCAAGAAACACGTGACCAGACTGATGTTCCCCAGTTCCAGTGAGTATTGTGGTGGTTGAAGAGACTGTGGCTTCTGTGTAGCCACCCTGTAAGCAAATAAAACCGCCCTCACCCATCTCTTCCGCTGTGGCACCTTGCACAACAACAGCACCGCCACGTCCCACAAGCGAAGACGAGGCATTTCCCGCTTCTAGCTTTATATCACCACCAGGGTGACCAGTTCCCGACTCAATTGCTACATCAGCTCCAGCGCGGTGATAAGTAGCACCCGTATCCAAAGCAATGGACCCAGAAGTCTGCGGAGTGCTGCCAGTCTCAATTGATATTTCGCCGCTGCTCGCAGAGTCTCCACTTTTAATGAAGACGCTGCCAGAATAGCCATCGGTTCTGCTAGTATCTGCCGTGGTAACTGAGAGGTCGCCCGAATTACCGGTACTAAATATAATTTTGCCGGGTGAGGTCCCACTACGACCGGCTTCTAGTATCACCTGCCCCCCAGCCCCAGATCCAGATGCCCCAACGGCTAGAGAAGCCGTGCCAGCAGCGCCAGAACACGCCGCACCAGTTGCAAATTGCACATCGCCAGTCGCACGTGAGCTAACTCCAGTGACAAAACTAAGGGTACCGCCACCTGCAGCATCAAGACGTGCACTACCACTCACTCCCTGCTGACTATAGCCTGTTATTAGTGCGACAGCTCCGCCTGTGCCGGTAGATGAAGCACCTCCAAGAAATGTAAGCCCACCCCCCGTGCCTTCGCGCGCAGCTCCACTAGCAACTTGCACTGTGCCAACAACACCATTCTTTTCAAGAAATCTATACCCTGCACCACTGCCCGCGGAGAGGCTCATCTCACCGCCTCCACCTTGGAGCTCATCGCCTCTGCCTGATTCGAGGATGAGAGCGCCGCCAGCAGCGTTCACGCCTTCAACTTCACCTGCAGCTATAGAAACGTCACTGGCTGAGCCTAGCCTAATGGCTTCGTCGGAAACAACGAGTTCAAACGCCCTCCCCGAAGAGTGTAGCTGGCCACCACCGAAAAGGCCATCCGGTTCCAAGATGAAGTCACCCACAACTCGCGTTTCGGGAACCCAAGTAGTTGGACACGGTGCATCAAAAGTTGTTCCGTGACATTCACGTGTAAAAATGGCGCTTATGTCTAAACATCGCTGGTCGGATGCACACCAGGCACATGACTCAGCGGCTACACAGCTTCCACAATCCAAATAGTCGTCACAGGCAGGCTCTTTAGGGCAACTCGCGCTGTCCTTCAGCAAGGTGTGACACTGCGAGTTGTCTGTGGGTCTGTCGGCGTCGCCGGAAATGCAAGTCGCCGTCGATAGGCAAAAAGCACACCCGTCGCGGCTTGCGCACTCCCGGCAAGTCGCTTCTAGCCCAGACACGCCGTTCAAGTCCAGGTCCAAGAATTCGCACTCTGCCCACGTCACCAATGGTAAGGCATAGCTGAGCACAAGAAATAGCCCATTGGAACGCGTCGCCATAGCATCAAAAAATTGAACATGTATCAATCAAATACACGATACCCACGGGATTATTTATGTAGGGATCCCTACAAGGCTACATATGCCTCAGGCCACATATTATTACGATATTTGGGGAAAAGCGAATAGACGCCACGAAGGCTGGGGACTAGGCCCTTGGGTGTGCAGGGTACGTCTCGCTCGCCTCCGGCATATAAATTAAACCCCAGGGAGGCCTAATAAAAGGCAACTTGAAGGGGGCCCGGCCGGGCGCCCGGGCCGGCGACCTATTTTAGGAGCCTTTTCTTCGCCTTACGGGCCCCAGAGTGTAAGCGATCGTACATAGACGGGGGTTCGTACCCTCGCCCGCGCCTCGAGACCCTTCTTTTGCTCGTTGGGGTGATTTTGGTCGACCACGACGACCGTCTCGACGGTCCTGTCCGCGACACATAATACGGCACTATCTCCAGCTTCCCGACCGCCCGAACGCGGCCACAGTGTCCGGGGGTAGCCCACGCACGTGCTCGACCCACTGTCGCGGCGCGGGCATGCCATCTGGCGATTTCTGCTACATCGCGCCGTGGGGCGGTACGCCGCATATGATCTCAGCGACGGAATTGGTGCAGATAGCCGCCTCAGCGTGTTCCACTGGCTTCGGTACCTTCTTGGGCAGTCTCGGCTCCGCAATTTTTTTTCGCAGGGGGCCTTGCCGGGGCCGTTACGGGCGTTTCGAAGGGCCGAGCTTCAGGACACTTAAACTTTTGCGCATCGCGTGCGCACTTGTCACGGCTACCACGGCTGTGGAGCCTTGGCTATGGGCTTTCTAACGCGCCATCCCGTGACAAGTGCGCACGCGATGGCGCTGAGCTAGGCGGATGTAAAGCCCCCACTGCGCCTGCCCCAGACTAGCTTTTGTAATTTGTTATGACCGCGTGCTTTGGCCGTATCGTATACTCGGAGCAGGCCGCCCACTCATTACCGTGAGCGCCGGCAGCCGGGCGGCGCTATGCAAAAAACGCGGCAGCAAATGAGCCGCGTCTCGCCGAGAAAATGGGCAAAAACATTAACGCGATCGCCTTTTTTGGCGCTGTTTCGAGCTGATCGGGCCCTGCAGCGTCGGATAGCATCGTTCATGTGGCCGCCGGCGATCCGAGACACTTTACCGTAGCAGTGGCCCATCAGATTTCGGCCTATGCGTCGTCCGCGTTTCTCGGCCGTAACGCGCTTCGGGCGAATATCGCGCCGCAAGCGCGCCACTTTTTCTAGGGGCCTGCGCAGCTACCACGGCGGGCGCATACGGGCCTGTTTTGAGGGCCACCCTGCCTCAAACGGTTCTTATTAGGCCCGGATAAGCAAATAATAGCTTTAATTACTAAACGGGTCGTCAACTTTGAGCGATCAGAGGACTGTATTATCCCGTTCGTGGCGACGGCAGACCTCGGTTAACTGGTATGGGGCGCCGCCCCATACACTCCCTCCGAGTCTGCCGTCGCCACAAACGGACAACCCCTCTCGCAAGTTTTACTGATACCGACGCGGGTTTTGTCTCTCGAGGCTCGACCTCATAACTTCGCACCACCCGATCCGTTTGTTCCCATTCCAGTGGCAACTATGACTTATTAAGGTCCCTCTAGAAGTTGGGAGGGGTTTCCGGACGATACGACGAAAATAAATTTTGCCTGTCTGGGCCTATTCTTATGAAAGGTATACTAGGTCACTGGCAATACTAGGTCGAATTACTATTCAATTAGGCGCGTTTGGTAAGAGGAGGGAGTCATTATGAAATCAAATACTACTAGTAATACTATAGAGTAGAGAGAGAGAGTATTAATAATTCATCCTAAGAAGGCCTCCTCCAAAAGGTATCAGTAGTTGCGATATTGTGCATAATCACTTGGCAATCCATTAGCATGATTACTTTGTATCGTTAAGCTGACTCAATGTGAAGGGAGTAAACCGCGTGCCATCTGCTTTGTAGAACTTGTTTTGAAACTCTACCCAGTGAAGGCGAAGGGCGTGTAGGAAACACTCCAGAAGATCCATCGCAAGCAGGACGGCGGCGGTCACAACGGCAAATATAGAGTATGCTGCGAAAATAAATAAACTGCTATTAGCATTGATGGCAGCACGCATGATTTTCTCCCAGAAGACTTGAGCAAGTTCGGTGTGTGCAAGGGAAAGTGCCCAGAGTCGAAGATAAGACGCAGTGTTTGACACCATCCCAAGAACAAATTCTATAGTTTCAATGCTCTGGTGAATGAGCACTTCAGAGAAGGAATGTACTTCTTCGGATTTTTGATCCTCACTAGAGCTGCTATCTTGATCCATTTCAATTTGGGTACTAATTAGCTGACTTACGTCAGCAGCGTGCGATGCATGTTGGAAATATATGTACACCGGCTTGCCAAGTAAAAGGACTGGCACAGAGAGGAATGCTATGGCGAGGAGAGCAGACTGCGTAGATCCCTGTCCACTGTACATTGGCTCATCAACAACACCTGGATTAAGGGCGATATTGATGAGCTGATTGATAAGATTGGGTGGTGCGCAACCACCTGTGTCACCACCAAAATTGAGGGCGCATTTATGTTTTAGGGCGTCACCATCTGAGCAAGGACGCTGATCAAAGGTTAAGCCATCATCTCCGCAGCTGCCCATGAGTTGGCGCCTATCCCAATTAATGGCCCATTTGGTAAAGATAAGAGCTGCCATATAGACAAAAAGGCAAAAGTCAAAAATGATCATGGGCATAAACTCAAGCCAAAAAACTGCACGTTCGCGGAAATAAAGAGCGTTGAGGCCTTTCAACAAGATCCCACCAGTCATTTGCACGACACCAAATATCACAGCAGTTTTCATTTTCATGGAATTGAAAAACAGAAGCTCGTTTGCAGAAATGTGCCAAGCTGGATCGACACCAAATGGATAAATGGTGCTTGTTGATCCATATGGCGCTGATAAATTTGCTTTGGCTCCTCCATCAATTGAATTGGCCACGCTGGCCACGCTGTCTTTGCCTTCCCAGTAATACCCAGAGTTAAAAAGCGCCAATGCTAGAGAGAAGCAATCATTGTAGACAAAACCAACATAGATGGCACATAAGCCCATGGTGATCAGCATATATCTGGAGGCATAAACACCGCCAAGCATTTCGTTCTCGCCGGCAGAGCTTGAAGACCTCCTGTACGCTGGATGCGTGATAAGTAAATATATCCCCCCTAGCAGGATGCAGGTTCCATGGCCAATGTCACCATACATCATGCCAAAGAGAAATGGGAACGTAACTGCAGTGAAGAGCGCAGGGTTGATTTCTTTGTAGCGTGGAACACCATAGGTATCAACAAATTCCTGGAACGCATAAGTAAATTCATTGACGTCAAATGAGGTGGGTGGCACCGGCCACGGCAATGGCACCTGTGAGAGCATCGATGCACCTGCGAGGTCCATTGCCGCATGCGTTTGACTTATAAGCGCGCGTGCATCTACTTCTGCAGAGGCAACAATCCACCCCTCACCACGAAGCATCCCGCTCACGTCAGCACGTAATAAATTGAGCACATGATAAATGGCTTTCTCTCTGAGCACAACCGTTTTCCATTCACAATAACGTCGCGCCAAGCGTGAACAGAGAGCAAGACGCAACTCTCGATTCTTCAAGAGCACCTCCCGCGCCTATATGAAATCATATTTAGATAATTATGACGCACAGAACATCCTATCACGCAGTAAGGCGGCATCTGCGAGCTCTGAGGTGGTCTCGCGAACAATTAGACTCAGTTGACTGGCATTTCCTAGTGCTAGGTGGTCTGGTACAGGGTATTGACGGGCACCAAATGCATCACAAATTTTGTTGATGATGGCACAGATGACTTCGGATTTAAAGAATACAATGAAAACAATCTTGAATTCGGGTTTGCCCGAAGCAGCATCTGCTATTGGTCTTTCTACTTCTGCAAAGCGCACAAAGCAATTTCCGCGCGTTGAGCGGAACAGCATTCGCTCAAAACGAGATTTCTCATCAGCCTTCAATATGCCCACGGTCGAAGAAAATTTCATTTCACCCTCAACGACATTCTGAAAACTCCCGCCAGCAAGGCCTGAGACAAACGGGTGCTACGGTACCTTGTGCACAATAGGAGGAGGCACCTGAGTGGCCTCGGCCAGTATCTGCGAGAAGAGGCTGCATTCCGTCTTCAGAAATAGCTGGTGCACTATAGGCACTAATCAGAGGATTTGCTGTATCTAGTTTTGAGCTGGTTACATCTGCTTCCGCCGCGAGGAACATCCTGCCCTTTTCTAGACATTCTTGAAACTCCACCTTTTCATTATATTTGAGTGTTAACTCATTAGAATAAGTGTTGAGTTCGAGTAATTGTGTTTCATATTCCTCGAGTTCGGCCTCAAGCGTGTCCAATAATAAAGCACTTGATCTGCGGTAACTTGTGAAACATAACAGGCATTTAGTTCTCTCACGTACCGCGAACCTGTAGTTTTTGTCGTGATTGTCTCCATTTCAAGGGTATGGCTCGTCGATCTGTGATTTAATCAAAGAATAAAAGGAACACATAAAGGGAACACATGCTTACGTGATTTGCAGTCCAAAGGCTTCAATCTCTTTAAGAATAAAGCGCAGCTTCCGCTCAAGCTCATCACACCTGGCATATAGATGGAATGCTAATCTATCTTCTACTCCTACCTTTTAACATAATTCACATAGCGCCGTTGGAAAGCAGTTTGCTCGGGGTTAAGATCTGTGAACTGCAGAGCACTGAGTTCTCCCAGGTTATGCACACACTCGTGGGCCGCATCCTCGCTCAAGATTAGAGAGACGTATTTCATATCGCGCGATCGCCACCATGACCCCATGCTGTGCCACTATTGCGGCGCGGCGGCTACAGCAGCAGGGTCTGCCCCAGACTATCTCAGTTCCTAAACAAAACCTAACCCTTGCCACGATAGTTAGTGGAAAGCAATAGACGCCGCCCGAAGGCTGGGGACTAGACCCTTGCAAAATCAACTTAAACTGTGGTCGAGTCACTGGCAGGCAACTTGTAAAGGTCACTGGCACCCAACACTGGCATTGAATGGCTGCCAGTCACGGTGTAGACACCAATGCCCAGGGTGATGACTCAGCCCCCGGGATCATCCGACTCGGAGTCGGCCCGGGCCGCAGGGGATTTCAAGTTTGGTGGAGGTTTTTCACAAGCGACCCGTCCGCCCACCGCAGTGTCTCCGCCAGCCGTCTCGCGACTCTAACTCAGGACTGAAGTATCTGTTGGAGCGTATAGTAAAGGTTTATGAAATTGGCCCGTCACAGCAACCCGTATGCCCCACTATACGCTAAAAAACTAGGGATAGATACTAGTGCGCTAGAGGCTATACAGCCTTACGACACGATCGTTTTTGACGCAGCAGCACATTCGTTCTCGCTGCTGTCTGTTCGCAGGCTGTTCATACGTCGTCGACTGACTCTCAACCAACTCTTGTGGCTTGGGGCTGCGCGGAAGTCACAAAACGTTTTACCGCCAATAGAATTTGGTGGGTTACTGGCTGTTCTCGGCGTTCTCGTGGTCGATTCTAACGCAGTAAACTGCGAATGACGTGTTCCGATGTGGTGAATCGATGAGCCATAGGACTTGTTTTAATCGGAGCAAAGCCTGATACAGTAGGACAGCGCAAGACAACTTTCTCAGCGACATGGCAATTTGGACCGCTACTATTGATTTGCACCGGCCCTAGCACCACCCGTCACCCATAAGATAGATCAAAAATGCATCATGCGTGAATCAAACAACTGCTTGTCACTTCTTAGGAAAACGGAAACTATGAAAGTAAAGCGCCAGAGCGGTGCTTTCATGGACGCTCCTTGGCTGAGCTAGACTTAGCTACTGGTCATGTGAAAGCAGAATCAATGGAGTTTATCATGTGACAGCCAGTCAGAGGGCAGTCAAAATTGAGTGGCAAGCTACACCGGTGGCACTTTGACCCTTTTGCACAACTGTGCACTTTTAACTGGGCTGGAACACCATCAAGAGGAAAAGATCTATTAACAAAACCACTAGCATAATAGTTAAAAGGTCCCATCAGGACAGGGTACCCTGAGAGTACGCAGCGTGTGGCAGCATAGAGCCGTGACTGAAGTGAGACTAGAGTCTGCGTTTCACGACAAAAGTGTTTCGCGGTGTTTGCCGATGCTGCCATACAAGTCCGGGTAGATATTATATGGTGATCGGAATCCGTGAGACATCCTTCTATTTCAGCTTTAAAGGTATCGATGACAATGAAGTCGGGGAAAACTAACAGCATGTCTTCTATTGAAAGAAACCGAGACTCTTTGAACGCACGACCAGACTCTGAAATTGCTAACCTGAGTGTGTGAAGTGGAGTGCAGCAATTTCGACATGCGCTGTGATAAACGATCGGTCATTGATGATGTGCTTTACGACCGCCAACCAAAGGCGCCTATTATCGTTATGCAATGAGATAGATAGATTACAAGTAAGTGAAGATCACTTACTTCTTTAGAGCCTGTGGGACCTCTGGAAAATTGACTAGGTCCTTAGCCAGAGGGATGTCGAATTCAAGTGCCAGATCGACTGCATCTTCATACAACCCCAACTTTAGGAAAAGAGACGCAATGAAGACAAGCAATGATTTGGAATTAAATGCGCGCAAAGCGGATTGAAGATCGAAAAGGCGCAATAGCCAAGCGTCGAGATAACCACACGAAGCAGCAACATCATGGATTTTGGTACAGAGCAGGACAACGAAATGAGCGAACGCAGAATCGTAACGGATCGGTGTGTAGTCTATTTGTTTCAAGACATCTGATTGTCTCGCAGAATGTGAAGCGTGCGATTGAATGCAAAAATTGCTTTTTATGTCGCTTCGCAACAAACTGGTTAACACTCTTGAAATATCTAAGCTAAAATCACCCTCCGCAGTTATGCATGGCATCATTGAACTGTCAAGCAGAGAAATTGAAGTTTCAAACAATAAATCCTCAACTTGTAATTTCAACAGGTTAAATATAGTGCTCCAACCTACGGATTTGTCCTTTCTCAAAAACTTAGCAACCTTACTATCTGATGCATACTATTTTTATCAATGAGATGCAAAATGACGAGATCAAATGCTTTCACCGCCCCAGCAATGCTAGCTGCCCCATCACAATTGTGGCTGGATACAAGCTGGAATACTGTCCTGATATGCAGCATGTTTATGTACCCAAGAAGGAATAATTGAATATTGCCTTTCAAATCTGGATAATCAGCATGTTTCGCCTGGAGCATTTCTAGTAGCCAAAAGCAGACAATAACCCATTGAACTGTGCCATCAGCCTGCGTCGCCAAGGCTTTCCTCAAGTGTGCGACAAGCCCAATCGCATTGCCGCAGGCAAAATGTCTCAAACTTGCCTACAGCAGAATCTCTAATATTTTTAGTTGATAAGCTCTGGCGGCGACCGCTTCCCAGGAACTGCGCCCATTCATGCGGTCCATCGAGATCTTGAGCTACCTTGCTCCTCTCTACAGCTGTAGCCAAACAGCTTGCCCTAGTGCCAGTGCGCGCACTGGTGCGCGCCTTGCATCATCTACTTGGCTCAAAACCCGACCAGGCCCGTACGACGCCCAAATACCAAGTATGAGTCTCTCCTTGGGTCCGACGGGACGCCTGGGAGAAGTATGAACACCTCTCCAGATCTGACGGCCACTAGGAACAGGAAGCTACTAGTCGAGCGCGTATAGTACTTACTATATATATGTCCCTGCCAGCCAAGTCACAGTGGCACCGTGACGGTCGAATAAGCTGACTTCGCAAATTGTATCCTGACTGCAGGTGGTCGCCGAGACCAACTGCTCACTCGAAATGACCGAGCCTGAGGAACATAGCCTCGCGCCTGCCACAGTAACGCCGGAGAGGAGCGGAACCAGGTTCCGGAACCAGATTGCCCTATTTGCACTATACGCGGCGGTCGCTGGCCGCCCCCTTTTGGCTTCTCAAAAAAATACCTTAAGGGCCTCTAACCGTAGTACAGGCTAGCGGGGGGACCTCGTCTTCGTCACGCGCCGAGCACTTGAAATAATTTTACCATTCGACATCGTGACTGCCAAGGGACCTAGCTACCTAGTACATAATGCCCTTATAGTGCACAGCACATCAGTGATAGAGATCCCCCGGAGGATTCAACCCCCTGTAGGCGATCACTATATCGCTCAAGGTTACGGGCCCACCGTGACAAGGTCTAAACAGCACGGTCGTGCTGGCCCGGTAGGGGCAGCGGCACGGCGGGCCCGCGAGACCCCCGACTACCCCGCGTTGGGTCCGCGGGAAGATCGCTTCGGGTCCGCGCCTTGACCGCGAGGCCATTTCCGCCGGGCCCGCGGCCGGATTTACCCCGCCCGCGGCCTGACCGCGAAATTTAGTCCTCCGGCTGCCCGCGGCTGGTCCGCCTCGACCGCGGCCTTATCCGCCGTCCGCGGCATCCGCAGGGTCCACGTAATATTCCGCCCCGGCCCGCGCCGGGTCAGCGTGCAGCCCGTTGTCGGTCCACGAAAGGTACGGAGCTTGACCGCCGGCTTGACCGCCGCCAACGGCAGGTCGAACTTCAAGTTGAAGTTCAACCTGGCCTTGACCGCCCGTTGCCCGCAGGTTTGTCCGCCCCGCCTGCCAAGTGGCGCCTGCCGCCCGCGGGTTTGTCCGCCGCTCGACCGCCCCGGGTCCGCGAACACCGACCCGCCTTGACCGCCCCGACCGCCGGTTCCGCGACCTTCAGGACCGCGGTGGGTCCCCCGCCGGTCCGCGCCAAGTTCTACCCTAGTCCGCCTGGAGTTTACCCCGCCCGCAGGGTCCCGCCCGCGGCCGCCCGCCGCGCCCGCGCCCTTGACCGGCGGTCCTGCCGTACCGCAAGGGCCTCTCGGGCCCAGTACCTTTGATCATCCCTACCATCATACAGTTGTGACTCTAAGGTTAGCGTGGGGCGGGCTTTATACTTAACAACCACAGATGGGCACGGAGCAAACGCCTCCCGATTAGTATTACGAAACTTGTGCCATGTACTCTTAGAATCTATACCTGGACTACCTACGGTAGGATACATTAACTATCTGGCTGGTGCGAGCTCTTGTCACTTATTCGGCTGCTTGAATCAATTGAAGTGCCGTCACATATTATGCGGGAATCACTTGTGTGTCATTTTGAAACCTTCTGACGTGATGCCACTCGAATTTAGGCATCAAAAAGTGACTTCTCTGCTTTTTTTGTCGTGGTAAATGGGCAACTGGAATCGGGCGAATTTCCTTATGATGACCTTTATGTGCGATATGGATTCTCATTTGGCCCGGATTGGACAGTCGTCGATGGTATCGAAAACGGCTTGTCGCAGATTGCGCGGAAGGCGCCAGGCTGTGATCATTCTGTTGTGTGGAACTTTCCTGTAGATATATCTTTTAAAAGTACAAACGCCCATGGTTGGCCACGCATGAGTATCTCCATCTATGGGGTTGACAGCCTCGGGCGAGACGTCGTGCGCGGCTATGGCAGCGTGCTCCTTCCACCGTCCACGTCCAGAGCTTCACATCTAACTTAATCTCACATATACTGCCTATAATGCGATAGGTTTGCAGGGGACTATGAAAGATATATCCACACCTATGTTCCCGTGCCGTCATCACTCTGGCAACGCCTTGTCTCGTGGCTCACAGGAACGTATGCTGAATTTTACGACTCAAAACTAGTCGCCCAGAGTGACAATCGTGAAGTTACGCGTGTGGAATCGACTGGTGTCGTAAAGGTAAAATTCTCTGTGCTTACTAGAGGAATGGTAGCCCTTGGTTACTCTCTTGCCCTGGGTGGTTCCATGTAACCAAAGCATACGATGCACGGACTCGATACCATTATCAGGAGTAGCTCTGCAGAGTGGAACAGACGCGTTCTCTACCAATCTCGGTCTCGGGAGCTGCAAGGAGTTTCTCTTTTGAAGGAGCAGGAGTTTCTCTTTTGAAGGAGCAGGCTAGCAAAACGATCTCTATAAACTATACTTCCTCACCTACTTGACCGCGGCACGTGTGTTGGACGTCCAAAGCCCTCGCAAGAACCAAGCAGAATAGCGAGTAACTTCCTTCATATTAACCCTTGTTTCTTATCTTCAGGCTTCTTTTGTGCCGGCATCGGAATTCCAAGTCTTGTCGGGTACAGCTAGCTGTACCCGACAAACGGGGGGCTAGTGGGCAGGGCACTAGCCCCTAGTGACATGACTCTAGTAGGGCTATAACAACCCCCTATCCTCACAGCAACACTCTTTATGTGACTGTAGAGTGATTCTATGTGAGATGGAATGCCGATTAAGTATTTTAAGTACTTTTAGTCGTGGACAAAACCCGCACGTTTTCTACTGGACAAAAAGGCCCGCGCTAGATTGTAGAGGAGCCGTCAACACGCAAGCCAACAGCGCAGCGAGATGCCGGACCATGTCCGCAGCGTCGCGGACATGCTCGAGGAGATGAAGAAGATCGTGGAGGAACCGCCGGCGAACACCAGCCAACAGGTGCTTTAAGTTCATTGTCGCACCACCGTTGTCTGAGTTTATAGTAACGTTCTCGCATTCAACCCAGAGCATCATGTTTTTTAATTTACACGGTTGGCCGATCTCAAAACTCTGGAGGTTGCAGATTCGAACTTTTTCCCGGCAAAACGGACATGACACAAAAACGTTAAATCCATTCATCAGTGAAATGTCCGCTTTGAGGAGCTTCAAAGTGCATTTTGGACACAAAGGATGCTTGCAACATTGACAGAAATGGGAAGCCACTTTTTCGCAACCAAAAATGTCACACGTCGGTGTGTTTTTTGGAATGAGAACGTTTAATCCGCCCTTAAGACGCAGAACATTTGCCTTTCGATGTTTCCGACCTCCGCGACGACGCGCTGACGACGGCATGTTTTTTTTTATGGGCTGCTTTGTTGAACTTTTTTTGATAATTACCAGCCCCCGATTTCCATTACCTGATAATACGGTCCGGGCTCCTTCTGAGCGCCCCTGGGCCGCGTACTGGGCTGTTCAGGGTCGGTACTGGCCGTGTAATATCGCCTACACCGTGCCCCGTACCGTTAACGGTACGGGGCACACAGGCCCTAGTGAGTTTTGCGCCACTGCCTTTTACTGGTTTTGCGCCGCTCGTCCCTGTTCTTCGCCGCTCGCCGGTTTCACGGGGGTTGTGCTCGCTAGCTGACTTCTTCCTCGTCGGTAATCACTCGCGTCCGCCTTTGTTTGCCGGGATCCGAGCGAAACCTGCAGCGGTCGTCTGGCGCCGACGACCTTTGGGCTTGGGCTTTGGCTTTTGGCTTCGATGGACTCATCTCGGGTCGCCGCTCGGGCTGTTATCTATTTAGAATTAGCGACGTGCGCACACGAGCGGACCGCAGTGTCCCCCCTGACGGCTTTTTTGTAGCGTTTGTTCATTTACAGTATTTTGAACCTCTGGACAGCTCTGCATGCGCATTTACGCTTGAGCTCTACTTTAGGGAGGCCTAAACGGCCGACCAGCATGCGTAGCTCAGTTAGTTAGAGCGTGGGTCTCATAAACCCAAGGTCGTGGGTACGACCCCCTATACGACCCCCTATTGTATGACGCTCGAAATATTGTATCACGTCCCGCCGGCTCTGGCCCAACGGATCGCCAGGCGCGCGTCTCCTATGAAAAACAGGAAGCTGGCGGCGCCGCGGCGGGGCGGGGCGCCCTCACCGGTGCCGGCGCCGGCGGACGGGATGTCGACGGCCGCGACGCGACGACCGGGCCGGCGGCGACCGGGCCGCTGGCGTCGGCGACGAGCGCAGCGAACGGCGAGCCGCTCCGGAGCATGTCGGCGACAGCGGGCCAGTTGAGGTCGAGGGGTGTATGTTTAGCGTTCTCAGATTATATATTTTACGCGGCGTCCTCGTAAGTGTCCTCTCGTCTAAGTACTGTGACTGAAGCGCCACGGCGAGAGACATCACGAGCGCCTATACCCGCCGGGCACCACCGCCAGATCCGCGTCCTGCTGCTCCTCCGGCATCTCTCGTTAGAGTCGTTACTTAGTCATCGGCATCGTATCGCATACGCGTTGGTAGACGAGCTGCAGCAGGTCCTGGATGACAGACGCGCCGTAATGCCGCGCATCTCTTCGAAGTGTATGCAGGGATCGGTCTCGTGTTGTCTCGAAGAAGCCATGAATGGGCTCGATTCTCCGAAAGTTCATCAAAACTCGAGCAGCTGCGTCATTGACATGCCTCACAGCTATATTTGAGAATTCAGAGAACTTGTATCGCGTCTCGGCAGTCATCTCGGTCATGTTAACTTGCTTCATGTGCACGGCGGTTGTGTTGCGCCAGAAGAGGCGGCTTCGAGGGTGTGCAATGGTGCTGATCGTATGCAGGAGCTCCGAGAGCTGCGAAGCGTACTTGTCGAGATTGAGACAATTCTCTACGCTTGCGCTTGTGTCACTTTTGGGATTGCAAACGATGTGCCACAAACCAGAATTGATCAGGTACAATGCGGGCTTGTCGCTCACGTATCCGGCCCTGGAAGCTGCAGCAAGAGCGCGCGCCATCACCTGCAAAAAAATCGTTTATGTGCACCGAGAATGTCATGAAGTCTCTCAGAGTCTACGCGAGTGGCCCTTTACATTCCACGCCAATCATGACCCCTGCCCTGCCACTCGCCACCCCTCCAGGCTTTACCTGGGCGAGCTCAATCGAGCCAGGAATAGGTCCGTCGACGATTAAGCGGAAACCAGGCCCAGCCGTCACTTGCGTAATGTTCTTATCCCTCTTAATGCCTATGAGTGCCGGTGTTATTGAGCAACGTGGAACTACGCAACAACAAGAATTGATTCGGCTCAGCTGGATGCTATGCATGCCAAATAGCTCACATGCGATCGTGCCTGACAACTGGCCAGTCAGGCTGTCGCCGACGAAGAACATACGATGGAATTTCTTCTTCTGCAGACATGACGCAGCATCCTGGGCAGTTAGCAAGCACTTGCCATCGAGCGGTGTGTAGCGCTGCCTAGCACTGATGGAGGGGTCATCGCAGCGACATCCCGTCCAAGGTGGCCCCGTCCAGATCGAGCTAGGCAACGCAGTCTTTTGGGCCCAAGTGCAATTGTCGCCAGGTAAAGATCCGTGCTTCGGTGCTCGAGCCGCGCGCAGCTTTTCGCACGTCTCGAGGCTCCGTTCGATGCCACTCGTGACATGGCCGCGGGCATGGGCATAAAGCATCACAAGCGAAATTACGGTGGCACGCATGTTGCAATGTCGTACATCACCGTGGTATCTTGTGAGAGAGAGAACGTTGTGGGAGAACGTCGTTGTGAGAGAACGTCGTACAAGCTTGTACAAAGCTCTACTAGCCCCTAAGAGCCCGGCCCACGACGCCGCTAGTGGGTTGAAGAGGGTTGATAGCGACTAATACCCGGTCTCAGATTTACGGTTTTTGCTGTCGGGAAATCTCCGAGTCGTGCAAACAGACCCGCGGAAGAAAGACCATAATAGCCGATCAAAACGCAGCAAAAGACGTGGGAGCGATAGGGCTGCATCTATAAAAAATGACCGTGACTCAGGGCAACCGGGCCGGGCCGATACTCGACAGCCTAGTCCCTATTCCCCCCTAGACATCAAGATACGCGCATATAGAGGTTCCACCATCTTGAGTCACTTAAAGACTCACTTTCAATCACGGGGGCTCCCGTCGCAGACCCCTTGAAACATGACGTCCCATTATGTTTACTAGTAGACGCTCTCCGAGTCGGGTTGAGACGACCGCCGCCCTAGGGGCTGGCGACCGGGCCTCTAGAAAGCTCGACTTTACTATTCCCGCAGCCCGAGTGCTCATTGCTCATCAGATAGTAAGTCAGACTCTCAAGCTATCTTGATAATAAATAAATAAATAAAGTTTATACCCTGTATATCCAATTGGTATCTGGTTCACACTGGCACCACCGTGACGGTAGAGAGAATGCGATGCAGGGGGAAATAGAGTGTGTAATTCCGGACTTCCCCGGCAGCATAGTGTAGTCGTATAACGGAATAGTTTCTCCCATGTTTGATGGGACTTGCGACTGGAAATACGTCCGTCAATAAAAGTGACTCAGGATAGCGCGGCACGAAACGCCACTGGCGCGACGTTCGCGTGGGGGACCTTCCGGCCCCTCGCATTTTCAGGGCCCCACACTCCGCCAGAATATGAGGCACCCCCTGAGGCCCATTCGTAGTAAGTTTCGACGTTCGGGCTATTAAAGGGGAGGCGCTACAGCCCCCGATTTAATCGGGGTCAGGCCCCGTGTATATCATTATCGCCATCAGCGCCGTAATACTAAACCACGCATCTTACTAGTGCGCGGCGTCCTTTCCGCGTAAGTTGCACCCTGGGCCAAGGCACCACCCGATCCGTTTGTTCTCATTCCAGTACCAAGCCCGGCTTATTAGGGTCCTTCTAGAGAGTGGTAAAGGCGGCGGGGGTTTCCCAATTTTTTTTCGAAAATAAATTTTGCCTGTCTGGGCCTACAATCATGATCAATCACAACGAATCTAACTGTCTCTGCCCGTGGCTGACCTTTTGACGTCAGTCTGCTCAGGCTCTCAGAGGGCGGGCGCCGTGACAGGCCCTCGAGGGGTCGAAGGAGACACGCGAGAAATTGCCTGTCGACGTCGACTATACAATTGTGGGCGTAGATAGGTTAATTTTGTGCGGCCTCCTGTCAGACTCAACAGATGACAGCTTGGGGGTAGCGTGACGCACTTGCCGTACTATGCCATTGCAATAGCTAGCAACATGACGATGAACAGGTTCGTCAAAAAGCCTGGAAACAGCGGCCTCGAATTCACCATCATGGCAGCTTGCGAGGTATAGTGCAGTCTTGGCAAAATTGATGTAGTGACAGAGGACAAATTTCTCAGATTTGACATGAATGCACGCGTGGCGCTCGTTGGAGAAGGGAGCAAGGGCATTACTGGAGATTGCAGACTTATCAGCTGCAAGAGAACGTGGATAGGCCTCAAGCATTGACCTGCAAGCATGCTTGAGGAGCGATAATGCGGCACATTCATTCCTAAATGAAACAGGAACATGGATATCTGATGCTGTGCGATACGTGCCCCAAGGATTTTGGCTGAGAATGCGATCAAGCTCAATTCCATCAGCTGCTACAACACGGAGAAGCGAAAGGCATGCGCGGAAATTTTCATTATCACTTGCACATAAACGGATTCGCTTTGCACCGACAGCACCGTCACGAATCCAGAGAAGCTGTTTGCGCGCAGTGAGTGGATCCTCTGGTGCCAGACGGACAAGAAGCGCAACTTCATTTGGACAATAGCCGTCAGATTCGTAATTATCTTCGACAGCAAAGCCATAATTGAGCAGGAACCGGTGATTACACTTCTGGCCATAGGAGTCATAGATCTGCCCACCAGATGGAATTGACTGGAGTGTCGTGATGGTAAAAGCACCCCGTGTGTTGTCAAAGGTCCACTTAGTCTCGCGCGGCCGAAAGTGGTTGAGCATGTCAGCATAAGGGACCATAGCTGATGTGCGAACTCCGTTGATGACAATGCCAAAGTTGCGCGAGCAAACACACATACGTGCCCAGGAAAATTCGTCCAGCGTGCAGACGCTCTTAAAGGCAGGCCAGGCGTCAACTATGGCCTTAAAATCGTTCTGTATGGCACACTTACGTTCCTCTATCTGCACAAGCAAATACGAACCCTCAAGCCAAGTAAGCTCATTCGATTTCCAAAATATAGGCATATGAGCCAGACTCCCGGGTAGGACATCATAGTACGGTCGGAAAAAGCTGTCCTTGTTGCAGCGATCAAGCAGGAGAAAGAGCATCAAAAAGATATGCTTGGGTGCATCTAGCTCAAGTTCAGCCTCGAGGACAGCCTTACCGACATCGGTCGCTTTGCCCATCTCTACAGTTATAAGACATTTCAAGGGAACCTCAATAATGATTTCCTCTGCTTTGAGGTCGCGCGCCGCATGGATTCCACGAACATCGTGCTCGTAGCAGCGGAGCAACGCTCGGTCAACGAACTTAGCGCCATTCCCCCTGAGCCACTTAACGAAGGCTTCTTCTTTCCCAGCCGAGAGCACCACACCAGAGCGCTCCTGGAACTTATCTTGGTCTGGCCTATTTGTTGCTCTACCGTTAACGGCTTCATCGAGGCTGTTCATTTTGGGTTTAGGCTGTAGAACTTGAATAAAAACCCCCCATTTTTTATCTGCGTCGAGTTCCCGAAAGGGTAGTTGTAACTTATTACCTCTAAAAAGCGGTGCTCCAACGCACGCGCCCCTGCGCGCGCGCTCGACGTCGGACCTGGTGCATCGCGTTCCTCATATACTCTTATGGCTCTGAGCCGCTTGGCGCGGTCCCGGAGCCGCCGCGCGCGCTGTGAGAGGCCTGGAAAAAAATTATGGTTCCACGGTGTTTTAGTGGCCGCCGGCGCGCCGGCGCGCGTGGTTTCGCCGCCCTTGACCCTCCCACAGTGTTCGCCGAGCCGCCGCGACTGTTTTATTGGCCAGCGGCAATTCGCTGCTCGGTTTCTTCAACTTGACGGGTAACGAATGGGTCGGAGCACCCTTGGAAAAAGACGCACGCCGCGCAGGCCCGCCCGAGAGGTTGCTCATGGCCTACCGCTGCATTAAACGGAAGCCAAACAAAAACAAACAAAAAAACAAAACAAAAAGGCGGGTCGAGCCCGGAATGCGGACGCATCCCCGAACGAGGGTTGTAGGCGCCTCGTAGGGTATCCGGCCCGTTCCCTGAAGTCGGTCTCTTGCGGGCTGGCCTCATTCGCCTGCGACTCGGCCCGATTCTACAGGGCGGAGTCGGTCTCGGCTTAAGAGGCGTCGGGGGTTGTGGCATGCCCCCCCGGCGCAGCTTTCGACGGGCCGGCCGAGCTCACGTAGACTGTCGTCCTCGCTGGGGCATCCATCTATCCCAAGCTCTGTTCAGCGTGGGTGTGGTCGAGTGCCTGTCTGGTGGGTTGTAGGTGAAATGCCTCCTCGCCAGGCACGTGGGCCGGTTCGTGGTTGTGAGGCTCAACCTCCCTGTTCCAGCTCGGCTTCGCCTTCTCGTAAAATAGGGGCCAGCGGCCAGTTCCACATCTTGAAGAGGGGCATCCCGTGAGGGCGGGTCCGAGTCCATGCGACTTGTGGACCTCCTACGTCTAATCTGACGGGTGGGCCCGGGGGGAGCGGGAGCGACTGGGTCGCGCGACGTAATTAATTAACCCGAACCCGAACCGGTCCCGCCGCGGTACAGGAGCCTGTTGGTGGGCGGAGCTTCAATAATTTCGCTGCTTTATCGACATGCGACGCCCTGTTCTCAGCTTAGTCCTGTGCATGTCCGCATGGTGCTTAAACGACGAACGGGCACCAATGGCTGGCCGGGTTTGGGCATCAACAGAATTGCCACAAGCGCAATTTAGGACAGGCGGCGATAACAATCCAAGACTCGAGGAGCAAACGTGGCAAGCGCGGCAGATTGAACTTGGGTGTGGCCGCGATATCACACTTGATTGGGCGGAGCTGCGTCGCCGCGTATCAATGACAGATGCACGTCTTCTGCTTCGCACGACGGCTCTAGACCTTGCAATCCGAGAGAAGTTCGTGGTTTTCGACCTTGGCGTTCTTAGAGGTTATGTTGATCGTGATCGTTGTGTTCTCCTGCTACCCGTGCTTGCTGATGCGCAGCTTGGTGTGACAGTGCCGGAGGGACAGAAGATTCCTGCGTGTCGAATGTTCTTGTCGCGGGAGCACATTACACGCGTTGAGGCTAATATCGTCGAAGCCCTGTCTCGACCCGGTGGTCGACGCCTGAGTTTCACCATGGTCGTGGTGGAATGCATCCTTGAGGAAGTGTGGATCCCACCTCCGGATCCCCCCTTCCCCCTTTATGTAGCACCTTATTATTGCCTTTTTAGGCCTATCGGCATGCGCTCAAGGAGTTCTCACGACTTGAGCAGAATATTGGCTCTGAGCTTGAAGCACTCTGTGACTTTGGAAACTCGGAGACGACGCGAGCAGGTACGCTCTGTCGACTTTTGCCACTGGAGACAAAGCTCCAGGAGGAAGCAGTACGTGGGAGGCGTGTCTACGCGCTGATCGGCGATGCCTTGGAATCTGATGTTGAAGGTATTCGCACGAATCATGTTCTACTTGCGAGTAGCACCGTGCCTTACGAGCGCTCTGATGAAGTCAACCAATTTCCAACAATGATTGATGAGTTCGAGAGGTACACTAACAAAGAAGTCGTGGCGTCAGTCTTTGAAAATTATCTTTGTCGCTGGGAGGAAGTTAATGACGGCATTGAAAAGCTCGTTGGGGCAATCGATTCCACACGAAAACTCATAGAGCTCACTCTTGATAATGAACGTAATCGCATAGAACGCATGGAGCTCTATCTGTCCATGGGAGGACTCAGTTTCGCGATGATGTCTGCGGTCGGCGGTTTTTTTGGCATGAATCTTCTTTCAGGCCTTGAGGACCATCCAAAAAAGTTCTGGATAGTAACCTATGTCACCCTTATAACCTCTGCGTCTCTCTGGTATGTTACATGGCAACGCTTCCATTTGGGACGCCAGATCCAACACCAACAAGTTTCTGGCTTTGTTGGCACCCTGCGCCGTGCAGTTGTTCCCCAGTTGCCCCCGGGTTTCTTCTAGGCAAAACTATTGGCTATATTCAGCTTACCTAGAGTGCCTATAGTTCAACGAAGTACTATTATCTGGGTGCTACCGCTTTGTGCTCTGCGTGATAACACACAGGGGCATTGGTAGCTATAGACAACGACATATATTCCGGTTCCAAACACCGTAAGACAGGCAAACAGTTTCTCAGCCTTTATGTTGCGCCCGATCTACCGTGAACTCGCCCCTGCTGCTTTGTGAGGTGAAATCATAACCTCGTATATCACGCTACTGATCGCTCCTTGTCCTGAGACTACAAACATACTATACCGCCTATTTAGCCCACAATGCACTAGCAGCAGAATTGTGAATTTGCAATAAGAGAAACAGAGAGAGAGAGAGAAAATGCAGCGTAAAGGTAGCGAGGGTCCTTGGTACGGGGGCTGTCCCTGGGCCCAGCGCTAAGTGTATGCGCTGAGGAGGGCCTGTAGTGAGGCCAAAACAGCGAGCCTCAACCTAAGACTCCAGGGCCGTAACTCAAGTAGGTTGCGTCTGGACATCTAGCGCCTCTCACTGGCAGAACGCCCGCTTGAGCACCTCAAGTTCAGGATCTTTATAGCTTTAAAGGAGACCAAAACCAACTGCTAATATGGGGGTTGTCGCAAAATCCACTTACAGTTGTCGTCACAAGCAGGGACCGTGATTCAATTTTCAAAGTAAGTGTTATTGTCAATGCCTTCTCAACTAGTTCCATATGGACCATGATACCACAAATCAGGTACGCCAAATCATCGAAAAATCCTTTACACATTGGTGCCGGATAAGTGCCAGATTTGCTTCACATCACAGTAGATGTCTTTCCTATATCAACGGGATATGTCATGCACGATTTCCTGGACCACTGTGCCAGTGGCACCTGGCTGGGCACTGCCAACCTCGCTGGCATGGCGTTGGACCTGTACACCTTAGCCCCCGGGCTGGAGAGCGTACCTACGCCCTGCCAGTGCCGCCACGGCCAGTCTGCCGGTGAGGCTCAGCGGGGGGGGCGGGGCAAACTCTGTCAGTGTCGAACTTGAAATCACTGGCATGCCAGACTGACGCAGAGTGATTGAATTGAGATACTTGAAGTTCGTCCGATAGTCTTGACTGCCAGCGCTATCGGCCCCAAGAGGCTTTCTGCATTGGGAGACCGTCACGACGCTTGTCAATCATGATATCGGACATCGTCACGGTGACGCAATGGCACTAACTTGAAAAGGTGCGCGCTAGTAGGTAGTTCTTCATCCTCTGGCGCCGGCCAATCGTGCACTGGCACTGCTCTACTGGCAGCCGAACACTCAGGGCGCATATAGTCACAGTAGCCCGAGCAACTTAAAGGGGCGAAATACGCTATAGCCTGGCTATCTAGATACGCTATTTCATGTGGCATTGTGTCACTTTTACGGTGCTCCAGTAAGCGAGCCTGAAAAGTCCCTAGTGAGGTGTGCTGAGCCAAGGGGCCGGAACCCGTACATAAGGCAAAAACAGGCAACTTTGCGACCTCGCCCCATCTCAAGAGGGGCACATCCGTGGCAAGCTAGTGTCACTGTGTGTCCTTACCTACGCGCCGAATTGCGACCTTCAGGCTGTCAATTGAAAATCTCACCAATTGGGGTTCCGGCCCCTTGCTGAGTCCAAAAGATTACTATAAACTAGAAATCGAGGACGGAGGACACTCCCGTGGGGAGGTCCACATCACAGCGCTTAGCGCTTTTCGCCCCGGTAGTTTGCAGTTTATAAGGGGCCCCTGCAGTACGGCGGTCCCGCGAGACCTCCGACCGCCCCGCGTCAGGTCCGCCAAAAGATCGCAACGGGTCCACGCCTTGACCGCGAGGCCAGTTCCGCCGGACCTGCGGCCGGCTTTTTCCCGCCCGCGGCTCGACCGCAAAATTAGTCCTCCGGCTTCCCGCGGCCGGTCCGCCTTGACCGCGGCCTTATCCGCCGTCCGCAGGGTCCGCGTAATATTCCGCCCGGGCCCGCCCCGGGTCAGCGTGCAGCCCGTTGTCGGTCCGCGAAAGGTTTCAAAGATACGGGGCTCGACCGCCGGCTTGACCGCCGCCAACCGCAGGCTGAACTTCAAGTTGAAGTTCAACCTGGCCTTGACCGCAGCCGACCGCCGCCCGCGAGTTTATCCGCTCCGCCCGCCGCCTGTGCGCCGGCCGCCCGCCAAGTGGCGCCCGCCGCCCGCGGGTTTGTCCGCACTCAGCCGCCCTGGTCCGCGAACACCAGACCGTGACCGCCCCTACCGCGCCGACCGCCGGTTCCGCGACCTGACCGCGGCGGGTCCCCGGCGGTCCACGCCAAGTTCTACCCTAGTCCGCCTGGAGTTTACCCCGCCCGCCGGGCCCCGCCCGCGGCTGCCCGCCGCGCCCGCGCCCTTGACCGGCGGTCCCGCCGTACTGCAGGGGCCCCTTTTATAATCTATAGTCCATAGTTTATATTCTATATAGTCTATAGTCAGGCACCATATAGGTCAAATGCCTGGGTAATTGAATCATCCCCTGGAGGTCGAGATGCCATGATGGGGGATATAGGGGGCCACTCAGGCTGCCAGTGATGCCCGACGCGTGGCCGCTTCAAGTTGTTGGCATCAGTAACCCCCGGGCCCCTTACCTGGATCCTGCCCAATAAACGATATGGCAACCTTAAAACTTGAAGGTGTCGAAAAAACGTTGTCGCATCCGCAGCCCTAAACCCCATCCGACTCAGGCTGCTCAGGCTGACTCTGAGTCCTGAGTCCGCCCGGGCCGACTTGGAGTCTGAGTGTCACCGTGGCGGTGTC
>Ga0209090_10000203_pt1 | contig 37057 bp, 42 predicted proteins | sample ArcticOcean_MG_C_9_FD_187432 | JGI IMG/M metagenome (GOLD analysis project Ga0209090, IMG submission 187432) | Marine microbial communities from western Arctic Ocean - ArcticOcean_MG_CB2_152 (SPAdes) (version 2) | ecosystem: Environmental > Aquatic > Marine > Oceanic | place: Arctic Ocean... | reverse complement strand
TACCTTTACCTTCGAATTTATTTGGAACAATTAGATCGATACCATATGGCATACCATCAACGTGTTCATCAATCCAATTCAACTCTTCTTTTAATTTTTCAGGGGATAAGCTTACTGCACCAAAAACTCCCATTCCTCCGGCCTTAGAAACCGCCACCACAACATCTCTGCAATGGGAAAAGGCTAACAAAGGAAATTCTATCCCTAGCATGTCGCATATTCTTGATTTCATTTTTTCCTCAATTTTTAATTAATAGAAAATAAGTTATAAGTAATTAGGATTAACTCTTATGAAAACTTCATATCGTCATCTTTTAAGTCGCCATAACGAATCTGAAAAATATCCTTAATAAAATTTTGATTATTTTTCCAAGGCTTTTCCTTGCCTTGTTTTGGAAAAATATCTTTTGATCTTTCAATATATCCCGAGGAAAGGTTAATCCAATTTTCATCTTTTTCAATACTCTCGTTGGCTTCGGGACAACATTTTGTAACAGATTTTTTTTCCATAAGATTGAGAAGTCTACAAACATATTCTGATGTTAAGTCTGCCCCAAGTGTCCAAGATGCATTTGTGTAACCAAATGTTGAAACTAGATTTGGTACACCGCTAAACATCATACCCTTATATGTAACAGTATTAGATAAATCAATTTTAGACTTATCAACAATTAGATCTATATTACTAAGTAATTCCATATTTAGACCTGTTGCAGTGACAACTAAATCAGCAGCAAGCTCATCGCCAGATTTTAATTTTATTCCATTTCTAGTAAAACAATTAATCTCATCAGTAACAATTGAAGCTTTTTTGTTGTTAATTGATTCAAATAAATCACCATTAGGAACTAAACACATTCTTTGGTCCCAGGGATTATAATTTGGTGTAAAATGTTTTTCAATATCATAGTCTGGACCGAGTTCTTTGCGAATCTGACTTAAGATAAAATCCTTTACCCTTTTTGGATTACTCTTACACAATCTAAAAAACCAATGCTGTCTGAGTATATTCTTCCACCTAACAATGAAATAAGCAGCTTTTGTAGGTAAAAAACTTTGAAGCAAGCTAGCTATAGGATCTTTTTGGGGAGCAGAAACAACATAGGTTGGAGATCGTTGAAGCATAGTGACATGTTTTGCCTTTTTAGCTACCTCAGGAACAATTGTTACTGCAGTTGCACCACTACCTATAACAATTACATTTTTATCAACATAATTAATATCTGAAGTCCATTTTTGGGGATGAACAATTTTACCATTAAAATCGTTAATACCTTCAAAATCTGGAGTGTATCCTTCTTTATAGGAATAATAACCCGAGCACATAAAAATAAAGTTACACGTCATTATTTCAGTTTTTTCTTTTGATTTAACTTTTAATTTCCATTGAGAGACATCTGAGGACCATGAGGCACTCTCGACATAATGACCAAACTTTATCTTTTCTTTTATATTAAATTTTTCTGAAGTTTCGTGAAGGTAATTTAAAATTGCTGGACCATCAGCTATAGCCTCTTTTTCCTTCCAGGGATAAAAAGAAAATCCCAATGTATACATATCTGAATCAGACCTTATTCCAGGATAACGAAATAAATCCCAGGTCCCTCCAATGGACTCTCTTCCCTCTAAGATTGCATACGATTTTCCAGGGCATTTAGTTTGCAAATGATAGCCTGCACCAATACCAGAAATTCCTGCACCAACAACTAATACATCAAAATGATTATCCATAATCAGGTTATAATATAAAAAATATAACAAGGCACTATTTTATAAAAAAATCAGACTTATTTATTTATAATTATTCCTCAAAATTAAATGTATTATTTTAAAATATTTATCTTTTTTAAATATTTAAAATAAACCCAATCAATGAACCAACTATAAAAATATAAATTGGAGGCATACTTATGTATAAGCCAAAGCCCCTTTTATTTGCGTCCTTATAGTATCCATAAGCATATCCAACTCGTCCTATTGGCCACAAAACTCCAATAATTGTAGCCCATACGGGATCAACCGCAAAGGAAAACAACCAAAGCCCTGGAAGAAAAAGCGCTAAATGTTCAAGGGTATTTTGATGAACTCTAACTTTTCTGACATATTCGTCTGGTCCACTGTGCGAAGGTGCCTGAATATTATATTTTACTCGAGCTGTTCCAGCCTTAAATAAAGTAAAGTAGTATACAAGCAACGATATGCTACTCAAAATACCTGGGTAAACAAAATCATTCATTTCAGACTCCTAAATGCATTAATTATAAATATAAATTACTTCTCTATAAAGTTAGCTAAAAAATCAATCCATAGCTTATTATCATTAATACAGGGGATAAAAGTAAATTCATCGCCACCAGAATCTAAGAAAGTCTCTCTTGCTCTAATATCAACTTCTTCTAGAGTCTCTAAATTATCAGCAATAAATGCTGGACAGACAACGGCAATTTTCTTTATTCCATTTTTTGGAAATTCCTCAAGTACCTTGTCTGTAAAAGGCTGCAGCCATCCAGGTCCAATCCTAGACTGAAAGGAAACACCCCATTGATCATTGTTTAACCCTAAATCGTCTGCACATAACTTTGAAGTCTCTAGGACTTGGTGTTTATAACAATACTTGTGGGCTTTAGAGTTCAAGCTACAACAGTTTTCATCACTCAAACAGTGAGATAGCGTGGGGTCCATTTTTTTTACATGTCTTTCGGGAATTCCATGGTAACTGAATAAAAGATAATCAAATTCACTCGGTAAATAATTTTTTATGGATTCAGAAAGAGATTTTATATAACCATCCTCCGAATAGAAGGGTGATGAAATTGAAAAATTAATACTAGGATCGATATCCTTCATAACCCTTTCGACTTCTAAGTGTGTGGTTAGAGAGGTTGCCTGAGCATAATGAGGGTATAAAGGTGTAGCAATAATTTCATCACAACCATTTTTTAATAATTTTAAGATTGCATTTCTTATTGAAGGCTCTTGATAGCGCATTGCTACCTCAACTGGTAAATTCATTTTTTTTTGTAACTTTTTAGCAATAAGATGGGTGTTAACAATTAAAGGGGATCCTTTTGAAGTCCAGATACTTTCATACGCTTTTTTTGTTTTTGAGGATCGAAAGGGAACTATTATAAAATTCACTAAAATTCTTTGAATTAATTTTGGAATATCAAGAACATAATCATCAGATAAAAACTCCTTTAAGTAGCTCTTGATTGAAGATAGCTCTAGGTCTTTTGGTGAACCAAGGTTTATTAGAACAATACCTTTCATTAAATTAAGCCTGTAAGCTGTAAACTTATATCCCACAGCCTGTCTGCATCTTGAGAATTATTTGCACCATTTGAGGTCTTTGATATTTTCGAATTATAAAAATATTTACCACTAATATTAGAAACATCTGATGAAGAACAAAGGTAAACCGAAGTCTTAGCACCATTATCGCTTGTTCTCATAAATGGCTTTGCTAAACCAAAGATAAATTTCTGCAGCTTTGAGTTATTTTGAGAAGCAAACCCTGTTGCAACAACGCCCGGGTGAAGACAATTTACTGTCACATCATCGTTCTTTAAAATATCAGATAGTTTTTTAGTAAATAAAATATTAGCTAGCTTTGAATACCCATAAACCTTAAAGGGTTTATAAGAATTTATTGACTGAATATCATCAAAATTCATCCTTTTAACTGCAAAATGAGCTCCGGAAGAAACATTTACAATTCTTGAGGATGGCGAATCTTTTATTTTATCTAGAAGTAAATTAGTTAAAGTAAAATAAGCAAGATGATTGACTGCAAAAGTCTCTTCAAAACCATCGGTGGTTTCTTTTCTTTTAAGATTAATAAGGCCCGCATTATTTAAAAGTATATCTAGAGATATATTCATATTTTTAAAAATATCTGTGGCTTTAATAATTTCCTTTTGCGAAGAAAGGTCTGCAATTATAAAGGTAGAATCTTTTCCTGAAATTTTCTTTATTTCATCTGATAATTTTTCAGCTTTTTGTTTGTCCCGCGCAATAAAGATAATATTTGCCCCCATTAGACTTAAGGATAATGCTGCCGAATGTCCTATTCCTGAAGTTGCACCAGTGATTAAGATATTTTTTTCTTTAACATTAAACATTTTTTAATTTTATCCTTATTCCAATGAAAATTTACTACATAAAGTTTTGGCATACTATATTTTAATTTTTAATGATAAGCTAACATCAATGATATCATTAATGGATTGTAAATGAAAAAATTTCCTATTACTCCAATTTTTATTCCCGCAAATAAACTTAATTATATTGAAAAGGCAATTAAGCATGATGCGGACGGTATTATTTTCGATTTAGAAGATGCTGTACCTATTAGTGAAAAAGAAATGGCAAGGGAAAATTTATTTAACTTCTTATCAAGCAACTCGCTTAAAATTCCATCTTATATACGAATTAATGATTTAAATGATGTAAATGGAAAGTCTGACTTAAATTTATTTAAATCTTTGGATTTTAAAATTATTATTCCAAAAATTGAGACTAGTGAAGTCTTAAAAAATATTCCAGATAATATGTCAACTATACCTCTTATTGAAACACCTCTGGCACTTAGAAATTTAGAAGGAATTGCATCAAATTCTAGTGTAGTTGGTTTAATGTTTGGTGCGGCAGATTATAGTGCTGCGTTGGGCTCTGATATGAGTTGGGAAGCATTACTTTACGCAAGATCAAAGATAATTATTGAGTGCTCAATAAATAATTTATTTTCAATTGATAGTCCCTTTATGATTACTTCTTCTCAGGAAGATCTTGAGAAGGAATGCAGGCTATCGAAGTCAATTGGATTTAACTCTAAAGCCGCAATTAATCCATCTCAAATAAATGTAATTAAAAAATATTTCCTTCCTACGGACGATGAAATTTTGGAAGCACAAGAAATTATTAAAGAATTTAATAAATCAGAAAAGGCAGTTTTTTCATTTAATGGAAAAATGATAGATAAGCCAATATTAAGAATAATGGAAAACCGACTTAAGGCTCTTGATATAAAATAAAATAATTAAAATTTAATTGTAGATAAAGGTTCGTCAATTACTTTGTTATTTATAAACCCTAATTTAGATATACTAATTTTTACATTATCCCCATTCTTAAGAAACTTATCATCTGCAACTCCTACGCCACTAGGAGTACCAGTTAAAATTAAATCGCCTGGCTCAAGAGTAAAGGCTGTGGATAAATGCTCAACTAGTTCAAAACAATCAAAAATAAGATTCCTTGTATTCGAATCCTGCCTTAGCTCTCCATTTACTTCTGTTTTAATATCAAGATTGTGTGGATCAGGAATTTCATCGGAAGTTACAATTGCTGGACCAAAAGGACAATGTGTGTCGAAAGATTTTCCTATAGTAAATGTAGGAACTCTCATTTGCCAATCCCTAACACTAACATCATTTGATACACAATAGCCTGCGATTATATTTTTAGCTTCATCACGAGGAACATGGCGACACCTTTTTCCGACAACAAATGCTAACTCACCCTCGTAATCCAGTTTTGTTGAAACTTTTGGATCATGAATATCATCAAAAGGACCGCAAACAGATGTAGATTGCTTATTAAATATCATTGGAACCTCTGGATCTTCGATCTCTCTTCCAATAGCCCTTATCTCTTCAAGGTGGTCTTGATAATTCAACCCTATAGCAATTATTTTCGGAGGACGTAAGATTGGGCTTAATAGCTTACACTCACCTAATGTAAGATTGCTTTTTGATAGAGATACAACCTCTTTAGCCATATTTAAAGCATCATCACCCATCTCAAGGAAGGAAAGCATATCTTTTGGAATCGAAGGATTATAAGAAAAAGGAATTATAGTTTCGTTATCTAAGGCTCCTATACTTATTTTATCGTTCTTCATAAAAGATATTAATTTCATTTTTTTATCCTTCTTAAATGCATTTTATATAGAATATAAGCAATTGGGTTGTAAATTAAATTCATAATGAAAATACTAAATTTATTATTAAATAAGCGTGAAAGAAATTTAAAGCCATCCGTCCTACTCCACACCTTAATAAATGCTTCCGCTCCTATAAACTCATTACCGTTCTCAAATGCATGCATTCTTCTATTATATTTCTCATCCATCAAAGAAGAATCTTTATAAATAACGTTTTTCGACCTAGATTTATAAGTGTCAATTTCTCTTTTACATATTGGACAGCTTGCATTGTAAAAAACTTCTAATTTATTTTTTTCTTTGATATTATTCATGTAAACTCATTTTTGTTTTAAAATAAAAAAGGAATGATATGGGAATTTCTGTTTGTAATACACCCCTTAAAGTAAATTTAAAAGAAACTTTAGAAAATAAAAAATTAAAAGAACAAATAAAAAAAGATCAAGAATATTTTAAAAAAAATAGAAAGCGTTAACTTTCTGAGCATTTATGGAGGATATTATGCCTAGATTTAAAGATAAATTAGTAATTATTTCTGGTGGAGCGTCAGGAATGGGGGCCTTAACAGCAGAACATATTGTCAACGAGGGGGGTCAAGTTGTAACTCTCGATATTAATGAGGAAATGGGAAAATCAGTTGCAGATAAGATTGGAAAATCTTGTGAGTTCTTTAAGGCTGATGTAACAAATCCAGAATCATGGAATTCATTAGAAGAGTATTTAGGGGATAGATTCAATAAAATCACATCTGTAATTAATGCTGCTGGAATAAGTGAGCCAGCAACCATAGAAGATGAAACTATAGATCACTGGAATAGAACCCACGCAATAAACGGAACTTCAGTTTTTCTAGGTTGTCAATTTGCAGTTAAAGCGATGAAAGAAAGGTCTGGTTCAATAGTAAATTTTTCATCTTCTCTTGCAACGAGGCCTCAGTCATTTGTTCTTGCTTATAATTACAGTAAAGCCGGGGTTTTAATTTTAACACGTACAGTAGCACTCCATTGTGCCCAGATGGGTTATAAAATAAGGTGTAATGCTGTTCAACCAGGTGCAATTAATACACCTATGATGCAAAGGTATGTTGAGGGGGCTGAAAATCCTGAACAACAACTTGCAGATTTTGCAGCTTCACATCCAATGAATAGAGTCGGTGAGCCTGAGGAAGTTGTCAGAGCAGTCTTATTTCTTGCCTCAGAAGATTCATCCTTTACTACAGGAGACTCAATATCAGTTGATGGAGGCGTTATAGCTGTTTAATTAGAGAGGACCTTCGAAGTTTACACCGTTTGATGAAAGTCTATCTATTAGCGGCTGGCCAAGTCCAGATGCAGGAGTAAGTACACCTCCATAGCCTTGTCCACCAGGTAATTTTTCACGCTCCTTAATAAGCGTTAGAGCGCTTTCACAAACAAATTTTGATGTAACCTTGTAGCCTGGGTCACCTTTACCATGAACGCGGAATAATTTTTTTTCACCACTACCTACTTCAGCACTAAAAAAACTATCAAAAAAACCATTTTCCATAGTCTCTTTACTTGGTCCTTCACCAGGCTTAGGCAATAATGGTCTGATTAATTTTCGAAGAGGTGTGCTTAAAATTAAACCAAATAAAAGTGTTACAAAAGTAACTAAAAGAGCAGTACTAAATTTCTTATAAAAAGCATGTTCTTGATAAGTAAAGTTAACTCCGTAACCCTCCTGATTTAACTCCAAAAGTGCTGCACTTCTTCTAACAACCCTAGTATTTGATACAGCCATAATAAATGGACCAGTCCATGAATTTATCAAACTATTTTTCTTTAAGCCAACGGAGTCTGATCCAAGTAATTTTTGTTCTTTTGATACAGATTTTTCTGGATTTAAAACGAATGGATCATTCATTTTTTTTCCTAATTTAAGATCACCCATAGAAAAACCGGTTTCGGTTGTTCCACCTGAAACTCCGCCTTGGCCCGCATGGAATGATTCAATTCTCTTTATTGGCTCGTTTATTTTAGTACTAGCAAAAAAAGTACCTAAATCAGATGGAATCGAGTCATACCCGCATGCAGGTACAATTCTTACACCCTTAGATGATGCCTCTTCATGATGAAGATCGATCATTTCCCTGATCCAAAAAAACTCACCTGTAATATCCACGTAGTCAGATGAATTTTTGACACATGACTTAACTAAATTTGAACTGTACCTATGAAATGGTCCTGCAGTTGATAAAACCACTTTTGTATTTTGAGTAATATTATCAAGTGCCTTTTCATCATTACTTTCAGCAATGAAGATATCAACATCAAGAGAAAACTCTTTTTTTACTTCCTCTAGTTTCTCTTTATTTCTTCCAGCTATTGCCCAATTTATATCATTAGTATTCTCAGAAAGGTATTTAGCACATAATTTTCCTGTAAACCCTGTTGCTCCATAAATAACAATATCATAATCTTTTGTCATAATTAGACATCCTTCTTTGGTAAATATTTTTTAACAATTAAATCACCGTCTAAGAATTTAGAAAGAGCTTCAACCATACCTGTTTCAGTTCTCCACTGCATATAGGATTCCTGATTGTCCATTCTTTCCCATTCTTCGATTAAAAGCACAGTTGAGGTACCCGTTTCATGATAGGTATTTAAGCTTATGCAACCCTCATAGGCCCTAGTATCAACTAGAATTTCTCGCAAATAATCTAAAAACTCTTCTAGTTTTCCTTCTTTTACAGGTATTTCTAAATTAACAAGCACACTCATCACTAACTCCTCTTTATTATTTTATAAAATCATCATAGTGGAAAATCTTAATACCCGCCATCTCTTCATTTGCCATAAACTCAGAAACCTTATCCAAAGGGATACCTCGATATTTTCTTAAAGAACTTTTTAAAAAAGGATTTACTAATTTGAAAAAAATATCGATTATCCAAACTACAAAACCAATTTCATTTTTTTCTTTGTTAGTAATAATATGACCAGGTCTTAAAATATTAATATTTTTATATCCTAAATTCTTTAAATCTTCCTCGATAAGGCCTTTTGTGCTTAGGTAAAAGTTAGATGAATTTGAATTAGCGCCAACTGCAGAGATAATTGATAAATTATTTGTACCCATCTCTTTTGCTTTTTTTGCTAAATTAAAAACATAATCATGTTCAATTTTGAAATGATTTTTTCTATCTTTTTTTCTTATATAAAGTAGCTCTCTAAGTTTTAGACTCCGGCCAATACAAATAAACAAATGATCACAGTTAGGTAAATCCAATTCAGTCAAAGGAGTATCAAAGTTAAATAAAATATCTTGAACATTTTCAGGATAGTTATTATTCGATCGTCTCGAAAGTGCAGTAATGTTATTTATATTCTTACTTAAAATTTTTAATACCTGACTTCCAATAAGGCCAGTTCCGCCTAAAAATATAGTTTTTTTTTCACTCATTAACTAATATCTGGAATAGTTATATTTGAAAGTTGCCATTGAAAACCAGACCTTCTAAGTATTAATTGAATAACTTTCTTGTTCTTTCCTTGAACAAAAACCGAAAACTTTTTGTGAGATTCGAATTTGTAGTTAATACTTTCTAGAATTTCATAAGAATTATTTTCATTAAAGCTAACCTTTTCACCTCTTAAGATGGAAGATGGCTCTTCTCCATTAATTAGCCTTAATAAATTCTCAGGTGTTAAAAGAACATCAACAGTCTCATCGACTAATTTACTTGCAAAACCTTCGGCTAAAATATTAAAAATACCACTTTCTAATTTAACTTTTTTTGAAAGCTCATTGGTCAACTGATCTTTTATATTCAATCGCAAGGTAGGAAAATTTATATTATTACTTAATTTGACAGAATCCTTTTCACCTACACTTTGCTTTATTGAGTAAAGTGTTAAAAAAGGCCCTGAGCTAAGAATAGCTAGTAACATTATGGCAAAAAAAATAAAAATAATTATGAATTTTTTTCTCATTGATTCTAAAAATATTTACCTTCTAAATCCATTAATAGTATTTTTATCACTGTAAGCCTCCTGTTAACCCATATAAAGGTTAAGTTCTTGTTTTAGAATTTAAAATAAGAATCTATAGCATCTTTTGAAATCCTAATTGAATGGTAAGACTATCTTTCATTTGAAGTCCATTCTTATCCTGATTAATTGGCTTTAATATTTCTATAGAAAACCGATCCTTATACTTTCCTCCAAAAACATCGAAAATTGTATTAAAACCTAGCCCTAAATTCAGAGTTTGGCCACCATAGTTATTTGGATTCGAAGTTTGAACTGGTGCCATAATTGATTTATCACGTCCCTCTATTGAATCCTGATCCTTATAATTTAATCTAATAGAATATGAAATACTTTTATTAAAAGATCCTTGAAGCCACAAGTTGTATTGAAATTCATTCCCAAAATTCCAATTTTTTTTACTAACAATATTTTTTATCGCCAGCTGATTGCCAATTATAAAATCTCCAAACTTTGATACATTTGTTATGCTAGATAGTAAACGAAGTGCTTTATCGCTACTCTGCATACCGTATGGTAAGGTAATTGATGACTTCATATTCATAGGATTTAAAACAATACCTTTTTTAGAACTCTCTCCCAAGCCTTGCTCTAGGCCTAAGGTCAGGTGCCATCGTGATTCTTCAGATTGATACAAATTATATAGACCCAAAAAAGATATTTTAGAAATATCTGAAGAAGATGTATTAAAAGATCCGATATAATTCCTGTCCATCATCCCCTTGTATGTATCAAGCATCATCTCTTTATCATTAAACATTAGCATACCCATTATGGTAAGCTTATCTGATGGAGCATACATAGCTCCAAGCATAATCATCTTCATTGTCATTTTATTTGGAATAACACTTAAATTTTTAGGCATTTTTAATCCCATATCCATAGTCATAGGCATATCAGAATAGGGATTTGGTTGGCTTAGTATGTCTTTCGTAGAAATTGAATGCCCATTTAGAATATTCTTTTTCATTTCCATATTAGTTATTTTAAGTGAAACCATCCACTCACCTTCTTTATGGAAATGATCAGCCATTACACCAATGGGGGCATGACTAATTGCACTAGAAGAAAAGGCATGGACGGGAATAATAAAGAAGAACAAAAAAATTAATCGATAAATCATGAAACAACTTTTAATATAATTATAATAATAAATTTAATAAGAGAGAAAGCAAAAAATTATCATAACTTCAAGTTATTTTATGTGATAAATAACTACCTATTAATCATAAATTTTATATCAATTTTCTAAGGTTTCGAGTTCGCCCGTCTTAACGTCATAAATAAGACCATAGATATTTATATAGCTAGGAGTTAAGGGATGGTTCTTAATTTTTTCTATATCCTCTAAAATACTTTTCTTTAAATCTAAAAATGTATTCCACTCTACTTGATGCCCAAAAGATGATCCGGATTCGGAATTATCATTTTTATTACTATTCCAGTCACCATTTTCAAAACTAGCTGTCTCCAAATCACTTTCTAAGAGACTTGCCATTTTTTCATCAGTTATTTTTGATAGCCCACAATCAGTGTGCTGAATAACAAACCAGTCTTTAGTACCAAGTAACTTATAAGAAACAACAAAGGACCTGATAGTATCATCAGTAACCTTACCACCAGCATTTCGAATAATATGTGCTTCACCAGACTCTAGCCCGCAAACCTTCTCGATATTTATCCTGGTGTCCATACACGTAAGAATCGCAATAGATTTAGATGGTTTTGCAGAAAGGTTACCCTGATTAAAGCTCTCACTATAATCTTTATTACTCTCAATGATTGAGGTTAATGTATTTTTTTGATTTTTAGTCATTACAACCTCATCTATTGATAAATTTAAATAAGCTTAATTTATATAACAAAAAATCATGATTTAATCGAGATCTAACTTCCTCACCTTCTCCTCAAAAGCAAAACTAAGGATAAAAATACTCAAAACATTAATAAAGGCTATTATTTTTTGAAGGGTAGCTTGCTCAACCATTTTTTCTAAGCTTTCCAAAGGACTAGCGCTAATAATTTGATAAACTACATACGAAAAAGTAAATAAAAACAGTATCATTATGGCAAGAGCGTACTTATTACTTACTGAGCTTCTAAACAATAAAATGAAGTAAAGAATAGAGGCTGGAATTAAAAATCTAAAAGCGTTTATAGCAAAAAATATATGCATATCTATGTAAAGGTCATAAGGGGTAAAACCTACACCAGCAAAAAAAACTGTACCTAAGAAAAAAAATCCTGACCCTAAAATTGCAAGAAAATAATTTGTATTATTCTCCTTAAATAATCTTGGTACAAATAAAAATGCAATCCCAACAAAAACAAACATGATCATTGAAATATTAAATAATAAAGCTGATACAATGTTTGATTGTCCAGAATGGGATTTATAACCCCCAAGGTCGCTAAGAAAATTATGAGTTATGGAGTATCCAATCTGAAATGGATCATGAATATTACCACCAGCATAAAAATAAGCGGCTATAATTGATGCTAAAACAAAAGAGATAGGAACAAATCGAACTACCCTTACAGTCCAAAAATAATACATAACTAACTCATATTTATAGCAATTTGAAAAGCAGGCCGTTTATTTATATTTTCTACGTAACTCTTCATATTTAACATTTCTTCATTAACACAGCCTAACCTGTTACTCATAAAGCATGCATGGCCTAACATAATATCTGCAGCTGAAAAATCACCAATTAGATATTCTCTTTCGGCAAGAGATTGATTTACAGGCTCGAGTGACTTGGATAACAATCTTTTCGCTTGGTTTAATACATTTTCATCCCTTCGATCTTCTGGAAGTAATAGTGTTTGAACAATTATAGTATTAATTGGAGGCATAACCATGCCTTCGCAATAATGAAACCATTGGAGATATTCAGGATATTTTTCAGAGCTAACCTCAGGCTTAAGATTGCCATTTTTGTGGCGCTCTAAAATATACTCAACTATAGCACCAGACTCATAAATTCTAACATCCCCATCATCAAGGACAGGTATGCGCCCTAACGGGTGTCTTGAGCGATGTTCATCAGATTTTAAATCTTTAGGATGAAAATCCATTCTGTTTACTTCGTAAGGTAGATTCAATTCCTCAAGAATCCATATAATACGTCCGGCTCTTGAATTTGGTGCAAAATGAACTTTTAGCATTTCAGTCTCTTAAATAATTTACATAAAAAAATGGCCCTGAAGCATGTAATAAATTACTGCATTCAAGGCCATTAATCTAGTTACTTTAATTTATCTTTGAAGAGATAATTTTAAAGCAATTGTTCTTCCAGGTTTGATATAAGAATATCTATCACCCTTAAATCCATCCACTGTACCAGTTGCACCGCCAGTTGAAGGTGCGTCTGTTCCTCGAGTCTGAACATACTCATCATTGAGATTTCTACCAATTAATGCTAGTTTCCATCCTTTGTTAGGTGAAGATAAGTAAATACCTGCATCAACAGTTTTATAATTAGGTTGATACGCATCAGGAATAACATCATTAAGCTTGTACTTAGTTGAGTATTTCATATTACCATTAATACCTAACTCAAGACCGTTGCTAAGCGAACTGTTATAATTAAAGCCTAAGTTTGCTCTGTTCTCAGGAGCAAGAGCTCTCTTACTTCCATTCAAATTTTGAAGTACTAGACCGCCATCAGGTATATTGCAACCTTCAGAAGGTAATTGACCGCCAGCACAAGGTCCAACAAACTTAACATAATTTGAGTCATTATAACCATAAGCAGCAGTTAGCCTTAAGCCATCAATTGTTGGTGGAAGGTAGGCTAATTGAATCTCAAAACCTTGTGATTCAGATTCTTCAGCATTTAATGTTCTGTAAGCAAAAGTTGAAGAATTGAAATAATTTAATTGAAGATCATCATATTCATATGAATAAACATCGAAATTTACCTCTAAGCTTCCATCAGCAACAAGTGCTTTAACACCTGCCTCAAAGCCAGATACATTCTCGGGATCATAAGTGATATCACCAATTGGATCAGCATTTAATGTACTGTCAATAGAACCATTATCGAAACCACCTGATTTCCAGCCCTCTTTATAGGCTACAAAATAAGTGAGATTATCAGTAGGTTGATAACGGAAAGTTACTTCTGGGACAAAATCATCAAATGATTGATCTACAGTCAAAATTCTATCTTGAACAAATAATCCAGCAAAAGCAGGGTTAACATAAGGCTGAGTAAAGTATGAGTCCTTTTTCTCATCAATGTATCGTCCACCAGCTGTTAATTGCATGGTGTCATTAATATCCCATATTATTTCGCCATAAACAGAGAATGTTTCACCGTCTGTTTCAGATACCTTATCATATGCAACATATCTGTCTGATTTATCAGCGGCAGAATTTTCTGCACCAGCAAACATAACCTCTTGAATGAAATATCTTTCTGTTTCTTGCCAATAAGCACCAAGTGCCCAATTAAGCGATCCACCACCTGTTGAAACCCACTTTAGCTCCATAGATGTGTTTTCAAATTCATTCATCTCACCGGCAAAAACATTAGTTGCAGCGTTATAATCAGCATCAATAACCCAAGCAACATCTTGTTCATGCATATTAAAGATAGCAGTTAATTGTGAGTCATCAAAATCGTGTTCAAGTTTTGCAGTATAAATTTTAGATTCATACTGATCGCCAAGACCTCCGCCAAAAACTCCTGCGGTATCGTAATCATTAGCAAAAGCTGGAGGAATATTATTTAAGCCTGTTCTTCTATCCTTATTGCAATCTCCACCTAAAGGATTTGGATTTGGTACACCACCAGTATTAATCTGAGGAGTATCACCTAAGTAGCAACTAAATAATTCAGCCACTGTCGCAGAAGCTACAAAGGTTTCCGCCATACTAGCTTTAAGAGTTAGAGTTGTTCTCTCGGTTAACTCTCCCTTTAAAGTAAATCTTGCAAAGCTTTCTTCAGTAGCTGGATAAAATTTTTGTGTTGGCGCAGGATTTTGATGAACTGTAGCTGCAAAGCCATTTGCTGCATCTAATGTTGTGTAGGTAGAATCACCAGCAACATTTTGTATCCAACCTTCATCCATATTACTTTCATATAAAGCTAGACGTGCGCCCCATTTATCACTAATTGGACCAGAAATCATAAACTCATAAGTATCAGTTTTGTATTCAAACTCATGACCAAGACTTAAGCTCACTTCAAACTCATCTGTTGGATCATTTGTTATTATTGAAACTGCACCTGCAGTAGCATTTTTACCGAAATAAAGAGCTTGTGGCCCTTTAAGTATTGCTACTTGCTGAGTATCAAATAAACCTTCATTAATTACTCTACCTTGAGGGAAATAAACATTATCAATCATAACAGCAACGGACTGCTCAATACCTATACTGCCTGGACTTGAGGCAATACCTCGAATGGCAATCTGAACACCGCTACCACTATTAATTCTGTTGATTTCAAGCGATGCAGATGAGGCTGCAATATCGTCTAAAGAATTGATATTAAGATTTTCCATCTCTTCTTCACTGAATACTGAAATAGCAACAGGAATATCTCTGAGAGATTCGTCTCTTGCTCTAGCAGTAACAACAATTTCTTCTATATCACTACTAACAGTAGGAACGCTATCTTGAGCGTAAGCTACTGTGTTTATTGAAAATAAGGCCGCAAATAGCAGGCCATACAATGAATTATTTTTCATTAGTTAACTCTCCATATAAATTTTTAAGTTACTTTCATAACTTAGATTAATCTAATTGACACCTTTAAGCATTATATTGCAATAAAAAAGTTATCCTTACCTAATTAATATTTATGTGTTTATATTACCTTTATAGCTATACATTTAATAAGCACAGGAGCGGAAAATGAGGATTTTAAATTTTTCTTTATTAATGATTTTTATCATGGTTTTATTAATCTTACCGGCAAATGCAAAACTAGGCTTTGTTGGGATAGGTGTTTCTGACATAGATAATTCTACAAAATTTTATCAAGATATTCTTGGTTTAGATGTAATTGGAACCTATGATGATGTTACTGTAGATAATGCTGATGGTTCTGAAAGTTTTCTTGATGAGGTTGTATTAGGTTACAAAGACAAGCCTGGAACTCTATTAGTTCTTATGAATTGGCCAAATGATAATAAGAAATATGATGGCGATAATACTAAGATCGTTTTTGAAGTTAAGGACGCAAAAGCTGTTATCGAAAAAATTAGAAAAGCTGGTGGAAAAATTGATAGAGAAGCCACACCCCATTACACAATAGAGGGTGGTTTAGTTGGTTTAGGTCGCGATCCTGATAATTATGTTGTTGAAGTTATTCAATGGAAGGTAGATTAAATTTCTATGAAAATAGAACAATTTTTTGATGATGAAAGCTCTACGTTCTCATACTTAATCGGAAGCAAAGAAAGAAATGCCTGCTTAATTGATCCTGTTAAAAAAAATATAGAAAAATATGAAGAAAAATTAAATAATCTAGAAATGAATCTTGTGTATGCTTTGGATACACATATTCATGCCGATCATATTACAGGGCTAGGAAAGCTAAGAGAAAAGTTCGGATGCGAGACTGTTATGGGTTTTCAGTCAAATGTGAGTTGCGTCTCCAGACTCATAAAAGATAATGAAATTATCTTAATCGATGAATTAAGTATTAGATCCATTTATACTCCAGGCCATACAGACGACTCTTATTCTTATCTTTTAAAAAATAATGAAGAACAATTCTTATTTACTGGTGATACTTTACTTATAGAGGGAAGTGGAAGAACAGATTTCCAAAATGGAAACCCCTCGTCTCTTTACAATAGTCTACATAATAAGCTTCTTAAGCTTGACGATGAAACGATTATTTATCCTGCTCATGACTATAAAGGATTTAAATCTTCTACAATTAAAAAAGAAAGGCTTAATAATGAAAGACTAAAGATGGATAAAGAAACTTTTATAAAATTTATGAATAGTCAAAAACTCAATAAGCCAAAGTTAATTGATAAAACTATTCCTTTAAATCTAAGCTGTGGGATAGAAGAAGAAATCTAAATTTTTAATTTATTTATAAAACTTTTTGAAATTTTTAACAAATCGCCTGATTGAGTTCCTTTATATTCATTATAAGGGTACTTTCCCCAAACTGTTTCTGGCCAAGATATATCATCTGTATACCTAGCAATAATATGGACGTGAAATTGAGAAACGATATTTCCTAAAGAGGCAATATTTATTTTTTCTGGGTTGAACGATGATTTAATAAATTTTGATACCTCTACAGTTTCAAAATCTAACTGTTTTCGATCATCTTCTGATAAATCAAATATTTCTTTTATTTCAGCTCTTCTGGGAACCAGCAAAAACCATGGATAATTAGAGTCGTTCATTAGTAAAAATTTACACAAGGGAAGGTCACCTATAAAAATAGAGTCACCTTCTATCTTTTCATCTAAAGAAAAATCTTTTTCAGATTTCATTTATCTAACTCAGATTCATATTCATCAACTGTATAAGACCTCATATATCTAGTATCAAAAATCTTTTCTTCATCTTCATGAATTTCTTTAGCAATATCAGGTTCACTTAATTTTTCTCCACAAGCTTTAAGCGTAGCCTCATCAGGATACCAAACTTCCATAATTACATCATACTCTGGATCAGTTAAATTTCCTGACCTATCGACCAAGGGATTAGTAAAGCGTCTTATATATTTGACAGCAAATCCATTAAGATATTTCTCTCCAATAACTCTATGGTTATTTTCGTAATACTCTCTAAACTCTGGAATTGTCATTCCTGGCTTTCTTTTCATAAGCATTATAACTTTAATCATATTTAATCCTCCGTAACTTTTAATTTAATATACTTTATAATTTTAGTAAAAAAACGCCCGAATAATCATCCTCAATAAAACTCAAGTTAATTATAAAACTTTTTTATGCATATAAGCCTGCGATATATCCAGATGCCCAAGCCCACTGAAAATTAAAACCACCTAAATGACCTGAAACATCAAGAACTTCACCTACAAAATAAAGTCCTGGATGATTAATAGATTCCATTGTCTTGGAGCTAACACCATCAGTATTTACTCCCCCAAGTGTAACCTCAGCAGTTCTGTATCCTTCTGTTTCTGAGGGCTTAAGATCCCACCTATTAAGATTTTCACCAATAGTAAAAAGAATTTTATTGTTTAACTCTGCAAAAGGGTTTTCAGAAAAATCAGACCACCATAAGTTTTGTAATTCAAGCACTAAGGCCTTTGGAAGAAGTTTACTCAAAAAAGTTCTTAGCAAGATTCCTTCTTTTTCTTTTTTTGCATTAAGCAATAATAATTGAGCATCATCATGTGGCATTAAATTTAAAATGATTGAATCACCTGGTAGCCAATAACTTGATATTTGTAAAATTGAAGGCCCACTAATTCCTCGATGAGTAAATAATAAGCTTTCCAAAAACTTATGGCCATTACACGACACCTCAACCTCTAGTGAGGTACCGGAAAGTTTATCAGAAATTTCTTTTATAGGCCCATTAAACATAAAGGGAACCAAACCTGCTCTTCGATTTAAAAGTCCTAAAGAGTACTCTTTGGCAACATCATATCCATAGCCACTTCCTCCCAAAGTAGGGATTGATAAAGCACCAGTTGCTATGATTACAGATTCTGCAAAAAACCAAAAATCAATATTACTATTTGAAAATATTCCTTTAATTTCATATCGACTTCTATCGGTTTGATTTGGCAGTCCCTTATCGTTTTCTTGGGTTAAGGGCTTAACTAGATTTGTTTCACAGTGAGTAATGATCTCAACACCAACATCATCACATTCTTTAAGGAGCATATTCACAATATCCTTTGATGAATTCACACAAAAAAGCTGATTGTGTTTTTTTTCTTCAAAAGGAATATTATGCTTTCTAACTAAATCAATAAAATCATCGGGCTTATAGCGCTTTAAAGCTGAAATACAAAAATGAGCGTTCGCGGAGATAAAGTTTTTTGGTTCTACATAAAGATTAGTAAAATTACTTTTTCCACCACCGGACATAAGTATTTTTTTTCCAACCTTATTGGATTTTTCAAGGATAAGGACTTTTTTACCTCTTTTACCGGCTGTAATTGCACTCATTAGTCCAGCAGCTCCAGCCCCTAGAATAACTAAGTCATAAGTTTTACATTTACTTTCCATAGCTAAAATTCCTTTAAGCCTGATGTATTAAAAAATTATCTTTTATAATTTCAGATTTTATATCTATATAATTTTTTTAAAATTAAGATTTAAGTATTATAATTAAGAACGCTCGATATTCTTCTTTTCAATATTAGTTTCTATACCATCAAGGGACTGAGCATTATTTTCTTTCCAATATTTTTGTATACCTTTTTCTCCAGCGTTTTCATTCCATTTCTTCAAGATATCCCTTTCACCCTTAAAGTCATAGTAAGGTACGGCATAACCACAAGATGTCTGGACTAAAGAAATTGTAAGATCAAAGATTTGCCTTGATCCATCAGATTTAGGAAAATTAGATGATAAGGTATCCCAGCCCTCATCAAGACGGTGAATAGTTTTCGCCTCTCCATAAATTCTCAATATAAGTGGTTTTTTTTCAAACGAAGTAAACATAAGGGTCATTCTTGGATTTTCTTGAGTATGTGCAGCACTCTCATTGCCGCTTCCAGTTAAGTTCATCCAAAGAATTCTATTTTTATCAATTACCTTTAAACTTTCTAAACCTTTTGGGGAAATATTAATAAGTCCTTCAGATGTCGCTGTTCCAACAAAAAAAATCTTTTGCTGTTCAATGAATTTTTGAAGGTCGTTTGTAAGGTTTTTAAAGTGTTCCATTATTAAACCTTGACCACAACCTTCCCAATATTACTTCCCTCAAAGAGCTTTGAGTATGCCGATACTAAATTTTCTAAACCATCAGTTACTTCGATTGGTAGCCTAAGAAGTCCTGATTTATCCCAGTTTTTTAAAATTGGATTAATTTCTGCTTCACGATGATAAAAATCTGGGGAAAAGAAACCTTCGAACCTAAGTCTTTTCATAAGAATAAGGTCATAATTATAAGGCCCAGGTAAACGCTCTTTAGATGCATAATTCTCTAATAAACCGCAAACTGCTATAACGCCAAAATTAGCCATATTTTCAAGAACAGCATCCAAAGTGGATCCCGCAACATTATCAAAATATACATTAACTCCCTCAGGACATAATTCTTTTAATTTTTCAGAAATATTTTCAGTTTTATAATTGATAGCTCCATCAAAGCCATATTCTTTGCAGATTAAATCGCACTTCTGATCAGTTCCAGCAATACCAATAACTTTGCATCCTGAAATCTTGGCAATTTGTCCAGCCATTAATCCAGTACATCCAGCAGCAGCAGATACGACAAATGTATCGCCGGCTTTTACTCTTCCTGTATTTATAACGCCTACATAAGCGGTCCATCCATTCGCTCCATAAATACCTACATAATTCTCAAGACTTGTTTCACTTACATCAACCTTACTTGGGTACATTGAATTAGGATCTACAACAGAATAATCAGACCACTGACCGTAGGATCTTAAAACATCTCCAACCTTATGATTAGGATGGTTACTTTCAATAATCTCACCAAGCACAGTCCCCATTAGTTTTTCGCCTATTGGAATAGGAGGCTGATAAGAGTCTTCTCTCTCCGTCATATACATTCGAGTACCAGCATCCATAGAAATAAAGGAATTTTTTGTTGCAAAACAACCTTCTGGGATTTCTATTTTACTTTCCTCTCTTATTTCAAGAGCACTCTCAAAGTCATTACCCTCAGGCAAATTTTTCATAACCCAAAATCTATTTTTTACTTCCATTTCACTCATAACAAATCCTTTTATAAAAAATAATTAAAACATTATAATTATATAAGACAATGGAATAACTACCAACCACAAACATGTGGCTAATATTATTGGCCTTATATTTAATTGTTTTAAATCTGAGACATTTAACTGAGTGCCGATACAGAAAAGACCAATCAATAATAAATATTGGCTTATATTTTTTAAAATTGATAAAAAATTATCAGAAAAATCAAAAAATGTATTTGCTAAGATTGCTATCAAAAAGAAAATTATGAATTTTGGAAAATTTATATTTTTTCCTTCACTTTTAAAAAACCAACTAGAAATTAATAACAGAGGAATAATCCATAAAGTTCTTCCTAGTTTTAATGTTGCAGCAACTTGTGCGGACTCGCTACTGTATGATAAAGCTGCTCCCATTACAGAACTTGTATCGTGTATAGCTAATGCAGACCATGCACCAAATTGAGAATTATTCATATTTAAAAGATTTCCTATAATAGGGAAAATTACAATCGCTACAGCATTTAATAAAAATACTATTGTAATAGAAATCAATATCTCTTGCGGCTTAGCTTTTATAATAGGTGCAACAGCAGCAATAGCAGTTCCTCCACATATTGCGGCTCCTGCAGATAGCAAAAAAGTTATTCTGTGATGGACTCCAAAAAATTTTCCTAGAAATATACCAAGAAAAAAGGTGAAAATAACAAATAACGATATCCATGAAAAATAATCAGAACCAACGCTCCAGGCATAAGGTAAGCTTATAGTAGTGCCTAAAAAAATAATACCTGCTTGCAAAGGAAGGGTTCCAATCTTTATAGAAAAAAATGTTTTTTTAGGACTTATAATTAAGGAAAAAAAAATACCCAAGAAAACTGATAAAGCAGGGTTTCCAATAAATAAAATGGATAATAAACAAACAATAAAGACAAGAGTTGAATATTGCTCAGCTTTAAAGGCCAGCTGTTTGCCCTCCATCTACAGGTATCAGTTGGCCAGTTATAAACTTGGACGCATCTGAAGCAAAAAAAACCATAACTGGTGCAAGATCTTTTTCAGGATCTCCGTATTCTTGACCCAAAGCAATAGGAACAGAATTCCTCCAATGACTAGCTAAATTTTCTTCTTCTGATGATCTTTCTCTAGCTGCTCGATACATTGGTGTGGCCATTGCAGGAAGAATAGCATTAACTCTAATATTGTCCTTTCCCCACGAACCTGCTGCAGTTCTTGTCCAAGAGTGAACCGCGCCTTTTGCAGCAGAATATGCAGATGCTGCTGGCTCTGGTCTTAATCCAGATATAGAGCCAAAATTGATAATCGAACCTCCGCCATTAAGCTTCATATAGCTTTGAGCTATTTGATTTGTAAGCATTGTACCCTTAACATTTATAGCAAACATTAAATCCCAATCTTCAACACTTACCTCTGAAGCATCAGAGGGACGTTGTATGGCTGCTGGATGTGCGAGAACATCTAACCCACCAAGAATATCATTAGCCTTTGCAAATGCATCTGAAACACTCGATTTATCTGAAACATCAACATGGAGATAAGAACATTTTCCAGGACCATCATTATTGGCATTTTTACAAATTAAGCCTCCTGTATCGTCAGATACGTCCATACCAATAACGCTTGCACCAGCTTGAACATAGGCTTTTAAGGTTGCCTCCCCCATACCACTAGCTGATCCAGTAACAATTATTTTTTTTCCTTCAATCGACATAATTTAAACCCTTTATTTAATTTGAAATGGATCCTCGATAACCTTTGGTTTATTTGCTAACGGATTATTGAATAAACATTGCTCAACTAATACAGTATCGAAAAAGGCGTGAAGTTCAATAATTTTGCCATCACGTATTGTAAAAATTTCACAATAAGTTTGTTCGTAATTTTCTCCATTTTGGCAAGGTCCACCTCCCTGCATAAGGCCAACCACCCTGTCATTTTCAGCAGCTATAATTTTCCATTGTTTTGAAAATTTAATTTTTTCAGGAATAAGTTTTTCGAGAAGTTTTTGACCAATCATACCGTTGCAGCAGGCATCCTTTCCGTATATTCTTCCAGAAACTGGGGTGCTTCCAATCATATTATAAATAACATCGTCATGATGCATATCAAATATAGATTCAAAATCACCCGCAGCAAGAGCCTCGTACCAATTTTCTATCAATCTCTTGTTTTCGACAACACTCATACTAGCCCATACGAAGAAGTGCGCATATTTTATTGCCAGCAGGATCACGCAGATATGCGAGATAAATATTCATTTCTTCTCTAACACCAGGAGGGTCTTCACAAGTTGTTCCTCCATTTGCTAAGCCAGCTGCATGCCAAGCATCGCCAGCTTCAGGACTATCAACAGAAAAACCAACAGTGCTTCCATTACCGGGGCCAGCTGGTTCTCCGTCTATTGGTACACTAAGTGAAAATATACCGGTAGGTGTTGCATAAAAACAACGACCTTTAGGGTCTATAACGCCCGGTTTGTGCCCTAGGGCTCCCAGGACAGCATCATAAAATATTTTAGATTCCTCTATATTGTTTGCTCCAACCATAATATGACTAAACATATTTTTCTCCTTTTAAAATTCGTTAACTTAAAAATTTTTAAATTTATCGACTTATAATCTCATAAGATCTCTTAATTGCAATCTCCTTTAAAAGTTTATCTGGATTGACAGCTATTGGTCTTCCGCAAATCTCAAACATTGGAAGATCATTAATAGAATCGGAATAAAATATTGAGTCAGAAATTTTAAGATTATTTTTTAAACACCAGCTATCTACCGCTTTAACCTTTCCCTCTTTAAAGGTTGGTTCGCCTGACAAATTTCCGGTAAAGATATTATCCTTAATTTCAACAGGCGTTCCAATACTGGATTCTATCTTAAAATGATCCGCAAATCCTTTAACTAAAAAATCATGTGATCCAGAGGCAATCAGAACTTTATCAGCTGTTCTTGCTTCTGCAAGAAGTTTTTTAGTTAAGTCGTCTGAGAGCTTACCAATGACGCTTGGAATAAATTCTTTTAAAAAAGAGCTTACCTCATCTTGATTTTTACCCTTTAGTGGTCCTTGTATGTAGGAAGAGTATTCTTTAAAATCCAAACTACCATTTCGATATTCAGTATCAAACTTATTAATCTTTGATAAATGATTTGTTTCCTCTAAAAGCCCCTTATTGATCATAAAACTTGACCAGTCCCTTTCACAATCACCATTTAACAGAGTGTCATCTAAATCAAATATTATAAATTTCATTATAGATCCAAATTATCTTCTAAGACTGATATTTATTCGCCATGTAGATTTTTAAATGCTCTATGAGAGAACTTCCATTCACCCTCTTCAAAGACAAGTTTATCATCATATTGACCACAAGGGTGAATTTCAGTTCCATCCGGTAAAACAGCTGTTTCAAGAGTATAACTTCTCATGCTAGCTTGATCACCATTAATTTCGATAAAAGCAGGTTGAGCCATCATGTGAACGAATGGATAACCTTTCATTGCATCACTCCAAATAGAGATAATATTATCTCTGCCTTCATTTTTTATTTCTAAATGAGAAATTTCCCAAACAGCGTCTTTAGACCAAGTACTTCCCCATATTTTTGAGTCTCTTTGATTTACTCCATCGCAATATCTGTCTAGCAATTCCCTGATAGCCAATTTATTTTCAATATTATTAGAATGTGACATTTTTACCCCTTTAATTAAAATTTACTTAATTGTATTGATAGTTATGCAATTGTAAAAAGAAAATTAAATATAATAAAACTTAATTATTTTATAAAAAAACATTTACTAAAATATCATTTTGTTTGTAAAATAGTATATTATTTAAAGTTCTAGATTAGGGGAATGTTTATGAGCGAAATTTTAAAAGATAAAAACAATTTAGAGCCAGGTGCAGCAAGAACTCCTGATACGAGTTATACTGATTATTTAGATCAAGACAGTAAAGATGTTCCTAAATTCTTGTACGAAGAAAGCGCTCCTTATCTTGGATCTGAAGACATACCTATCGATCGTTATATCTCTAAGGAGTTTTTTGATAAAGAAGCCGAATCAATGTGGACAAGAGTTTGGCAATTTGCTTGTAGAGTTGAAGATATTCCAGAGGTTGGTGATAGTTTAGTATACGATATTCTAGATTATTCTTTTGTAATAGTTAGATCTGAAACAAACACCATTAAGGGTTTTTATAATTCATGCCTTCATAGGGCTAGAAAAATAAAAACAGAAAGAACCAATAGTGAAGATTTAAAGTGTCCTTTCCATGGATATTGTTGGAATCTTGACGGAACACTCAAACATACCCCTGCAGCATGGGATTTTCCTCATGTTAAGCCTGAGGAATGGGATTTACCTCAAGTACGGACAGAAATTTGGGATGGTTTTGTATTTATAAATATAGATGATGATGCTATGCCTCTTGAGGAATTTTTAGCTCCAATTCCCGAGCATCATAAGAGATGGGACCTTGCAAATTGCAAAAAAGCTATTCATGTATCCAAGGTAGTTCCAGGTAATTGGAAAATTGTTCAAGAAGCTTTTATGGAAGCATTCCATGCTACAGAAATTCATCCTCAAATTATGCCTTTTCAAGCTGATGAGAATGCGAGATATGATGTCTATGGCGATCATGTAAATAGAAACATAGCCCTTGTAGGAAAACCAAGTCCAAATTGTTGGGATACCGATGAGCAAGAAATTTTTGATACTATTTTTTATGGTTCAGGAAGAGTTGAAACAGAAGATAAGATTCAAGTTCCTGAAGGAGAGGAAGCAAGAAAAGTTGCCGCTCAAACCATGAGAGAAGCCTTTAAGGAGAATGACGGTCACGATTATTCAGATAAATCTGATGCAGAAATGCTGGACGCGATAGTCTATAATGTATTCCCAAATTTCTCTCCTTGGGGAGGTTTTCCTAGAAACCTTATTTATCGCTTTAGACCAAACGGTACCCGTCATGATTCCTCAATTATGGAAGCAATTTTTTTACAAAGAGATCATATAGATCCTGAAAAACAGGAGCCATATGAGCCCGTTCCAATTCACTACTTAACTGAAGATCAAAGTTGGGATGATGCTGAGGAATTGAGTGGTATTGGATTTATTTTTGATCAAGATATGGCTAATATACCTGAATTAGAGGCTGGAATGCGAGCATCAAAAAAAGGTGCTGTAACCTACGCGAATTATCAAGAAAGTAGATTGCGTCATTATCATCAGACAATTGATAAATATATTGCTAAAGGACCTCTTAAACCTTAATTATCTTATTATTAAGTATTAATAGGAGTGTTCGCTTATAAATTTTTCTGCGCGATCAAAGATTAGTGTTTTTCTATCCCCATCCATGGACTCAAAAGTTTTTCGCATAAAGGAAAGGCGGGGATTATTTTGTAATTTTGACATATTTTTTTCAAAAAACCGCCAATAAAGACCATCCACTGTATGGCACCAATCACCTTTTTTATAATTACTCATTTTTAGTAAATAATTTGATCCACAAACATAAGGCTTTGTAGAAAAAATACCACCATCAGAGAAGGTCCCCATTCCAAAAACATTTGGTACCATTACCCACTCGGAAGAGTCTACATACATCTCCATAAACCACTTATATATATTTTTGGGATCTATTTCACTCAAAGTCATAAGGTTTGATATTACCATTAACCTATTGATGTGATGAGTATAACCGTAGCGGTCAGAAAATTTTATCGCATCGTCAAGTGGAGGTATTCCTGTGTTACCAGAGTACCAAGTTTCCTTCATTGACCCTGAAAAATTAAAAAAATTACTCTGTAGTTGTTCTTCACTATAATTTTGATATATACCTCTAATAAACTCCCTCCAGCCTATAATTTGTCTTATAAATCCTTCGACTGAATTTAAAGGAACGTCTTTCTTATTGGTATAATCAATAACCTTATCAACTATATCTTGAGGTGTAATTAAACCAATATTAAGAGATGGACTTAGGGCGCTATGAAATAAAAAACTATCATTCGATAAGATTGCATCCTCGTAAGTTCCAAAATTATCGAACTTAACTTTAATAAAATAATCAAGATTTTTTAAAGCATCAGATCTGTTAAATGGTACCCATATATCATCCATTCCACCAGGGTGATCACTAAAATTTCGACTAATTATAGGCTTTAGTTGCTCTGCATAAACGGAGATTTGCATTTCCAGCAAATCAGGTATCTCCAACCCCTTCGGAATCTTTTTTCTATTTTCATCATCAAAAGACCACTTTCCACCAACTGGCTTTTGATTTTTATCGACTAAAATATTTAACTTCTTTCTAACATTCTTGTAAAAATTTCCCATACGAATTACTTTTGAGCTTCCTTTTAATTCCAAGAATTCCTCTCTTTTTATTAAAAACATTGGTGATGGGGATATGATTAAGTTTAGGCCATATTTTTCTGAGAAATCAATAATTCTCTTTTCAAAAGGTTTATCTTCTATTTCAAAGATAATAAGATTTTTAACTTTATTTTTTTTAATACTTTTCTCTAACTTCTCTTCAAAAGTTAAATTAAAATCTGGATCTTCTATTTCAGTATAATCAACATCAATATTATTACTTACTAACTCATCCCTCTTTTCTCTCATGGCAGAAAAGATCATTAATATTTTTAATTTGTGGTGTTTTTCATAAGTACTTAAGCCTAAATCCTCAGCCATAAAAATTCTATCTGGATTTAAACTCTTGATATGATCAATTGAGAACAGCTGGTTACCAAGAATGAGAAGTAGACTTTTTTCAGTCATAAATTATTCTTTAATATATGAACAGAAGTAGCTTGTTACCTGTGCAACCTTTAATTTAAAACTTGAGCTTGCAGGAACTTCGAAAGTCATCCCAGTTTCAATTTTTTTCCATTCTAACTCATTAGCAATTAAGATCTCCATTTTGCCAGAGGTTATTTCTATAATTTCTTTTTCTTCTGTATTAAATTCATAGTCTCCAACCTGCATTACACCGAGAGTTTTTCTTAATCCATCCTCTGGAATTAAAGAATAGCTGACTACTTTACCTTCAAAATAAATATTTGGTTCTTTTGTAATTTTAATATTATTTAAATCAGACATTTATATTCCTTATATTTTTAATATTTATGATTGCTCGGGGTTTATGCCCTTAAAGCTTTGATAATAATCTTGAATAAAATTTAAGTCCAACTCAGTATCACCAGTTGGTTCAAAAATATTTCCTATCAGAATAGTTTTTGTTGGAGAATTTATTGATATCAGTAGAATTTTTGCCTGAGTAAGTTTTGCAATTCTTAAAAATCCTGTCTTCCATCTTACAACTTTTTTTCTTGTTCCTTCAGGTGTCATTGCGATTACAATTGCTTTCTCTTTTTCGACAATCTTAACAACACTATCGATTAAAGCATTGGGGTCTTCTCTATTTACCGGTATTCCACCTAACCAATTAAAAAACCATTTAAATCCAGGCTTGAATATAGAATCCTTGCCAAGCCATCTAATATTAATATTCAATCCAAAAATAGCAACCATAGCTAAAATAAAATCCCAGTTGGAGGTGTGAGGAGCTGCAATGATAACTATTCTTTCTTCATCAGGAACCATTCCTTTAACTTTCCATCCGGATAAATTAATACCCAACCTTCCAATTAATTTTAAGAATCTAGTCCTGTTTCCACGTAATCTCTCAGGAACTTGATCTTCAGAAATTCTTATTATTTTTTTACTCACAATTTCTCCTATAGAAGCTATCTTTATAAGTAATATTTAGGGCTTATAAACTAGTTTACAAATTCTTTATAATATTTTTAAAAATTCTTTATTGATGTATGCCAAAAGCTAGTACATGATTTAGTTGGTCATACTTTTTGGGGAAATGGATATGGAAGAAAATTACGATTATATAATTGTTGGTGCAGGAAGTGCTGGATGTGTTTTGGCAAATAAACTGTCAGAAAATAAAGAAAATACTGTCTTATCTATTGAGGCTGGAGGAAAAGATACTAATTTATTTATTCATATGCCCTCTGGCTATTCACAGATAGTTCCCAAATCCAATAAACAAAATTATGGTTTTGAGACAGAACCTGAAGATAATACCGGAGGAAGAAAGTTATATTGGCCAAGAGGTAGGGGGTGGGGAGGATCTTCCTCTATTAACGCAATGATTTATACAAGAGGTCATTCTTCAGATTATGATCACTGGAGACAGCTTGGTAACCCAGGTTGGTCTTATGATGATGTTCTTCCTTACTTCAAGAGAGCAGAAAACTATGAAGGTGATGGTGATGAAGGTTTTCATGGAAAAAATGGGCCTTTAAATGTTAAAAAATCCACAAGAGATGATGATATACTTTTAGATAAATTTGTTGAGGCAGGATCTCAAGCAGGATTTCCCCTTACAAATGACTTTAATGGTAAGCAACAAGAAGGCTTCTCACGTTATGAACATACTATAAAAGGTTCAAAAAGATTCAGCTCTGCTAGGGCCTACCTTCACCCCGCTCTTGATAGAAAAAATCTTTATACAAAAACTAATATTACTGTTGATAAAGTTATTTTTGAAAATAAAAAAGCTATTGGAATAGAGTATCTCCATAAAGGAAAAAGAGTTTTTTGTAGAGGAAATAAAGAAATAATCCTATCTTCTGGAGCAGTTAATTCACCACAAATATTAATGCGAAGTGGGATAGGAGATTCTGAAGAAATTAAAAATCATGGAATAAAAGTTGTTCATGATTTAAAAGGCGTCGGTAAGAATCTACAAGACCATTGTGCAGTAGTGAGTCAATTTCAATGCACACAGCCAGTGACCTTACATAGGTCAGCAACTTTTTTAGGAACAATGTGGGCTGGACTTAAGTATTTGGTTACAGGAACTGGTGATGCAGCAAACCCTCCTTGCGTTGGAGGAGCTTTTATAAAATCAAACCCTGAAAAAGAAATACCAGATATTCAAATACATTATGTTTCAATTGCGATGCAAGACGTCCACGGAAGGGCTGGAGTACCTCAAGAGCATGGATTTTCTAACCTTGTTTACTTATGTAGACCGCAAAGTCGGGGACATATAACACTCAAAAGCTCTAACCCAAAGGATGACCCCCTTATGTTCCCGAACTATTTTTCTGCGGAACAAGATTTAATTGATACTCGTAATGGGCTTAGGGAAGCACATAGAGTTTTTATGCAGCCAGTTTTTGACGATTACAGGGGTGAGCAACTTAAACCAAGTACCGATATTGATATAAATAATGATAATGAATTAGATAACTGGATAAGAGAAACAGGTGAAACTCTTTATCACCCTGTAGGTACATGTAAAATGGGTATAGACGACTTATCGGTTACAAACGAACATGGTCAAGTTCATGGTGTGGAATCTTTAAGAGTGGTCGATGCCTCCCTAATGCCAAGCTTGATTGCAGGAAACACTAATGCTCCAACAATTATGATGGCAGAAAAGATTTCAGATCATATTAATGGTAAGGCTTTTTTGACAAGCTAGCTTCCCTTGAAATTCGGATCTCTTTTTTCAAGAAAAGCTTTTATACCCTCCTCTTTGTCATCAGTTTGAACTAGAGAACCTTGGGCATACTTCTCTAACATAAGAGCGGTTGCTAAACTTGAATCTAAACCATAATGCACCATTGCTTTCATAGTTCGGGGAACTAAAGGAGCAAATTTAGATAATTTTTTAGACATATCCATTAATTCTGATATCAGATCCTCTGATTCAACTAATCGAGTTATCAGTCCAATTTGAAGAGCTTTTTCTGCATCAATTACGTCACCCATTAGAAGCATTTCCATACCCCACCCTTTTCCAACAATCCGCGGAAGACGAACACTTGCTCCTCCTCCAGGAATTATACCAAGCTTACCTTCCGGAGTTGCAAATTTTGAGTTTGGAGTTGCTACCCTCAGATCACAACCGAGGGCAACCTCAAGACCGCCACCCATACAGATACCATCTATACCTGCAATGGTTGGTTTAGGCGTTCTTTCTAATTTCTCCGCCAAACCTTGAATAATTGGCTCTAAAGCTTTTTTTAAGTCTCTCTCTAAAACCTCATTTAAATCAGATCCTGAAGCAAAGGATTTGCCTCCAGCTCCAGTTATAGCGATTACTTTAATATTTTCATCTGAAGCAGCCAAGTCAACTGCGTTATTTAGCTCATCCAATGTATCAAGGGAAATTGAATTATGACTCTCAGGTCGGTTAATTGTTATCAATGCTAATGTTTCAATATTTTTATATAAAATATTTTTAAAGTCCATTTTATCTACTTTCCAAAACTTAAGTTAATTTTCAAGAAATAATCTATATAGTCAAAATCATTATCCCTCAATAGTAGAATAAAAAATTCTAAATAAGGATCATTTAATCTTCTTTTTGTTCCAAGAAAATCGCGGTTAAAAGAAGAATTACTATAGCTAATAAGCATATTTTTGCTGGAGCAGCATAACTTCCAAAATAATCAAACCCAAGACTAAAAGCAGCAGGGCCAATTGCGCTAGCAACAACATTAAATGAAGTACTTAAGCCACTTATTTCTCCCAAATGTTTTGAGCCGAAAAATCTTATAATTGCTAAGTTTGAAATAACACCCCATAAACCGCCACCAACTCCAAAGCCAAAGGCTAAAAGCCAAAATCCCCAAGAATTTATCAGGTAAATAAAACCTAAAGATCCTATACAAAAAGAAATAAGCATAATAATTAAAATAGGCTTTAAGTTGATTTTATCTGACATCCAACTTGCAAAAAGATTTGAAAGCGTTGAAAAAATTGCGGCTGGAATAAAGTAACTAAAAGCCTCAGCTCTCCCCTTTCCAGCTTCCTCGAAAATTGAAACTATATGAAAAACTAAGGCAGTACCAAATAAAGCGTGTATACTCAAACTTAATGAATATATCCAAAAAATTGGATTACTTTGAACTTCCTTGAGGGTTTGGCTTGATTTTTCAACAGTAGGTGTTTCAGAAGAATTGATATCTAATCCATCAGCTCTTAAACCACATGATTCAGGATTATCCCTAATAAATATAAATGCAAAAAATGAAAACCCAAGTCCTCCAACTAATGCAATAATCCATAGAGTTTCTCTCCATCCGAAAAAACTAATTAAACCAGCTAAAACAAGGGGAGCTAAAGAGAATCCAAGGCTTACAAATATATTTCTTATGCCACCTACAAGTCCTCGTTTTTTAACAAACCATAATAGAAGAACATTTCTAGAGCAGCTAGTTAGAACGCCTTGACCAAAAAATCTAACTCCAAAGTAACCAAAAAGAATTAGACAAAAGCTTAGTAAAGGACCACCTCTAAGAAAATCACTCATAACATCAACAAGGCTTATATATAAAACCATTAATGAAAGAGCTAGCGAAGCCACAGTTATCATGGTTCGACCACCTAAAATATCATACCACCTACCCGCTCGAGCTAAGAACAAAGAGGACCCAAGGGTTCCAAATAAGTAAGCGAGGGATAATTCTGTACGCGATAAACCCAAAACCTCTATAAAGGATTCAGTAAAGACCGCTAATCCCATTGTTTGTCCTGGAATACTAAAAAGAATTCCTAAAGTGCTGAAGGCAAATACAACCCATCCATAAAAAAAGGGAAATTTTTTTGGATTAAATGGCCAATAAGTAGATATCATTATTACTTTCCTGTGGATAAGATAAAAATCTTTCAAATCTTTTTATTTTTTAAAAATAAAGAGCTTCAAGTTCAGCGATTTCTTCATCGGTTAATTGATTTTTTTCAGACTTAATACACTCTGCAAGTTCAATTCTATTTTTAACCCCAAGTATAACTGAGCTAACCCCCGGAACACTTAAAGTATATCTATGAGCTAAATCTGATGGGCTTAGATCCCATTTTTTTGCTAATTCTCTAAATAAGTAAGCTTTTTCAAAATCCTCAAAATCCTTTTCATCGTGACCAGATGGATGAGGCTCTCTATCCATTGAGGAGGTTAATGCTCCTGCCTGCACTGCTCTGATGGCTAAAGTAGGTATATCTCTATCCAGGCATTCTTTAAGTATTGAATTGGAGTCAAGCCCTTCGGTTGTAAAGCCAATTCCTCCAGCTGAATTCAATATATTAACCACACACTGAATTGCATTGGGCGGGGTATGGTAGTCAATAGCTTTTATGAGAGCCTCTTCTTGACCAAGCCCAATTCCCCAATTACTAATTTTACCTTCTTTTTTTAACTTTTCAAAAGCTGGAATGACAGCATTAAAATAACTTGTTAAGTTTGTAGAATTTTTGTTTCGGAATTCATTAAATCGGAATAATTGATGGTTATCTTCAATTAATTGAGAGTGTAAAAGAAATAAATCCACCTTCTCTAAGCCCATACTAGAAAGACTCCTAGTAAGTGAAGAATTTAGATAATCATATACTTCATTGTCAGGTAAAATTCCTAAACTGCACTTGGTTGTAAAGTGAAGATCCCTTATGTCTCTTCCCTTTATAGCTTCACTTATAACTTTCTCAGCTTCACCCCTGCCATACATAGGCGCAACATCAAAGTGATTAATTCCATTTTCAATTGCTAACCTCACTGTTCTTACAGCTTCTTCTCTAGAGGTTTCCCCCCAGATATTGCCTATACCTCCGCCCCCAAGTGTTAAGGCACTTACTTTTCCATAGGGCTTAAATTTTCTTTGATCCATCAACTCTTCTCAGCATTAAAATTTTATAATTTTAATAAATTAATGCTTTAGATATATTAACAATAATTAAATTAATTAATCCCTACCAAGGATGGATATCACCATTCCACTTATAGAAATTACCAGAATCCTCTTTTGTAAGACCAGATATCACATTCCTAATTCCTGAAGCGCTCTCTTCAGCAGTTATTTCTGCAGCTGGTCCGCCCATATCTGTCTGAACCCAACCTGGATGCATAATTGAAACAATAATTGGATCTTCCGCCCAATCTAGAGCAAGAATTTGTCCTACCTTACTAACAGCTGCTTTAGTTGTTGAATAAATATACATTCCACCCATAGGCCATGTTGATGCTGCCAACTGACTAGATAAAATCATCAAATTTCCATTTCCAGAGGCAATTAAATTGGACTTAAAAGACTTTGCTACCAAAAGAGGTCCAATAGTATTAATATTTAATGTATTATGCCACTCATCGATATCAAGATTATCTATCGATTGATTATCAGGCATACCACCAACGGAGCCAGCAACAATTATAAGACTATCAATGGCGTCTTCTCCTATGTGATTAGAGGCAGATTCAATTGATCCTGGGTCAGATATATCTAATTGCCGTATTGAAATATTTTCAGAACCTGACGCAGCCTCATCTAATAACGAAGCCTTAGAAGTATCTCTCGCACAAGCAATAACTTTATTACCTTCTCCAGCATACTGTTTTGTTAATTCTAATCCTATTCCTCTTGTTGCACCTACAATCATGATGGTTGACATATTCTCTCTCCCTATAAAATAATTTACTGATTTATAATAGACTTAATTAGCCTAATAATTGCAATATATAATTACTACAACAACTATGATATTTTATTATTGTTATCAATAATGGCAGAAAACTTTGGAGAGAAATAGACATCATGGAAAATAAATTATTTGATTTATCTAATAAGGTCTCAGTTATAACTGGTGGTAATGGAGGTATAGGACTTGGTATTGCAGAAGGTCTTGCATCTTCTGGTGGGAACGTTGCTATATTAGGAAGGAATGAAGAAAAGAATAAATTAGCCAAGTCCTCATTAGATAAGTATGGAACTAAAATAGAGACTTATAAGATTGATGTATCGGAAGAAAGCCAGGTAAAGGATATTATTGGTGGAGTAGTAAATGATTTTGGTAGAATAGATTCGGTATTTGCTAATGCCGGAATTAATGTTTATGGAGGTTCTTTTGAAGAAATGGATACAGATGTATACAGAAAAGTTCTCTCAGTTAATCTCGATGGTGTGTTTTTTACGTTGAGAGAATCTTGCAAGCACATGGTCGAGAGAGCAAAAAATGGTGACCCAGGTGGTTCTTTAATTGGAGTTGCAAGTCTAGCTGGTATTGAGGGTGCAGCAAAAACTCAACCTTACTCTGCCTCAAAAGGAGGAGTTGTAGCAATGATAAAAGGAATTACAGTCGAACACGCAAGATACGGGATAAGGGCAAATACAATTGTACCGGGATGGATAGCTACAGATATGACCTCTCAAAGTCAAAAAAGTGAAAAATTTACAAGCAAAGTAATATCAAGAGTACCCATGAGAAGGTGGGGAGAACCGAAAGATTTTGCAGGGATTTCTGTATATTTAGCATCCGATTCATCCTCATACCACTCAGGTGATACATTTGTTGTTGATGGTGGATATGCAATTTTTTAAGTATTAATTTTCTAAGCTAGAGATTAATTTTTTTCAAAAATTTTATAGCAGAAGAAGCAAAAATATCATTTCGATCTCCCGCTACCATATGAGCAGCTTTTTCAATTTCTTGAAATTCGGCATGAGGGATAGTTATTAAAAAATCATCAACTTCCTTTTGCGTTACAACATTACTTAGGGCACCTCTGATCAATAGAGTGGGAATAGTTATATTTTTAGCAAGTCTGATATTTTTTTCTTTTTGACTTTCTCTCAGATTATCGTCTCTTTCATCAAGAAACTTTGGATCCCAATGCCAGTAGTACCTTCCGTCATCCTTTAGTCTCAAGTTTTTCTCTAAACCGCGATTATCACGAGGGCGTTTTCTGTGAGGTAAATAGGCTGAAACAGCATCTGAAGCTTCTTCAAGGCTGGCAAACCCCTTAATACCTGATTGCATAAAAGAAACAATTTCATTAGAGCCCTGTTCGTTAGGGTAAAGACCAATATCAACCATAACTAATGATGTTACTAAATCTTTCTTATTTAAATCACTCGCTAAAGATAAGCCGACCATCCCGCCTAAAGAGGCTCCGACCAATGAAGCGGGTTTTCCAATTTGATTTAAAATAGAAATCAAATCATCCTTATATGAATCAATTAAGTAATCGCCATCTGGGTGCCACTGACTATCGCCATGCCCTCTTAAGTCCAGTGAAAGGACATAAAAACCTGCCCCACCAAGTATATCGCCAGTATTTCCCCACGCATGTCTTGTTTGACCACCTCCATGCATTAAAACAATTAATGGGTCAATTTTATTCCCCCATGAGCTAGCAACTATTTCTAATCCAGAATCAACTTTAAATTTCATGGATAATTCTTTACCTTATCTAAGGCTTTTTAACAAAAGAGAAATCAAAGTTTTTATCTCTTTTGAGAACTATATCAGCAAAGCTAGGCATTTCCTCGAGAACATAACGAGTTAATCTTTCATAATGCATTACAAACTTCCATACCTCATCTTTATTCATTATTTTATCATCAAATCCATTATCAGAAATATTTTTTGATAATGTTTGTTCTTGGAGCCATCGACTCTCAAAAATATCCTTCATATCCGGCACTTTGATCATTAAAAGAAGGTCAATTTTATTAAATAAGTCTTGGTAGTCTAATGCTAATTGTTTATTGCTCCATTTTGACCAAACACCATCCGGATCCTCCTCTAACTCTAACTTATTAATAGGTGGCTCCCAGTCAGTAAAAGGTATTGGACGAGCTCCACCGAACCAAGCATCAAAAAAAATAAACTCAGGTTTACCCTGGAACTTTAACCACTCATCTTTGGGAAAATGTTTATCCTGTGTTTTAGAGAAAGATGGAATAGATGTGATGGATGAGGGTTTTGCGTTGTTCAATGAACTTAAAACATCCAAGCCAAGCCTTATATTGTGAGTACCGGGTACACCTCTTATCCTACAGAGCGGATGAATAGACTTAGCTAGAGCTTCCCTTTCTTCTGGCGTCTTATATAAATCATCTATTGAAAACCCAGTTGTTTTTCTATCAAACCCGAAGCGTAAAACAAGCTGTACAAAATCTGAAAGAGTAGTTTTTCCAGAACCTTGCCCTCCCGTAAAGCCAATCAAATAAGGATAGTCATCTTTCTTAAGGGAGTTAAAATAAACAGCCAGTGGAATAACAATCTCCTTAAAGAACTTTAAAGACAAGTTATCCATTTTTAACTTAATAGATAAACTTTCTATTTCTAATTTTGTTTTATTAAAAATTTCATTACAGATTGGGCTATCAATCTCTGGTAACTTTAATATTTTAT